>Ga0114129_10009651_pt1 | contig 13772 bp, 10 predicted proteins | sample RhiMetdeltSRZDD1_FD_80071 | JGI IMG/M metagenome (GOLD analysis project Ga0114129, IMG submission 80071) | Populus rhizosphere microbial communities from Tennessee, USA - Rhizosphere MetaG P. deltoides SRZDD1 (version 2) (version 2) | ecosystem: Host-associated > Plants > Roots > Rhizosphere >...
CTTGATGAAGTTGTCGAAGATCGGGTCGCCGATCTTGCCAGTGCCCGGCCACTGCGTGTGATTCATCTTGAGCGGAAAGTCGCCTCGCTCGCGTCCGTTCGTCCAGATCCGTTCGAGCTCGAGCCCCGTGCGGATATTCAGGTTTCCGTCGATCGCTGTCTTGCCGTCGGGCCCGGGCAGTGGCACGTAGGCTGACCGCCCACGCGTCGGGTAATCCACCATGTACACGACGTAACCCTGATCGACGAGGTAGTACGCCCAGCCGGGTCGTCCATCGGGTGTCTGCTGCCAGTCCACACCCGTTTGCCCGTTGCCATGGAAGAAGACGATCGGCTCGGCATGACGCACCTGTTTCGGCACCCAGACCTCGGTGTACATCGCACCGCGCATCACCTGCCGACCGGCGTCGCCCCAGTAAGTACCTCCCGCAAAGAAGAAGCCCTTGCGTGCGATGTCCTCGGTCTCGTAGGTCGGGATCGTCTTGGGCGGCATCGCTCTCGACGCGCGCTCTCCGGCCGCGGGCTTCGCGCGCTTGTCGAGCCATGAGCCGATGTACTTGGCGATAGCGGCGCTGTTCTTCTCGAGCATCATCATGTGCCCGTTGCCGGGCATGCCGGCTTTTTCCATTTCGACGTACTCGGTCGTGACGCCGGCCTGAGTGAGCCACTTCGCCAGGCAGTGGTCATACACGCGGTGATACCCGCCCTCACCGTTGAGGAACAGCACGGGGATGTTCTGCAGGTTCGCAAGCTTTCGCGCGGGCGCGCGCTGCAGATAACACGGGACCTTTCCAGGTTCATCAGCTTTGTCTTCGAGTACCGTCTGCAGCTCGGTGGGCGCGCTGATCGCGGGCGCGTATGTGATCGCGCTGTTGGCAACGCCCCAACTGAGTCCGCCACCATCGGTGTACGCGATCTTCGCCGTGTCCACACCTTTGATCGGCGGCGCCGCAGGCTCCACGGTCACGATGGCCTTGACCATCTTCGGCCGCGCGTCAGCGACGAGCCAGCCGAATGCACCTCCCTGCGAGTGCGTCAGGAGGACGACCGGCGTGTTGATCATGTCCAGCAGCGCGATGTTCGCGTCGCGCGTGAGCGTCTCCTGACGGCCACCCGCGAGAAACTGCACCTGCGTTTTCGCAAAGTCGTCGAAGGCCTTGTCACCCATACGGCCGGCCCCCGGCCACTGCGTGTGCTTCTGCGCGTTGGGAAAGTTGGCCTTGCGGCCCGCTGACGCGGTGAACGTCTCCTCGAGGTTCGGCGCCGTCCGGATGTTCAGCTTCAACTGCCCTGTCGTGCCGTCAACGCCGGGAACGTACTGCGAGCGGCCTCGCGCAGGGAAATCCTGGAGATACACGACATATCCCATGTCGAGGAAGTTGTAGGCCCAGCCCGGCCGGCCGTCGGGCGTCTGCAACCAGTCGACCCCCGTCTGGCCTGCGCCGTGGAGGAACACGATTGGATACGGCGAACGGATCTGCCTGGGCACCATGACCTCCACGTACATGGCGCCGCCCATGGTTGACTCTTTGTCGGGACCCAGCTCGCCAACGTACTTCCCACCCGCATAGAAGAACCCGTGGCGCGCGACGTGGTTCAACTCCACTGTCGGAATCGCTGATGGAGCGGCTTTCGCAGCGGCGCTCTGGGCATCCGCTTGCGCGCACACACCACTCAGGACAATGAGCGCGGCGAGCGGCACGCGTGGCTTCATGACATCTCCTTGTCGAGTGCACCTGTCGCGCCGTGGCCTAGGCGAAGGCGGACGAGGCAGCCCGTTTCTAGAACCGACAGGCCCGAATGTCAAGGACGATTGCGCGTCGACTTGACGCGGCGGGCGGACTGGAGCAGAGTCCAGCCTGCCTCGCCGAAGCCTTCAGGCGAAGGCGGGTTCGGGTCGTTCGAATCGTTCGAATCGTTCGACGGGAGATGACGATGACCAATCGACGAGCGTTTTGTAGGACGGTGGCTGGTGCGGCGGGAGCGCTCGCTCTGGGTGGCGGAATCCATCGCGCGCATGCACAGGGCGCTCGCCGGCAGGTGTCGATCGCCGGACGACGTGTGAAGGTCATCGACATTCATTGTCACTGCGTCATTGATGTGATGGAGGTCATCAAGAACACACCGCTCGCCAAGGCTGGTGGCGGCGGCGGTGGGAATCAGGTCCTCGGGCCGCAACGTCTGGAGCTCATGGACAAGACCGGCGTCGATGTTCAGGCGCTGACGATCAACGGCTTCTGGTGGTACGACGCTGATCGGGAGCTCGCCCAGCGCATCGTGCAGGTGCAGAATGAGGGCCTCGCGAAGTGGGTCTCCACCCGTCCCGATCGGTTCGTCGCGATGGCGTCGGTGGCGCTGCAGCATCCGGATCTTGCGGCGCAGCAACTCGAGGATGGCGTGAAGCGCCTCGGATTGCGCGGCGCCTCAATCGGCGGACACGTGAACGGTGAAGATCTCTCGCTCCCGAAGTACGACCCGTTCTGGGCGAAGGCCGCCGAGCTCGGCGTGCCGGTGGTCATGCATCCAGGCGGTGCGGACAACATCATCAAGGACGGCGCGCTGCGCGGGCGCGGCGATCTCGGGAACATCATCGGCAACCCGCTCGAGACGACCTACTTCCTCACGCGACTGATCTTCGACGGCACCTTGGACAAGTTCCCGGGCCTGCGCGTCTGCGGTGCGCACGCGGGAGGCTATCTGCCGTCCTATCTCGGTCGGACGGAAGCCGCGTGCGTGGTGCGCGCCAACGCGAACTGCGCGAACAAGCGGAAGCCGAGCGAGATTCTCAAGAGCCAGATCCTGGTCGACACGATGGTCTTTTCCGACGAGGGCCTTCGACATCTCGTTGCAGAAATGGGTGTCGGTCAGGTTGTCTACGGGACCGACGTGCCGTTCAACTGGCCTGTCACTGTGGACCTCGTGCTGAATGCGTCGTTTCTGAGCGACGCCGACAAGATCGCGATCCTGAGCGGGAATCTGATGAAGCTCTTGAAGATTACCTGATGCAGGGCGCCGGACGCGCAGGGGCGACGCATGCGTCGCCCCTACATCAATGCAGCGTCTCTCGCGTCGGGACGTCCTTCAAGATCGCCTTCACGCCGCGATGGGCGATCACGACATCTGGCTCTTCCTGCAACGCCGTGTGATAGCGCTGCGCGTACGGGGTGCTCGTCTCATCCGGGGCAACCAGCCGTCGCGCTTGCGCCACGATCGCGTCCAGGTCCACGAGGATATCGGGGGCCTCCATATCGAGGGTCTCGTCGATTCGCACGATCAACGCGGTCACTGGATGCAGCCATGCAAATTGCGGATCGGAGACGATGACCTTCAGGAGCTCGCCCGGCGTCAGGCGTCCGTGCACGCGCTCGTACGCGGTACGTTCCCACTCGAGCAGCGTCTTGTGGAGCGGCAGCAGCGCGTGACGCAGTTCTTTGAGGAGTCGACGCTCCGAGTCTTTCATCAGGATTTCCAACGAATGAGCGTGATCCCCGCCAGGAGCAACGCCACGCCAAGAACGCGCATCGGCGACAAACGGATCACGGTGCCGCCGAACAATCCGTAGTGATCGACTACGAGCGCCGCTGTCAGTTGACCAACAATGACCGACGCCAGCGTTAACGCCGTGCCGAGTTTTGGCGTGAGCACGATGGTCGTGAGAATGAAGCACGCGCCAACGGCTCCACCCGTCCAGATCCACCAGGGCGCGCGAGTGAGCCCGCCCGTGACCGGCGCGGACTCTCTTGTGACCAGCCCCACCGCCACCAACATCACAAGCCCGACGATGAACTGCGCCACGGCCGCCCACAGTGGACTGCCGAGCAGCACTCGAAGGCGAGCGTTGATGACGAACTGAACGGCATTGCCCGCGCCCATCACAAAGGCCAGTACCAGGTAGAAATTGTTCACGGAAGCTCCGCGAGAAGGAGCTTGAAGATACCTCAATCAACCGAATCGGTGGAACCGACGGGGCCGCTCGGACCCACAACCTGATCTCGCGGCACGCGCGTCACGTGAGCGCACTCGATGCACTTGAGGGCCACGTCTTTCGCGGCGAGCGGTGGACGTCGCAACACCAGTGCGGTCGTGGCGCCGCACTTCGGACACCGGTAGTCGAGATGGAGGTCTTGCGACATCGTTCAAGTTACCAGCGCGGACCGTGAGGTGTTTCGTCACGAGCCGCCACTAGAGACAACGTATACGTCGCGAAGAGCGAACCCCCGCTCGCTCCCGTGCGCTACCGTCCCGCTCCAAACTCGCGGACGGGCTGCCGCCCTTCGACTGGAGCCCCCGAATACACTTCCATGCCCATCGTGCGCGGTGGAATCGGGAGACCTTTCGCCTTCGCGTCGGCGACCAGCTTTTCGTAGGCACGCTCCCCGCTGAGGGCAAACCCCACCGCGCCGTTGCCCTCGTGGCAGGAGTACTCGTACAGCTCGTATCCGGGCTGCTGTGTGATCGTCAGGCGGAGGGTGAAAGGCGCCGCCCACGTCGAAGGATCTTCCACGCGAATCCGGTAATCGATCATCTCGGGATCGATGCGAGTGAAGCGCTCGGTCAGCCTCAGCTGATCGCTGTGGAGCCCCGAGAAGCTCGTCTTGTCGGTGAAGTTCGTCGTCTCGACGACGAGCGTGTCGCCCTCCCAGTGGCCGCGGGCGTCGCCCATGTACTGCTTGATGTTCGCATTGACGTGCGGACGATTGTCGAGCGGGATCACCCGCGTGTCGTGAATCATCTCGTAGCTGATGATCACTTCGTTCGGCGTCTGCGCGATTCGAATCCCGTTGCCGTACAGCACCGGGAAAATGCCGCCGACACCGCGTGTGATGCACCGATCGTAGAGCGAGAAGTCTTCGAACGTATTGAACGGCCCCTGACCGAAGGTGCCGACGTTGGCCATCGCTTTTCGGCGCGCGGCAGCGGCGGGGGTGACGGGTGGCATTTGGCCGTTCGGCGGATCGACGACAAACGACGTGTAGCCGAAGGTGCGAACGCCGAACTCATTCCGAAGGAAGGTTTCCTGATTCACGGCCCGATCGCGTGAGGACTCGTCGCCGCCGGCACGGCGAGCAAACTCCTCGGGCGTCAACGATTCCCGATCGCCCTGCGCCTGCGGCCGCGAGGTCGGAATGCCACGCATGTCGTCGCTGGTCCAGATTCCGTCGAGGTCGGGGTGGCCCCACGCCGTACGTGGCGCTTTCCAATTTGGATCCTTCGCCTTGGCGGCCGTCGTCTCTGCGGGTATCGCGCGCAGCGCGGACGGCGCCTTCGTCGGACCACCCCCTCGACCAGCGCCAAGGCCACGTCCGCCGGCGCGCCCCGCCGCCGCTGCGGCGGGCCCGGCCGAGGGGCCCGGCTCTTGTGCACCTGGGGAAACTTGCAGAGAGACGACAATGAATCCCGCGGCCATCGCGATCGTCAAGCGCGACCATGATGACCTTCCGACACGCTGCATCACGTCAACTCCTCAGCGGGCTTGGGCTTCCCGCCTGCTCGAGACCGGAACGAGCATTCTCCCACGGGTCCCCGCTCGGGCACTATCCGGCCCATCTGTGAGGTCGCTCCCAGCTATACTCTTAAGAGCTTGCGAGATTGACCCGGGCGGCTCGCCGCCCGCGCTGGGAGGCCGTTGCCATGAGATCTTGCGTGATTGCCGTCGTGGGTTGTGTGTTGTGGGCATCGACCGCCGGCGCCGCTGACGCCCCCACCTTCTACAAGGACGTCCTCCCGATTCTTCAGGCGAACTGTCAGACGTGTCATCGTCCTGGCGAGGTCGCGCCCATGTCGCTGCTCACATATGAGCAGGCGCGTCCCTGGGCGAGGGCGATCAAGACCGCAGTCATGTCGAGGCAGATGCCACCGTGGTTTGCCGAACCGGGCTACGCGCATCTGGCGAACGAGCGCAGGCTGGCCGATCGCGAGATCAACGTCATCGCCGGGTGGGCCGATGCAGGCGCGCCCGCAGGAGATCCGAGCACGGCGCCGGCACCGATCACGTTCGAGAGTGGCTGGAACATCAAGCCCGACGTGATCGTGGAAATGCCGAAGCCGTTTGTCGTGCCGGCGCGTGGCACGGTGAACTACAAGTACATCCTCGTGAAGACGAACTTCGCGGAGGACATGTGGGTGACCGCCGCCGAAATGCGGCCGGGAGATCCCGCCGTGCTGCATCACGGCAAAGTGTGGGTACGGCCGCCGGGATCAACGTGGATGGAGAAGGCGATCCCTGGTGAGGCATACGAGGCGGAAACGCAGCGTGACGTGCTCGGGAAGAACGCCATCGAGGAAGGCAACGACATTCTCGGCAAGTTCAATCCCGGACTCGGCGCGCAGCGCTTCGACATTCAGGGCGCCGCGAAGTTCGTCCCGAAGGGATCCGACCTCGTCTACGAGCTGCACTACACGACCTCGGGCAAGGAGACGCCCGACGTCTCGAAGCTCGGTCTCGTGCTGGCCAAGAATCCTCCGGACCTGCGCTACTTCTTCCATGCGGGACCGACGGCGCTGAATCTGGCCATTCCGGCGGGCGACTCGAAGGCGGAAGTGGTGAGCGAGATCACGTTTGGCGAGGATGCCAGGCTGGTGTACGCGCAGCCGCACATGCATCTCCGTGGCAAGGACTTCGAGTTGCGTGTGGTCTCGCCCGCGGGCGCATTGAACACGGTGCTCAAGGGCTCATGGAACTTCGAGTGGCAGATGGGATATCAGTTCGCTGAGCCCGTCGCACTGCCAAAGGGCTCGAAGCTGCAGCTCGTGAGCCACTTCGACAACTCACAAGCGAATCGCTTCAACCCGGATGCCACGAAGAAGGTCGTGTGGGGTCCACAGAACTGGGACGAGATGAGCAACTGCTTCATCGGCGTCCTGTTTGGGACGTCCACGGCTCCCGACAAAGTGTTCCTGCGATCGGGTCCGAGCCTGCTGCCGCGAGGCGAGGCGGGGCCAACCCTGGCGGCGCTGAACCTGGTCGATCCGAATGCGGTGGCGCCCGCCACCAACGGCAACATCAATGCGAACGTGGGGCCAGCCGGAAACGGCGGACCGGAGAATTTCGACAAGTAGTAACTCAAGACTCAACACTCAACACTCAAAAGACTCAGAACTGTTTTTGCAGTTCTTTTGAGTGTTGAGTCTTGAGTTTTGAGTTGTGTTGGGCTCCCGTGTCCACCCTCAGCTTTTCTCTCTTCGACTCGGCGATCGGCACATGTGCCATCGCCTGGGGGACACGCGGCGTTGTCGGCATCCTGCTCCCCGAACCCGAAGAGAGCGAGACGCGCGCTCGCCTTCTGCGGCGCTTTCCTGGCGCCACCGAGGCCGCGACGCCCACTGACATTCAGCTCGCCATCGACGGCATCGTCGCGCTTCTTCGGGGCGAGCCGCGCGATCTCTCCTTCATCTCGCTCGACGTCGACGCCGTTCCGGAGTTTCATCGGCGCGTGTACGACGTCGCACGCACGATCAAACCGGGCACGACGCTGTCGTATGGCGAGATCGCGTCACGTCTCGGCGAACCAGACGCCGCGCGAGCCGTCGGCCAGGCACTCGGACGAAACCCATTTCCCATCGTCGTGCCCTGTCATCGAGTGCTCGCATCGCGCGGGAAGACCGGTGGGTTCTCGGCACCCGGCGGGACCGCGACGAAGCTGCGGCTGCTCGCCATCGAGGGCGAGCGACTGCTGTGACGGACGAACGAGGGGCGTGCCGTCGTGTGGCGTGGTGGTCACGGATGGCTTCGCGGGTGCCAGGCACTGTGGAATGAACTGCTGGTGGCGAGCCAAACCCTCAACGGAGCTGTGGACTGGAGTTGATCGGTACGCAAGACTAGCCATCGTGCGTCGTTAGGCGCTCCGCAGATTCCGCACACACTCGACTCGCGACGACAGGAAACGACTGAAAAACGACGCGGCATGTCGCTCGCATGAGACGCTCGGATGGCCGGGTGTAAAATCCGGGCATGGCCGGGAACGATTCAGTGCCGCCGACCGATCGCCCTGACACGCGCTTCACGTACGACGATTTCCTGCTCTTCCCCGACGACGGGAAGCGACACGAAATCATCGACGGGGAGCACTATGTGACCCCGTCGCCCAATCTGCGTCACCAGGACCTGGCGGGACGGTTGCACTTGGCGATCGGAAGCCACGTCGCAAGCCACCCGGGAATCGGCCGAGTCTTTCTGGCGCCGCTCGATGTCGTCTTCTCGTACTACGATGTAGTCGAGCCCGATCTATTGTTCGTGGCTGGAGACCAGCTCGATATTCTGACCCCTCAAAACATACAGGGCGCGCCGGCCCTCGTGGTGGAAGTGCTTTCGCCAGGCACGAGGAAGCGTGACGAGCAGATCAAACGCCGACTCTTCGAGCGTGGCGGCGTGCGCGAGTATTGGCTCATCGATCCCGAACTGGACCTCGTCAAGGTCTATCGGCGCGACGAGAATGATGATGCGTCGCTTCCGCGCGTCGCCGAGCTGACGGCTGAACGCCACGACGTGCTGGACACGCAGTTGCTGCCAGGGTTTTCCCTTCCACTCGCCGACTTCTTCCGCCCGACGCTCTGACGCGAACGCGGGTCTCACCGCCTCTACTTGGCCGCGGCCTTCTTGAAGTCTCCACCCTTCATGAAGGTCATCGCCGCGATGTCGATGTGTCGGCGCATCGCCGCTGAGACCTGCTGAGACGTCAGCGCCTGCACTTTCTTCTCCATCTCCGCGTCCCACGTCATCGTTCTGCCGAAATGCAACTGGGTGACGAGGCGACTCGCCAACGCCGCGTTCTGATCGCGATTGAGCTGCTGACCCTGCAGCCAGCTCGCCTTGCCGGCGGTGATCTCCGCATCGCTGAATCCATCCCTGAGAATCGTGGCGAGCTCATCACGGAAGGATGCCTCGACTTTCGAGGCATTTTCGGGAGCCGAGATCGCGTTGGCGACGAACGTGGCGTTGTCCTCTTCGGGCCCGACCGAGAACGACGAACCGACCCCGTAACTGAGGCCCTCCTTGCCGCGAATTCGAGCGAACAGGCGCGAATTGATGCCCTGTCCGAGCAGGTAGTTCGCAAAGACCAGCGACGGGTAGTCCGGATGGTCGTCGCTGATATTGATCCGCGTCCCCGCCATGAAGATGGCGTTCGCTTTGTCTGGCGTCTCGAATACCTGACTGACCGGCTCGATCCGTCGATAGGGATTCTTCACTTGCGTGAAAGGCTTCGGGCTCTTCCACGAGCCCATGGCCGTCGATGCCGTTTTCATGATGGCTTCGGGATCGAAATCGCCGACCACGCCGAGCTCGGCGTTGCTCGCGCCGTAGAAGCTGGAGTGAAACTGCTTCACCTGATCGATCGTGAGCGATCGAAGCGCCTCAGCTTCCTCGTCGATCGTCGGGATGTATCGAACGTCGCCCTTGGGGTACGGCGTGAGATGCTGCTGGAAGGCGCGCGGGATGATCGCTTGCGGCTCCGTCTTCTGATTCTCGATGCTCGCGAGCGCCTGCTGCCGCAACGTGTCGAACTCGACCGGTGAAAAGGCGGGCTGTCGAAGCACCTCCGCCGCCAGCGCCAGCACGGCCGGCAGATTCGCAGCGATCGTTTCGATGTTGGCCGTGACGCCAGTCGCACCCCCGCCGACGAACATCCGCGCCTTCAATCGATCGAGCTCGTCCTGTAGCTGCTGTCTCGTATGGATCGTCGTACCGCGCATCAGCAGCTGCCCAGCCATCTGCGCCACGGTGGATTGGCCGGCCAGTGATTTGTCGTCGCCAAAGGACAGCCGAATGACCGCGGACACCGTGTCGCCGCGTGTCTGCTTCGGCAGCAGCACGATTTTCATCCCGCCGGGAAGCGTGACGCGCCGCAATCGGGACTCGATGTTCGCGGGTGACGCATCGAACACCTCGCCCGCCGACACCGCAGCGTTCCCCTTGAAGTCCTTGAACGTCGAGACGAGATCCGGCGCCGCTGGAATCTCCGCGCGATCCGGTTGCTCGACGGGAATGAACACGCCAACGGTACGATTGGCGGCCTTGGTGTAGTACGTCGCGACCCGCTGCACGTCGGCCATCGATGCCTGCTTGATTCGGTCTCGGTTCAAGAACATCAACCGCCAGTCGCCCATGGACGCCCAGTTACTGAGCTGCAGCGCGATCTGCTCCGAATTGTTGAACTGCAACTCGATGTTCGTCAGAAGACGGTTGCGCGCGCGCGCGATTTCTTCGGATGTGAATGGGCTGGTCTTGATCGCATCGACCGTGGCCAGCAGCGTATCGCGCGCATCGTTGACGGAGGACTCCTTCCTCACCTCCATCAGGATCAGCAGCATCCCGGCGTCTCGCAGCTGCAGGGTATTGCCTCCAACGTTCGAGGCCCTTTTCGTTTCGACGAGCGCCTTGTACAACCGACCGGACGGTGTGTTGTCATTGAGAATCTGGGACGCGATCTGGAGCGCCGGGAAGTCCGCGTGTGCTCCAGGCGGCACGTGATACCCGACGACGACATGTTGCACGTCGCCGACGCGCCGGAGCGTGACGGCGCGTTCGCCATCCTGGGTCGGCTCGTCGGTGTAAATCGGCAGCAGCGATCGTGAGGGCCGCGGAATCGATGCGAAGGACTTCGACACGAGTGAAAGCGTCTTGGCTTCGTCGATTTTGCCGGCGACGACGAGAACGGCGTTGTCCGGCTGGTAATGATTGCGGTAGAACGCCTGGAGCCGATCGATCGGGACGTTCTCGATGTCGGCGCGCGATCCGATGACTGCCTTGCCGTAGTTGTGCCACAAGTACGCCGTTGAGAGGACCCGCTGCCGGAGCACACCCAGCGGAGAGTTCTCCCCCGCCTCGAACTCGTTTCGCACGACGGTCATCTCACTGTCGAGGTCCTTCTTGGCGATGAAGGAATTGACCATTCGGTCCGACTCGAGATCGAGTGCCCACTCGAGGTTGGCGTCTGTCGCGGAAAACGTCTCGAAGTAGTTCGTCCGCTCGTACGTCGTGCTCCCATTCGGGCGCGAGCCGTGATCCTGCAGCTCTTTGGGAATGTTGGTGTGTTTCGTCGAGCCCTTGAAGACCATGTGCTCGAGCAGGTGCGCCATGCCCGTCTCGCCGTAGCTCTCGTGCTTCGATCCCACGAGGTATGTCATGTTGACGGTGATCGTCGACTTCGACTGATCGGGAAACAACAGCGCGCGGAATCCATTCGGCAACCGGTATTCCGTGATGCCCTCGACGGATGTGACGCGCTGGACGCCGGCGGGCATCGACACGTTGGGCGATTGAGCAGACAGGCCCACCAACGACGCGCCCACGAGGAGCGTCACGAGCGCCCAGACCATCCTGTGGAGAGTCATGAGTGTCTCCTTGCGTTGCATTGTCGAAGACCGTACTCGTCTCAAACGTCGTAGTGTCCGGCTTTAGCCGGACTTCATGACTACGTTGGCAAGCCTGGCGATCCGTCCTGACAGGTGGGGCACAGGCGGTCGTAGATGTCACAGCCGTCGCAGCCGTACTCGTGCCCGCACACCGTGCACCGCAAGACAAAAATGCGTTGGGCCGGAGCGCTCCCCTCTCGGCCGGTCTTGCGCACGACTTCCTGTCCTTCGCGATTGCGGAACCCGATCGTGGTGATGTGGTCCCAGGAGGAGAGCACATTGAGCTGCCTGACCTTTCGAGCACGCTCAATCTGTTCCATTACGGCCGCCTCGCCGAGCCCCATGTCCGCGAGCTTGCTGCGCAGTTCACCTTCCGTCAGACGCGGCTCACCCGCGAAGAACTGCTGCATCGCTTCGGGCCACTTCACGGGAGGCTTCGGCGGAAACACGTAAGTCAGCATGGTATCGGTTCGTATGATCACGAAGCGCTCGCCCTCTGAGAACGGCACGCTGATTACGAACGGTGGCCGGATGACGTTCGACATAATCGGCCTGCTACCGAAGAGCCCTCAGCTCCGACGCGACACCAACGGGCAACGGGAACCGATCGACGACCATCATCATCGCCACGAGCTGATAGACGCCCAGCGTGCCCACGAGATCGACAATACCGCGATCGCCGCCCAGAACGGTTCGTGCCGCCTTCAGCGTGGCATCGCTCACCTGCTGTGTCGTCAGGAGCTCGTTGCAGAAGGTGTAGACGGCTGCGACGTCTGCGTCCATCTTCGCGGGCTTCCTGCCGTCGCGAATCGCTTCGATTACCTCGGTGGTGACACCGGCCCGCTCGGCCGCGCGGCGATGGACGTACCACGCATAGTGCGCGCTCCATGCCCTCGCACCCATGATGATCGCCAGCTCCGTCAGCTTCGGTGACACGCTCGAATAGCCGTCGCGACCCGCAAACCTTGCGTACGCAATCGCCTTCTGCGCAAGGTCACCGAAAATCGGGCTGACGATCATCACTCCCAACGAGCCGCTGATGTCGCCGCGAGGACCGCTCATGACGCTGGTCACGAATGCCTTCTGCTCAGGAGTCATCGAGTCGTATGACGAGGGCCGTGGGATACGGCCGCCACGAAGGCTGGCGACGGCTTTGCGCAACTCGTCGACCGATGGCGTCTGCGCGGGATCTTGCGCGCTGGCGACAGCGAATCCAAGCACGACGCCGGTGAGGCCAAAGAAACAGGCAAGCAGATACTTTCGACGCATGCCCTACGGTATACGCCCCCTTCGTAGACGAGGTCAATGTCCAACCTTACGCACGTTTAATACACATCAGCCCCGCTCACGGCACACAATCAATGCGTTGGAGGACGTATGCATCGATCAGGATTTGTGTTGGCGTGGGTCGGCGCGATTGCACTCATCTTGAACCCTGTATCTGCCGCTGCCCAAACTCCTCAAGCACTCAAACAGGAAATCGACCAGCTGCGGAAAGACTTCGAGGCCATCCAGAAGCAGTACGGCGAGCGCCTCGCGGCACTCGAGGCCAAGCTGGGAACCACGTCACCGGGGCAGGCCACGCCTGCCCCGCCAGCGGCGCCTGCACCCACAGAGGCACAGCCAACAGCACAAGTGCCTCCTGGCGCGGAAGGTGCAGGAGGACCTACGGGCACGTTGCCCATCTATGGTGGCGCTGCGGCCAGCTCGAAAGTGTTCAACCCGGACATCGCCGTGATCGGTGATTTCCTTGGCGCCGTCGGCCGCAACACGGTGAATCCGAGCCCGGCGATGGAACTGCATGAATCGGAGGCTGCGTTCCAGGCCGTGGTCGATCCGTACGCGCGTGCGGACTTCTTCATCTCGTTCGGTCAAGAGGGTGTGGAGATCGAGGAAGGCTTTCTCACGTTCCCCGCCGTGCCCGGGGGCCTGCTGGTCAAGGTCGGCAAGATGCGCGCGGCATTCGGCAAGGTGAATACGCTGCACAATCACGTGCTGCCTTGGACCGATCGTCCGATCGTGACGAACAACCTCCTTGGAGGCGAGGAAGGCATTGGCGACACGGGGTTCTCGGTGGCGCGGCTCATTCCGAATCCGTGGTTGTTCCTCGAAGCGACGGGCCAGATCTTTCGTGGCAATTCGTCTGACCTGTTCGCGTCGAGCATGCGCGGCGACCTGAGTTATGTCGGACACCTCCGTGGGTACCACGACATCAACGAAGCGACCAACGTCGACCTCGGCGTCTCCTATGCACGGGGCCACAACGCGGCTGGCGTGATCGACGACGTGGACGTCGGCCGCTTCGTGACTGGTGTTTGGGGCCTTGACGCGACCGTCCGCTGGAGACCACTGCAGCGCGCGATCTACCACTCATTCGTGGGCCGTTCGGAGATCCTGTGGAGCCGTCGCGAGCAGATCGGC
>Ga0114129_10009652_pt1 | contig 13772 bp, 12 predicted proteins | sample RhiMetdeltSRZDD1_FD_80071 | JGI IMG/M metagenome (GOLD analysis project Ga0114129, IMG submission 80071) | Populus rhizosphere microbial communities from Tennessee, USA - Rhizosphere MetaG P. deltoides SRZDD1 (version 2) (version 2) | ecosystem: Host-associated > Plants > Roots > Rhizosphere >...
AACCCCGACGCGGACGTCCTGTTCGTCGGCGAAGCACCTGGGTTCCACGAGGACAAGCAGGGCGAGCCCTTCGTCGGCGCGGCCGGCCAGCTGCTCACCAGGATGCTCGGCGAGCAGGTCGGGCTGCGCCGGGAAGACGTCTACATCTGCAACATCCTGAAGTGCCGGCCGCCGGGGAACCGCGATCCCCAGGAGGACGAGATCGAGGCCTGCACCCCGTGGCTCGTGGAGCAGATCTCGCTGATCCAGCCCCGGGTGGTGGTCACGCTCGGCAACTTCGCGACGAAGTTCGTCCTGAACACGCAGGTGGGCATCACCAGGATGCGCGGCGCGACGTACCCGTGGCACGGTCGGACCGTGATCCCGACGTTCCATCCGGCGGCGATCCTGCGCGGAGGCGGCGAGGGATCGAGACAGTTCACCGAGTTCCGCGAGGACTTCGAGCTCGTCCGCGACACGCTCGCCGCGCTCGACCGACCGCCGGAGCCGGTCCTCGTCCCGGGGGCCGAACCCGTGCCGGAGGAACAGCTCGAGCTGTTCTGACGATGCGGATCGAGCTCCGGACCGAGACGCCCGAGCAGACCCGGGAGGTGGGCGGCGTCCTCGCGACGTTCCTCGGCCCGAGGGACACGGTGATCCTCACGGGCGACCTCGGCGCCGGGAAGACGACCCTCGTCCAGGGTATCGGCCGAGGATTGGGGGTCGAGGAGCACGTGGCGTCGCCGACGTTCACGCTGGTTCGCGAGTACGCGGGACGCCTCGACGTGGCCCACGTCGACGTCTACCGGCTCGAGCGGATCCAGGACGTGATGGACCTCGGCCTGGACGAGCTGGGCGGACCGGACCGGGTGCTGCTGGTCGAGTGGGGCGACGCGATCGAGGAGCTCCTGCCGGGGGATCGACTCGTGGTGGAGCTCACGACGGACGGAGTGAGCGAGACCCGGCGGATCGCGATCGTCCCGCAGGGACGATCGTGGGCCGCTCGGTGGGAGCGCCTGGAGCAGGCGCTCGCCGCCACCGGCGACGCCCTCGAGGGGTTCGCCGGATGATCGTCCTCGGGATCGAGACGTCCACCCCGCAGACCTCGGTCGCGCTCGGCACCGAGCAGGAGACCCTGGGGAAGGTCTCGCTGGCGGGGGCCGCGCGGCAGGAGTTCGTCACGCCGGTGCTGGAGCAGCTCCTGACGTGGACAGGGCTCGAGCTGGGGCAGGTCGGAGGGATCGCCGTCGGCGTGGGACCGGGGCTCTTCACCGGACTGCGGGTCGGGATCGAGACGGCGAAGTCCCTCGCGCAGGTCCTCTCGATCCCGATCGTGGGCATCACCAGCCTCGACGCGCTGGCCTTCTCGGTCCGGCACACCCACAAGCTGATCGTGGCGGTGATCGACGGGCGCCGGGGGGAGACCTTCTACGCGGTCTACCGAGCCCTCCCGGGCGGCGTCGTGCGGGGGAGCGACTACGAGGTCGCGACGCCGGATCACCTCTGCGCCGAGCTCGAGATCCTGCCGGGAGAGCTGCTCGCGGTGGGGAACGGTGCCATCCTGTATCGGGACCAGCTCGCGGAGCTCGGGAGCCGTCTGGAGTTCGCCTCGTCGATCAGGGCGCACCCCGAGGCCGCCGCGCTGGTCGAGCTGGCGGTGCCGCGGTTCCTCCGGGAGGACTACGACCGCCTGTACGACGTGACGCCGATGTACCTGAGGAGATCGGATGCGGAGATCGCGTGGGACCGTAGGGAGCGAGGCGCCGGCGCTTGAGGTGAGCCGGATGCGCCGCCGCCACCTGCGCGGCGTGATGGCGATCGAGCGGCAGGTCTACGCGCGCCCGTGGAGCCCGAGCCTGTTCGCCGCCGAGATCGCCGATCCGTCGAACCGCTGCTACCTGGTCGCGCGTGTCCACAAGGAGGTCGTCGGTTACGGCGGTCTGATCTGCTACGGCGACGAGGCGCACATCACGAACGTAGCCGTCGATCCGATGCATCAGCGCCACCGGATCGCGACGCGGCTGATGACCGAGCTGATCGAGCAGGCGGTGGAGATGGGCGCGCGGGCCGTTTCCCTCGAGGTCCGGGTGACGAACTGGCGTGCGCAGCGGATCTACGCGCGGTTCGGCTTCCGTCCGGTCGGGATCCGCCGCAACTACTACCAGGAGGTCAGCGAGGACGCGCTGATCATGTGGACCGACGACGTACGGACCGAGGCCTACCGCCGCCGGCTCGACGAGATCGGGGCGGGTCTCCCCGAGACCGTGCCGAAGGCGTGATCACGCTCGGCATCGAGACCTCCTGCGACGAGACGGCCGTCGCGGTGATCGAGGACGGGTTCACCGTGCGGTCGAACCTGATCGCGCGACAGGAGCACCTGCACGAGCGCTTCGGCGGCGTGGTCCCGGAGGTCGCCGCCCGCGCCCACGTCGAGACGCTGAACCCGCTCCTCGAGCGGGCGCTCGCCCACGCCGGGATCGGGTTCGACGACCTCGACGGGGTGGCAGTGACCGCCGGTCCGGGGTTGGTCGGCGCGCTCCTCGTTGGGATCGCGGCCGCGAAGGCGATCGCCCTCGCGGCCCGCGTCCCCCTGATCGGCGTCAATCACCTCGAGGGCCACATCTGGGCCAACTTCATCGAGCACGGGCCGCCCCGGCCGCCCTACATCGCGCTCGTCGTCTCCGGGGGGCACACGATGCTCGTGCACCTGCCGGAGGTGCACCGGCACGAGCTTCTGGGCCAAACGCTCGACGACGCCGCCGGAGAGGCGTTCGACAAGGTCGCCCGGCTCCTCGGACTCGGCTTCCCCGGCGGACCGGCGCTGAACGCGCTCGCTGCGGACGGGGATCCCGACGCGATCCGATTCCCCCGCGCGATGGAGGACTCGGACGATCTCGATTTCTCGATGAGCGGACTGAAGACCGCCGTCTTGCGCTACGTCCGAGCCGAGCAAGCCGCCGGTCGTGAGCTCCCCCTGCCGGACGTTGCGGCGTCCTTCCAGGAAGCGATCGTCGACGTGCAGGTCTCGAAGACGATCCGGGCCGCGAAGGAGCGAAGCGTCGACTCCGTGCTGCTCGGCGGCGGCGTCGTGGCGAACACGCGCCTCCGCGAACGGATGGCCGAGGACGGCGCGGCCGCCGGACTGCGGGTGCTCTCGCCGTCGCCGGATCTGTGCACGGACAACGCCGCGATGATCGCCGCGGTCGGCGCGGCAAGGCTGGCGCGCGGCGAGCGCTCGATGCTGGACACCGCCGCGGACCCGAACCTAAGGTTGGCGCCGTGACGACCGTCCTGGTGACCGGGGGCGCCGGGTTCATCGGCTCACAGCTCGCAGATCGCCTCCTCGCAGAGGGCCATCGGGTCGTTTCGGTCGACGATCTCTCGACCGGAAGGATCGCGAACCTCGTCGACGCCCGCGGCTACGGCAAGGAGTTCTCGTTCTTCAACATGGATGTCAGGTCAGACGGCATGATGGCGCTGTTCGAGCGGCATCGGCCCGAGGTCGTGTTCCATCTGGCCGCGCAGTCCGGCGTCCGCCCCTCGCTCGAGGATCCCGTCCACGACGCGAGCGTGAACATCATGGGTTTGCTGAACGTCCTCGAGGCGACGGTCCACGTCGGTGGCCGCAAGGTGATCTACGCCGCCAGCGGGGGGACGATGTACGGCGAGCCGCGCCGCCTCCCCGTGAAGGAGACCGCGGCGCAAGGATCCCGTCCGCTGTCGCCCTACGGCGTGTCGAAGAAGGTCGGCGTCGACTACCTCGGCTTCTACCAACGCTACCGAGGCCTCGACTTCACCGCGCTGGCGTTGGGCAACGTGTACGGACCCCGGCAGGATCCGACCGGCGAGGCCGGCGTGATCGCGATCTTCGCTTCGAAGATGCTTTCGGGGGAGGCGCCGGCGATCTTCGGCGACGGGAACCAGACGCGCGACTACGTCTTCATCGACGACACCGTGCACGCGTTCGTGCAGGCGATGGATCGGGGCTCCGGGAAGATCGTCAACATCGGCACCGCGCTCGAGACGAGCGTGAACCACCTCTACAAGCTGATCGCGGAGATCACGGGCTTCACCGGCGAGCCCGATCACGGGTCGCTGCCGTCGGGGGAGCTCCGGCGGATCGCCCTCGATATCTCGTCGGCGCCGTCGGCGATCGCGTGGAAGCCGTGGACCCACCTGGAGGACGGACTCAAGGAGACGGTGGCTTACCTTCGCGGGGTCTGATCGGTCGCGGTTGGCACTTGCGGTTCCTTGCTCCGTTCCTCCCGCAGATCTCCTGCCTCCGGGCGACCTTTTCCACAGCATCCGTCGTACGGGGCGAGAACGCGGTCCGTGGTGCAGCGGAATGACTCCGAAGGTGCTACGATACGGGCTGCGGAAGATCGCAGGGCCCGTGACCTGCGTTTTTCCACAGATTCCGTAGGGCGTCTGGCGACCGCTCTTCGCGTTTGGACCTCGCCCCATAGGGTTATCCAGGGCAGGATGAACCTACGCTGAACGGGCGAGGAACGACCGGAGAACCGTCCCCCGTTGGGGGGAGGGGGTTCTCCGGAGGGAGGGAGAGCCGATGGCGCGAGCAGCGGAAGCGTTCCTCGATCCGACCGCTGACCACGTTCGGTCGCGGCCCGTCGACCGACGGAAGGAAGGGCACGCCCGGATCAGCGTGCTGATCGTCGATGACGAGCGATTGCTCGCCGAGGCGCTCTCCTCGGTGCTCGGACAGGACGGCATCGCGGTTGACCGGATCGTCTCGACGGCGGTCGACGCGATCGAGGCGGCGCGGGAGCGCACCCCCGACGTGGTGATCCTGATCGTCGACGCGCCGACGCACGGTGAGCTTCGAGCCGGACAGGCGATCGTCGATGCCTGCCCGACGTCGCGCGTGCTGGTCCTCGCGACGACCCTCGATCGGTCGCACGTGCAGCGGGTCCTGCGAGGCGGCTTCCACGGCTGCCTGTCCAAGGACACTTCGATCTCGAAGCTCGTCCGCACCCTGCGCACGATCGCAAGCGGAACGACGCTGCCTCGGGTCGACGTCCCGGTGACGAGCTCCTTCGCGCGACGGACGGAGCCGACGATGCTGCGACAGACCCTCACGCCCCGCGAGCGGCAGGTCCTCGAGCTGATCGCGACCGGCGCGCCCGGACGGACGATCGCGCGCCGGCTCGGGATCAGCGAGAACACGGTGAGGACCCATTCGCAGAGCATCCTCGTGAAGCTGCAGGTCCACTCGCGCCTCGAGGCGGCCACGCTCGCGATCCGGAGCGGTCTGGTCCGCCTCGGTACGGGCGCCCCGATCGACCTCGCCGGATAGTCCCCATGTCGTACGCGCTCTACGCCGAGCATGGGGTGGTGGCCCTCCGGACCGAGCCCCTACGCTGAGTTGCGTATGCGGCCGAGCGTTCAGAGGCTGCGATGAGGATCCTCCTCGCGGACGAACAATCCCTCTTCAGGGAAGCGGTGCGCTTCGCCCTGTCCCGCGCCCAGGACATGGAGGTGGTCGCCGAGCCGAACGACGCGGCCGGCGCGATCCGTGAGGCACAGCGAACGCGCCCCGACGTCGCGTTCGTCGACGTGGGGCTTCCCGCGGGCGGCGGCATCGAGGTCACCAGGACGATCGTCGGGTCCGTGCCTGACTGCCGCGTGATCGTGGTCTCGCCGAAGGAAGACGAGCGGATGTTGATGGAGGCCGTGATGGCGGGCGCCAGCGGCTACCTGACCCGGCGCGCCCACCTCGTGGAGCTGCTCGAGGCGGCGCGTTCGGTACATCGGGGAGAGGCGGTGATCCCGCCGGCCCTCCTGCGCTGGCTGCTCTCGCAGCTCGTCGGCCTTCGCCGCGAAGGGAACGAGGCCCTCGCCAGGCTCTCCACCCTCACGAATCGGGAGCGCCAGGTCCTCGCGTTCCTCTCCCACGGCGCGGACAATCGGTCGATCGCTCGCGAGCTCGTGATCAGCCCGGAGACGGCCCGGACCCATATCCAGAACGTGCTGGCGAAGCTCGGCGTACACTCCCGACTCGAGGCCGCGGCGTTCGTCGGGAGGTTCCGCGAGGTCGAGGAAGCCCTCGATCGTGCCGTTCCGGCCGCGCGTGGACCGCGGCACCTGGTCCTGCAGCGCCCCTCGTCCGCCTGAGACGGTCCGAGACTACGAGCCCTCGCTCGTCGGGCCACCACCGTTGCCGCGAAGGGCGGGGCGGAGCACCGACATCACCTCGTCAGTACGCCGGCCCGAAGCCAGGGCGAGCGCGGCGACGTCGCCCGAACGGAGCGTCAGGACGTCCGTGAGGTAGTCGCGACGGAGCGCCTTGATCCGGTGGACGAACTCGGCCACCCGGCCGCGTTCGGGTGCTTCGACCAGGCCGATCCGGGTGAGGTCGATCACGACCTCCTCGCGGCCGGCCGGGTCGAGCTTGGCTAGGACCTCACCCAGGAGCTCGTCCGGCGGGACCCCGTAGATCCGAGCCAGCTCGCAGAACCGATCGATCGACAGGGTCCGCTCGCCGCGTTCGTAGCCGCCGAGGGCGGAGGGCTTGAACCGACCCTCGGACACCCGCGCCACGTCGTACAGGCTCATCCCGAGGTGCCCGCGCGTTTCGCGCAGGACCTGCCCTGCTGATCTGGAGAACCGACCCATCGCCTTCCCCGCTGAAGACCGCCGCCCAGCCTCCGAGTCCGGATGAGCTTATCCCGGGAGATCTTGCGGGTCCTGCAAGCAGCTGACGTATTTCCTCTCACCGGCCGGGCGGGCCGTGACTACTGCACGCTCCCTGCATCCGAGGCCGTCTCGACCGCTTCGTCGCCTTCGACGACGACGACCGGTGAGTCCGGATCTCCGCTCGAAGGATCCTGATCGGTGGTGGTCTTCCCGTCGTCGTCCGCCGCGGGCGCCGGGGTCGCGTAGTCGGAGGGTGTCGCCTGCGATCGAGCGGCGCCCGGCTTCCGCTTCCGCTTCCGTTTGGGGGCGGCCGCCGCCTGCGCTTCGGGTGCCGCGGTCGAGGGGCCGAGGGCGATCGGCGATCGGCGCGGCTCCTCGACCGCAGGCCGAGCATCGGCGTTCGGCCCCGACCGTGCCTGTTCCTTCCCCGCGTCCTCGCCGTTGCTCTCGGCCGTGTCCTCCTTCGGCGCTCCCACGTCCTCGGGGGAGGTCGCTGTCGCCGCTGCCCTTGCCTTCCGCTTCGCGGCGGGCTGCGTCCTCGCCGTCGACGGCGACGACGGTGCCTCGTCGACCGGTGCGGCCTCGGGAGCTCGCCGTCTCCGCGGCGGCGCGACGCGCCGCTGCGCCGGCGAGGGGCGTCCCAGCACGGTCGGATCCTGCTCGACCTGGCGAGCCGATCCGGGCGTGAGCTTGCCCGCGGGGGCGGGCGGCACCGCGAGGTCCGGATCCGCGAGGGCCGGATAGGCGCCGAACGCAGCAGCCGACGGAGGCTCCTCTCGGCCGGCCCGCTGGTCGTAGATCCCGGATCCCCCTGGCGGCGAGGGAAGATCGGTCGCCCTCCTCCGCCGTGGCGGCTCCGGCAGCGGCAGCGTGCCGTCGCCCCCCTGACCCCCCGGCGTCGGCGTCGGTCCGGCCGGCCGCTGGTTCCTCTCGACGCGGACCCCTCGAGGCCGCGGACGCGGCTCGGGGTCGATGGGTCGCCCCGCTGCGTCGGGGCCGTCCGAGCTACCTCGGCCTTCCGCCGTCGCCTCCGTCGCGCGTCCCCCACGCCGGACCGTCGGCGGCACCTGTCGGACCGCGTCAGGGTCGAAGCCGGACTGGCGCTCGCGACCCCGCGCCCCGTCGCCGCCCGATCGCCGCACGGCCGGGAGGCTCTCCGGGCGGTGGTAGTAGCTCGGGTCCAGCCCGACCGGCCTGCGCAGCCCCACCAGGGCTCCGCCGATGATGCTCGATCCCATCCGTTCGATCTGGACCTTGGCGAACTCGATCATCTGCTGGCCCGTGCCACGCGCCGCCGCGACGAACAGGACGCCGTCCGCGAGCGGTGCGAGCACGAGGGCGTCCGCGACCGCCAGGACCGCGGGAGAGTCGATCAGGACGAAATCGGCTTCGCCGCACTCCTCCAGCACCTTCAGCATCCGGTCGGATTGGAGCAGCTCGGCCGGGTCGGCCTCGGCGTCGGCGAACCCGCTGGGGACGACGAACAGGTTCTGGATCGAGGTCGCCTGGAGGACGTCGTTCACGGAGCCGACGCGCCCCGCGAGCACGTCCGCCAGCCCCGGGCGATCCGTCACGCCCAAGTAGCGGTGCGCCATCGGGCGCCGGAGGTCGCCGCAGATCAGGACGACCCGTTTCCCCGCACTCGCGAGGGCGATCCCCAGCATCGCGGCCGTGGTGCTCTTGCCCTCGCCCGAGCGAGCGCTCGTGATGGCCAGCGACACGAGCCGCGACCGGGAGGCCCGGCCGAGGATCGCGGTGCGGAGCGTTCGGTAGGACTCGGAGATCGGTCCGTTGGAACGGTAGAGGCTGATCGGGTCCCGGCTGGGGGAGGGCTCGTCGCGGAACGAGGGGATCACGGCGAGGACCGGGATGCCGCCCAGTGACCGCTCGAGCGCTGCCGCGCTCTGGAACCCGGAGTCGCCGCGGTCCCGGAGGTACGCGAGCCCGAAGCCCAGGCCGAGGCCGAGGATCGCGCCGAGCGCGAGGTCCAGGACGTGGTTCGGGCTCGACGGAGACCGCGGAACAAGGGGAGGGGCGATGATCTGGCCCGGATCGATCCGGATCCCCTGGAGGATCAGCGCTTGGTTCTCGAGGATCGAACGCTGTGCGTTGAGGTTGCGCCGTTGGTCCTCGAGCTGGCCGCGCTCTGCCTCGGGGATCGCAGGGTCCGCGAGCCGGGCGTCGACGCTTGCGATGTCCTCGTTCAGCTTGGCGATCTGCGCATCCAGCGATGCGAGGTCGTCGCCGAGCTTCGCCTCAGCCTCGTTGGTCCGATACTCGAGGTATGCCTCGGCGAACGCCTCGGCGCCCTGCTTCGCCATCAATGGCGTCGTGGCCGAGTACAGCACCTGCAGGATCTCGGTGTTCTCGGGGACGTCGACCTGGAGGTTCGCGAGCATCGCGGCGATGCTCGGATGTTTCACCCCGTTCCGATCGAGGGTCGTCGCGGCTCCCTGCGCCACCTTGGTCGAGTGCATCACCTGAGATTCCGTCTCCGGGTTCACGTCGGCCGACGACGAGTTCACCGACGCGATCGCCGGCTTGACGAGGATCCCGGCCTCGGCCGTGTAGAGGGTGGGGCGAGTGAACGACCACAGCGCCGCCAGGCCGATCGCCCACGCCGTGACGATCAGCACGAGCAGTCGATGTCGGCCGATCACCCCGAGGTGGTCGACCCGCGACGATCCGCCGAACGCCCGCGGTCCCATCTCGGAGAAGTCGGAGCTCATCCTCGTCGTTCCTTCCTCACGTCGACCCCATCCTCGGCGCGTATCGGCGGATCTGGCCTCGGAGCCGGCGCGCTGGATCCGGGGCCGCGCGCGCGAGGCCGATGCCACAGGGTACCCAGGTCCGGCACCCATCCAACCGTATCGCGTGAGCGCACCGCGCCCATATCAGACCAGCACCGTAGGCGCTTTACGCCGAAGCACGTATGCCTGACAGCGCATCGGTGGGCGAGACTGGAGGCGGCAAGTCGTTGAACCGATGGTGAACCCGTACGAAAGTTATCCCTCGTTCTGGGGTACACCGTACGGACAGGGAGGTGCTGGGGATCCGCATCAGGGTCGACGACGTCGTAGGCGAGTCTCGTATCTCCGGAACGACCGCGGAGCGTGCTCGGCCGGTTTCCCGCGGGATCCGCTCGCAGCGGGCTCTGAAGCTGATCCTCCCCGTGGTCGACCTCGTATCGCTCACGGTCGCGGTGGTCGTCGTTCAGCAACTCAAGACCTTCGAGATGGCCTATGCGCTCTGCGCGTTCATCGCCCTCAACGTGGTGCCGCGGTCCCGGATCAACCCGCGGCTGTCCGAGGACGCCGGCTGGATCCTCTCGCGGCTGGCGATCCCGTTGATCATCCTGCCGCTCGTCGTTGATTGGTCGGTCAACGGCCACGATGTCGCCCGGTTGGGGCTGGTGGCCGTCGTCTCCGTGATCGGCGGGCGCGCGATCGCCTACGCGGCGATCCGGCAGGCGCGGGCTCGCGGGCTGATCGTCGAGCCGACGCTCCTCGTCGGCGCCGGACCGATCGGGGTCCAGGTCGCCGAGACCCTGACCCGCCATCCTGAGTTCGGGCTCGCCCCCGTGGGGTTCCTCGACGTCCAGGACGGCCGGGACCTGCCGCTGCCGATCCTCGGGCCGGCGTCGGATCTCGAGCTCGTGGCGCGGATGCATAACATCCGCCGGGTGATCGTGGCGTTCGGATCGGTCCGCGAACCTGACCTGGTCGGGATCCTGCGGACGTGTGACCTGTTGCCGGTCGAGGTCCACCTCGTTCCCCGATTCTTCGAGCTCGGCGTCGGTCCCGAGGGACCCGAGGCGGAGGACCTCTGGGGTCTTCCGGTCGTCCGGCTCAACCGAGCCGCGGCGCGACGGACCGGCCTCCGGCTGAAACGATTGTTCGACCTGGCGATGGGGTCGTTCCTCCTGATCGCCACGTCGCCGCTGATGCTCGCGGCCGCGATCGGCGTTCGGCTGTCCGGTCCCGGTCCGATCTTCTTCCGGCAGCGGCGTGTCGGCCGGCAGGGGCGGATCTTCGAGCTGTACAAGTTCCGGACGATGGAGGTGAACGACGAGTCCGACACGAGCTGGAAGCCGGAGGACGAGCGGATCACCGTCGTGGGACGGATCCTCCGCCGCACGAGCATCGACGAGCTCCCGCAGCTGTTCAACGTCCTCCGCGGTGACATGTCCCTGGTGGGGCCGCGCCCCGAGCGGCCGCACTTCGTCCAGCAGTTCTCGACCTCGGTTCCCCGGTACGGCGATCGTCACCGGGTGCCGGTCGGCCTGACCGGCTGGGCACAGGTCCACGGGCTGCGTGGCGCGGGGACCTCGATCCCGGAGCGGATCCAACTCGACAACTACTACATCGAACACTGGTCGCTCTGGCGCGACCTCGTGATCCTCGGGCGGACCATGAGGCAGATCCTGAGCGGCCAGGGCCGGTAAGCGACGACCGTGGCCGACCACCTTCCCGCCGAGGTCTCTCCGACGTCCGCTTCGGGCGTCCCTCCGCTCGTGACGGTCGTCGTACCGGCTCGGAACGAGGAACGCACGATCGAGGCTTGCCTCTTGTCGGTCCTCGGCCAGTCCGAGAGGCGTCTCCAGGTGATCGTGGTGGACGGGGCGTCGACGGATCGGACCGCCGCGATCGTCGAGACGATCGCGGCGTCCGACCCGAGGATCGAGTCGATCCGGTACGGAGCGGCGTCGATCCCGGGTTCGCTGAACGTTGCACTCCGGGCCGCCGAGGGACGATGGCTGGTCCGCGTCGACGCGCACAGCACCGTTCCGCCGGACTACGTGGGGAAGGCCCTCGCCCTCCTCGAGACCGGTCGGTGGGGCGGGGTCGGCGGCCGGAAGGACGCGGTCGCCTCGACCACGGCCGGACGCGCGATCGCCATCGCGCTGGGGTCCCGGTTCGGCGTGGGGAACTCGATCTATCACCACGGCACGCGGCCGCAGGAGGTCGACCATCTGCCGTTCGGGGCCTACGCGACCGAGAGCCTTCGGCGGCTGGGCGGATGGGACGAACGATTGACGACGAACGAGGACTTCGAGCTCGATCGACGGATGCGGACGACCGTGGGCCCGTTGCTCTTCGACCCCCAGCTCCGGATCGCGTGGCGGTGCCGGGAGTCGATCGGCGACCTCTTCCGTCAGTACATCCGGTACGGCCGCGGGAAGGCGGACGTCGCGATCCTGCATCCGGCGTCGGTCCGGCCGCGTCACCTCGCCCCGCCGATCCTGGTCCTCTCGCTGGCCGGTGCTGCGGCCGCGGCGCCGGCCGCCCCCACGGTCGCGATCGCGCTCGTGGGCGCGTACGCTGTCGCGCTCGCCGTCGCGGCGGCGGTCGACGGACGGGACCTCCGCGGCGCGGCGACGAAGGCGGCGCTCCCGGCAGCGTTCGCGGCGATGCACGTGGGATGGGGTATCGGGTTCCTCAAGGGACTCGCGGCGGCCGCCCTCGGGCGTGGTCCGCGGCGTCGCGGAAGCGCTCCGGTACCGATCGAGGAGGCGGTCGAGGAACCACGGAGTCCGGCCCACCGGGACGAGACGACGGATCCAACGGAACACGGACAGGGAACCGACACGACCACGAGGAGGATCGCGTGACCCAGACGAAGGTGTTCGTCACCGGCATCTCCGGCTTCATCGGCTCGTACCTCGCCGAGCGGCTGCTCGACGAGGGGTACCAGGTCGGGGGTCTGCTCCGGCAGACCAACCGCCTGAACTACCCGGGGGTCCAGCGGCTGATGGGCCGGGTCGACCTCCATTACGGGAGCGTGACGGACTACCACAGCGTCGCGCAGGCGTTCCGGGACTTCCAGCCCGACGTGATCTGCCACCTCGGGGCGATCACCCCGGTGGCCTACTCGTTCAGCCACCCGCACGAGGTGACCGAGACGAACTACCTCGGTGTGATCAACATGTCCGAGGCCGCGCTGAAGTACCTCCCGAACCTGCAGGCGATGATCTTCGCCTCGAGCATGGAGGTCTACGGGAACCAGGCGCCCGATGGTCCCTTCGAGGAGACCCTCGACCCGCACCCGGCCTGCCCGTACGCGGTGGCGAAGTTCGCTTCGGAGAAGTACCTGCAGTACCTCAACTACGCGCACGAGTTCCCCGCCGTCGCGCTTCGTCAGACGAACTGCTACGGCCGGCGGGAGAACGACTACTTCATCGTCGAGCGGATCGCCACGCAGATGCTGAAGGGCGACGTCGTGAACCTGGGGGCGAAGGATCCGGTCCGGAACTTCATCTTCATCACGGACCTCCTCGATCTCTATCAGGAGCTGATCGAGGCGGTGCCGCGGGAGAAGGACCTGCACGGCGAGGTCTTCAACACCGGGCCCGCGAACGGGGTCACGATCGGCGAGCTCGCCGACCTGATCGCCCAGAAGATCGACTGGAAGGGCACGATCAACTGGAACACGATCCCGAAGCGGCCAGGCGAGATCTTCTACCTGAACTCCACGCCGGAGAAGGTCGCGAAGGCCATCCAGTGGGAGCCGAAGGTCTCGCTCGACGAGGGGCTGGACCGCACGATCGACATCTGGCGGGAGAACCTCGGCCTCAAGGGATAGGCGAGGAGCCGTGACGGACGCGGAGCGGACGGGGGCGGAGGCGGCGTCGGGGACGACGTCGCCGACGCCGCCGTCCGGGCCGGTTCCGGTCGCGGCTCTCGAGCCGCGGTCGGTGAGCTCCGAAGACGCTCGGCAGCTCGCGATCGCGCGACTGCTCGCGGCCGGCCGGCGCTGGCTCCGGCCGGCCGGCGGCTCACCGTGACCGACACACTCCTCCTCGTCCTCGCGCTGCCGCTGATCGCGATCGCGCTCGCGCTCGCGGCCAGCCTTGCCGTCGCCTCGTTCCGGTCGCCCGTCGCCGTCCTGCTTTCGGTGTTCGCGGTGATCGTCCCGGTCGGCTCGTTGGTGGAGATCCCCCTGCCGCTCCCGCCGCCCTTCAACACGCCGTCCTCGGTCGTCGGGGCCGTGGCCATCGCGGCGCTGATCGTCCATCTGATCGGGGAGCGGATCGCGGGAGGCGAGCGCCGTTCCCCGTGGATCCCGGCGGCCGTGGCCTGGTGGCTCGGCTACGCCGCGATCGCGTCGCTCTCGCTCTTGTGGTCGGTGAACCCGCAGGA
>Ga0114129_10009653_pt1 | contig 13772 bp, 10 predicted proteins | sample RhiMetdeltSRZDD1_FD_80071 | JGI IMG/M metagenome (GOLD analysis project Ga0114129, IMG submission 80071) | Populus rhizosphere microbial communities from Tennessee, USA - Rhizosphere MetaG P. deltoides SRZDD1 (version 2) (version 2) | ecosystem: Host-associated > Plants > Roots > Rhizosphere >...
GGCGTGGTCCGTCCGGCCCAGCCAGGAATACGCTTTCTTCGAGCTCCACCGACTCGGCCAAGGTCGTGAAGGTCCACAGATCTCGATCATGGAGCAAGAGCATGACGCCGCGGCCGTCGGCCACACGGCTGGCTTTGATCGCGGGATGCAGATGAAAGCGAATGGCGAATTCGGCAGTGGCGCTGGCGTCAAACGCCTCGCCTTCGGCGGGCGTGAATATGTCTTCGCCATCAAGGGCGAGGCCGTGAGGACTAAGCTGCAGCACGCGTGTATGTACGATCCCGTAATCGCCGACATAGCCATCGTGGGAAGCGTGCAATGTTACCGCTCCCGGCTCTCTTTCAATTCGCACATCGTGCGGACCGGAAATGATTGGCGCCCCCCCAAAAAGGCGCCGGATCGATAGAGATTCGAGAAAACGGCACGATGAGCGCTCGTTGACGGTTACGGTTGAATGCGCCGGCGTTGCGCGCGCGACCTGCCGCCAGTTTTCTCTATTCACGGTCGGCAAGCCGCAGTTGACCACCAACCGGTGATGTTTCCATGAGAGCTCGAACGACAGGCAGCCGGCATGCGCTTCCAGGCTCAAATCAACCGGTGGGGGGCGGCCGGTGTCGATCAGAAGGGCCGTTTGTCCTGCATCGATGCGCTGGTAGCCGGAGTGCGGTGCATTCGATACTGGAGTGCCGCGCGCATCATCGTATGCGAGAACAGTCGCAAGCAGATCGACGGGGGTGGGTCCCATGCCGTTGAATTGTGCGAAATTCCCATCGCCATGCCTGAAAAAACGCAACATCGGCATGAGGCGATCGATCGCGTTAATGAGGGCTTGAGGCGGCTGCAGCTGCCGCGCGGCGAACAACTGCCGCAGCGGCAGCAAGTCAGCCAATAATTCTATCAGTGCACCCGGATTGCGGCTGATGTGTCCGCCATCAGGCAAGACTTGCCTGCGCAATTCATCGATCAGGCGGCGTACGTTCGCACGCAGATGTCCAGACTGTCCCTGCATGCAAAGCGTCGCATAGTTCAAGGCGATCACGGCCTGCAGGCGCGGCAATCCCTCACGCGATTCGTTCAGATTGCGACGCAGATAACGCACCTGGCGCGACAAGCTGCGGATGAATCGGCGATAGAAGCGAGCATCTGCATCCTGCAACACAAAGGGCGCCTGACTAAGCCAGCAGATCAGACGCCGTGCAAGGATGTCCGAACGCCAGCCGATGGGGTGCCAGCCACCTTGCGCGTTGATCCACTCGTCGATAAGCGAACGCGCATTGGCGCGAGTGATAGCGGAGTCTGCAGCTCGTAAATGCCGTAGCCAGACAAAGCTCAGCAGCGTCGTAGCCCACTCGTCCGATGGTGGTGTCATTTCAAAGGGAGATCTGCGGTCGCAAATGACGACTTTGCCGGCGAAAGCAAAGCGTCCGGCGTAAATTTCACTGGCGCGGGTCGCGTCGGCGGTGCGCAAATCCTGCGGCGCAATCAGCAGACGGTCGGTCTTGGTCGAGCCAAATCGCCACCGAAGCAGTGGATTCGCATTAACGCTGCTAAGTACGCTGCGAAAGGCGCGGCGCCCGATGAGCACGGAGAGCCTAGCTCGCTCCGCCACCGAAACCCGCATCGTCAAAGTGCTCGTCTCCTGCCGCGCGTGCGAATCCGTACGCGCAACCCACACGATAGCGAAGGGTCGCGATACGGCCAATATGGCAGACTGGATCGGATCAGGGATCAGGCTGCCTTTCGCACAAGCCGCGAGGCATAAAAGCCATCGAGTCCGCTCCAACGCGGATCGGGATCGGGCAAGTACTGCGGCAACGTTCGCAGGTCGCCATCCGCAGTGATGAATTCCTTGCGGCCGAAAACATCTTGCGGCGTGATTTGGCTGCGGACGATGCGAGGATCGCGCCTGAGCAGAGCTTCGATCTGATGCTCGCCTTCCTCGGGTTCCAGCGAGCAAACGCAATAGACGAGGGTAGCGCCCGGTTTGAGGAGCTCGACCGCCCGGTCGAGCAGCCGTTGCTGCAATGTTGTGAGCACCGGCAGATCAGCTTCGCTCTTGAGCCAAGGGATGTCCGGATGACGTCGTATCGTGCCGGTGGATGAACAGGGCGCATCGAGCAACACCGCATCGAATGACCCACCCTGCCATTCCAGGACGTCGGCTGCGACTGTTTCAGCATGTAGCGACAGGCGGGCAAGATTCTCGCGCAGGCGATTGAGCCGGGCCGGCGAGCGATCGACGGCATTGATGTTCGCCCCGGCCAGTGCGAGTTGCGCCGTCTTTCCGCCGGGTGCAGCGCACAGGTCGGCAACGTTCATTCCGCGAATATCACCGAATAGTCGAACCGGGAGGGCTGCAGCGGCGTCCTGCACCCACCATGCGCCTTCAGAAAATCCCGGCAGCAGCGAGACCGCGCCGTGGGCCAATGTGCGCACGGAGCCGGTCGGCAGCACCCGGCCGCGCAGCCGGTCAGCCCAGGATTTCGCATCGCTTTTCACCGTGAGATCGAGCGCGGGTTCGTGGCCATTCGCGGCTGCGATCGCACGCGCCGTCTCCCTGCCATAGCTCTTGCTCCAGCGTTTCAGCAACCATTCCGGCGTGTCGCGAAGACCATCGGGCAGCGATGTGCCGCTCTGAGCTACGCGCCGTAGCACCGCATTGACGAGACCGGCGTAGCGCGCGGCGCGGCGGTTGGCTTGCGCGAGCCGCACCGACAGGTCGACCGCGGCGTGGTCAGGAACCTCCAGCCACAGAATTTGCGCCGCGCCGAGCAACAAGATCGTCTCAACGCGTGGCGCATCAGAAGGAAATCCCTTTTCGAGGAATCCGCCGAGCAGATGGCGCAACGTGCCGAGGCGACGCAGGATGGTAGCTGTCAGCCGGCGGGCCAGGGCGCGGTCGCGATCCGCCAGGGCCTGCAGGCCCGGATGTGCATGCTTGCCGGAGAGGAGGTCGTCGAGCGCTGTGCGCCGCTGCAGAACCCCGTCGAGAAGATCGGCGGCAATTCTTCGAGCGGCGAGGCCGGGAACTTCCGGCTGGGGGGAAGTGCGCGGGCGCGCCATACCCGGATAGTTGCCGCTAAATTGTGTCCGCGTCGCGAAAACTGCGCGAAAAAATCATCAATAACGCACAGCTTTGGATCGAGCACAAACGGCGGTGGCGCTTGCATCAGACGTCGGCTTAAGCGCCCGCTTTCGCCGCCTTTTTGTTTTGCCGGTTTTGACCAGGTCGTCGACCACGGCCGGGTCGGCCAGCGTTGAGGTGTCCCCGAGGTTGCTGAATTCGTCCTCGGCGATCTTGCGAAGAATTCGGCGCATGATCTTGCCCGAGCGCGTTTTCGGCAAACTTGGCGCGAACTGGATCAGATCGGGCGAGGCGATCGGACCGATCTCCTTGCGCACCCATTGCACCAACTCCTTGCGCAGCTCCTCGCTGGGCTGCACCCCGGCCATCAAGGTGACATAGGCGTAGATGCCCTGGCCCTTGATGTCGTGCGGGTAACCGACAACGGCGGCCTCCGAGCATTTCGGATGTGCGACCAGCGCGCTTTCGACCTCGGCTGTGCCGAGCCGGTGGCCCGCGACATTGATGACATCGTCGACCCGACCGGTGATCCAGTAGAAGCCGTCCTCGTCGCGGCGGCAACCATCACCTGTAAAATACTTGCCGGGATAGGTCTTGAAGTACGTATCGACGAACCGCTGATGGTCGCCGTACACCGTGCGCATCTGACCCGGCCACGAGTCGGCGATGCAAAGATTGCCGCTTGTGGCGCCCTGCTGCACCTTACCCTCGGCGTCCACGATCACCGGCTGCACGCCAAAGAAAGGTTGCGTCGCCGAGCCGGGCTTGAGTCTGATTGCGCCGGGCAGGGGCGTGATGAGGATGCCGCCGGTCTCGGTCTGCCACCACGTGTCGACGATTGGGCAACGACCTTCTCCGACCACGCGGTAGTACCACTCCCATGCCTCCGGGTTGATCGGCTCGCCTACGGTGCCGAGCAGCCGCAACGATTTGCGCGAGGTTTTCTTGACCGGTTCATCGCCGCCCTGCATCAACGCGCGGATGGCAGTCGGCGCGGTGTAGATGGTGTTGACCTTGTGCTTGTCGCAGACCTCCCAGAAACGGGAGTTGGTCGGATAGTTAGGCACGCCCTCGAACATCATCGATATGGCGCCGTTGGAGAGCGGGCCATAGACAATGTAACTGTGACCGGTAACCCAGCCGACGTCCGCCGTGCACCAGTAGATTTCGCCATCGTGATAGTCGAAAACGTATTGGTGCGTGATCGACGTGTAGACAAGATAGCCACCGGACGTATGCAACACGCCTTTCGGCTTGCCGGTGGAGCCGGATGTGTAAAGAATGAACAGCGGATCCTCTGCGTTCATTTCCTCGCAGGGACAGTCAGCCGGGACTGTCTTTGCTATTTCGTCGTAGTAAATGTCGCGTCCGGACTTCATGTTGACCGGCGCATTCGTGCGCCTGACGACAATTACGGACGTTACGCCCCCAACTTTCTCGCACGCAGCGTCGGTATTGGCTTTCAGCGGAATCTTGCGACCCCCGCGAATGCCTTCATCGGCGGTGACGATCACGCTCGATTCGCAGTCCTCGATCCGTCCGGCGAGAGAGTCGGGCGAGAAGCCGCCGAACACGACGGAATGAATGGCGCCGATGCGGGCACATGCGAGCATCGAGATCGCCGCCTCGGGAATCATCGGCATGTAGCTGGTGACGCGGTCGCCTTTCTTGACGCCGCGCGCCTTGAGCACATTCGCAAAGCGGCAAACGTCTGCATGCAACTGCTTATAAGTGAGCTTTTTGTCTTCCTTCGGGTCATCGCCTTCCCAAAGAATCGCGGTTTGATCACCCCGCTTGGCAAGATGGCGGTCAACGCAGTTGTAGCAGACGTTCAGCGTGCCATCCTCGAACCATTTGATGGACACGTTGTTGGGGTCGTAGGACGTGTTCTTGACCTTGCTAAAAGGCTTGATCCAATCGATGCGTTTGGCCTGCTCTGCCCAGAACCCGTTCGGATCCTTGACCGATCGCACATACCACTCCGTGTATTTAGCTTCATCCATATAGGCGCGTTTGCGCCATTCGGCCGGCACGTCATAGACCTTGTCGGACATCGACACTCCTCCCGACCCGCCCCGTTACGCGGCAGGCACTTATTCGTTTATCGGCCGCATTATGCGACGGCATTTGCGCGACCGACAAGGTGCGGATAACCCCGGTTCCGGGACCTTCAGGCCTCAGGGCCCAAAGCCGCCGGCAACAGCGCCGATAGTCAGAAAAGCTCCGAGCCAGCCGACACTGTCGCCAGCACAAAGCCGAACCAGCATAAAGCCGCCGAGATGATGCCGGCGCGCACGCTGAACATGTTCACGTGCAAAAAAATGCCGTAGAGCGCCCAGCCAATGATGATCTCGCTGATGAAGACCACGACGAAAGGCGCTCCCTTCGCCAGGGTGGACTTGGCGTCCTGCTCCGCTGCTCCAGGGTTTGCCCTGCACTGCCATCCAGGGCTTGCTCAGAACGGTGCAATAAATAGCGCCGAAAACCCAGGCGGCCACAGCAGCAACGAGAATCGAAACAAGATTGGCATCCACAAAATTCATTGCTGCCTCGCTATTTCAACCCGCCCATTCTGCAGACCAACTTCCACTCTGCCTCGGTCACCGGCTGCACCGATAGACGTCCATATTTGACCAATGCCATATCCTTGAGCCTCGGTTCAGCCTTGATGGCCGCCAGCGTTACGGCCTTGGGCAGCGGCTTGTCGGCCACAGTTGTGACCGCTACCCACGGCTCGTTTTTCCCTGCCGTTGGGTCTGGGAAGGCTTCGCGAGTGACCTCGCCGATCCCGACGACCTGCTTCTCGTCGCCGGTGTGATAGAAAAAGAACCTGTCGCCCTTTTTTATTTCCTTGAGATGCCGGCGCGCCGTGAAATTGCGCACGCCGGTCCAGGCCTCGCCCTTTGCGCCACGCTTGACCTGGTCGTCCCACGAATATTCCTCCGGCTCCGTCTTCAGCAACCAATATGCCATGGCTTCATTCCGATCTGAGCGGCCGTGTAAGCAACGATTCGATCGCTGCATCCACGCTCATGCTTTTCGATAGCACCGCAGCGACGGCACTGGCGATCGGCATATCCACGTTTTTCTCGCGCGCCATCTCCAGAAGCACCGGCGCAGTGAAAATGCCTTCCGCCAGTTTGCCGTGCGCGGCGGTATGCGGGTCCTCGCCTTTCCCCAGAGCTACGCCGCAGGAAAAGTTGCGCGACTGCGGAGTTCCGCAGGTGAGAACGAGATCGCCGAGACCGGACAGGCCCATCAAGGTTTCGGTCTTGGCCCCGTATGCTTTGCCAAAACGGACCAGCTCGGCGAAACCGCGCGTGGTGAGCGCTGCGGAGGCGCTGGCGCCCAATCCTTTTCCCGTGACGATCCCTGCAGCGATAGCAAGAACATTCTTGGTTGCACCGCCCAGTTCCACGCCTCGAACATCGGTCGAGTGGTAGGGACGAAATGCACCAGCGTTCAACGCATGTGCCAGATCGAGCGCGACCTTGGAATTTGTTGCTGCGATGGTGACCGCCGTGGGCAATCCGCGCGCGACATCGGCCGCGAAGCTGGGCCCGGAGAGGATTGCGGGCATTGCGTTCGGCGCGCATTCGGCAATGATCTCAGTCATGAATTTATGCGTGCCGTGCTCGATTCCTTTGGCGCAGGCGATGAGGGGCATACCCTTTTCGATCGACGGTGCCAGACCGGAGAGCACTGATCGCATGGTCTGCGCCGGAACGACGATGAGAATCGCATCGCCGCTAGCGGTCTCTTCAAGATCGCGCGTTACCTTGATGCCTTCGTCGACGTGTATGCCGGGCAGAAAGCGGCTTTCCCGATTTTTTTCCAGAGTTTCGGCATTCCGTTCCTCGTATTCCCAAAGCATGACCTGCCGTCCGGCACGCGCACAGGTGAGTGCAAGCGCCGTTCCCCAGGCGCCGCCACCTAGCACCGCGATTTTTTGAATGCTCATGTCGTCCGCTGGCCCACTACTTGTATGCAGCTGTGCGACGCCGCAGGCCTTCGGCGGCGGCGATTTCGTCAAGCGGCCAGCGAGCACGCGGCGCTATATTCAGCGGATCGGTGAGGCCAAGCGCCAGGCGTTCGCAGCCGGTCCACGCGATCATCGCACCGTTGTCGGTGCACAGTTCGGGTGGAGGTAGAACGAGAGTGGTGCCGACCTCAAAGGCGAGTCGATTGAGCACCTTTCTCACCGCCTGGTTCGCGACAACGCCTCCTGCTGCAACGAGCGCGGTGGGGATTCCAAAGCGCGCGCGGAAAAGCACCAGCCCGGCACGCAGCCGGTCGAACACCACATCGACGATAGCTTGCTGAAAAGCCGCACAAAGGTCGGCCACGTCCTGGTCGGTAAGCGGCGCGATCTTTTCCGCTTCCAGCCGCAGTGCGGTTTTCAAACCCGAGAGTGAAAAATCGGCATCCTTCCGTCCGTGCATCGGCCGCGGCAGCATGAAGCGCATCGCGTTGCCGCGCGCAGCTTCCTTCTCGACCTGTGGTCCGCCTGGATAGCCGAGTCCGAGGAGCTTTGCGGTCTTGTCGAAGGCCTCGCCTATCGCGTCGTCCTGGGTGGTGCCAAGGCGCACATAGTTGCCCACCCCGCGAACAGCCACGATCTGGGTATGACCGCCAGACGCTAGAAACAGGCAGTAGGGAAACGCGACTCTATCAGTCAGGCGGGCAGTCAGGGCGTGAGCTTCCAAATGATTGACCGCGAGCAACGGTTTATTCTTTACGAATGCAATCGCCTTCGCGGTGGTCAGGCCAACAATGACGCCGCCGATCAGTCCAGGGCCGGCAGCCGCGGCGACGCCGTCGATTGCGTCGTAATCTCGACCGGCCTGTGTCATGGCATTGGCGATAACCGCATCGAGAACTTCCACGTGGGCGCGCGCGGCAATTTCCGGCACAACGCCGCCGAACGCGGCGTGCTCGGCGATTTGCGACAGCACTACGTTGGAGAGGATCCTGCCCCGGCCGTCGTCAAGGCGTTCAACCACCGCGGCGGCGGTTTCGTCGCACGTCGTCTCGATGCCGAGTACAATCATCAGTTCCTCAATGGCTTGCGCCCGACCGGGGTGACGGCGATTGAAATAATAGCTAGTCCTGACGCTTGGGCCGACCCGGTTCGGCCTAGCATCACGAGGTTACATGGCGCAATCCACAGTCTCATTCCGCATAGGTACACGCGGCAGCCCGTTGGCCTTGGTGCAAGCGCGCGCGGTGCGCGCGCGTCTGGCGGCGTCCATGCATATTATCGAGGAGGAAATCGAACTCGTCGTCATTCGCACCAGTGGCGATACCATCCAGGATCGGCCACTGGCGGAAGAAGGCGGCAAAGGCCTTTTTACCAAAGAAATCGAGGAAGCGCTTCTCGTCGGGCGCATTGATCTCGCGGTTCACTCGGCAAAGGACATGTCCACCGTACTGCCGGAGGGGCTAAAGCTGGCGGCATGTCTCGAACGCGAGGATCCCCGCGACGTTTTCATCAGCCGCAAGGCGCGCACGCTTTCGGAATTGCCTAAAGGCGCCAGGCTCGGAACTGCATCGCTTCGCCGCCAGGCGATAGCGAAGCGTGCGCGGCCCGATCTGATCGTGACGCCACTGCGCGGCAACGTGGAAACTCGTCTTCGCAAGCTCGAAGCGGGCGAAGCCGATGCAACGCTGCTTGCGCTGGCGGGATTGAAACGGCTCGGGCTGGCGGGTCAGGCCACCAGTATCATGAGTGCCGAAGAATTCCTGCCCGCCGTCGGCCAAGGCGCGATCGCGATCGAGACGCGTGCAAACGATGCACGGATGCGCGACATCGTTGCGGGCATCGACGATGCCGACACCTCGGCAGCCATTGCATGCGAACGCGCCTTTCTCGCCGCCCTCGATGGTTCATGCAAAACTCCGATTGCAGGTCACGCGATCGTAGTGGCAAGCGCAGTGCAATTCCGCGGACTGATCGCGCGACCTGACGGAAGCGCTGCACTCGACATCAAAGGAACTGGCGACCGCAAGGACGCGGTCACGATCGGGTCCGAAGCTGGACGCGAGCTCAAGCATCGTGCCGGGCCAGGATATTTCGATTGATGGCCAAGGGCGGTTGACATGCGCATTGTCGTCACGCGCCCACGAGTTGACGGCGAGCGGACCGCCACGGCGCTCCGGGCATGCGGACATGAGGTGCTGGTGGCGCCGCTCATGCGCACCGAGCCAATTGCCGCCAACCTTGGCGGCGAGTGGAGTGGAGTCATAGTCACCAGCGCAAATGGGGCAAACGCCATAAGGGACAATTCCTCGTGCAATGCTCTCAAGAAGCTGCCGCTGTTTGCGGTCGGCCGGCGCAGTGCGGAAGCCGCACGCGAAAGCGGATTCAAAGACGTCTTGTCGGCAGATGGGGACGTGCGTGATCTTCTACAGCTTGTCAGGACCCGACGACCAGATCGAAATGCGCCGCTGCTATATCTTGCCGGCGAGGATCGTGCAGCCGATCTCATCGGGGAGTTGTCGGCGTGCGGAATTGCTGCCGAAATGCGTGTCATCTATCGCGCGGTCTGTTTGCCGTTTCCACCGGCTCTCAAAGATGCACTTGAGGCTGGTACAATCGACGCGGTGATGCACTTCTCCCGCCGAGCCGCCGACAGCTACGTGGCGGGTGCAAAGATGGCTGGCGTTGTAGCCCCGGCGCTTGCGGTGCGCCATCTTTGTTTGTCGTCGCAAGTGGCCGAGGCCCTCGCCGACGCCAGCCGCGTCGATATCGCCAGCCGGCCCGATGAAGCTGCATTGATTGAACTTTTGCAGGCGCCAACCGCTTGATTATTGGCGCACCCCCGACATTTGCGTTATTTCCTGACTGCGGGGTTGAGGCGATTCGCGGAGGAAGCGCGCATGCCCTATAAGCGCACAACATCTGACCCTGCGGCAGGCACGCCCCGCCGAAAGCGTCGGGCGCCGACCATCGATTTGACCGCAACGGAGGTTCCGGAGGCGGCCGCTGGTCGCGCTCAGTCCGAGCCATCCGGACCGTCCCCGCAAGAACAGATCAAGCCCGCTGATAAGGCGGAGACGCGATCCGAATCAAAGCCGGAAACCATCGGGCATGCGAATTCGTCGACCAATTGGGCCTCCTGGTTCAGCGGGCCGGCGCTTGCCGGCGGAATAACTGGCGCGGCGGTTGCTGCTATTGCTTTCCTCGCCCTGTGGCTGGCCGGCGCAGCCCCAGTCCGTCACGCGGTATCGCCAGAGCCAAACGCGCAGCTCGATGTGCTTGCACAACGGATAGCGAAGATCGAGACGGCCCTTGCAAAAATTCCGGTGAACGACCCGACCGTTTCAGAGCGGCTTTCTGCAGCCGACAACGCCATGAAATCGCTCGGCATTGCGCTGACTGCGCTCAACAAGCACAGCGAGGAAGCTGCTGCCGGTGCTGCCGATGCTCGGGCGCGGGCGGAGGCGGCCGAGAAGTCGGTCGCGCAGTTGCGGGGCAGCCTGCAGGATCTCACCAGAAATACCTCTGCCGGCCTGTCTCTTGGCGATGTCGACGCCCTTCAAAAGCGGATCGCTGCGCTTGAGCAGACGACCCATTCGACTCCTGTTGATGTTGGCGCAAGGCTCGCACAGACGGTAACAGCGCTTCGCGACGCGGTTGTGAGCGGCGTTCCTTTCGTCGCCGAATTGGAGGCAGCAAGGTCTCTCGGCGTGGACGAAAATACACTGAAGCTGCTGACGCCATTTGCAGCGGACGGTGTGCCAACCGCAGCAGCGCTAGGGCAGGAATTGAGCGCCCTGATACCGGCAATGTCCAAGGCAGCGGGCTCGCAAGGGTCGGGTGGAAGTTTCTTGGAGCGGATCGAAGCCAATGCCAGCAAGCTGGTGCGCATTCGCCCGGTCGGTGCGCCGGCCGGCAACGACGCGTCGGCGGTGCTCGCACGAATCGAGGTCGAAGCCGCGCATGCCGATATCGATGGTGCGCTCACCGACCTCGCCAGGCTCGATGCCGCAATTCGCGCGCCAGCACAAACCTGGATCGACAAGGCCCGGGCCCGACAAGCTGCGCTCACTGCCGCGCGTCAACTCGTTGGCGATGCCACGCGCGCGCTGGGCAAGCGATGAGGTTCGGGATGATCCGCATCGTTCTTTTTCTGGCGGCGGTCACGGTCATTGCCGCCGGCTTTGCCTGGATCGCCGACCGTCCGGGCGAAGTTGCAATAACCTGGCTGGGCTACCGTATCGAAACATCTGTGATGGTTGCGGCTTTCGCGATCGCCGTGCTCGTGCTCATAGTCACGCTGCTGTGGTCGATCATGCGCATTTTTTTGCGATCGCCCGAGCAGGTGTCCCTGTTTTTCCGACACAGGCGCGCCGTCAGAGGCTACCTGGCGATCAGCCGCGGCCTGATCGCCATCGGAGCCGGAGATCTGCAACTCGCGCGAACATCCGCCGACGAGGCGGCGCGACTGTCTCCCGGGAATCCGCTCGCGCTGTTGCTCACCGCGCAATCGGCCCAGATGGCGGGCGATCGAACCACCGCCGAGAGCGCATTTCGGGAGATGACCCGCCGCAACGAAACAAAGTTATTGGGATTGCGCGGTCTCTATATAGAAGCACAGCGCCGCAACGATGGCGCCGCCGCTCGGCATGCGGCTGAGGAAGCGGCTAGGATCAGTCCCGCTGTCGCGTGGGCCGGCCAGGCTGTGCTCGACTATCGCTGCGCTACCGGTGATTGGGCTGGTGCGCTTGAAGCGCTGGATCAAATGAAGCCTTCGCTGGAAAAGCCCGACTATCGCCGCAAACGCGCGGTCCTGCTTGTCGCTCGCGCGCAGGCGCTTGAGGACATCGACCGCGACACTTCACGAAAACTGGTGCTCGAATCGGTCAAGCTCGCACCGGATCTTGTGCCGGCGGCGGCCCTGGCGGGCCGTCGGCTGGCGGAATCCGGCGAGCCACGCAAGGCGCGAAAAATCCTGGAGGCAGCGTGGACGATCAATCCACACCCCGACATCGCGGAAAGCTACGCCAATCTTCGATTGGGCGACAGCGCGCGGGAACGGCTCGCCCGCATGCAGAAGCTCGCTAGCAAGGTTCCGGGTCAACTCGAAGGCGCGCTGGCGGTCGCTCGAGCTGCGCTCGATGCGCGCGAATTCGTGACAGCGCGCGGCGCGCTCGCACCTTATGTGTCTGCACCTACGCGGCGCGTTGCGACCTTGGTGGCGGAGATCGAGGAAAGCGAACATGGTGACGAAGGCCGTGTCCGCGAATGGATGGCACGCGCGATGCGTGCATCCGGCGATCCGGTTTGGACAGCCGACGGCGTCGTCTCCGAGCGCTGGCTGCCTGTATCACCGAATGGACGGCTTGACGGCTTTGAGTGGAAAGTTCCGCTGGCGGAAATCGGCGTGACTCGTGCTGTCATAGAGGTCACAGCGCCTCCCGCGGATACGCCTGCGATGCCGGAGCCGCCGCCCGCGGCGCCGGAGAACAAACCTGCCGACAAGCCGCGCAAGCGCGAAAAATCCAGCATGTTCAGCAAGACGACACCGGTGCAGCCTGTCATCCCTTTGGTGCATGCGCCTGACGATCCTGGACTTGATTCAGGCCTTGATCGCGATCCAGTGCCTGAAACCTCGGGCCCGCCGGCGAACGACGCGTGGCAGCGCCTGCGGCAATTGTTCCGGTAATCGCGGCAAAGTGGACCTGGGTGTGTATTGCTTGCCAAGCGAGGTCCGCGCCGATATCAGTTGCGGGGTTCCAGCCGGCGTAGCTCAGCGGTAGAGCATCCGCTTCGTAAGCGGGTGGTCGGGGGTTCAAATCCCTCCGCCGGCACCGGCCCTTTTACCAACCGAAAATTGTTCTGAAGCGTATCGGAGGCTACTCCCGTGCAATCGAGAGACGCAGAAGCAAGTTTCTCACAGGGGTAGCTGCACATCAGCGAGGGGGAGGGCCACGGTTACTGCGTGGTTACATAGTTTCCAAGAAGTCAGTTGAGTCAGGACGATGAGGACGGAGATGAAGAGGATCTGAGCGATCGGTGGACGCCGCGATTTCGACGCTTCGATTTGAACTGCGACAGATAATTCGTCAAAGCACCGGTAATCCCCTATTGATCTCGCGCGCGCGCGTGAATGAGTGCGGACAAATATGCTTGAAGTGAAGGTATGAGCGCTGATTCGTTACTACCGGTGAGCTTAGTGAAGGTATGAGCACCGATTCGTCGGCACCGGTGAGCTTAGACCCTAGTCCACCACTGCAATGATAGCCCCATAGCCGCCATGGCCGGGTGCATCATTGCGTCCGAGCTCGGGCGCATAGAGCCCAGGCGCGACGCCTCCGTCGAGAAAGAGGGCATTCTTGCAGCCGAGGGCGTCGCGGAAAAAACGGGCGAAGTCGTAAAAGTTCACCCTGTCCTTGGTGATGACGAAATGCACCTCGGTCGGGCTTGTCACGCCGACTCCGTACCGCATTTTGCGATCGGTCGAATTCACGATGAAGGCCGGGTGGATCGCTCCGTCGATGATGAGCATCGGGCCGGACTGCGTGGCGAAATTCGCGTCCGGTCTCTCGGCGAGAAAACGTTCCGTCTCGAGGATGCCAGCTGCGCCGTTGCCGATGTAGAAAACGCCGTTGGGCTTTTTGAAAAAGTTCGGTATTGCGCTCGGAGCACCAGTGAGCGTAGCAGTGTTGGCTCGCGTCAGTTCCC
>Ga0114129_10009654_pt1 | contig 13771 bp, 12 predicted proteins | sample RhiMetdeltSRZDD1_FD_80071 | JGI IMG/M metagenome (GOLD analysis project Ga0114129, IMG submission 80071) | Populus rhizosphere microbial communities from Tennessee, USA - Rhizosphere MetaG P. deltoides SRZDD1 (version 2) (version 2) | ecosystem: Host-associated > Plants > Roots > Rhizosphere >...
CGGCGAGCGCCGGGTGGGCGCCGGGCGACAGCGAGCAGGACCAGACTCCTTATCTGGACGCGATCGTCGAGTACGCCAGGCGGCGGCCCGGTCGCTGGCACGTACCGGGACACAAGGGCGGGCCCGGCGCAGACCCAGCGGCGATCGCGGAGCTGGGTCGGGCGGCGTTCGACCTCGACGTCTCGGCGGGCATCGAGGGGATCGACGTCGGCCCCGATTCGCCCTTCCAACGCGCTCAGCGGCTGGCCGCCGAGGCGTGGGGCGCGCGGCGAAGCTGGTTCCTCGTCAGTGGCGCCTCGCAGGGCAACCACACCACCTGCTTGGCGCTCCGCCACTTCGGCCCCGGCGTCGTGGTCCAGCGCAACGCACACTCGAGCACGATCGACGGGATCATCCTCGGGGGGCTGGAGCCCACCTTCGTCGCGCCCGCGCTGGACGCCGAGCTGGGCGTCGCCCACCGCCTGACCCCGGACTCGCTTTCTAACGCGCTCGACAGCACCCCGGGCGCCGTCGCGGCGTTGACAGTGTCGCCAACCTACTTCGGTGCGGTTGCCGATGTTGCACGGCTGTCGGAGGTCTGCCACGAGCGAGAGCTGCCGCTCGTCGTCGACGAAGCCTGGGGCTCGCACCTGCGGTTCTCACCGCTTCTGCCCGCGAGCGCCCTCGAGTGCGGTGCCGACCTCGTCCTCTCCTCGGTGCACAAGCTGGGCAGCCTGACGCAGTCCGCGATCCTCCACCTTGGCGAGGGTGGCCTGATCGACGAGGACGTGGTCGACCGCTGCGTAACACTCACCGAGACGACCAGCCCCAGCGCGCTGCTCACCGCCTCGCTGGACGCCACGCGCCGACAGGCCGCGGTGCATGGGCCCGAGCTGCTCGCGCGGACGCTGGCGGGAATCGAACACGTCCGCGATGAGATCCGGGAGATCCCGGGGCTCGAGGTCCTGGACCAGCGGTTGGTGGGGCGACCCGGCGTCTACAAATGGGACCCGCTGCGCCTCTCCATCGACGTCCGCGGCACGGGCAGCACCGGCACGCAGCTCGCCACCCTGTTGCGGGAGCTGGACGACATCAACCTGGAGCTCGTCTCCGAGAACGTCATCGTCGCCGTGTTCGGGATGGGGGAGGATCCGGCCCAGAGCGCGGGGCGCTTCGTCGCCGCCCTCCGTCGAGCGGTGGACGCACTGGGGACAGAGGCCGAGCACCCGACGCGGCCCTTCACGCCGCCACCACCTTGGGGGGACCTTGTCGCCTCGCCGCGCGAGGCCTTCTTCGGCCCGCAGGAGGTGGTGCCGTTCGACCAGGCCGTGGGCCGCGTGGCCGCGGAGCCCTTGGCCGCCTATCCGCCGGGGATCCCGAACGTGCTGCCCGGCGAGCGCTTGACCCAGGCCACCGTGGACTACGTGCACGAGGTGGTCGAGCATGGCGGCTGGGTGAGGGGGGCCGTCGACCGAAGCCTGCGAACGATTCGCGTGGTCAGCGAGTGACAAGCGGCCGCGGCGTCGCGACCTGAAAGCGCTGCTCCGCGACCCGCTCGACGCGGGTTCCGAGCGGCTCGCACGCAGTGGCCAGCCGCTGCGCGATCCATTCCGCCTCGTGGCCGGCCGCGAGCCGGGTGTGGCAGAAATCGAGGGCAAGCCCGACGAGCTCCAGCTCATGCTCGGGGTCTCCGGGCCGCCAGAGCGCGAGCACGCCTAGGTCGTTTCGGAGCCTGCGATCCACCGCGTAGTCGTCGAGCGCGTCGCCCAGGTCGTAGAGCAGCGGGCCGCGTCGGCCCCACCCGGCGCCATGGAAGACGTGCGCCGAATGGCCGGCGACCAGATCCGCCCCCGCTTCCTGAAGCTGCTCGGCCGCCCGGCGCTGCCAGCCCGCCGGGTCGGTGGTCATGTTGGGGCCCCAGTGGGGGAAGGCCACCACCTGGTCGCACTCCCGGTCGAGCCGGGCCAGCTCGTCGGCAAGCCAGTCGGGAATCGCGCGTCGCAGGTCGCCATACGCGATCCCCGGCGACTCCGCGGCGGCAGCGAACTCGGGCGGGTGATCGGAGACGGCTACCAGCCCGAGGCGAAGTCCGCCGGCCTCGATGATCGCCGCGTGCCGCGCCTCGGACTCACCGCGACCCGCCCCGGCGACGGCGATCCCGGCTTCGCCCAGGAGCTCCAGCGTCTCGAGCAGGGCCTCCGACTCGTAGTCGAGCGCGTGGTTGTTGGCCAGGCCGACCACGCCAACCCCGATTGCCCCGAGCGATCTGATCGCCTGGCGCGGCCCGCGGAAGAAAAACGGCTTGCGCCGGACGCGCTGCGTCGGCTCCCCGCGCGCCGAGATGCAGCACTCCAGGTTGCAGATCACGAGATCGCATGAGCGGCACAGCTCGCGAACCTCCGGCGCCCAGACCTCCTCGGGGGAAACTTCGGCGAGCCGCTCGGCCACCGCACGCCCAAGCATCACGTCCCCGAGCAGCGCGATCGTCGGCGTCACACGATCCGGCTACCCGCCATGGAGGGCGTCGCCTCCGTGCTCCTCCAGCGTGTTTCCAATCGGCGGGATCGGGTTGTCGCGAATGATCCGCGCCATGTGCAGGAGGTTGTGCGCGCACCACGAGCTCGTCCGCTGCGTGTATGGGTGGTCGGGGCCGCCCGCATCCAGGTAGGAGGGGCCGGGGCCGGCATCGCCGACCCAATAGGTGTCGGCGTTCGGGGGCACCACGCAGCCGAGGTGGGTCATGTTGAACAGGGTCGACTCCGCGCACGCATGGGCGCCGTCCTCGTTGCCGGTCACAACCACGCCGGCCACCTTGTTGTAGAGCGGGTACTGGCCGACCTCATTGCGCTCGTTGTACGTGCCGTCGAGGCGCTCGATCACAAGCTGCGCGACCGAAGAGCGGTGGCCGAACCAGATCGACATCCCCATCAGCAGGATGTCTGCGGCCTTGATTCTGTCGAGCAGCTGCGGCCACTCATCGCCGTCGCCCTCGTCGGAGGTGACCCCAAAGGCGATCGCATAGTCCACCGGCCGCAGGACCTCGGTCGCCACGCCATGCTCGGACAGCAGGCCGAGCACCCGGCCCATCAACGCCTCGGTGTGCGAGGTCTCCGGTGACTTCTTCAGGGTGCAGTTGATCCCGAGCGCAGTCAGCCCGGCCCCCGCATCCGCGTCCAGCTCAGCCAATTTCCCTCTCCCTTCTCGGCTCTCGTGCCACTGCGAGTCGTGGCCCAACACCTCCAGGGTCCAGCGGACAGCGGGATCGTTTCACGGCCGCATCAATAGCCTTCGAGCGGTGAGCGCCTTCGAGACCCTCGCCGAGCTGCCGATCGAGGTCTCCTCGTACGAGCTGGAGGGCCGGGACCGCGAGTACGGGTCCTTCACCCGGCCCTCGACGGTCGTCCGGCTCCGTGGCGCCGGACAGGAGGGGGTCGGGGAGGACGTCGTCTACGGCGTCCTGGACCACATCGCCCATCGCGACGCCGGGCCCGTCCACGACCTGAGCGGCCCGGGGACCCTGGGGGAGCTCTGCGACCGCCTCGCCGAGGTCGACCTCTTCAGTGCCGCGGCGCCCGAGCAGGAGTCCTCGCGCCACTACCGACGCTGGGCGTACGAAAGCGCGGCGCTCGATCTGGCGCTCCGCCAGAACGGCCTCCCGCTGCACGAGGCGCTGGGCCGCGACCCGAAGCCGTTGACCTTCGTCTGCTCCACGCGTCTCTCCAGCTTGGGGGACGACGACTCAGGCTCCACCACCGATCCCGTGCGCCGGCGGCTCGAGAAGTACCCGGGCCTGCGCTTCAAGCTCGACCCCGAGAACGACTGGGACGCGGAGCTGATCGCGGCGCTGGGGCAGCTCGCGGGGGTCGACGTCCTCGATCTGAAGGGGCACTATCACGGCACTCCGGTCGACGTGGAGACCGACCCCGAGCTCTACCGGGCCGTCGCCGAGGCCTTCCCGGAGGCGTATCTGGAGGACCCTGACCTGAACGACGAGACCCGGCCCGTGCTGGAGCCACACGCCGACCGGATCACCTGGGATGCGCCGCTCCACTCGCTGGCCGACATCCAGGCGTTGGAGCGAAAGCCGCGCGCGATCAACTCGAAGCCGTCGCGGTTCGGCTCCCTGCGCGAGCTGTTCGCCGTCTACGAGCACTGCCGGCAGCAGAGCATCACGATCTACGGGGGCGGTCAGGGCGAGCTGGGTCCCGGACGCGGCCAGATCCAGTATCTGGCCTCGCTCTTTCACCCCGAGACCCCGAACGACGTCGCTCCGTCCGGCTACAACGACCCGGCGGTTCCCGACGGATTGCCCTCGAGCCCGCTCGACCCGGCGCCCTCGGTCACCGGCTTTCGCTGGGGCGAGTAGCCGATCGGCGACGGGCCGTCGCCCGGGAAGCGACCCGGTTAGCCTGGGGCCGGAACGAAGAAGGAGACCAGATGCCAGAGAAGCCCTTCGCCGCGGCGCTGAACGAGCAAATCGCCAACGAGTTCGCCGCCCAGCAGCAGTACATCGGCGCCGCCGTCTACTACGAGTCCCAGACCCTGCCGCGCCTCGCCGCCTTCTTCTACCGTCAGGCGGTCGAGGAGCGAAACCACGCGATGATGATGGTCCAGTACCTGCTCGACGCCAATCAGGAGGTCCGGATCCCCGACATCGAGGCGAAGCTGACCCACTTCGACGACGTCGTCGCCCCGGTCCGGATGGCGCTCGACCAGGAGCAGAGGGTGACCGAGGAGATCAACGCACTCTTCAAGCTCGCCCGGGACAACGGCGACTACCAGGCCGAGCAGTTCATGCAGTGGTTCGTCAAGGAGCAGGTCGAGGAGGTATCGATCATGACCGACCTGCTGACGATCGTCGAGCGCTCCAAGGACAGCGCGCTGCTGGTCGAGGAGTACCTGGCGCGGGAGAAGCTCGGCGAGGAGCAAGCGGACCCCACCGCCCCCCCGGCGGCGGGCGGCGCTCTGTAGCCCGATCACGGTTTGAGAGCATTCGCGTCAGTAGTCACCGGACGACGCGGCAAGTGGCTCGTGCTGCTTGCCTGGGTGATCGCGTTCGCGGCGCTGATGCCGCTGGGCGGCAAGCTCTCGGACGAGACCGAGGACGACACCGCCTCGTACCTGCCCGAGAGCGCCGAATCGACCGAGGTCGTGCACATCCTCGATCGCGAGTTCTCGGCAGGGGAAACGACCATCGGCCTGATCGTCTACCAGGATGAGGGAGGGCTGAACGCGGCCGACAAGCGGACGATCGTTGCCGACGCTCACAGGATCGAGGCCGCAGGCCACAAGGTTCCGCTGACCCGGCCGCCCGCCGTGCCGTTTACACCGGGGGCCCCCGGGGACCTGGTTTCCCCCCAGGGCGATGTGGCGTACACGGTGCTCACCGTGCCCACCAACTTCGACAAGTCCGCGGACTGGGGCAAGGAGATCCGCGACATCACCGGTGAGCAGGCCGGCAACATGCGGATCTTCCTCACGGGGGACCTCGGCTTCTCGACCGATGCCGACGAGGTCTTCGGCGACCTCGACACCAAGCTGCTGGCGGTGACGGTCCTGCTCGTGCTGATCCTCCTCGGCCTGATCTACAGGGCCGTGTTGGTCGCCCTCACCCCGTTGGTGGTCGTGTTCTTCTCCTACACGCTGGCCACGGCCTTCGTCTACCTGTACGCCAAGTCCGGCGCCTCCGTCTCCTCCAACGGCACCACGATCCTGATCGTGCTCATGTTCGGCGTCGGCACCGACTACAGCCTCCTGCTCGTCTCCCGCTATCGGGAGGAGCTACGCCGAATACAGGACAAGCATGAGGCCATGGGGCGGGCGTTGCGCCGCACCGGCCCGACCATCCTCGCCAGTGGCCTCACGGTCTCACTGGCGATGCTCGTGCTCGCCCTGGCGGACACCCGCCTCACGAGCTCGCTCGGCCCGGTGGCCGCGATCGGGGTCGCATGCGCGATGGTCGCCGGGCTCACCCTGCTCCCGGCCCTGTTGACCATGTTCGGACGAACCGGATTCTGGCCGCGGCGAGCGACCGTCGAGTACGACCCAGAGCATCCGGATACCGGGCGGCAGGGTGTTTGGCGGCGCTTCGGCGACCGGGTGCTCCAACGGCCGTTGCCGGCGCTGATCGTGACCGTCGTCGTCTTTGCGGGAGGCGCCCTCGGGCTGGCCGCCTACAAGGTCGACTACAGCACCACGAACTTCTTCAAGGAGTCCGTGGAGAGCGTCGAGGGGTTCGACGTCCTGCGGCAGTCATTCCCAGCGGGGACGCTGGCCCCGACCACCGTGCTGGTCGAAAGCTCCAACGGTCCCGTGACCCGTGCGGACGTCGCCGAGGCGGTCCGCCGGCTCGACGCAGTCAACGGCGTCGCCCGGGCGACCCCGACCGGGCTTCGTTCCCAGAGCGGTCGCGTCGCTTCGATCGACGTGATCCTCGAAGGGGACCCCTATAAGCAGTCCACCCTCGACGTGGTGCCGCGGATCCGCGACAGCATTGCGGACCTCGGCCCGGGAGTGCACGGCCTGGTCGGTGGCGGCTCCGCGATCCAGTACGACTACGACCAGGCGATCCAAGACGACCTGAAGCTGATCGTGCCGGTCGCGCTGGCGGTGATCGCGACCATTCTGGCGCTGCTGCTGTGGTCGCTGGTCGCTCCCCTGGTGCTGATCGCGAGCGTGATCCTGTCCTTCTTCTGCACCCTGGGCCTCTCGATCCTCTTCATTCGCTTCGTGGTCGGCGACGCCGGCTTCGACGCTTCCCTTCCCACCTTCGCCTTCATCTTCCTTGTCGCCCTGGGGATCGACTACACGATCTTCCTGATGGCGCGGGTACGCGAGGAGGCACGTCGGCACGGCACTCGCGAGGGCATGCTGCGCGCGCTCTCAGCCACGGGGCCGGTGATCACGAGCGCCGGGATCATCCTCGCCGGCACCTTCTCGGTGTTGATGACGCTCCCGGTCACCTACACCTTCGATCTCGGCTTCATGGTGGCGGTGGGCATCCTCCTGGACACGTTCATCGTCCGCTCGATCATGGTCCCGGCGGCCGTGGAGCTGCTCGGCGACCGAATCTGGTGGCCGTCGACCGCCAGCCGCGGAGGGGCCCTTCGCGAGCGTGCCGAGGCGGAGCCACAGCCCGAGACCGCGCCGGCCGGTTCCTGAGACGGGAGCGACGGGACTCGAACCCGCGGCCTCCGGCGTGACAGGCCGGCGCTCTAACCAACTGAGCTACGCCCCCGAGAAGGTTGATTCTACGGAGCGTCCTCGACCGTCAGCTGCCCTCGAAGGTGGCATGGCCCGGGCCCTTCTCGAGCAGAGTTCGAGCGCCTCGCTGAAGGTCGTCGCTCGCCATCACCTTCGCGCCCGCCTGGGGCAAGGCCGCATCGGCAGCCTCCACGCCCTCGTCGACAGTTAGCCGAATCATCTCCTTGGTCGCCGCGTGCGCGAGCGTCGGCCCCTCGGCGAGGCGCGCGACGAACGCCCGTGCTTTCTCCTCCAGGTCATCAGGCTCGACGACCCGGTTCACGACCCCCCAGTCGAGCATCGTCTCCGCAGGATAGGCCCGCGCGGTCAGCACCGCTTCGGCGGCCCGTCCCGCACCGGCCCTGGCGACGAGCCGCTGCGTGCCGCCACCGAACGGCGTGGCTCCGATAACCGCTTCGACCAGCCCGAGCTGCGAGCCCTGCGCAGCCCAGATCAGGTCGCAACTCAAAGCGATCTCCAGGCCCGCCGCGAGGCAGAACCCCCGCACGGCGGCAACCGTGGGGACGGGAATCTCGGCGAATCGCCTGATCAACGGCATGAACTCCGCGATCAACTCGCGGGCCGCGGCCTCGTCACGGCCAAGGAAGATCTCCACGTTCGCGCCGGCCGAGAAGTTGTCGCCCTCAGCGCGAACGAGGATTGCTCGGGCGGCGCTATCAGCGGCCCGCTGGGTTGCCTCAGTCAGGTCGCGAGCCAGCTCCAGGTCGAAGAGGTTCAAAGGCGGGTCTGCGAGGACGATCTCTCCGACTTCGCCTTCCAGATCGAACCGCGCCTTCGCCATCCCTGCATGATTCTATGGAGCGCGCATCGGCGCCGGCAGGAATAGGGTTTCGGGATGAGGCTCGTCAGCTATCGCTCCGATCGGGGGGTGCGGGCGGGGCTCTTGCGCGACGATTCGGTGGTCGACGTGTGGGACGCGATCGGGGGCGACGGATCGAGCGTCCGCGATCTGCTCGCTGCCGAACGCCTGGCCGAGGCAGGCGAGATCTCCGATGGCGAAGCGGTGGCGGAGGTGGAGCTCCAGCCGCCGGTGCCGGACCCGGAGAAGATCATCTGCATCGGCCTGAACTACCGGGCCCACGCCGCCGAGGCCGGGATCGAGCCGCCGGATGCCCCGACCTTCTTCGCCAAGTTCCGCAACGCGCTCGCAGCCCCGGGGGCCACGGTGCCACTGCCGGCGGCGAGCGCCAAGGTCGACTTCGAGGCAGAGGTGGCGTTCGTGATCGGGCGCCGTGCCAGGGAGGTGGCGGAGCCCGAAGCCCTCGAGCACGTCGCCGGCTACATGCTGTTGAACGACCTCTCGGCCCGCGACCTCCAGTTCGCGACTCCGCAGTGGATGCCGGGCAAGGTGTTCGACGGCTCGGCGCCCTGCGGCCCCACGCTGGTGACGCCCGACGAGGCGGGTGCCCCAGAGCAGATCTCGTTCTCGCTGACTCTGAACGGGGAGCGGATGCAGGCCGCCTCCACCGACGACCTGATCTTCTCCGTGCCGGCGCTCGTCGCCCACCTGTCCGGCCTGATGACGCTCGAGCCCGGCGACATCGTCTCGACCGGAACCCCAGCGGGAGTCGGCAGCACCCGGCAACCCCGGGTGTGGCTGAAGCCCGGCGACGAGATCGAGATCAGCTCGCCGACCCTGGGGCTCCTTCAGACGACGATCGGCTGATCAGCTCGCCTCGCTGGGCCACGAACAGGGCCGCCAACACCAAGGGCAGAAACCAGACCACGTAGAAGTAGAACCAGTGGGTGGCCCCAAGCTGGACCGCGATCAGCACCGCCGCGGCCAGCGCGGCGACTTGGGCCGGGGTCTTGCGCCGGGGCCAGAACGCCACCGCGAGGGCGAGCGCGATCGCTCCCCCACGCGCGATCGGCCGCAGGAAGTCGAGCGAGGGGTCCAGGCCCCAGACGCTGAACGGCGAGCTGCGCGATGCCTGGTAGCCGAGCGTGTGGTCGTACAGCTCCCGAAAGCCGCCGTCGGGGAGGAACGGCAGGACCAAAAGGGCGCCAACCCCGGCAAAGGCGATTCCGAAGACGAGCGCCGAGCGCCAGCGGCGCTCGCCCGTGCCTGTCGCGAACAGCGGCGCCATCGCCGCAGGCCCGAACTTCGCCGCCGACCCCAGCGCCACCATCGCCCCGCGGCCGGCCGGTGAGGCCAGCACCAGCATCGCCCCGACCACGATCGCGGCGATCAGCGAGTCGTTCGCGTTCGCGTTCATCGTGTAGAGGGTGAACGGATAGGCGAGCCAGCCGAAGGCCAGAGCGACCCCGAGCGTCGTGCCATGTGTGCCGGGGCGCAGCCGCCGCCCCAGCGCGAGCAGGCCGAGCGCCGTGAGCAGGTCGAAGGCGATCGCCGCCGCGTGGGCGGCGGGCACGTCGCCCCAGTGGCCAGTCCACGGGAAAACCGCTTCGAAGGGAACGTAGGCGAGATAGTTGAAGGGCCCGTAGACGTCGCCGCGGATGCCGACCCCCGGTGCGAAGCCGCCCCCGTACAGCTCCTGCCCGTGGCTCACGTGATCGGCGCCGACGACCCCCGCGACGCCGATGTCGATCACCCGCGAGTCGGCCACGTTCAGGGCGATCCGGGCGCAAACGAGGACGGCGGCACCGATCGCCAGCCAGCGCACCGGGAGCACCGGGATCAGGGGACCCGGGCGGTCGCGCGGGCGAGCTCCCACCCACAGCATGCGCACCAGCACGTAGCCCAACACCGGGTAGGTCAGGGGGACCGATGCGGTGATCTGACCGCGGTTGAAGAACCACAGCGAGACCCCGAGCCCGAGCAGCACCAGCAGGTCGAGATGGAGGAGGCGGAAGGGACGCCGAGGGTCGATGAACGGCGCCAGAAACAGCAAGCACAGGGGCAGCCACACGTAAGGGGCGTTCACCTTCTGCGCGATGGCACCCGAATAGCCGCGCGCAAGCGGCGCCCCCAATTGCTGGTCGTGCCACGCGCCCAGGATCCCGCCGCCCTCATCGTCCACGATCGCCTGGGCGACCTCCGCCCGCGCCGACCCGGTGCCGGTGAAGTAGCTCACCTGCCAATCGCCACCGCGCTCGAAGGCGACCGCCCGCATCTGCGGGCTCTCTGCGCGCTCATCGCGCACCGCTTCGGCCGTGTCGGCTATCTCGACCGCCTCCCGCCCGCTGAGCTCGAACCCGGGAGGCGGAACACGCTCGGACTCAGGCCTGACGAGGGGCGGCGGCAGCTCGCCGCCGAACGGCGGCTCGCGGGCGAGGTCCTCGTTCGCCGCGGCGGGCGCCGGCGCCACCAGAGTCGCCGCCAGCGCGGCGAGGATGGCGATCAGCAAGTCAGGTGGAGCGCCGCGGCCACGGCCGCGGGATTTCGGGTCTCCAGCTCCTCGAAGCGGGCCACCGCCTCCTCCGTGGGCAGCGCCTCGACCTTCACCCCGCGCTGCCTGAGCACCTCGATCACCGAGGGGTCGGGCTGGAGGCGGCTCGAGTATCCGCAGCCCACGATCAAGCGCTCCGGCAGTTCGTCGAGCACATCCTCGAGATCCTCGACGACGAGCGAGTGTCCGTCCCGCCGCCACCAGTTCGGCACCACGCGACCCGGAAGCACGATCACGTCTCGATTCAGCTCGTCCCCATCGACGACCACACGCCCTGGGCTGTAGTTCTCAATCCGCGCCACGATCGACCCAGCGAGGCCGATCGTATCGGGGTCTAACGCTGTGACGGGGGCGGAATCTCGTCCCGCAGCGCCGGCAGCGCGGCCGAGCGCGGAGCGGCCGAGCGCTTCCCGGAGCGTGCGCTCTTGCTGGACCAGTCGACCGTCCGCGGCGCGACGTCCAGCAGGGCCCGCCACGTCTGGGGGCCGATGAGACCATCGTCCACCTGGCCCTTGGACCGCTGGAAGCTTCTCACCGCTCGCCGGGTCAGATCGCCGAAGTAGCCCGTCACCGGCAACGATTCGTCGGCGCGCTTCAGGTGCTCCTGCGCCCACACCACCAGGTCGCCCCGACTGCCCTTGGCGAGCACGGGGTAACCGCTGTCTGACCGGCCCGTCCCGGGAATCGCCTGGACATCGCGGCCCACCGCCCGCCACTCGCGCCTGGAGGTGTGCTGCCACGACCACCAGCTCAGGCCGGGGAGCTCGTACGAGATCGCCATCCGCCGAAAGCGCCGGATCTGACGGGGCGGCGGATCGTCGTAGGTCTGCCCGAGCGGGTAGATCCCCCGCCGGTAGACGCGGTTGAAGCGGAAGGTGTGCTGGTAGCCCTCGCCGACCGTGACCCCGATCGTGCGCCAGTAGAGCTGGGGCAGGTTGTAGCGCGCCCCGCCCGGACCGAGGAACACCGAATAGGGAAAGCCGGGGTGGTAGTCGACGTACGGAAAGCTGGTCAGCGCCGTTGGGAAGCGGTCTCCGATCTCGCTGCGCAGCTTGTCCACGTAGGTGTCCGCGGCTGCGTAGCGGCCCTCGTAGTGCGACTCGGCGTCGATCACCAGGCAGTCGGCGCCCTTCCGCACCGCCTCCGCGCCCCGGCGGGCTTCGGCGCTTGGATACATGCCGTAGACGAACTGCCAAGCGCACACCCGGAGGCCGCGGGCGTGCAGGTAGGAGACCAAACCCCCTCTGAACTGGCTCCATGATGTCCTGCCGTCGGAGCTCTTGATGTAGACGGTCTCGATCCCGTGGCGGCGTGCCTTGCGCGCGATTCTGCCCAGATCACCACCGCTCGCGCGGCTGAGGTCCCAGATCCACATCCCGTCGCCCCGGTAGGGGTTTGCGGAACGCGCGCGGTGGGAGCCGTGCGGGCGCCCCGTGCCTCCATCGGAGCCAGACGCCACTTCCCCTGCGGCGGCCAACGCGCCCCCACCGGCGAGCAGGATCGCTATCGCCACGGCGGTGAGCCTCGTGCGCCCAATGGTGCTGGTCCTGCGAACGTCCACCCGCTGCCGCCATCGGCCGGCAAGGGCGATCGCGTGAACGGCTTCGGACGGGAACGATCAGACGTCCACCCGGTGACTGGACGCCTGCTGACCGGAGCTCCTTCTGGCGCTCGCTAACCCCCGCCGAGCAGGTTGCCCAGCGCGCCCTTGGCGCCGCCGGAGCCTGTGGCCGAGACGCGCCCCTCGGAGGGCTGGATCAAGAGCCAGCCGGAGCCCGAGAACGACATCTGGATGGTCTCTCCCGAGGCACGTCCGATGAACGTCTTTAGGCTCGCGTCGGTCTTGATGGAGGTGGAGAGCCCGCTCGACCAGGTGATCGCTGCCTGCGGGTCGGCGAAGGTCTGCTCCCCGTCGACCTCGATCAGGACCGGCGGGCCGTCCGAGACGAGGGCCACCCACCCGGTGCCGCCCAGCTCCATGTTGAAGAGGCCGCCCGCCAACGCGCTCGAGGCGCCTTCGACCCGCTTGATGTCACAGTCGATGCCGGAGTCGAAGGCCAGGACGTTGGCGCCGTTGGCCGTGATCCGGTCGTCCTCGAGCTTCAGCAGCTGGATCTCCTGGGCCATGTCGGCCAGGAACACCTCGCCACTGCCCGAGACCTTCATCAGGTCCATGCCCTCACTGGTCATTGCCTTCTTGATCATGCGCGAGACACCGCCGGAGCCCGCATGCTCGAATCGCACGTCCCCCTGGTAGGCCACCATCGATCCCAGCTTGGCCTGGATGGTCACGTCCGCCAACTCGACCTTGAGGAGCTTCGAGTTCTGCAGGCGGAACGACTCGCCTCCTTCGGTCTCCTTGAACTGCGCCAGCGCCTGCTCAACCGACATCTTTTCCCCTTTGTTGGACTCTCCGATGGGCGGTGCCGGACTCGAACCAGCGACCTCCTGGTTGCAAGGCCGACCGCCGCGTGCGCTTATTCAAGCGTTTCCGACTTAGGAAGCCGCTTACGGCTTAAACGCACGAGGCGAGATTCGCCAGGATTCGGGATCAGATCACTGGGATTGGGCACCAGGAGCGGTCCGGTGCCCAATGGTGACGCGACGCCCTACTTCCGCAGCCCGGCGGCTTCGAGGGCTTCCTCGCGTCTTGGAAATACCTCGAGACGAACCGCCTTTCCTTCGCGCATCGTCCAAAGGTGGCCGATTCGGTTCTCCACGACCGCGTTACTGCCAGCGGGCCTCAGCTGCACGCGAAGGTAGACCGCAATCCGGTCGCCACGCTGAAAGAACTCCTCGGGCTCGATGGTGATTTCCTCGAATGGGGAGAACAGGTCCTCGAAAAACTGCCGAACGGCCTCGGTGCCGCGATAGGTCCCAGGATTAGGCGTCCGGCTCGCCGTCTTGAGCTCGAACTCCGGATGAGCGAACCGAGTTGGCGTATCCCAATCGCCCCGACTGAATGCTTCATATCCAGAACGCAGCGTTTGGATATCCGTCTGCGACATCGCCCGCGCAGTATTTCGCTCCGGCTCCGTGGGCTGATGGGCGGTACTGGGCTCGAACCAGCGACCTCCTGCTTGTAAGGCAGGCGCTCTCCCAACTGAGCTAACCGCCCGGTCGTGTGATTATGCCCGCCGACTATTCGGGGATGGTCGGCGGAGTCGACGGGCTCTCCA
>Ga0114129_10009655_pt1 | contig 13770 bp, 15 predicted proteins | sample RhiMetdeltSRZDD1_FD_80071 | JGI IMG/M metagenome (GOLD analysis project Ga0114129, IMG submission 80071) | Populus rhizosphere microbial communities from Tennessee, USA - Rhizosphere MetaG P. deltoides SRZDD1 (version 2) (version 2) | ecosystem: Host-associated > Plants > Roots > Rhizosphere >...
CGCAGAGCATTGCGGATGAGGCCGAACGGCTAAATCAGGTTGTGACGAACCTGCTCGAAATGACAAGGCTGGAAGAAGGCCTTGACATAAAGCGAGATTGGCAACCGCTTGAAGAAATCATCGTGTCCGCCCTGACGAACACCAAGAAATTATTGGGTAGCCGAATAGTCACAACAAACATTCCAAGCGATCTTCCACTCATTTATGCTGACGGTGTTCTCCTGGAACAACTCTTCATCAATCTTCTCGAGAACGCCGCGAAGTACACGCCACCGGAAAGCAGGATTGGAATTTCGGCGGTGTCGCACGGCCAGAAGCTGCTTGTCTTTCTTCGTGACAATGGGCCCGGTTTTCCGCTGGGGCAGGAACGGCAAGTATTTGAGAAGTTTTTCAGGGGCAAGACAGACGGTATTCGGGGCGCCGGACTGGGACTGGCTATTTGTCGAGCGATAGTGGAACGTCATCAAGGCGTCATTTCAGCTTCGAATTCAAGCACGGGTGGCGCGACGATCACGATGGAATTACCGATGGAAGGCGCGCCGCCGCCGGTTCAACAAATATCAGAAACTTCACTAAGATGACGCAGCGCCGTGCCGTTGATACTGTTCCGGAGATTCTTCTCATCGAAGATGATGTCCAAATCCGCAAATTCCTGCGCACCACTTTTTCTGCCGAAAACTACAGGCTTCGTGAAGCCAGTACCGCTGCTAAAGGCCTGTCACAAGCAGTCGAGAATCCACCGGATGTGATCGTAATTGATCTTGGGCTACCCGATCTCGATGGGATTGAGGTTATACGACGGATGCGGCAATGGAACAGGGCTGTTCACATCATCGTCCTTTCGGTTCGCTCGCGCGAACGCGACAAGATCCTTGCATTGGACGCCGGCGCCGACGATTACGTCAACAAGCCGTTCGCTGTCGGCGAACTCTTGGCTCGGCTCCGTGCTGTCTTTCGCCGTTCAACCGCTCCGGACCCGGCAACATCTTCTGTTTTTCGCGCAGGGGATCTCGAAGTGAATTTTGCTACAAAGCGAATTACAGTCGCGGGAACGGAAGTGCATTTGACACGCATCGAATACAAACTTCTCGAGGTGCTCGTTCGGCATGCCGACAAGGTCGTCACGCATCGTCAGTTGTTGAATGAAGCATGGGGGCCGGATCATGAAGATCAAATCCAATACTTGAGAGTGTATATGTTGCAACTGCGGCGAAAAATCGAATTGGATCCCACTGAGCCCCGGTACTTACGAACAGAATCCGGCATCGGTTATCGGCTGACGACAGAATCAGCTCAGTCCTTATAGTTAAAATTCTTTATTGACATAAAGAAAAAGTTAATTTAGAAATTCCATCACAGCGTCACGATGATGTGCGCCGTTTGACGATGAAGTCCTCAATCTGAATTCACTGGATTGAGGTTTTTCTTTTTTACGGCCGGACACTGTTGCTCCGGCTCCGACACCGACGTCCCGGGTGAAATTTCGCCTGCGGGCGTCTTTTTTTTGGGCCGACGCGCGCATCAACGCTAGGTCGATTTCGAAACCAAGGAGACATTCAATGAGAAGAGTTGGAGTGCTTTTACTGATGCTGTTGGTTGGTTGCACCTTGGCATTCAGTCAAGCCGAACCCAAACCGGATCCCAGCGGCGCCAATACTGGTTCCGCTTCTGATATTCCTGCAGCGAAAGCAGGCCAGCCAACAATGGAGGAATTAGCTGCCACTGTTGGTCACAACCGAGTGGCCATCAACATGATGTGGACGCTTCTTACGGGTTTCCTCGTCATGTTCATGCAAACCGGTTTCGCGATGGTTGAAACCGGTTTGACCCAGGCGAAAAACGCTGCCCACACGTTCGCGATGAACTTTCTAATTTATCCCCTTGGCATGATCGGCTTTTACGTGCTCGGTTTCGGAATCATGTTCGGAGGGCTCGGCGCGATAGGAACGATGGGCGGATACGCTGGCCTTAATCACGAAGTTACTATCAATTTATTTGGCCATACGTTTGGCCTATTCGGGGCCAAGGGATTTTTCCTGACAGGCGCCGGCTACGACACAGCCGTCTTTGCTCTTTTCTTGTTCCAAATGGTGTTCATGGACACGACAGCGACGATTCCCACCGGAGCCATGGCCGAGCGGTGGAGATACTCTGCGTTTGTTATCTACGGCCTGCTTGTTGGGTCGATTATCTATCCCGTATTCGGCAACTGGGTTTGGGGGGGCGGTTGGTTATCCCAGCTCGGAGCCAATTTCAGATTAGGACATGGCCATGCCGACTTTGCAGGCTCATCAGTGGTTCACCTGACAGGGGGAGTACTCGCTTTTGTTGGAGCGCTGATGATTGGCCCTCGGCTTGGGAAATACAAGAAAGACGGAACCGCCAATGTAATTCCCGCTCACAGCATTCCTATGGCGATGATCGGAACATTCATTCTTGCGTTTGGCTGGTTCGGATTCAATCCGGGCTCCACTCTGGCCGGAACGGATCTTCGCATCTCTGTTGTAGCAACAAACACGATGTTAGCCGGTGCATTTGGTGCTTTTGCAACAACTCTGTGGATGTGGTGGGTTCGCAGTGGGAAACCCGATCCAAGCATGATGTGTAACGGAATGCTCGCTGGTCTCGTCGCAATCACAGCGCCTTGCGCCTTCGTCAACGCGCCGGGCGCATGTCTCATCGGAATTATTTCGGGAATTCTCGTGGTTGAAGCGGCCTTCTTTATCGAACGACGGCTGAAGATCGACGATCCAGTCGGTGCAATCGCGGTGCACGGTGTAAACGGGGCATGGGGGTGTTTGGCTCTTGGTCTCCTTGCGGATGGAACCTATGGCGATGGCTGGAACGGAGTTCCTGGGACCGTGCGAGGATTGTTCTACGGCGACGCATCCCAATTCATTGCGCAATGTATCGGCGTCGGCACCAACATCGTCGTGATCGGAATATTGGGATTCATCGTTTTCAAACTGATCGATGTAACCATTGGCCTGCGCGTAAGGCCGGAAGTTGAAGCCGAGGGCCTCGATATGGACGAAATGGGTGTGCCTGGTTACGTTGGAGTAGTGGACAACCTGGGGTTACCCGAATTGTCGGGGCACACCTCCGTCGGAAAGGCTCCCGCCGTCGTGCCGGCCAGAAGCGTTTAATACATAACGTTTGGAGATGAAATCCAGTTGGATTTCATCTCCGCTAAACCGGCTATGAAGCATTCAAACCGCCCTACGATCGTTCTTATCGACAACGATGCTACAGCATGCGAAATGTTGCGTCGGTGTCTATCGTGTCTGGATTGTTGTCTGCTGGAGGCATCCACTGCCGCTCAGGGAATGGCACTGATCAAATTCTTTACGCCGACACTCGTCCTAACCGATATCTGCCTGCCGGACATCGATGGCATCGATTTTGTGCGGCAAATTTGCGCGGAAACGGAGAGTGTCGTCGTCGTAATTTCTGCGCTATCAAGTTTGAATTTCGTAACCGCCGCCCTCGACGCTGGTGCTGATGGTTTTATTCCCAACCCGTTTTCGATTGGCGAATTGGGAGCGCGAATACGGGTGGCCCTCCGCCATGCTGCTATGAAACGGGAGACACCTCGTCCAATATTTCGAGCCGGAGGGTTGGAAGTCGATTTTCGCCATCGCAGAGTTCAAGTTTCCGGCAAGAACGTGCATTTGACACCCCTGGAATATCGGATTCTTTCACTCCTGATTGAAAATGCCGACCGCGTACTAACGTACGAGCGCCTTCTGCAAGCTTGGACATCGCAGAAACGCCGGGGTGTAGAGCATATTCGCGTGCTGGTGGGGCAACTCCGGCAGAAACTTGAAAGCGACCCCCAGAAACCGCGACTTTTGGTGAACGCACCCCGCATCGGATATCAATTCCAGCTGAGAGGAAGGTAGATTTGGCGTTTCCGTTATGGAGTGTCGTTCCATTTCTGATGATGCTCCTTTCAATAGCCGTTGTCCCCTTAACTCTGTCCCATTGGTGGGACAAGAACAGGAACAAGCTCCTATTGAGTCTGTGCATGTCTGTGCCGGTTTTGGTGATTGTTATGCCGAGCGGCGCGCATCTGTTGCTTGAGTCATTAATCGATTACATCTCATTCATCGTCCTTTTGGGCTCTCTGTATGTGATTTCCGGCGGCATTTACATCAAAGGGGAGTTTGCGGGAACGCCGCTAAGCAACACAGCATTTCTCGGCATTGGAGCTTTGCTGTCGAATTTGATCGGAACGACGGGGGCGTCGATGCTACTCATTCGGCCATACCTCCGCGCAAACCGGAAACGTCAAAACCGAGCGCACTTGGCGATTTTTTTTATCTTCGTCGTGAGCAATATCGGTGGACTTTTGACGCCTCTCGGTGACCCGCCACTCTTCCTTGGTTTTCTTCGTGGTGTCCCGTTTCAGTGGACTTTAAACCTGATCCCGATCTGGGTAACGGCCGTTGGCGTCGTTTTACTCGTATTCAATATTTACGATCAATTCATCTTTGTACGCGAAGACGTTGAAACTCCAGGAGCGCTCGCAGAAGATGTTCAACCTCGTCGACGGTTGCGTATTGAAGGCCAGCGCAATTTCTTTTTTCTCGCAGGAGTGATGGTGGCGGCCATTTCCAGCGGCTACTTTGCCTGGCCACGAGGAGTTCAAGAGCTGCTGATGATTTCCATGGCTCTTACCTCATGGTTCACCACTTCCAAGAATATTCACGAAGAAAATCATTTCCATTTTCATCCTATTCTGGAAGTCGCCGCTGTCTTCGCGGGTATATTTATTACGATGGTTCCCGCGTTGGAAGTTCTCCGAATGCGATCGGCCACCATGGGAATTCACGCACCCTGGCAGTACTTCTGGATGTCCGGCACGTTGTCGAGTTTCCTAGACAACGCGCCGACCTATCTGACTTTCACGTCAATGGCGCTCGGGGTAGTTGGCGCCAAAACGGAAAGTCTAAGCGGTTTGCTTCAATCAGACCTCGGCGTGTCACTTCTACGTGCCGTTTCGGCAGGATCGGTATTTATGGGTGCGAACAGCTATATCGGCAACGGACCCAATTTCATGGTGAAGAGTATTGCCGAACACCACCGAATCGAAATGCCGTCCTTTGGGCGCTATATGCTGTATTCCGCCGCGGTCCTGATCCCGACATTTGTATTGGTAACCCTCGTTTTTTTCGATAGGAGAACCACCAACACTTCCGGAGTACCAAAGTTGGGGAAAAGACCAACTTTCTTGGCCGAGAGGAAAACAAGCGATGATCCCGAAACAAGCAATTGGAAAGCTCGACGACATAAATACTGAGCTGGCCGAATTCCCGAAAGCGTCCGATATTAAAGGCAAAAACATCAGCGTATTTGTTGTGGAAGATGATCTCTCGATGCGTACTGCTCTGAAGAATCTTCTACGGTCAGCCGGATTCGAGCCGCAGCTCTTTGCTTCGGCTTACGATTTTTTGCATAGCGACATCCCAGGCTTACCCAGTTGTCTGATTCTGGATATCGGCTTGCCTGGACTTAGCGGATTAGATCTTCAACGAGAACTATCACTCGCCAATGTTCAGATTCCGATCATTTTCATTACGGCACAGGCAGACGATTTGGTGTTAATCCGTGCTCTGAAGGCAGGTGCTGTCGGCGTTTTCACGAAACCTTTTTGCGATCGAGATCTATTGAATGCGATTCACCGTTCGCTGACGCTAGAGCGGTCGCAAACACGTTGATCTAAGGATGCGAATCTCGTTCAAAAGCGACCTCACCAAAGCGGAATCCATGGGAGGGAAACACTCACTAGAAGCCCGGTACACGGGATTGAAAATCTAAAATACTTCCCGGCTTCCTAATCTGCTTAGAAGTCTCAGCCGACCAAAGGCGGACTAAAAGCGGACCGGAGGGTTTCTTTGGCAGCGTCGATCCTGGTAAGCTATTGCTTCTAAATGCCGGAGGAATGGGTGAGTGGTTGAAACCGGCGGTCTTGAAAACCGCTGTACGGGGAACCGTACCGGGGGTTCGAATCCCTCTTCCTCCGCATGCCCCCCACCTTAAACGCATATCCGAAGCTGCGCTCTCCGAGTGGAGTCGGCGTGGCTCAATTTCGCTCGATACAATTCCGGCATCCATCCTGCCGCCCAACGTCTTATGTGTGAGCCACTGATGATGTTTGTGCTTCCGGCAGGTGCTTAAGCTCGATAATGTCGGTAACGTGTACTGCGCGATGTGGGAAAAAATCAGATAGCCAAGGCAGGTGCTTATGACAATGAACCGCGGTGTTTCTGAATCCGTTTCCAGGTCTTCAGATGGATCACAACTGCGGCCTGATCATAGGCGGCCCGCTTGATAATCCTGCACGGTCTGCCAGGCGATCATTTGCAGGAACCGTGCTTGTTCCGGCGAGATCCCAGATGGGACGTAGTTGAATCCCGCCGGATTTTTTCCGTACACGGTCGCAAAAACGACGCACGTGGCGAGATACATTCCGAAGATGCTCGGATGTTCGCGGTCCGCCGCATACATATCCAGATCGGGCCGCTGCATCGAAGCCTGTTGCCAAGCCAGTCCGACAGGCGCGACATCCACGTTTAGCTCTTTCGCAAGATTACGGTGCGCGTCAGCAATCTGCTGCATTGAAATCCATCCGAGACGTTGATACGCCCAGGCCATGAACAGAACGGGGCGCCCTTTATTCTTACGAACCTCATCTACAAACATGCGCGCGTATTGGCGAAAGTAATCGGGATTGGTTTCCGGAATGTCGTCCTGCAAAACGACGACATCGAAGGCGCCGGTCTTGATAAGTCTGACCGGTTCCTGCATCTCCCATAAACGCTTCAGGTATGCCCCTCCGGCCACGGCCTTGTCCGTTGAGACAACGAGCGGGGGCGTCGCCGCGGCCGCGAGCTTTTCGAAGTGTGTGTAAATGCCGCCCGCGGCGTAGGTGAAGCTGTCGCCGATGAACAAGACCTTGTGAGGCGTCGATACTGGCGACTGCGCGATGGCCTTCCAACCGGCCAGGACCACCGCCATCAAGATCACGCACGAAAACACATACTTACGTTTCTTCATCCGTCGGCCTTTCTTTTGGCAATGCCCTATCGGTGCATCTTTCCCTCTTTTGCCTCGCTACGAAGAGCAATCGTCCTGAGTTCCACGGTTTCGAAACTCATCCATCCCAAGCAGTAATCAGGAGGGACGACAATGACCTATTCGCAGTGGTTTCATGTATTGGAGCGTTATTTCGAAGTAGTAAGTAGTGTGATTTTACCAATCACGAACCACGTCACAGCGTTTGTTGTTAAACATACAATGTACCCGAGAGGAACAGAGCTGAAATCGGCCACGTGAACTGGACACAATGGCGCGATATACGCGCTACGGTACAGTCGATTCAAATAAGATCTCCAGTGCCAACGCCGTGGACTTCCTTGTCGGGTTCACCTTCTAACGGGCGCAGTCTGAAAGATTTTCCCATCCGCGAAGAGCCTTGGGCGCGATGTTTCGTGGAAAGTCATCGCCGCTCAGCTCGGCCTGACGAAATCGACCGTGCACAGCATCGTGGCCGTATAAGTTCTCACGCTACTTGCCTGAGGCGCGCAGCAGGAGGTGCGCACCGTTGCCGGATACAAAAGTGGTCTTCTGCACCCCTGGACTGAGACCTCATTTGCCACAAGTCTTAACGCTCCTGCAGCAGTTACCATGATTTGCCTCCGGTAGCCGGCGTGCAGCTCCTCACACTCAAATCGTTTTTGGAGGGAAGCAAATGAATCAAGTAGCCAGGATTCTAACTTTTGGTATTGGACGCAAGCGGTCGTGGAAGCGCGAAGGTCTTTGGATGGCCGGAACGGCCGGCGTTGGCACACTAATCGGTGCGCTAACCGGAGGAAAGCGAGGCGCCGCAATCGGCGCCACAGCCAGTGGGGCAACGCGGTTTATCCTCGCTCTAGCAAAGCGGTAAACAGCTCGTTGGGCAGAGGGCCTAGAGGCCCAGCCCAACCGCCGACTGGAGTCAGCAAACTCTTAAGTCCGGTGTGTCCGGTTACGCGAAGCTTGTTTTGCATAGCACGACGTATCGCTGAAAGTGGCAGCTTGGACTGCACCTACGCTCGAGCCCAGCCGTCGCGACGCGCCCCACGCCTTCGCGCGCTGTTTCGTAGCGATCTAAACTCAAAACAGAATGGATGGCAACCACGCGCCCGCGGGTTCGTTGTAGAGACCCATACTCATAAGGGTCATCGGCTGCACTACTCGCAACCCGTTGGTGAGAGCCCATCGGAACAAAGCGTTGTTCCGCGACGGCACCAAGATTCCGGGCCCTCCGAAAGAATCTGCCGAAGCAATCAGTGCCTGCAAATCCAGGTTCGTTTCCGCCGTGGCATGCCCAAAGAAAGCAAGCGAGGAGGCATAGCCCGTGATCCTACCATCGCGCTCCACAACTGTCGCGGTGCCTTGCTGGACCGCCTCAGCCAATTCGCGTCCGCGGTCGAAGCCGTGGACTCGCCGGGACACAAGATTGCCCGCATCCACATCCTGCGGGCGAGCCGGCCGGACCGTAATTCCTGGCACGCCCCTTTGTCGTGTCCGCCCTTGCATGCAGGAGAGAGGCTCGCGGATATCGAAGCCGAGTGCAGCGTACAGCGAAAGTGAGCGGTTGTGAAACGCCGCCTGCACCAACCGCACGCCAGCAGCACCGCGTTCACGGGCGCGATCCATCACCGCCTGCATGAGCGCTCGGCCAACACCACGATTTTGCAGCTGGGGATCGATTGTGATCGGCCCCACGCCGGAGATGTTAGAGCGTTCGTCCAGGCAATTGCTGCCAGCAATGCGGTCTCCGATCTCGGCAACCACACAGTAGAAACCTGGATGAGAAAACATCATCCCAAGCACGCCCGTCGCGGTGCCTGGATCGGGAAAATCGCACGGGAAGCCGTGACCCTGATTGAGTGTGTTGAATGCGTCATAGCAGATCTGCCCGCAAACGGGCGCATCTTCAGGCTCGGCTTTGCGCACTTTCAATTCTGGGTGCGGTCTGGATGACATAACTTGGCCCTCCCAGTTCAAATTTACCGAGCAAGGAGGTGATTTCATAGCTCCAGTTGGTTGCCCAACTAACTATGACGTGTTCGGATCAACAGGCAGTGCCATTCTACGGAACCACAATAGGCGCGAAATGGACGTTCAAGTGGTCGAGAAACCGCGTACCCTTCGATGAAGTTCTCGGTTTCCATCCCGACGTGATCGAGCACCAACTCTCCGGTTTCCTTGTGACATGTGTCGGCAACTCGTAGGATAGTAGCCTGCAGCGAAACGCTACTTCCGGCTGCCTGTCCACCTGAGCAAACGGAGGAGACACGTCGGCTCGACGAGTACCGAAAGTGACCGAGGTCGACGCCGCGAGAGCTGGGATAATTGGCAGATTCACCGTCGGAGGCCATCGACATGAAACGAAACGTGATGATTTATCTGGTAACGGCTATCTGCATATGCACTGCGTCCTCCGCATACGCGCATCACAGCCATCCGCTTTTCTACGATCAATGCAAGAAACTCACGATCGAAGGGCAAGTCGAAAGCGTGCAATGGAAGAACCCGCACGTCTTGGTCGTTGTCAAAATGGACGACGGCGGGACGTATACGGGCGAGTGGACCTCGATGCAGGTACTGTCAACTATGGGCATAGCCGACCTCGCACAAGCCGCGCTGATGGCGGGAGCGCGAGTCGTTGTCACCGGAAATCCATTACGTGATACGGCTCAGATACGCGCCAGCTACCCGAACATAAATATCTCGAACACGAAAATCGTGGATCTCATCCAGATTCGCCGTATGGACGACAGTTGGAGCTGGGCGTCGCAGGCACATCCAGAATGTAAGTAGCAGCATCAATGATGATTCGCTTGAAAGGGTACACGCCATAGATGGCGTGCTTCGCCTCACTCAGGACGCGCCGAACCTCACTCCGAAACTTAACTGCGACTCTAGAAATGCAGGTTGTGGTAACTCAGTGCGCCAGCGGACGGCGGAAATAAGCCGTGGGGTCGGCCGGCGCGGGTTCAGCACCCTCAGGTTAGCGTCACCTTGCCGGACGCGAGGTCGTACACACCTGATATCACTTTGACCTTCGCGGCCTTGATCGCCTCGCGAATGACCGTCGACGACGTGCGAAGGAGTTCGGCCTGCACTCTGGAGTTGACGGCAATCGCCTTGGCGAGATCACCGCCGGACTCTTCGGCTGCTCGGCGCAGCGGTGGGTACAAGGCACTAATCTGGCCGGGAACCGTGCCCGCCGTCAATGCCGCTTTCACCGCGCCGCAATTGGTGTGACCGAGAACGAGAATGACCTCGACGCCGAGAACCGCGACGGCGTACTCGAGGCTGGCGATGATCTCGGGGGTTACCAGGTTGCCGGCCACCCGCGTGACGAAGACCTGGCCGATCGTCTGATCGAAGATCAGCTCGACGGGCACGCGGGAATCGGCACAGGCAAGGACGGCAGCGAACGGCTCTTGCTTCTCGGCCGTTCGGCTCTTGAGTACCTCCAGATCCTGCTGGATGGACGTCAACTGGTTCGCCGCGAACCGCTGGTTTCCATCAACGAGCTGCTTGGCCGCGGCATCAGGAGTCAGTTTCGACTGCGCCCGGAGCGGGGGCGCAGCGACTTCGAACGCGGTGGCTCCGGCCGCGACGGCGGTTGCGCTCGCGAGCATCGCTCGAAGAATCTGCCGGCGGTTTGGTATGACGACTGTAGGATCTGACATGTTTCCTCCCTGTTCTAGAGTGTGCGTGGTGCGCGATAAGTGGGTTCGTCCTCGGTCAACATTAACGTGACTTTCGGTCGTACCGGTGCCATGCTCTGCTCCTTATAGACGAGTACGACCGGCCACGCTATATCTATTTGCCATTTTTGCGGTCAGGACATCACGAGTGACACTATATAGCGAAGGACCTGTTACGATAGCCGGCCAGGAGGTCCAGGATGAGACAGACGTTTGCCGCGCTCCTGTTCTTCGCGGCCGCCAGCGTTATCGCGGTGGCGCAGCAATCCCCGCAGCCGGCGGCGACACCTGTGTCCGCTCGGCCGCCGATCGTCGATTTGCTCTACCGGGCCGCGCGGGCGCGCAACGAGGACGAAACGACGAAGTTCCTGACCCAGGCGCGCACGCTCATCGGGCAGGGCGCCGACGTTCGCGCGGTTGACGCGGATGGCCGCAACGGCCTGCACTGGTTGTCGATCGCCTCGGACGCGCGACGCACCAAGCTAGGCGACACGTACGGCGACCTGACGGAAGCCTTGATCGAGGCCGGCGCCGAAGTCGGCAGGTCCGATCACTACGGGGTCATGCCGCTCGACTGGCAGCCGCTCGCCAGCGACACTGCCTTCGTCATGGTCATGCACGGACAGCAGGCGCCGCGCGCGGCCACTGCGCCGCTCGGCGACGAGATTGCGACTCTGCTGGCGCGGCTCGACGCAATGACGGCCAAAGGTGATCTCATTGGCACACGCAGCACTTTCGATTCGCCACTCCCGTCCCAGACGACGCTGTCGATTCGACTGACGAGCAAGGTCGGCAGCCGCTCGCTCGCCGGCGACATCGTCGACGCCGTCGTCACGGCGCCGGTGATGGCCGGCGACCAGGTGGTGATGTCGGCCGGGTCGACCGTCCGCGGAACAGTGCTGCTGGCGCGGCCGGCGCACGATCGCTTCCACCAGTCCCAGCTCTACGTGCACTTCGGCCAGGTGCGGCCGCTCGGCACGAACGCGCCGAGCGTCGTGCGCGCGCGGGTCCGCGGCGTCGACAACGCCCGCGAGAACGTCGTCGACGGACTTATCGTCGGGATTCCGCTGCCGCAGTCGAAGCTGCAGAAAATCAGCTGGGTGACCTCGACGTTGGGCTTCGTCGCCCCCACCTCGGGCACGATTATCTCGGCGCTGACGGCGGCATTCGAGCGCACCTACTCGCGTGAGATCGATTACGGGCCCGGGGTCGAGATGACGCTGGTGGTAGACATGCCGCAGTCGCTGGCGGAACGGCCGGAGAACCCACGCGGGTGGGCGACGTTCGCGCCGACACCTCCGCTCGAGGAGATCGTGCGCGAGCTGCCTCTCCGCAGCACGATGACCAGCGGCGCCGAGGCCGACGTCACGAACATCGTGCTGCTTGCGTCGCCGGCCGACGTCGAGGCCGCCTTTGCCGCGGCCGGCTGGGTGCAGTCGTCGAACCAGAACCTGTCATCGGACCTCAAGACGTTCGCCGCCACGCTCGAACAGCATCGCTACTCGCGCGCGCCGATGTTCATCCTCCGGCTCGATCGCAACGATCCGGACTACATGTTCCAGAAGCAGAACGACACCTTTGCCCGCCGCCATCATATCCGCCTGTACAAGCGCGACACCGTCTTCGACGGCCGGCCGGTCTGGGTCGCGACCGCGACGCACGACATCGGCATCGGCGTCGCCCGCGACGGCACCAGCTGGTTTCACCGTATCGACGAGCACATCGACCTCGAACGGACGAAGGTCCTGGACGACTTGATGTTTTCGGGGAAGGGCATCGCCTACGCGATGGTCAATCGCATCGGCGTGCCGCCGAAGATGCTCAACGGCACGGGCGACAACATGTTCACTGACGGTCGCGTCGCCGTGGTGAGGCTCGGCGACGGCGCTCCGTCGCGGGAGGCGCTCAAGTAGGTTCGTTGGCGTCGGCTCCGTTCCCGAATTTAATTGATTTGTACAGGTTTTATCCCGGCGGCCACTTCGATTGATCAAAGCCGTACAGTCGCAGGACATCATGGAGCGCGATCAAGCCTTCGAGTTTGTGCACATCGCGTCGACTGACGACGTGTATTCCAGAGCGCCGATAGGCGTGACTACGAATAAGCGTTTCCTCGTCTCGCGGGTCATCCGAACTGGCTACGATGTCTGAGATTTCTTCATGACCGGCTTTCCATCAACAAATGCCGGCGCTTCGATCCCCCAGCTCCAATAGCGCTCAGGTGTAATTTCGATATATTCCGCTTGGCCAAGGTAACCATCACCATGAATGATTCGGGCGCTACCATGAATCTTGATTCCTCGTGGTTGCGGAGGATCCGCACTCGTAAAATCGTCGATAACGAGTGCGGCACGCCCCGAAGCCTTGGCGTTCGTATATTTCAGCGTGCGTCTGAGATCGATGCCGCCAATAAGGAAGCGATCCCGGTCGAAAGTGAATCCGACTGGCGCGACATCCGGTTCACCATTTGACGATACGGTTGCGATTCGTGCTAACCGTTGAGATTGCAGGTAAGCGATTTCCTTTTCGGAAAACATTCACGAATTATCGGAGTTTTTCTATACACGATCAAATTCGTCCGAAATGTGCTCGGCAGAGCTCGGGACTGGATGTCTTCGAAGTCGATTCCTTCAGTCCAGGATCGACGGTAGCTGACATAATGTTTCTCTGCAACATGTAAGGAGCAAACGTTTATGAAGGGTTCAATGGATCCGCTGGAACAATTTAAAGACGCTCAGAAGCAAGGTTGGGCCTGCTTCGCTCCGTTAGAAATGTTCACGACACCAACCGCCGCTCGACTAATCCAACACGCTGGGGTTACAACGGGGCAAGCCGTGCTCGACGTGGCATGCGGCACGGGTGTAGCGGCGATAACTGCTGCGCGTGCCGGTGCGAGAGTCAGCGGATTGGATCTAACTCCCCAATTGCTGGAGCGAGCGCGCGAGAATGCCAGGATCGCGAACGTCGATATCGAGTGGCGCGAAGGTGATGTGGAGGAAATCCC
>Ga0114129_10009656_pt1 | contig 13769 bp, 4 predicted proteins | sample RhiMetdeltSRZDD1_FD_80071 | JGI IMG/M metagenome (GOLD analysis project Ga0114129, IMG submission 80071) | Populus rhizosphere microbial communities from Tennessee, USA - Rhizosphere MetaG P. deltoides SRZDD1 (version 2) (version 2) | ecosystem: Host-associated > Plants > Roots > Rhizosphere >...
GGGTGGCTCCGAGGGAGCGGTCGAAGGCGGTCGCGCTGCCCGCGATCCTGCCGGGCGACATCCTGCAGCCGATCCGCGGCGGCGCCGTCCGCATCGTCGAGAACATGGAGGCGAGCCTCCAGATCCCGACGGCCACGTCGGTGCGCACGCTGCCGGTGCGCACGCTCGAGGAGAACCGGCGCCTGCTCAACAAGAGCCGCGAGGGGGCGGGCCAGAGCAAGGTGAGCTTCACGCACGTGGTGGCGTGGGCGATCCTGCGCGCGCTCGACACCTTCCCGCGCCTGAACGACGCCTACGCCGAGGTGGACGGACGGCCGCACCGGATCCAGCGCGACGAGGTCCGGCTCGGCATCGCGGTCGACGTGCAGAAGAAGGACGGCTCGCGCAGCTTGCTCGTGCCGAACATCAGGGGTGCTTCGAAGCTCGGCTTCGCCGCGTTTCTGGCGGCGTTCGACGCGCTCGTGGCCCGCTCGCGCAAGGGGAGCATCTCGCCCGACGATTTCATGGGCACGACCGTCTCGCTCACCAACCCGGGGACCCTCGGCACCACGTCGTCGGCGCCGCGTCTCATGCCCGGGCAGGGTGTGATCGTCGCGACGGGAGCGCTCGACTATCCGGCCGAGTACAAGTCGATGGCGCCGCGGACGCTCGGGATGCTCGGGATCAGCAAGGTGATGACGATCACCTCCACCTACGACCACCGCATCATCCAGGGCGCCGAGTCGGGGCTGTTCCTGTCGCGCATCGAGGAGCTGCTCAAGGGCGAGGACGGCTTCTACGAGCGGATCTTCGCCGACCTCGGCATGCCGCACCGTCCCGTGCGCTGGGAGATGGACGCGAACCCGGGGCTGTTCGGAGCGCCGGGCGGACGCGAGGAGGTCGAGAAGCAGACGAAGGTGCTGCAGCTCATCCACAACTACCGAGTGCGCGGTCACCTGGTCGCCGACCTCGACCCGCTCGACCGCCACCGGGCGCCGCACCGCGACCTCGATCCCGCGAGCTACGGGCTCACGCTCTGGGACCTAGACCGCGAGTTCATGACCGGCGGGCTCTCGGGCGAGGACCGCGCCAACCTGCGCGAGATCCTCGACATCCTGCGCGAGACCTACTGCGGCACGATCGGCGTCGAGTACATGTACATCGCCGACCCCGAGCGCAAGGAGTGGCTGCAGCACCGCATGGAGTCGGCCCGCAACTACCCGGCGCTCGACGCGGCGAGCAAGAAGCGGGTGCTCCAGAAGCTGATCGAAGCCGAGAGCTTCGAGCGCTTCCTGCACGCCAAGTACATTGGACACAAGCGCTTCTCGCTCGAGGGCGGCGAGACCTTGATTCCGCTGCTCGACCGGATCCTGAACGACGCGGCGCTGCTGGGCCTGCGCGAGGTGGTGATCGGGATGTCGCACCGCGGCCGGCTCAACGTGCTCGCCAACACCGTGGGCAAGCCGATCTCGCAGATCTTCGCGGAGTTCGAGGGCAACGACCCGAGCTCCTACCAGGGCTCGGGCGACGTGAAGTACCACCTCGGAGCGTCCGGCACGCACCTCGCCGACACCGGCGAGACGATCGCGATCACGGTCTCCCCCAACCCGAGCCACCTCGAGTTCGTGAACCCCGTAGTCGAGGGCATGGTGCGGGCGAAGCAGGACGCCATGGGCGACAAGGAGCACGCGCACGTGCTGCCGCTGCTGCTCCACGGCGACGCCGCCTTCGCTGGCCAGGGCATCGTGGCCGAGACGATGCACCTCTCGGGGCTGCACGGCTACCGCACGGGCGGCACGATCCACGTGGTCATCAACAACCAGATCGGCTTCACGACACTGCCCGAGGACGCGCGCAGCTCGACCTACGCCACCGACGTCGCCAAGATGGTCCACGCGCCGGCGCTGCACGTGAACGGCGACGACCCGGAGGCGGTCGCCTACGTCGCAAGCCTGGCGCTCGAGTACCGCCAGAAGTTCAAGAAGGACGTGGTGATCGACCTCGTCTGCTACCGGCGCTGGGGCCACAACGAGACCGACGAGCCGAGCTACACGCAGCCGCTGATGTACGCCCGGATCAAGAACCATCCCTCGGCGGCGAGCCTCTACGGCGACAAGCTCGTGCGCGAGGGCACGCTCTCGCGCGAGGCGCTCGACGCGCTCTGGGCCGAGAAGAAGGCCAAGATGCAGTCGGAGGGGGAGGAGCCCAAGGCGCCGTTCGCCGCGACCTCGCGCCGCGAGCCCATAGCACCTGCCCCGGTAGACGCTTCGGCGATGTGGGGACGGCTCAAGACCACGCTCAAGGCGCTCGGCACGATTCCAGACGGGGTCGAGATCCACCCCAAGCTCGTGCCTTTCGTCCGCAAGCGCGCGGAGCTCCTCGAGGGCAAAGGCGAGATCGACTGGTCGACCGGCGAGGCGCTCGCCTTCGGCACCTTGCTGCTCGAAGGCGTGCCGGTGCGACTCTCGGGCCAGGACACCCGGCGTGGCACCTTCTCGCAGCGCCATGCGGTGCTCCACGACGTGCGCACGCAGCAGGAGTACGTGCCGCTCGACGCCGTCGCGCCCAAAGGCGTGCGCTTCGAGGTGTACGACTCGCTGCTCTCCGAGAACGCCGTGCTCGGCTTCGAGTTCGGCTACTCGGTGGCCGAGCACCGCACCTTGGTGCTGTGGGAGGCTCAGTTCGGCGACTTCATGAACGGCGCGCAGGTGATCATCGATCAGTTCATCGCCAGCTCCGAGACCAAGTGGGGCCAGCCGAACGGCCTCACCTTGCTGCTGCCGCACGGATTCGAGGGGCAGGGGCCGGAGCACTCGAGCGCGCGCATCGAGCGCTTCCTGACGCTCGCGGCCGCGGACAACATCCGCGTCGCCTATCCCTCGACGCCGGCCTCGTATTTCCACCTGCTGCGCTTCCAGGGCCGCGAGCCGGTCGAGAAGCCGCTCGTGGTATTCACGCCCAAGAGCCTGCTGCGCCACCCACGCTGCGTCTCGACGCTCACAGAGCTGGCCGAAGGCCGCTTCCTGCCGGTCCTGCACGACGCCGGCACGGATCCCGTGCAGGTGCGCCGCGTCGTGCTGTGCAGCGGAAAGGTCTACTACGACCTGCTGAAGGCCCGCGAAGACGCGAAGCGCCGCGACGTGGCGCTGCTCCGCCTCGAGCGGCTCTACCCGTTCCCGGGCGCGGAGCTCGTGGCGACGCTCGCGCGCTACGGGCTCCAGACCGAGCTCGTCTGGTGCCAGGAGGAGCCGCGCAACATGGGCGCCTGGCGCTTCGTGCGCGAGCGCTTCCTGGACGGCGACGTCGCCGCCTCGGGACGCGTGCCAGGCTACGCGGGGCGCGCCGCCTCGGCCGCGCCGGCGCCCGGATCGCTCAAGGTCCACCTCGCCGAGCAGGACGCGCTCGTGCGGGAGGCGCTCGGCTAGGCAGGAGAGCGTACCTGCCATCCGGCAGGTGACAGACTGCCAGAGCGGCCTAATCTCTCGGCAACAGCTTCACTGAGGGCGGCGCCCGGAGGGATGCCGGCCTCGGTGCACTTCCGAGGGAGGAGACGATGACCGCACGTCAGCGACGCTGCTGGTCCCGGGTCGCCTACGCTCTGGCGCTCATGCTACTGGCCGCGGTCGGCCTTGAGGCCCAGTCCACGACCGGCACGCTCCTGGGCACGGTGTTGGACAGCGGGGGCGGCGCCCTGGTCGGGGCCACCGTGACGGCGACCCAGCGCGACACGGGTCTCACCCGCACCGGCACCACCGATGCCAGGGGTGCCTACAACTTCGCCTACATGCCGCTCGGCCGTTACCAGCTCAAGGTCGAGGGGGACGGCTTCAAGACCCGGCTGGTGGGGCCGCTGACACTCGTCGTGGACCAGAAGCTGCGCACGGACATCGTGCTCGAGCTCGGAAGCGTCCAGGAGACGCTCGAGGTCTCGGGTGCTGCCACGCTGCTGCAGACCGACCAGCCCGACGTCAACCAGATCGTCCAGGAGAAGGAGATCAGGGCCCTTCCTCTCAACGGGCGTGACTTCTTCTCGCTCCTCCTGCTCAGCAACGGCGTCCAGGACACTTCGAACGACCAGGGAGGTGCTACCACCAACGTCACTTTCTCCGTCAACGGAATTCGGCCGGAGGCGAACTCCGTGACCCTGGACGGCGTGCAGATGGCGTCCGTGCGGGAATCGGACGTCGACCTGCGCCCCAACGTGGACGCCATCAGCGAGTTCAAGGTCCTGACCTCGGTCTTCTCCGCCGAGTACGGCCACACCGCCGGCGGCGTCATCTCCATCCAGACTAAAAGCGGCACCAATGCGTTTCACGGCAGCGCCTTCGAGTTCCACCGGAACGATGCCTTAAACGCGGCCAACTACTTCAAGAACCCCGTCGATCCGCAGAAGGCGCCCCTGAAGCAGAACCAGTTCGGCTTCACCCTGGGCGGTCCGCTGCGGAAGGACCGGACCTTCTTCTTCGTCGACTATCAGGGCCAGACCGTCCGCAGGGTGACGGAGGCCTTCGCGCAGGTGCCGGAAGAACCGTTCCGGCGCGGCGACTTCTCGTCGCTCCTGCCGGGAACGGTCATCTACGACCCCGCCACGGGCGGCACCCAACCATTCCCCAACAACATCATTCCCGAAGACCGCTTCGACCCGTTCGGCTGGACGCTTCTCAACATGGTCGACTTTCCCAATCTGCCTGCCGACTACCCTCTCGGCAACTACTTTGTGCGCCAGCAGCACCGGATCGATGGCCACGAGGGCGGATTCCGCATCGACCACGTGATCTCCGCGGCCGACCGCTTGTTCCTGCGCTTCCGCATGAACAACAGCCGGCTGCACACGACCGACGGCATGTCGCGCCCGGACGGACCTCTGCCCGGTCTGGCCCGCGGGACGAACGACGACGGCCGCGGCATCATCCAGGGTGGGATCCACGACGACCGCAACTACAACGCGGTCTTGTCCCATGTCCACGTCTTCGGCCCGCGGCTGGTGAACGAAGCGCGGATCGGGTTCCACCGCTACGAGCTGGACGTGGAGTCGAACGCCCATGGAAGGAACCTAGCAGAGGCCAACGGCCTGCAGGGCGTGAACCGCGACACCCTTTCCTCGGGCCTGCCCATGCTGTACCTCGATGGCTACTACACCGACTTCGGAGGCGATGACTGGAAGCCGCTCTACTTCCGCGACACTTTCTGGCAGTTCAACGACACGCTCACCTACACCACCGGCCGCCACACGCTGAAGCTGGGGGCGGAGTATCGGCGGCGTCGCGAGGACAACTATTTCGCGGTCTTCCCGGCAGGCGCCTTCTACGTGGGCACGTGGGCCACGTCGTATCAGCAGTCCTGGTGGCAGGGCCACGAGCTGGCCTCCCTGTTGCTGGGCGAGCCGAGCTTCGGTTTCCTGGGGCGTCGCTTCGGAGACCACGTGCTCGAAGACCGGCAATACGCCGGCTTCGTTCAGGACGACTGGAAGCTCAGCAACAAGCTGACGCTCAACCTGGGGCTGCGCTACGACTACGGCACGCCCTTCTTCAGCCCCACCAACGAGCTGTCGATGTTCGACCTCGACCAGGGGCGCATCGTGATCGCAGGCCAGGACGGCGTGTCGCGTTATATCGTCAATCCCGACAAGAACGATTTCGCGACTCGACTGGGCCTCGTCTACCAGCCGAACTCCAAGACCACCGTCCGCACCGGTTTCGGCGTTTTCTACACGCCCGAGACGGCGAAGCGCGACGAAGTGCGGCACAACCCGCCTTTCTACCGTCAAGCCACGTTCGGATACCAATGGCGCTTCTCCGACGCCGCGCCGCCACCGCTCCCAGAGCCGGGACCCTACCCGACCGGCTACGACACGCTCACCGTGGACAAGGACCTCCAGACCGGGTACTCGTTGCAGTACTCGCTCGCCGTGCAGCGCGAGCTGCCGGGTGGCGTCCTCTTCGAAGCGGCCTACGTGGGCTCTCAGGCCAAGAAGCTGCCCTTTGTCGTGAACGTCAACCAGGCGCGGCCAGGCGGCACCCCGGCGCCCTTCGACGGACTGGGAAAGGTGCAGGTGATTCGTGGCATCGGCGACTCCGACTACCACTCCGGACAGTTCAAGCTGGAGAAGCGCTTCAGCGAGGGGCTCTTCGTCCTCGGTTCCTACACCTGGTCCAAGTCCCTCGACACGGTCAGCTCGGCCCTCTTCGGAAAGGACGTGACGGGGGGCGTGCAGAACGTCTTCGACGTGCGCCAGAACCGCGGGCCGTCCGACTGGGACGTGCCGCATCGCTTCTCACTCAGCTACGTCTACGACCTGCCCTACGGAAAGGGACGCCGCTTCGGCACCGAGGGCAACGGCGTGCTGAACGCGCTTCTCGGCAACTGGCAGATGACCGGCCTGTTCGTGGCCCGCTCCGGCATGCCCGGCACCGTGACCGTGGGCGGGACCGTCCCGGGCGGTGACGCCAGGCCCGATGTGATTCACGACCCCAACCTGCCCAGCTCGGAGCGCAGTGTCGATCGCTGGTTCGATACGACGGCCTTCTTGGCCAACTATGCACCTGACGGCCGAACGCTCTTGCCGGGCAACGCCGGGCGCAACATCATCCGCGGCCCTTCCTACTTCAACTTCGACCTGGGGCTCATCAAGCTCATCCCCATCAAGAACGACGTCCGCCTGCAGCTCCGGTTGGAGGCCTTCAACCTCACCAATACGCCGCATTTCGCCCTGCCCGTCCTCAAGATGAACGACAAGGCCTTCGGCAAGATCACGCACACGAGAAACTCGACCAACTTCGGCTCGACCGCGACTTCGTTTGCGAACCGGATGATCCAACTGGCCGTGAAGCTCGAGTTCTGAGAATCGGCCGTGGGTCGGGCGCGGAGGTGGTGCTTCGCTTCAGGAGATCGGGGCCTCGAGCACCACTTCCGTTCCGGACCCCGGACGACTGTTGACGGTCAGCCGGCCTCCCAGCTGCTCGGCTCGCTCGCGCATGCTGATGAGGCCGAAGCCCTCCCCGAGGCGATCGCGTGCCACAGCCTCGGGATCGAAGCCCCGACCGTTGTCGCGGACCCTGAGCTCGACCCGCTCGGGCTCGAACGCGAGCAGCATGTCCACCTCACAGCCCGCGGCGTGTTTGAGCGCGTTGGTCAGGGCTTCCTGGCCGATGCGAAAGATGTTTCGCTCGGCCGAACGGCCGAGCGGCCGCGGCGTGCCGCGCAGCTCGAGCCGCGCCTCGACCCGAGTCTCGGAGGTCAGCTCTCGGAGCATCGAGCGGAGCGCGTCCACGAGATCGCGCTGCCGGAGCGACTCGGGGTGGAGGTCCCAGACCGAGCCGCGCGCCTCGTCCAGGCTGTTCTGCACCAGGCGGCCGATGGTGTCCAGGCGGCGGTTCCCCTGGGGCGACAGCCCCGGCTCGGCTCCTCGCAGCGCGCCGGCGTGGAGCGCGATGCCGGCCAGGCTCTGAGCGAGACTGTCGTGCAGCTCGCGAGCCATGCGGTTGCGCTCGCCCATCACGGTGGCGAAGCGGGCCTCGATCCTCCCGAGGCGCAAGCGGTGCAGGCTCCAAACGGCGAGCGCCAGCACGCCGAGCACCAGCAGGCTGAACCAGCGCGTCTGGTAGAAGCGCGGCTCGAGCTCGAACGCGAACGCGGCCCCGCTCTCGTTCCATACCCCGTCGGCGTTCATGGCCTTGACCCGAAAACGGTAACGGCGGGGCGGGAGGTTCGTGTAGTAGGCGGTGCGGCGGTCATGGCTCGGCGTCCAGTCGCCGTCGAAACCCTCCAGCATGTAGCGGAAGCGCACTTTCTCGGGCGAGACGAAGCTCAGCGCCGTGTAGTGGAACTCGAACTTCTTTCTCCCAGGCCCGACGCGCGCGCCCTCGAGCAAGGGCACGTCCTGGTCGTCGGCGAGCACGCTCTCCAGAATCACCGGCGGCGGCAGGCGGTTGAGCGGCAGGCGAAGCGGGTCGATGAAGGCGACACCCTTCGTAGTCGCAAACCAAAGCCTTCCGTCGGAGGTCCGACACGCCGAGGCCTGGATGTAGGAGGGGTTGTAGTCCGCGCTCTCCATCCCGTCTCCGGTTCCGTAGACGGTCGCGGGGATCGAACCCGACGGCCGCCCCTCGGCGTAGGCGTCGAGGTCCTGCCTGCGAACCCGCACGATGCCTCGGCGGCCGTTCATCCACAGGTAGCCGGCCGAATCCTCGAGCACCTGGGAGATCACTCCGCTTGCCGGGGTGTCGCGCCCGGCGAAGCTCACGAAGCGGCCGTCGCGGAAGCGGCAGAGCCCGGAGGTGGTGGCGATCCACAGGCTGCTCTGCGCGTCCTCGTACACGGAGTGCACGGTGTCATCGGGCAGCCCGTCCTTCTCCGTGAAGAGCGTGTGGCGGCCGTGCTCGAGGCGTGCCAGGCCGTCTACGGTCCCGAACCAGAGCGCTCCCTCGCGATCGCGCAGCATCGAGAAGCGATAGTGGCTTGCGTTCGTGGCCTCGTCGTAGGGCACGAGCCGGCCGGAATCGAAACGCAAGAGCGGCTGGTCGCCGATCGACACCAAGAGGCGGCCCTGGGCGTCCTCCCCGAGGAGCGAGACGAAATTCCCCTGGCCCGTCGGGCCGGTCGGGTCCGTCCGATAGGTAGTGATCCGGCTCTGGCTCATGTGGCTGATGAAGCCGTCCCCACCCACCCAGAGGCTGCCGTCGCGGCTCTCGAAAAGCGGGCCGATGTAGTCGCTTCCCAGGCCGTCGCGGGTGGTGAAGACACGGACGCGGCCGTGCTTGAGCTGGTTGAGGCCACCTCCGTCGGTGCCGATCCAGACGCTGTCGTCGCGGCTGCGCAAGAGCGAGTTGACCTGGTCGTGGGAGAGGCCGTTGCGCCGCGAGTAGCTCGTGAAGGCGACGTCCTTGAGCCGGTTGAGTCCCTTCTGCGTGCCCACCCAGAGGCTTCCCTCCTGGTCCTCGTAGAGCGAGATCACGTTGTCGTCGGACAAGCTTCCCGCTCCGGCCAGCGCGGTGAAGCTTTGACCGCGCAGGCGAAGCAGCCCCTGGCCCAGAGTTCCCACCCAGAGGTTGTGGTCGCGATCCTCCCAGATGGCGCGAGCCGTGTCCGCGGGGAAGCCGCTCTTGCGGGTGAACAGTGTCGCGGTGCCGTCCTTGATGCGCGTCAGCCCGCCTCGCGTCCCGATCCAGATCTCACCCGCCTGGTCCTCGAAGATCGCGTGCACGTAGTTGTGGGGCAGCGCGCGCTCTGCCGCGGTATAGCGAACGAGCTTGGTCCCCGAAAGCCGCGCGGCGCCCTCGGTGGTCGTGCCGATCCAGACGTCCCCGTGGCGGTCTTGATGGATCGCGGTAATCGTGTGTCCGGGCGAGGGCGGCTCCTCGTCGCGCACCCGCCGCCCGTGCCGGAAGCGCCGGATGCCTCCTCCGCTGGTGCCGACCCAGAGGCTGCCGTCCGCCGCTTCGTGGAGCGAGCGGACGTATCGGAGCGACCGATCGGGTCCGTCGAGCACCGGCTCGAAGGCTCGAATCAGCCCGCGCTCGAGCCGCGACACGCCTCCGGCAGCCGTTCCGATCCAGAGGCCCTCGCGGCCCCGGCAAAGCGCGGTGATGCGCGCATCCCTGAGGCCGGGCGTGTTGCTGGAGTCGAACACGACGAAGCGCACACCGTCGAAGCGGACGAGACCGCCCAGCGTCCCGATCCACAGGTACCCGTCCGGGGTCTGGGTGACGACCTGCACGAAGTCTTGAGGCAGCCCGTCCCGGCTGAGCCAGGCGTCGTGTCCGTATCGGTTCGGCGGGCGCTCCGGGTCGAGGGCGAACAGGGTGCGCGTCGCGCACAGCAGCAGGATTACGCCGCCCCCGAGGCGAAGCGTCCGGGCTCGCTGGGCCATGCCCTCGCCACTGCTCCCTATGGGTCGTGGCCAGAATGCTCGTGGCCACGCCCCATGCCTGCGGAGCGCCCAGCATGATACGCCCTGGCCACGGGCGTAGAATCGCCTCCTCCGTGGACGCCGCCCGCAACGCCGGCATCCGGATACTCGTCGCGGACGACCATGCCCTGGTGCGCCAGGGTGTCGGGGCCGTCGTGGGCCGTGAGACCGACATGTCGGTCGTGGGCGAGGCTGCGAACGGCCAGCAGGCCGTCGAGCAGTGGAGGGTCCTCCAGCCCGACGTCACCCTGATGGACCTCAACATGCCCGTGATGGACGGCGTCGTTGCCATCAAGACGATCCGTGCTGAGTTCCCACGCAGCCGATTCATTGCGCTGACCGTCTACGAGGGCGACGAGGACATCCATTCTGCGCTGCAGGCCGGAGCCCAGGCCTACCTGCTCAAGAACGTACTGCCCTCGGAGCTCGTGTCCACGATACGCGTCGTGCATGCCGGGCTGCGTCGCCTTCCGCCCGAGGTGGCCGAGCGACTCTCGGAGCGGGGTCCGGGACCTGGCTTGACCCCGCGCGAGGTCGAGGTCCTGGCGCTCATGGCCAAGGGCCAGAGCAACGTCGAGATCGCGCGCACGCTCAAGATCACGAGCGGGACGGCGAAGTGGTTCGTGAGCGGCATCCTGAGCAAGCTGGGCGCGGACGACCGCACCGAGGCGGTGACGACGGCGCTCGAGCGTGGGATCCTCCACAGGTGAGCGGCCGCGCGCCTGCCATTCGGCAGGTGACAGGCAGCCGCGAGCGCATGATGTTCCAAGGAACGGAGGAGCGACACATGAAGCATGGCGTCCTGGCGGCGACAGTCCTTGCCGGTGTCCTTCTCAAGAGCGCAGCCCCCGGCGCCGAGGCGCCCGCCTCGCCGCGGCTCGTCCTCGTCAGCCAGCATCCCACTCCCGTACTGACCACGCGCTCGCCCGGCGCCGAAGACATCCGCTACGGCTTTGAGGGCGGCCGTGTCGTCAAGGTGCGAGGCACGTACCATCTCTTCACTTCCGAGATGGCGGGCGATCCCATCTGGGTCAAGATGCGGCTCGGACACTGGACGAGCCGCGACCGGTTGGCGTGGAAGCGGGCCGGCACCGTCGCCGAGTCGAGCGGCGAGTTCGAAGGCCAGGACAGGCGCGCGTCGCTGTGGTCGCCGCTGCCGGTCTGGGACGCAGGTGACAAGCGCTGGAACCTTTTCTACGTCGCGTACCGATCGGCTCCGAGCGACGGCACGCGCTTCCTGCTGAACCACAAAGGCGAGATCTGGCGTGCCGTCTCGCGCACGCCCGGGGAAGAGGGCATCCGCGGCCCGTTCGAGGACGTGGGCGTCGTGATGCGGCCGGGACCGGACTCGCTCGCGTGGGAGGGGCTGCAGGGGACCGATTCCTTCTTTCCCTGGCCCGTCGGCCGGGGCTGGCGTGCCTTCTACGGCAGCGCGCGCACGGAGACGAAGCCGATCGGTCACTGGCTCGTCGGCCCCGCCGAGGCGGAGACGCTCGCGGGACCCTGGCGGCGCGTGAGCGCGGACAATCCCGCCCCGCTCGAAGAGCGCTTCATCGAGAACCCGATCGTGAGCGAGGCTCCCGGCGGCGGCGCCCTCGTCGTCTACGACAGCGAAGGTCCCGACATGATCGGCTGGGCGTACTCGGCGGACGGCGTGCGCTGGGGCGCGGGGCAGCGGTTAAAAATCCAGTCGCAGCCGGGGGAATGGGCGAAAGACGTACGCACGCCCCTCGGGTTGGTGCACGAAGGCGGCGACCGCTTCAGCCTCTTCTATACCGGCTTCGAGCAGACCCCCGACTGGTCACGCATGCTCGACGAAGCGAAGGGCCGCGAGACCTGCGCGATGGGTCTTGTCGAGCTGCGCCTGCAGCGTGATGACGTGGAGGCCGGCCGCAAGCCCAGGTGATCCAGAGGCGCGGGTCCGCTTCCAGCGCAAAGCCCGCTCCGACAGCGTGATCGCGACGCTCGGCGCCGATCGGCGTGTGCCGGCTCACACGTGAGCGCTGGCGCACCACTCCAGTTGGCGGGTTCGACGCTATACTGAACCCAGGACCCAAGGTCCTACTCCCTCCATCGAGACGAGGAGCATGGCCACAGAGACGACCGTCGCACCCCCGCGCCGCAAGGAAACGCTCGAGAGCGCCGTGATCCGCTTCGCCGGGGACTCCGGTGACGGGATGCAGATCACCGGCAGCCAGTTCACCAACACTACGGCGTTATTCGGCAACGACATTGCCACCTTCCCGGACTTCCCGGCCGAGATCCGCGCCCCCGCCGGCACCCTGCCGGGAGTGAGCGGCTTCCAGATCCACTTCGGGGCGAAGGACATCTTCACCCCCGGCGACGCGGTCGACGTGCTGATCGCGATGAACCCGGCGGCGCTCAAGATGAACCTCAGCGACCTGAAGAAGGGCGGGATCCTGGTCGTCAACGTCGACAACTTCAAGGAGACCGACCTCAAGAAGGCGCAGGTGGCGGTGAGCCCGCTCGAGGACCGCTCGCTCGAGGGCTATCGGCTGTTCCCGGTCGAGCTCACGAAGCTCACGCGCGCCGCGCTCAAGGACCTCGGGCTCGACGCCAAGAGCATGGACCGGTGCAAGAACTTCTTCGCGCTCGGCATGTGCTACTGGCTCTACAACCGGACCCTGGACGCGACCCACCGCTGGCTCGACGAGAAGTTCGCCTCCAAGCCCGTGCTGGCCGAGGCCAACAAGCTCGCGATGAAGGCCGGCTACGCGTTCTGCGATGCGACCGAGGCGTTCCAGGTCACCTACGAAGTCCCGCCGGCGAAGCTCGCGCCGGGACTCTACCGCAACCTCTCCGGCAACAGCGCCCTGGCGATGGGCTTCGTGGTGGCGGCGCACAAGGCGGGGCTGCGCTTGTTCCAGGGCAGCTACCCGATCACGCCGGCGTCGGACATCCTGCACGAGCTCTCGATGTACAAGGAGTTCGGCGTGATCACGTTCCAGGCCGAGGACGAGATTGCGGCGATCACGTCGGCGATCGGCGCCTCGTACACCGGCTCGCTCGCGATCACCTCCACCTCGGGCCCCGGCATGGCTCTCAAGGGTGAGGCGCTCGGGCTCGCGACCATGGTCGAGCTGCCGCTGGTGGTGGTCGACATCCAGCGCGGCGGGCCCTCGACGGGCCTTCCGACCAAGACCGAGCAGGCCGATCTGTTCCAGGCCCTCTTCGGACGCAACTCCGAGGCTCCGGTGCCGGTGCTCGCGGCCAGCACCCCCGGCGACTGTTTCTGGACCGCGCTCGAAGCGAGCCGGATCGCGCTCAAGTACATGGTGCCGGTGATCCTGCTCTCCGACGGCTACCTCGCGAACGGCGCCGAGCCGTGGCGCATCCCCGAGCTCAGCGAGCTGCCGGAGATCAAGGTGACGTTCCGCACCGATCCCGCCGGCTTCCGGCCGTACGAGCGGGAGCCGCACACCCTGGCCCGGCCCTGGGCCGTGCCGGGAACGGCGGGCCTCGAGCCCCGGATCGGCGGCCTCGAGAAGCAGGACGTCACCGGCAACGTCAACTACGAGCCGCTCAACCACGAGCGCATGGTGCAGCTGCGCGCCCAGAAGGTGGCCGGCATCGTGCAGGACGTGCCCGATGTCGTGCCGGCCGGCGACCCCGAAGGCGAGCTGCTGATCGTCGGCTGGGGCTCGACCTACGGCGCCATCACCGGCGCCGTGCTCAAGGCGCGCGCGAAGGGCCGCAAGGTCTCGAGCATCCATCTGCGCTGGCTCAACCCGCTGCCCAAGAACCTCGGCGCGGTGCTCAAGGCCTATAACCAGGTCCTGGTGCCGGAGATGAACCTGGGCCAGCTCTGCTTCGTGCTGCGCGGCAAGTTCCTGGTCGACGCGCAGAGCTTCTCCAAGGTCCA
>Ga0114129_10009658_pt1 | contig 13766 bp, 14 predicted proteins | sample RhiMetdeltSRZDD1_FD_80071 | JGI IMG/M metagenome (GOLD analysis project Ga0114129, IMG submission 80071) | Populus rhizosphere microbial communities from Tennessee, USA - Rhizosphere MetaG P. deltoides SRZDD1 (version 2) (version 2) | ecosystem: Host-associated > Plants > Roots > Rhizosphere >...
ACTACCGTTGAGGAAGCTCTCCACCCATCGGCCAGCCGAACCATGCATTGGATCAACAATAACTTTTCCTGCGCTATGTCTAATCAGATCGAGATCTAAGTAAGTAGCAAGGTGCCGTTTATAACTCTCAACCGATTGCTCCAATGCATCAGCTTCATTCAAGAAACGAGCGCGCGTCGGGGAGTTCAGATCAACTAGTCCTTCAACTGCGGCGGTTGTTTCCGGTGTCGCGCTGCCGCCCCACGCTGCTTTTATCTTGAATCCATTAAAGTCAGGCGGGTTGTGAGAAGCAGTGATAACAATTCCTCCTGCTGCGCCGAGTTCTTTCACTGCCCAGGAAATCACTGGTGTGGGTTGCGCGTCGGAAAACATGCTGATGTGAAACCCGTTGCCCGCCATGATCTCGGCAGCGTGTTGAGCGAAATGCTCAGAAAGAAAACGCCGGTCAAATCCAACGACGACGAGCGGCGAAGCATTCTGTTCTGACTTTAAGAAATCAGCATAAGCCTGAGCGACACGCTCAACGTTTGCGAAAGTGAACTCCCGCGCTATCACTGCGCGCCAACCATCAGTGCCAAATTTTATTTGAGCGAGTGGAGAGGTCACGAAGCAGCCACTCCGGTGATCGTGTAGTCGGTTAGTGAAGTCTTGTCGCCAAGTGCCGAGCCTGGGCCGACTATTGCAGAGCGTCCGATGTGACAGCCGCGCCCAACGATCGCGCCAGTGACTTGTGCGGTTGTGCCAATTCGTGTGTGCGGCCAGATCACAGAGTTTTCAACTCGCGCGCGTTCCTCAACAAAACATCCCTGACCCAGCACCGAGTTGATGATTTGTGCCCCCGGCTTGATCTGGCAGTCGTCGCCAATTATCGAAAGGTCGTCAATCTCCGCGATCGTGGCAGCGTCGAATTGTCCTCGTCGTTCTTTTATATGGATACGTCCTACCTTGTTGGCCAGCAGATCGCCGTGAACCTGAAGATATCTTTCAGGCGTGCCGATATCGATCCAATAGACTCTGGTTGGAATATGCGCGAAGAATTCTTCTTTGCGTTTCAAGAGATCGGGAAACAGGGCGTACTCAAAAGAATAATTTTCACCCGCCGGAATGAAGTCCAGAATCTTAGGCTCAAGGATGTAGGTTCCGGCGTTAATGGTGTTGCAGGTGATCTCGTCTTCTTTTGGTTTTTCAAGGAAACGGCGAATGCGTCCATCTGACTCCGTCTCAACCAGACCATAAGCTTGAGGGTTTTCCACCGGGTGCAGCACTACCGTTGCTGATGACTTGCGCTCGTTGTGCTCGCGTATGACGGCTTTCAAGTCGAGATCGGTAAGAATGTCGCCATTGAAAACTACCGTAGGTTCGCGGATCAAATCTTCCGCGAACTTGTATGCTCCTGCTGTACCCATCGGCTGTGGTTCCACCGTGTATTTGAGTTTGACACCGTAGTCAGAGCCATCCCCGAGCAGTTGTTCGATTTTGTTAGGCTGATAAGAAAGTGAAAGCGTGATGTCGATGATGCCGGCGCGGCGAAGGGTATCGATCTGGTAGAGCAAAAATGGTCGGTTACAAATCGGGACGATTGGCTTTGGAGTGTAGACCGTAAGTGGACGAAGCCTTGTACCTTTACCACCGGCGAGAATCAGTGCCTGCATGCTTGATCAAAGAGTTGCAATAGAGGTGTTCTAGCAAAGGGAGTCTAGCATAAAGCGACACCACCGGCTTTAGCCGTGGTTTATTGACTTTCTTGGTGAGAGGTGAGGCGCAAGTCTTTGGAGTTGGACTAGAAACGATTCACCATTTACCATTAGTCCATGACGAATCCCGGCAAACGATTCACGATTCACGATTCACGATTTACGACGAGGTCTTATGTCTGAGTTAAACGAACCGGTAATCATAAGTGCGACTAGAACGCCAGTTGGCAGGTTCCTGGGTTCATTGAAAACGTTCTCGGCACCGGCTCTGGGCGCCATTGTTGTTCGTGAGGCAGTCAAGCGCGCGGGTGTTAAGCCTGAAGACGTTGACGAAGTGATAATGGGCTGCGTGATTCAAGCGGGGCTGGGCCAAAACCCGGCGAGGCAAGCAGCCTTGCGCGGAGGATTGCCGAGCACAGTCTCAGCAGTAACAGTCAATAAAGTCTGCGGCTCCGGTTTGAAAGCCGTAATGATGGCAGCTCAAGGTGTCAAGTTGGGTGATACGGAAATCGTTGTTGCCGGTGGAATGGAGTCAATGAGTAATGCGCCCTATCTGCTTCCAAAAGCACGTGAAGGTTATCGCCTCGGAAACGGCGAGTTGTTGGATGCAATGATCAATGATGGTCTCTGGTGTGCGTTTGAGAACTATCACATGGGCTGTACTGGTGAAGTAGTGGCCGAGGAGTACTCGATTGGTCGCACTGAACAGGACGAGTACGCCGCGAATTCGCACCAGAAGGCTGCGGCGGCGATGAAGGCTGGTAAGTTTGACGAGGAGATTGTGCCTGTGGAGATCCCACAGAAAAAAGGCGCGCCAGTATTGTTTTCGCAGGACGAAACAGTAAGGGACGACACAACCGCTGAAGTTTTAGGAAAACTGAAACCGGCATTCAAAGCTGATGGAACGGTCACAGCAGGAAATGCACCTGGCGTTAACGATGGAGCGTCGGCCGTAGTAGTAACGTCGCTGGCCCGCGCAAAGCAGCTGGGGGTTGAGCCAATGGCGCGGATAGTTGCACAAGCCACTTCTGGCGTCGAACCACGAATGGTGATGATGGCTCCAGTCGAAGCTGTTCGAAAGTTGTTGAAGAAGACAGGGTGGGCCGGCAGCGAAGTAGATCTGGTCGAAGTAAACGAAGCGTTCTCGGTTGCGGCGCTGGCTGTGACTCGTGAACTCGGTTTGGATCCGGAAAGGGTAAACGTGAATGGCGGTGCCGTCGCTTTGGGCCATGCGATTGGTCAATCTGGTTCGCGTTTGTTGACGACAATTCTTTACGAGTTGAAGAGACGCAACGCGCATCGTGGAATTGTCGCGCTTTGTCTGGGTGGCGGGAATGCAGTGGCGCTTGCAGTTGAGAGATAGAACTTTGACGCCAGAAGAACACAACAAGTACGTCGGAATATCACACCTGGTTTATGCCGGTCTGATGGCGTTGTTCGCGCTTGGCATGGGTGGATTCTTCGTTGCAATGCTGGCTTCAGGTGGTGCGCCCGCCGGCATGATATTTTTCATAACGATCTTCATGTTGTTCATCTTCGGTTTGACGGTGGTTCCTTCGCTATTGGCCGGATACGGTTTGCTGAAGGGAAGAAGCTGGGCTCGCACCGCCGCCATAATCGGAGCAGTCGCAGCCGCGTCGAATGTTCCATTTGGCACCGCAGTATGCGTCTACACATTCTGGTTCCTATTCAGCGACCCCGGTAAAGCAATTTTCGAAAAACGAAATTACATGCTGCCAGCCGGTAGACAATCATGGGCCTACGAAGCTCAGCATAAGCCAGCAGAGAAAACGTACATTCCACCACCAACTCCGCCTGACTGGCGATAAAACTCTCGGAGATTGGATTACAGTGAAAGAAGTTATAGGTGTTGTGGGCGCAGGCACGATGGGCAACGGTATTGCTCAGGTTGCTGCGCGTGCCGGTTATGGCGTCGTGATGCGCGACGTCAGCGAGCAGTTTCTGCAACGCGGAATGCAAGCGATCGAGAAGAGTCTTCAACGCGATGTTGCTAAGGAGCGGCTCAGTCCAACCGAGAAGCACCAGATTGTCGAGCGGATCAATACGACAACGGAACTTTCGTCACTTAGCGGAGCTAGTTTCGTTATCGAAGCGATAACTGAAGACCAAACCATTAAGACCAAATTGTTCCGTGAGCTCGACGAGATCGCTACTCCGGAAGCAATACTCGCCTCAAATACATCGTCGATCTCGATCACTAAAATAGCCGCAGCAACCAACCGACCTGACAAAGTAATCGGCATGCACTTCATGAATCCTGTACCGGTTATGAAGCTGGTTGAAGTGATTCGCGGTCTGGCAACTTCAGATGAGACCTACGACAAAGTGAGGCAACTATCAGAAGCGTTAGGTAAGACTCCGCTTGATTGTCAGGACTCGCCCGGATTTGTTTCGAACAGAGTTCTGATGCCGATGATCAATGAAGCAATATTCGCGCTTTATGAAGGCGTTGCCACTCGTGAAAGCATCGATGGGATCATGAAACTCGGCATGAATCACCCAATGGGTCCACTGACCCTTGCGGACTTTATCGGTTTGGATGTATGCCTGGCCATATTGAATGTGTTATACGAAGGGCTCGGCGACCCAAAATACCGTCCCTGTCCGCTATTGAAGAAGTATGTTGACGCTGGATGGCTGGGCCGAAAGAGTGGTCGCGGTTTCTACGAATACTAATCAATGCCTAACCCGATTTTTCATTACTGTCAGAAGTGCGTGGCCCCGAATCCACTGGGCCAGGATTTCTGCATTCGTTGTGGGACGCGTCTGATGATCGTCGTCGAACCCGCGGCCGCGAGATTTGAGCTTAACGAGCAGGCGATCTCGACGGACGAGCACCTGCTTGAACGGATCTCGATTTTGGAGAATCGAGTATCACGATTGACTGAACGTCTTGAGCGTACCCTTGATCTGTTACTTCGGCAGGTTCAGAACTCCTATTTCGATCGTTCGTTGCTCAAGACTTTGATCGCCGTTCTAAATGAAGATGGATTAGTCGAAGGTCCAAAACTCGAGCAACTCTGGAACGATAGGTGTGAAAAAGACGCTCTTGAGCAGCGGCAACAGTCTCAACGCGACGAGTTGCGTTTGAAGATCCTAGCTTCTCCTCCAGCTTCCAATTCGAAGGTATTTGCTGATCTTGTCGGAGAAGGCTTTCTACTGATCCAGGACCGGCAGACTGCGATTGGAATTGACAAACTGCTTCGTGCGGCCGAACTTGCTGATTCAAACTCCGCTCTGAATCTTTTTATTGGAGAGCATTTCTTTCGCGACGGTCAAACTCAGATTGCGCGCACTTACTTAAGTCGCGCATATAAGTCGACGCCCGATGACGTTCGAGTTTCGCTGCTTCTTGGTTTAACTTGCGCAGACGACGGCGACTCCGAGGCTGCAAAAGAGTTGCTGGCGAGTGCACTCGAACGTGGTGGCTCATGTTTCGCTGGTCACTACGGACTCGGCTGGGTTCATATGATCGAAAACCGTTGGCGCAAAGCTCTTGCGGAGTTCAAACGCGCGCTTGAGGTTCGCCCGTCGCCGGAAGCACACTTTGCTCTGGCGTCTCTCTATTACCGACTCGACCGGGATGAATTGGCCCGTCGTCACCTCAGCAAAGCAATCGAGATGGACTCTGAGTATCAGGAAGCATTAGAACTACTTGCTGTGGTTTACGACAGGATTGGCCAGCACAAACTCGCTCACGATGTTCTCAGCAGGGCCGTTAAGACTCGTTCCGTTGCAAAAGGACGTAAGGGTCCAGGATCCGCTCGAAAGCGCGAGCGATTTCTTGATGCGGCAAAAACGGCTCCGCCAGGCCTGATCACCGGGGCCGATCAGCGTCTTTCCACTGCTGTCAGGGAGGATGCCTTGCGCGCGTTTCTTCGAACTGACGCGAATCGGCGCTAAGAATGTGTCCCAAATTGTAGGGGCGGCCCTCCGTGGCCGCCCTTTGTCATAAGAGTTGTGGTTTGGATCAAGGGCGGCCACGGAGGGCCGCCCCAACAGTTTTCGGACAGACGTGGTCAGGTTTGGCGCGTTGACAGACCGGATCTCGTCGCTATAATGCCCTTTTGCGCACACAGTGGCGGAATTTGCTGTTCGGCGCTGTGGGGAGTAGCAATGCGGATTGAGTTGGCAAGTCTTGATGAAGGTCGTGGTGAGTTCGTCCACACTTATCAACCGGAAGATCTGGTTTTAGAAGACGAACGGGTGACACTCTGTGGCGCGACGCAGGTTCGGGGAAAGATCCGGAGGTCGGGCACGGAAGCGACTGTTGAAGGACACCTGGATGGATGCGTTCGGGTTGACTGTGATCGTTGTTTGAAGGAACTTCAGATTCCAGTCAGTAGCGATTTCTCGCTCGAATACATCACGGACGGCGACTATGAGGAAAGTCATACCGCCGAGCTCACCGAAGATGTAATGGCTGTGGCAGTGTTTGACGGGGAAGCGATTGACCTGGACGAAATCGTTAAGGAGCAGATTCTGTTAACGGTCCCAACGCGTTCACTTTGCAAGACAGAGTGTTTAGGTATCTGTCCTCAGTGCGGAAACGATCTAAACGCGGGCGATTGTGGTTGCGAAGCGAAGGATGTTGACCCTCGCTGGTCCGCGCTAAAGGACTTGATGAATGGCAAATAGTGAATGTTTGGCGCTTACGTCGCCGACCATTGACCATTTCCCATTAACAATTTAGACAACGGAGCAATTATGCCAAATCCAAAACGACGACATTCGAAGGCTCGTCGGGACAAACGTCGCGCGCACGATGCTTTGCGGGTCCCACAGACGAACCTGTGTCCCAATTGCCGTGAGCCCCGCATGCCACACCGAGTGTGCCCAAAATGTGGTTACTACAAGGGCCGTGAAGTTATCCAGGTAGAGCAGACCTAGACTCAAATCCGTGAGAAGTCAGTCGACGAATGAAGCCCCCCTGACGGGCAAGGTCGTTCTCGACGGAATGGGAAGCGACCATGCGCCACATGCAGAAATTGATGGCGCTTTGGCAGCGACTCGTGACTTTGCCGTTGGAGTTATTCTCGTTGGTCAACCCGAGAAGCTGGAGCCGGAATTGCGCAAGTGTGGTTGGCGTGGGGACGGCGATCGAGGAATTGAACTGATTGAAGCTGCCGAAGTGATCGCCATGGATGATCCGGTTGCTGCTTCGGTGAGACGCAAGAAAAAGAGTTCTTTGAGAATAGGCACGAAGCTGGTGAATGAAGGCAAGGCAGATGGCTTTGTCTCAGCTGGAAATACGGGCGCTGCCATGGCAACCGCAAAAATGGTGATTGGAACCTTGCCTGGTGTGGATCGTCCGGCACTTGCGGCGTTGATTCCGACCAAGGCTGCAAAGCCTGTTTTGTTGTTGGACGTCGGGGCCAACTCAGAATGTAAGCCGCATCATTTGGCGCAGTTTGCTGTGATGGGCGACGCGTACTCGCGAGCAGTATTGGGGACCGCGAAGCCGACGGTTGGATTGATGAGTATCGGCGAGGAGGAAGCGAAAGGAAACGATCTGACAAAGGAAGCGTTTCCGCTTCTGAAACAGCTTAGCAACATCAATTTTGTCGGTAATGTTGAAGGACGCGACGTCTTCGCCGGGCTGGTTGACGTAATTGTGACGGATGGGTTCACCGGCAACGTAATGTTGAAATTGTCCGAGGGATTGACGGAAGCGATGCTGGCGATGTTGAAGCGTGAGTTGACAGCGACGGCAGTGACTAAGGCAGGTGCCGTGCTTGCAAAGCCGGCTTTTCGAAATATTAAGAAACGTCTGGACTACTCTGAATACGGCGGAGCTCCTCTTTTGGGAGTTCGCCGCATTGTTGTAATAGGTCATGGACGCTCGAATGCGCGCGCTATTCGTAACGCAATCAGGAGCGTAAAAGAGTTTTCTGAGAATCGGGCGAGTGAACGTATCGAGCAGGGAATTGCACAGACAGCAGGCTTTCAGTCGGTGGCGTTAGCGGCTGATCATTCGGTATGAATTCTGTGTGTAATGTTAGTGTTGCGGCTTTGCCGCTTTCCTTGCGGAAAGCCTCCGGCTTTCCGACGCGGTTTCTGGTGGTTGAGGCTTCGCCTCGGCGGCACAGCCGCCAGAAATTTCTCTGGGTAGCCGGAAAGGCAGAGCCCTTCCGCAAGGAGTGCGGCTAAGCCGCGAGAAGTTTTGAGTCGCGACGTTGGTTTGTTGGCTTTTATTTTGTTACTCGATACTATTAGCGCTCCCTTCATACATAGAGGCATTTAATGGCAAATCTGCGCGCCGGAATATTAGGTACCGGTCACTCCTATCCTGAAGGCATTTTGACGAACGCCGATCTCGCGACGATGGTTGAAACATCGGACGATTGGATTACTACGCGTACAGGGATCAAACAGCGACGCAAAGCGGCTCCGGGCGAATACACCTCCATGTTTGCAGTTCGGGCGGCGAGGCAGGCGATTGAAAGAGCGCGCGTCGATGCATCAGACATCGACCTTTTACTCTGCGCAACCGTGACTCCGGATCAGATTCTTCCCTCGACAGGCTGCATTATTCAGGCTGAACTGGGTACGAACAACGCGGCTGCGATGGACGTGGTTGCTGCGTGTTCCGGCTTCCTGTACGGGCTAGCTTTGGCAAATTCCATGATATTAACCGGGCAGGCCCGTTACGCTTTGGTAATCGGCGCTGAGATCCTTACGCAGTATGTTGATTACACTGACAGAAAAACGTGCGTGCTGTTCGGTGACGGTGCAGGCGCCGCAGTTCTGGGGCCAGTCGAAGGAAATCGTGGCATTCTGGGCGCAAAGATTAAATCCGACGGACGTTACGAAGAGCAGCTGTTTTCTCCTGGCGGCGGCACACGGCGTCCACCGAGCGCAGCCACGCTCGCTGCCGGCGATCACTTCTTCAAGATGAGAGGTAATGAACTCTTCAAAGTTGCTGTGCGATCAATGGCTGAGATTTCACGCGAAGTACTACAACAAGCGGGACATCGTGCCGAAGATATAGATCTTTTCATTCCGCATCAGGCGAATCAAAGAATAACGGAGGCAGTCGCAGATCGTCTAAATGTGGATAGTTCGAAAGTGTATTCAAACATCGCGGTGCACGGAAACACATCGTCCGCATCCATTCCAATCGCTCTGGACGAGTGCGTGGAATCCGGCAAACTAAAGGAAGGGGATCTTGTAATGATGACTTCGTTCGGCGGCGGTGTGACGTGGGGTGGAGTATTGGTGAGATGGTGAAGACATTGCCGATTGCCGATTGCCAATTGCCGATTTGAAATAACCGCTGCGGATGCAGACGAATTGAATTAAGACCTTGGTTGAAAACGAAAAATCGGCAATCGGCAATCGGCAATCGGCAATCGCTTTCCTTTTCCCCGGTCAGGGTTCCCAATATGCCGGAATGGGAAAGGAGTTAGCGGACGATTTTCCGGTTGCTCGACAGGTCTTTGAAGAAGCAGATGAAGCATTGAGCTTCTCGATCTCGCGGTTGTGTTTTGAGGGACCAAACGAGGAACTCCGGTTGACCGAGAACACGCAGCCGGCAATTCTAGTAACGTCGGTCGCGGCTTTTCGTGTGATGCGGTCTCAAGGATTACCTGCACCGAGGTTCGTTGCTGGACACAGTCTGGGTGAATATTCAGCGCTCGTGGCAGCGGGTGCAGTTTCTTTGGCGGATGCAATTAGAACGGTTCGCAATCGCGGCCGCTACATGCAGGAAGCAGTGCCCGTTGGCACTGGTGCGATGGCCGCGGTTTTGGGAGCGGACCAAGCAGCAATTGAAGAAGCATGTGAGAAGGCAGCTGAAGGTCAGGTTTGTGCGATCGCGAACATAAATTCTCCGAACCAGGTTGTTCTCGCTGGCAATACGGAAGCGGTGGATCGGGCGATCGAACTGCTCAAAGGGATCGCAAAGCGTGTAGTCAAACTTAACGTGAGCGCACCGTTTCATTGTTCACTAATGAAGCCCGCGCAGGAGCGGTTGGCGTTTGATCTTGAACAGGTAGCGTTTAGTGAACCAGGATCGAGTGTAGTGACCAATGTGGATGCCCAAATCGTGTCCAACCCTGCGGCGTTGCGGGATGCGCTTGTGCGACAGGTTTCGTCACCTGTACGCTGGGCGGAATCGATGGAGTTGTTGTTACAGCAAGGGGTCACTACCTTTGTCGAAGTAGGACCTGGAAAAGTATTGTCAGGGCTGATGCGTCAGATCAATCGAGACGCAAGTTGCCTGAATGTTGAAGACTCGACCAGTTTGGATGCAGCACGGTCCAGGCTCAATGTCTGAAGTTTTAAGAGAAATGATTTGAAAAAATCACAGAGGAGCAAACGAAATGCCCGATCAAGAGATCGAGAATAAGGTCAAGCAGATCATCGTCGATGAACTCGGAGTAGATGAGAACGAAGTAACACCCAACGCCAGGTTTATTGATGATTTGGGTGCTGATTCGCTCGATACCGTCGAACTAGTGATGCGCTTTGAAGAGGAGTTCGGTATTGAAATTCCGGACGAGGATGCTGAGAAGATTCAAAGCGTGCGCGACGCTTATAACTATATCGATCAGCACAAGAAGTAGTGAGTGGCAAGCTGCGATTACAAATAGGTCCTATATGTCCTATAGGTCCTGTATTTCGCGGCATCACTCTTCCCAAGGAGTTTTAGCTTGACACGTCGTGTCGTGATTACGGGGCTGGGCCTCGTTACACCGGTCGGCAATAACGTAGAAAGCACCTGGGCCGCGTTAATGAGCGGTCGCAGTGGCGCTGACTACATAAAGAAGTTCGACGCTGAAAGGTTTCCAGTTCGGTTTGCCTGTGAAGTGAAGGACTTCGACCCGCTCGCGTTCATTGCGAAAAAAGAGGCGCGCAAGATGGGCGCCTTTATTCATTACGCAATCGCCGCATCAATCGAAGCGCTTGCTGATAGCGGTTTTCCGATGACACCCGAAGGAAAATTTCCTGATGATGTCTCGGAGAATGCCGGAACATATATCAGTAGCGGGATTGGTGATTTCTGGGCCATAGAGCGCGAACACTCAAAATTGCTCGACGACGGACCAGACCGCGTCTCCCCATTCTTCATTGTCTCCGCCATCGTCAATCTTGCCGCTGGCCAAGTCTCAATTCGCTTTGGAGCAAAGGGTCCAAACTCCGCAACCGCAACTGCGTGCGCGGCTGGCGCTCATGCAATAGGCGACAGCTTCAAGATTATTCAACGCGGCGATGCGGACTTGATGATCTGTGGCGGAGCGGAGTCGGCGATCACGCCGATGAGCGTCGCGGGTTTTGCATCAATGCGCGCGCTATCTACAAACAATGATGATCCGGTTCACGCCTCCAGACCTTTTGAACGTGACCGCGATGGCTTTGTGATCGGTGAAGGCGCCGGAATCATGATTCTGGAGGAGCTGGAATCTGCGAAACGGCGCGGTGCAAAGATTTATGCAGAGGTCGCCGGCTATGGAGCTGCTGCTGATGCTTTTCATCTGACCATGCCGGATGAAACTGGTTCCGGTGCAAGGCGAGTCATGCAACGCACCCTGAAAGATGCGAAGATCAAACCTGAGCAGGTTGGATACATTAACGCGCACGGCACGTCGACTCCCTACAACGACAAGTTTGAAACGCTGGCGATCAAAGATACGTTCGGCGACCATGCTTACAAGTTAGCTGTCAGCTCAACGAAATCTATGACCGGCCACTTGCTGGGCGCGGCAGGTGGCATCGAAAGCGTTTTCTCAGCACTGGTGTTAAAGCGCAAGGTCCTGCCACCGACTATTAATTACTTCAACTCCGATCCAGATTGCGACCTGGACTACGTACCCAACGAACCTCGCCCAGCAGAAGTCGAATATGTGCTCTCAAACTCATTTGGGTTTGGCGGGACGAACGCGGCGTTGTTGTTCAAGAGGTATGACGAATAGGGAACTTTGGAGTGCGACGGCCTGCCGTCGCTTTGTTATCGTCTCCGTGAACGAAAAACTGGAGTGACAAAGCGACGGCAGGCCGTCGCACTCCAAAGACCAACGATTATGAAGATTCTGGTAATGATGAAACAGGTCGCGAACAAAGACGCGATCCTGCGAATTAACAAAGACGCGACGTGGATCGAAGAAGCGGATCTCTCGTTCGAGGTCAGTGAGTCGGATGGGTACGCGTTGGAAGAAGCTTTACGTGTTCGGGAAAAACTTGGTGGGGAAGTTGTTGTTTGTTCCATGGGACCACAGCGAGTTAAGAGCGTGATCAAAGATGCGCTTGCTCGCGGTGCAGATCGCGCCATTCACGTTGTTGGCGACAACCTTACGCATCTGTCGCCATACTCAGTTGCTACTGTATTGGCTGACGCGGTTCGCGATGAGAAGGCGGATTTGGTGATGACTGGACTGCAATCTGATGATCACGGATACGGACAAACTGGAGTGATTATGGCCGAGCTCCTCGGTTTGCCACACGCAACGATCGTGATTGAAGTTGATGCCAGCCCGGAAAAGTTTCGGGTAAAGCGAGAACTCGAGAGCGGTTGGTATCAGTGGTACACCTTGCCACTGCCCGCCCTGCTGACAATCCAATCAGGGATCAGCCAGATTCGGTATGCCACGCTTAAAGGCATCATGGCTGCGAAGAAGAAGGAGATTAAGGAAATCACGCCTTCGGCTGAGGTAACTGGTCGCGCGCCACACCAGCGAATTGAGAAGATCTACCTACCGACAAAGACCAAACAGACTCAGATGCTGGGCAACGGCGATGCAAAAGCCGGCGCTGTGGAGCTTGCCCAAAAACTGCACACGGAAGCCCGTGTCATCTGATGTTGAGGATCATTTAGCTAATGAGCACTGGAATTCTCGCATTTATCGAACAACGTGGCGGTAACATCAATAAGAGCTCACTCGAAGCCATCACCGCCGCGCAGACCCTCGGTGCTGAGCTGAATCAGCCTGTCTCTCTTGTTGTTCTGGGGAGCGATGGCGCAGCTCAGAATCTCGCAGCCTACGAAGTTCAGAAGGTCATCAACGCAACAAGCGACAAGTTGGCGGAGTACACGCCAGATGCGTATGCGGACGCGCTCGAGCAAGTTGTGAAGCAAACCGAGCCGGCATTTATTTTCTTCACGCACACGTACCAGGTTCGCGATTTTGCCCCAAAGCTTGCGGCGCGTTTCGGTAAGTCACTGATTAGCGATTGCATCCGCGCGAGAGTGGAGGGCGACAAGCTCGGCTTCACGCGAAGGATTTTTCTCGGCAAGCTGGATGCCGATGTTTCGTCTGATGGTGCGCCGCCGGTGTTTGCGACGTTTCAGAGTGGTGCCTACCGACCAGACCAGGCAAAGAAGGGAAGTGGCGCTTCGGTTGAGAGTGTCGCAGTTGAAGTCGGTGAGGTGCGAATGATTCCTGAGGCGCCGTTTCAAGAAGCAAAGCAGGCTGTGGACCTCACGAAAGCAGACGTCATTGTCGCTGTCGGTCGTGGAATCAAGAGCAAGGACAATTTAGGGCTGGCTGAAAAACTCGCAGAAGTTCTGGGCGGTGATCTTGCGGCATCGCGACCGATCTGTGATGCAGACTGGCTGCCGATCGATCGACAAATTGGATCGTCTGGTCAGACTGTGGCTCCCAAGCTTTATATCGCTTTGGGTATTTCTGGTGCGATCCAGCACCTCGTTGGTATGAAGAACTCAGGAACGATTGTCGCGATCAACAAAGATCCCGAAGCACCCATCTTTGATATTGCGGATTACGGAATCGCTGGTGATCTCTTTGAAGCGGTTCCTGTGCTTACTGAAGAAGTGAAGAAGATCAAAGGGCTCGCCTAAAAGATCCATTTTCCATAGATCATTTGACATTTTTCAGTTGGTCATTTTTCTGAATGTCCGACGAACTTTAGCTTGTCGCGTGTTACTTTAGCGGGCCTTGGAAAACTTGAAGGTCTCTAATCAACGCACGACAAACTAAAGTTCGTCGGACTTCTTCAAATGACCAACTGAGAAATGTCAAATGATATATGGAAAATGAATCCGATCTAACCACCACTTGCGATCCGCGCCATCTCCCCCGCCACATCTCCCGG
>Ga0114129_10009660_pt1 | contig 13764 bp, 12 predicted proteins | sample RhiMetdeltSRZDD1_FD_80071 | JGI IMG/M metagenome (GOLD analysis project Ga0114129, IMG submission 80071) | Populus rhizosphere microbial communities from Tennessee, USA - Rhizosphere MetaG P. deltoides SRZDD1 (version 2) (version 2) | ecosystem: Host-associated > Plants > Roots > Rhizosphere >...
CGATGGAAACGTGGGTCGCGCGACAGCGATCCAGCTCGGGCAGGTACGAATAGCCGCTTGGCTTCTTGTCGCGCACGGTGTGGGCATAGCCGAAGCAGAGGTGCACCACCGTCGGCCCGGCGACGCCTTCCAGGGCCCGATCGATCGCGGCAACGCCGTACTCGCGGGCGCGATCGGGCCACGCCTGCAGGTACGGCTCGTCGAGCTGGACGAAGTCGGCGCCCGCGGCCTTGATGTCACGCAGCTCCTCGTTCACCACGGCGGCGTACGCCATCGCCAGGCGCGCCGCGTCGCGGTAGTGCTCGTCCTGGGTGAGCGCGGTGAGCGTGAACGGGCCGGGCACCGTGACCTTGATCGGGCGGCTCGTCTCGCTCCGCAAGAACGCGGTATGGCGCGCCAGCACCGGCTTCGGCCGCGTGATGGGGCCCACCGCCCGCGGCACGGGCGTTGGGCGCCCGACGCGGCTCATTGCCGTCCCGGGCTTGTCCACGTCGAGGCCGGTGAGCGCCGGCGCCAGCCAGTTGAAGTAGCTCTCGCGGCGAACCTCGCCATCGCTGACGATGTCGATGCCCGCACGCTCCAGGTCGCGTACGGCCAGGCGAACGGCGTCGTCGTGAGCCAGGTCGCGGAGCTGGTCGGGCACGCGCCAGAGCGTCGCGCGAGGAACCCTGGGAACCCCCCCGGAGAGCAGCGCCTCCCGGTCGACGAGCCACTCCGGCTGGGGAAAGCTGCCGACCACCGTCGTGGGCAGCAATGGCAGCGCGGCGGACGATCTCATGGGCAATGACCTCGGTCCGATCCTGCGGCAGACGCTCCGGCGCGTCAATCACGAACCCTCTTGACCACGCTCGGGACCCGGGGCACATTGCTGGCCATTTCGACCATCCATTCCGGCTCGAGGCGGCATCAGGAGGTGCATCATGCGACTACGGCTTCGTAGCACCCTTGCGGGTTTCGGCGTCGTCGCTCTGCTGGGCGTCCTGCCCGGTCCCGATCGCGCCGCCGCGCAGCCCAAGCCAATCAAGATCGGCGAGATCAACTCCTATAGCGGCGTCGCCACGGTCTACACCTTCCCCTACAAGGAAGGCCTCGCGATGGCGACGAAGGAGATCAACGACGCCGGCGGCGTCCTCGGCCGGCCGCTCGAGTTTCTCCACCGCGACGACAAGCTGAAGCCGGACGAGGCAGTCAAGGCCGCCCGCGAGCTCACCCTGCAAGACAAGGTCGATTTCCTGGCCGGGTGCATCTCCAGCTCGGTCGGCCTCGCCCTTTCCGCGTACGCCAAGGACGCCAAGGTCCTCTACTTCGCCACCCACTGTCAGACCTCGCGGCTCACGTGGGACGACGGCCATCGCTACGTCGCACACACCACCAATAACGTGAACCAGTACGTGCGCGTGGCTGCGAAGAAGGCGGCGACCCTGCCGATCAAGAAGTGGGCGAACATCTCGCCCGACTACGAGTACGGCCACAACATGTGGGAGGAGTTCTCGACCTATCTGAAGAAGCTCAAGCCCGACGTCGAGTTCGTCCAGCTGAACTGGCCGAAGCTGGGCGAGACCGACCACAGCTCGTACATCACGGCGCTGCTGCAGTCCGGAGCCGAAGGCCTCTTCAGCTCGGTGTGGGGCGCCCAGTCAATCGCATTCGTGAAGCAGGCGCGGCCGTTCGGCCTCTTCGAGAAGATGCGCTTCGTCGCACCCTCGGTCGGCAATCCCGACGAGCTCGACCCGCTCGGTAAGGAAGCCCCAGTCGGCGCGATCGCGACGCCGTTCGCCTGGTACGACGCCGGCCTGCACAAGCGCCATCCCAAGCTCGAGGCGTGGACCAAGAAGTACACGGAGTGGGCCACCGCGAAGGGGCTGAAGGACCCCCAGCCCAAGCTCGGCGCCTCCTGGGGATACGCGAGCGCCTACATCATCGCGGAAGCTATCAAGCGCGCGAAGAGCACCGACACGGAGAAGGTCATCGGCGTGCTGAGCGAGGGGTTCGAGATGGACTTCCCGTGGGGCAAGGTGGTCATGCGCGGCTGCGACCAGCAAGCGCTGCCCCCGCAGTGGCTCGGCGTCGTGAAGCTGGACGCCCAGGGCAAGCCGTTCGCCACGGACATCGAGGAGGTACAGGGTAAGGAAGTCGCTCGCAGCTGCGAGGAGGTGAAGGACCTCCGAGCGGCCGCGGCTGCCAAGCAGAAGAAGTAGCCGGGGTGTTGGACGCCGTAACCAGCCTGTTCCCCTGGATCACTAACGGTCCGCTCATCGTCGTCCAGGTGATGAGTGGGCTGTCGGTGGCCATGTTCCTCTTCCTCGTCTCGGTCGGGATGTCGCTCATCTTCGGCGTGACCCGCATCGTGAACCTGGCGCACGGCAGCTTCTACATGGTCGGCGCCTATCTGATGGTCACGCTGGTCGAGACACTGCCCCAGCACGCGGCCATGTTCTGGGTGGCGCTCCTCCTGGCGCCGTTGGGCGTCGGGCTCCTCGGCGGCATCATCGAGGTCACGCTCCTGCGGCGCATCTATCACCGCGAGCCGCTCCTGCAGCTCATCCTCACCTTCGGGCTCATCCTGGTCATCGGCACGCTCGTCCTGATCGTGTGGGGTCCCGACAACAAAAGCGTCGCGCGCCCCGATGCGCTCGCGGGATCGGTGAGGATCTTCGGCCAGCCGTTTCCGTCCTACTACCTGCTCGTGCTCGGGCTGGCGCCCGTGGTCGCGATCGCGCTCTGGATCGTCTTCTACCGCACGCGCTGGGGCATGCTGATCCGCGCGGCCACGGTCGACCGGGAGATGCTCGGCGCACTGGGCGTCGACGTGGCCACGCTCTACACCCAGGTGTTCATCTTCGGGAGCTGGCTGGCTGGACTCGGCGGCGCGCTCTCGGCGCCGACGGTGGCGGTGGCGCTCGGCATGGACGGCGATGTGCTCACGACTGCGTTCGTGGTGGTGGTCATCGGCGGGCTGGGGAGCTTCGCCGGAAGCTTCATCAGCGCACTCCTGGTCGGCGAGCTGCAGTCGTTCGGCATCCTCGTGTTCCCGGCGGTGTCCATCGTGCTGCTCTTCGCGATCATGGCGGTCGTCCTGATCGTCCGCCCCTGGGGCCTCCTGGGGCGGCCCGAGGAATAGCGGCGTGACCTCAGTGCGCTGGCTCGTCGCACTCGTGGTGCTCCTGGTACTGCCGCTCCTCTTGCCGAGCTTCCTGGTGGTCGTGATGACCGAGATCGCGATCGTCGCGCTCTTCGCGACCGCCTTCAATCTACTGATGGGCTTCGGCGGCATGGTCTCGTTCGGCCACGCCGCCTACTTCGCGCTCGGGGCCTACGCAGCGGCGCTCCTCGTCAAGCAGGCGGCATGGCCCATGCCGCTGGCCCTGGCCGCTTCCCCGTTCGTCGCGGCTGCCGGCGCCCTCTTCTTCGGCTTCTTCATCGTGCGTCTCACGCACACGTATTTCGCGATGCTCTCGCTGGCCTTCGCCCAGATCGTCTTCACGGTGGTCTTCAAGTGGAAAAGCCTCACCGGCGGCGACGATGGCATCCTGAACCTCTGGCCACCGCCGGCGCTCAAGTCCCCCCTCGCCTACTGCTACTTCACGTTCGCGGTCGCGGGACTCGCGATGCTCGCGCTACGGGCGATCGTCGACTCGCCCTTCGGCTACGCGCTCCGGGCGATCCGCGAGAACCCGCGGCGCGCCCGCTTCATCGGCGTGAACGTCCGCCGTCACCAGCTCTTCGCGTTCGTCCTGTCCGGCTTCTTCTCGGGGCTGGCCGGCGGGCTCTTCGCGTTCTTCAACGGCAGCGTGTTTCCCGACTTCGCGTACCTGAACAAGTCGTTCGAGCCGCTCGTGGTCGTGCTGCTGGGCGGCGTCCAGTCGTTCTTCGGCCCCCTGGCGGGCGCGGTAGGCTTCAAGGTCCTCGAGACGTTCATCGCCCGCCAGTGGCCGGTGTACTGGCCGCTCTTCCTGGGCAGTGCCGTCGTCCTCGTCGTAGTGGCGCTGCCACAGGGCTTCGTCGGGCTTCTGCAGAGACGGTCATGGCGGATCCGGACGGCACGCTAGTCCTCCAGACCGTCGGTCTCCGAAAGCACTTCGGCGGGGTCCAGGCCGTGAACGGCGTGGACCTCGCGGTGCCCCAGGGCGACCTGCGGGCCATTATCGGCCCGAACGGCGCCGGCAAGACCACGCTCTTCAACCTGATCACGGGCGACCTCCCGCACGACTCCGGGCAGATCTTCTTCCGGGGCACGGAAGTGAGCGGCCTGCCGCCCCAGGCCCTCTGCCGGCGCGGGCTGGCGCGGACGTTTCAGGTCACCAGCATCTTTCGCCGCCTCACCGCGCTCGAGAACGTCCAGACGGCGCTCCTGACCCATCACCGTCGCCATCACGACATCTTCCGTCCGGCGCGGCGGCTCTACCGCGACGAAGCGATGATGCTGCTCGACCGTGTCGGCCTGGCCGCGCAGGCCGCCAAGCCGAGCGGCATCATGTCGCACGGCGACCAGCGGCGGCTCGAGCTGGCGCTGGCGCTCGCGAGCGAGCCCCAGCTTCTCATGCTGGACGAGCCGACCGCCGGGATGGCGCCGCGCGAGCGCCACGAGATCATGGCGCTGGCAGCGGGTATCGCCGCCGACGCGCGGCTGACGATCGTGTTCACCGAGCACGACATGGACGTCGTCTTTGCGGTCGCGCGGCACATCTCGGTCCTGCACCAGGGCGGGGTGATCGCGGAGGGCACGCCCCTCGAAGTGCGCGGCGACCCCGAGGTGCAGCGCGTGTATCTCGGCCACCGGAAGAGCGCGCACTGATGCGGCTCCTCGAGGTCATCGGGATCGAGGCGTACTACGGCGACAGCCACATCCTCTACGATCTCTCGCTCGAGGTCGCCGAGGGTGAGGTCGTGTGCCTGCTGGGGCGGAACGGCGCCGGCAAGACCACGACGCTCAAGAGCATCATCGGGCTCGTCCCTCCGCGTTCCGGGCAGATCACGCTGCGGGGGCAGTCGCTGGTCGGGCTCCCGCCCTTTCGCATCGCTCGCCTCGGGATCGGCTACGTGCCGGAGGAGCGCCGCATCTTCGGCAATCTGACCATTCGCGAGAACCTCGAAGTAGCCCGACGCACGTGGGGTGACGGCGCCGGCGAGCAGTGGACGGCCGATCGCGTCCTCGACCTGTTCCCACATCTCAAGACGCTGCGAGACCGGCCGGCCGGCCGGCTTTCCGGCGGCGAGCAGCAGATGCTCACGATCGCGCGCACGCTCATGGGAAACCCGTCGCTCCTCCTCCTCGACGAGCCGTCGGAAGGGCTGGCGCCGCTGGTTGTCGAGATGCTGGCCGCCCAGCTCGCCGGGCTCCGGGGTACGGGGTTGACGATGCTCGTCGCCGAGCAGAACGTCCATTTCGTGAGCGAGCTGGGCGACCGCGTCTACGTTCTCGAGAAGGGCATGGTGCGCTACCAGGGCACCATGGCGGAGTTCGTGGGCAACGACGAGGTCCGCCGGGCGTACCTGGCCGTGTGATTCAGCGCCTCCCGGCTCTCAGCGCCTCACCTTGGCGAAGTCCCAGGACGTGATCGACTTCGGGGTGATGACGAGCGCGGCGCGGTCCTGCGCGTAGAACCTCTGCAGATGGGACGGTAGCTCCTTGGGGAACAGCTGCTCCTTGTAGAGCGGCTTCACCTGCTCGATGCGCGCCATCCACGCTCGGGCCACCGTTTGATCGTCGATGACCTCGCACGAGCCGATGATCAGCGCGGCCTTGAGCGTCCAGTAGTGCTCGCCGGACTCGACGAGGAACGAGACCTCGGGGTGTCGGCGGACGGCGGCGACCTTCTTGCTCTTCAGGCTCGTGTGCATGACGACCTTGTCGTCCACCCAGGCGAACCACATCGGGAGCGCGAGTGGCGCGTGTCCGTCGCGCGTCACGCAGAGAATCCCGCGCGGTGCGGCGTTCAGGTAGCGCTCGATTTCCTCGCGGCTCAGCTCGATACCCATAAGGCCTCCCCCAAGGGCCACTTCAACCCCGATGATACGTGAGCGGTCACCTACTGTATGACCGTACTCCGCGCGCTGCAGCACGGCCGGCCAGACCGTCGAGTCGAGAGCCGGAGCGGTCCGAGATCGACCACGAGCTCGAACTTGGAGGTTGATACCGGAGCGTGGCCCGCTGCGACCGGTTGTTGGGCGGCGCACCACTTCTAAAGAAGCCGCACAAGACAACGATGAAGGAAAAACGCTGGCAGCAACCAAAGACAGGCAAGAGAGTAGGACGACCAGAAGGATAGGCCCCATCGAAGGGCAAGGACGAACGGGATGAGGAACAGCATGATGACAGGGACGGCAATGAGGATGCTCCAGGCAAAGTCCACAGTCTTTCCGATGTCCCGATGTTCGTAGTAAGCCATTGGCAGCACGAGCATGGTTGCCAATGGCAAAGCCACCAGGAAACCAGCACCGCGCGGGAATTTGCCGGAGAGCCAGGCCGCGACACCGATGATCATTGCGGAGAGGACAACGTTGATAACAACTGTCATGTCAAGCCCTTAGGACTCCCACCGCGGCGACTGTCATTCGACTATGTGGTCTGTGGGCGCAAGGAGCGACGCTGGCATCGCGACCCGGAGGGCCTTGGCGGTCTTGACACGCCAGGCCACGCCTGCCCTTCTACCGCGCCCGGACGCTCTCGAGCGCCTTCCAGTCGAGGTCGACGCCGTGGCCGGGCCGGTCCGGCGCGACGGCCATCCCCGCCTCAATCCGGAGCGGCTCGGCTATGAAGCGATCGAGCCCGAAGCCGTGGGCCTCGAGGTACGAGCGGTTCGGAACGGCGGCCAGCAGGTGCACGGTGATGTCATGGGCGCCGTGCGAGGTCACGGGCAGGTTGAAGGCCTCGGCCAGGTGGCAGACCTTCATGAATGCCGTGACGCCGCCGCAGTTCGTCACGTCGGGCTCCGGGAACGTGACGCCGCCGGCGGCGATGAGCTGGCGAAACTCGTAGACCGTGTGGAGGTTCTCCCCGGCGGCGACGGGCAGCCCGCCTTCGCGCACGATACGGACGTGGCCGGGCACGTCGTCAGGAATCGTGGGCTCCTCGAGCCACACCGGCGCGCAGTCGGCCAGGGCCCTGGCGGCGCGGATCGCCTCGTCGACGCTCCAGCGCATGTTGGCGTCGACCATCAACGGGAACTCCGGGCCGAGATGGGCGCGCATCGCGCGAACCCTGGCGACGTCGTCCCCGAGCGACGGGCGCCCGACCTTCATCTTGATCGCGCGAAAGCCACGCGCCAGGTTCTCGTCGGTCTGGCGCAGCAGCGCGTCGAGCGGGAAGTCGAGATCGATGCCGCCGGCGTAGCAGCGCACGCGCGGATCGAACCCGCCCAGCACGCGCCAGAGCGGCGCGCCCTGGCGGCGGGCGCGCAGGTCCCACAGCGCGATGTCGACCGCCGACATGGCGAGCGACTGGGCACCGCCGCGGCCGCCATAGTGGAGCGCCCACCACATGGTCTGCCACAGGCTCTCGATACGGTCGGCGTCGCGCCCGACCAGAACCGGCGCCAGATCGCGCGCGACCAGCACGTGCACGGCGGCGCCGCCCGCTCCGACCGTGTAGGTGTAACCCGTGCCCTCGGCGCCCTCGTCGTCGAGGACGCGAACGGTGACCAGCTCGAAGCTCCGGATCGTCCCGTGCGTGCTATCGGAGAGCGCGACCGGCAGCGGAACGCAGTAGTGGTCGGCGTGCACCTCGCGGATCAGCACAGGCGCCGGATCACTTGATGGCGTACGGGTTGATCGGCGTGCCCACTCCCCGCGCGACGGGCAACGGCGAGGCGACCAGGAGAAAGGCGTAGCGCCCATCAGCGGCGCAATCCGCGGCGAGTTCCTCCAGATAGAAGATCTCGCCGAGCGTGAGCCCCATGTTCGGGATGGCGCAGATGTGAAACGGGCTCCGGAACGGCGGCAGCTGTGAAGGCCTCACCTCGACCGCGTAGTTGTCGGCGGCGACCGCGGCGATCTCCCGGGCGTGCATCCACGGCGCGCTGTACACGGACAGGCCCGGCGACTCGTCGAGATCGTAGTGGCGCCAGTCGTTCCGGTCGAGATAGCGCGACATGTGGCCCGTGCGGATCAAGAGCAGGTCGCCGCGCCGGACCTCGACCTTCTGCGCCGCGGCGGTGGCGTCCAGATCCTCGGGCGTGATCGCGTAGCCCGGCTCCAGCGCCCGCACGCCCTTCCAGCGCGCGACGTCGAGCAGGACGCCACGGCCGACGATGCGGCTCTTGGTCTTGTCGATGCTGTTCTTCGACGTGCCGCTGCTGGTGACCAGGGCGGCGTCGTAGCCGTTGTACATCTTGCCCTCGTAGAAGACGTGGGCGAGGCTGTCCCACTGGGTCACGCACTGCAGCGGCATGACAATCCAGTCGTCCGAGCCGCCGTAGCCCTGCATCGCCACGACCTCTGCTTGCGTCTTCGGCACGTCACCGCCGTCGCGGAACATCGTGTGGATCGGATTGAAGCGCTGGCGGGTTCCGCTCTGCGGCCCCTCGCGCTGGAGCGGGATGCCGAGCGCGAACACCTTGCCCGTCGTGGCGAGCCGGCAGGCCGCCGCAATCGTGTCCGGGGTGATGAAATTCAGGGTCCCGATCTCGTCGTCGGCGCCCCATCGGCCCCAGTTCCGCACCTGCATCGCGATCTTCCGGAGAGTTTCTTCGCTCATGGCCGGCAATCTTACGCCAACCGCCGCTCGCCGGACTGATAATGTGTCTCCGTGACCGCTCGCACGGACCGGCTCCTCCTCGCGAATGCGATCATGGGCCAGTTCATCACGGGCGTGGCCACGCGGATCTTCATCGTCTCGCTGCCGACGCTCGCCGCCGCGCTCGACACCGACATCCTCGCCATCTCCTGGGCACTCATCGTCTATCAGCTCGCCGGGATCAGCCTCTCGGTCGTCTTCGGCCGCCTCGGCGACATCCACGGCCGCTACTGGATCTACGGGCTCGGATTCGCCATCATGACCGTGAGCTCACTCGCCTGCGGGCTTGCGCCCAATGCGCTATTCCTCATCCTGTTTCGCCTCGTTCAGGGGCTCGGCGCTGCCATGATCTCTTCGGCGACGCGCGTCCTGGCGATGGAGGCGATGCCTGAGCACGCTCAGGGTCGCGCCAATGGCTACATGACCATGGGATTTCACTCCGGTCTCCTGCTGGGCCCTCCACTGGGCGGGCTGGTCATCGACCTGGTCAGCTGGCGCTGGATCTTCTTCCTGCTCGTCCCGATGGGACTGGCCGGGGTCGTCCTGACGGTCATGCGGGCACAGCGGCGTACGACCGCGTCCGGCCGGGCTCCGTCGATCGACTACGTGGGCGCGACGCTGCTCATCGCCCTCACCGTGCTGCTCACGCTCTTGCTCGACCGGCGAAGCGCGCAGACGATCGGCGCCGAGCGCTCCGGCGTCATGGCCTTGGTCTTCGTGGCGACGCTGGTCGGTTTTCTCGCGCACGAGCGCCGAGCGGTCAACCCGGTTGTGAACCTGGCGCTGTTCCGCATCCGCATGTTCTCGTTCAGCATCCTGAGTCTCCTGCTGATCGCCACCACCAACACCTTGCTTGGCTTCCTGATGCCCTTCTACATCCAGGACGTGCTCCACTTCTCCCCGTCGCTCATGGGCCTCATCTTCCTGACCGCCCCCATCTTCACGATCGGTCTCGCCACCGTCAGCGGTGTGCTCACCGACCGCATCGGTCCGAGGATGCCGACCTCCATCGGTGTTCTGGCGACGATGACCGCCTTCGCGATCGGGCTGTTCCTGCGGGTGGACTCACACTGGCTCTTGCCCGTCACAATGATGTCTCTCGTCGGTGTTGGGTCGGGCTTCTTCAACACGCCGAACCAGGCCGCGATCATCGGCTCGGTGCCGCGCGAGTACCGGGGCTTCGCAACCGGTATGGTCCAGACCATCTTCGGAATCTCGTCCCTGCTCGGTATCTCGCTGGGGGGCGTGCTGCTGACGGTCGCGTTCCGCCACTTCTCCGGGCTCGCCGACGCCACGCCGAGCGCCGCGGAGCCAAAGGCCTTCGTGGCCGCAATGAACGTAGTCTACTTCGCCTGCCTGCTGCTCATCCTGGTGGCGCTCGGGGCGTCGTTCATGCGGGGCGGCACCAAGATCGAGGCGGCGACCTCCGGCTGAGCCGTCGCCGGCGAGCGCGCAGGCGCGGAGAATCCTATAATGCTCCGGCCGATCACGGAATCTCTCGCGGGAGGTCGTCGATGAGACAGTACGACGTCGCGGTCGTCGGGCTGGGAATCGTGGGCGCCTCGGCAGTGTATGCGGCAGCCTGGGCCGGAGCCCGGGTGCTCGCCCTCGACGCGGGCACGCCCGGAACCGGCACGAGCGGCGCCTCGTTCGCCTGGCTGAACTCGGTGCGGAAGGAGCCGGAGGTCTACCATCGGCTCAACGCGGCCGGAATGACCGCTCACCGCGAGCTGTCAAAGGAGCTGGGTGGCGACGCCGGCCACCACGAGGGTGGGTCACTCGAGTGGGCGGAGAGCAGCGTCGACGAGCGCGAGCTTCGCGAGCGCGTTCAGCGTCTGGCGAGCCGGGGCTACCCAGCGGAATTCATCACGCGCGACCGCGCCCGGGAGCTCGAGCCAGGGCTCGCCATTCCCGACCACGTCGGCGAGGTAGCGTTCTACGGCGCCGACGCCTGGCTGGACGCCCCGAAGCTGATCGGACGCCTGCTGGCCGCCGCGTCGGCGCGGGGCACGGACGTCCTCGAGGGCCGGGCCGTTCGATCACTGCGAACCCGCGGCGATCAAGTCGAGGCGATCGTGACGGACCACGGCGAGCTGGACGCGGAGTCGGTCCTCGTCTGCGTGGGCCCCGCCACCCAGGCGTTCCTCGAGCCTCTCGGCGCGGCCATCCCGGTGGACCGCGTGCCCGGACTGCTCGCGATCACCTCCCCCAACCCGGTTCGGCTGAGCCGCGTCGTGCACGCGCCTGGGATTCATCTGAGGCCCGATGCGACGGGCGGGCTCCGCCTCGGCGCCGAGGACGTCGACACGCTCGCATCGACCTCGGGCTCGCCGATCGCGCTGGGCGAGCTCTTGCTCGAGCGCGCGGCCCGCGTGCTCCCGGCGGCACGCCAGCTCAAGGTCGCCGAGCGCCGCATGGGCGTGCGGCCCATGCCGGGCGACAAGCACACGATCGCCGGGCGCATCCCGGGCTTCACGAATGCGTGGATGATCGCGACGCACAGCGGGATCACGCTGGGGCCGCTGCTCGGCCGCCTCATGGTGGACGAGATCGTGCGCGGGACCCCCAGCCCGATGCTGGCGCCCTTCCGCCCCGAACGCTTCCTGACTGCCGCCCGGGCGTGAGCCTGCGCGGCTTCACCGCTGGCAGCACCGCCTCGATGTCACGGCGGCGGTGATCCGCCGAGTGGCCGTCGAAATCGAGCGGCCATGCCGGTGAGCGCTCGCGCCGGTTGAACCACGCCGGCGGGTTGCCGGCGAGCGTCTCGAGCACTTCGCGTTGCACTCGGCGATGCCACGAAACTAGCTCGCGCGGCGTCCGGCGCCGCCAGCGCCGGTACACGAGCCGGTTGATCTGATTCACGTCGAGGCCGCGCATCTCCGGGAGCCGCCGCTCGCCCCGGAACGCGCGGGCGCTGTGCTCCTTCCAGTAGACGATGTGGGCGAGGACGTCCTTGACGGTCCACGGATCACGCGTGGGCGGTCGCGGCGCCCGGCGCTTCCAGTCGGCCGGTTTGAGACGCGAGACCAGGCGATCGAGGATCGCGAATTCGCGCCGCGTGCGGGTCAGGACCTCGCGCTTCGTGTGGCGCACGCGTCACTCACCGCCCGGGCCCTCCTTGGCGAAGGGCGACTGGACCTGCCAGAACGGCGCGTCCTCCGTGGTGACGACGTCCAGCACGACGGGCTCCTTGGCGCCGTTCACCCGCCCGAGCTCGCCGACCAGGTCCTTGACGCTCTCGACGCGGATGCCCACGCAGCCCATGGCCTGCGCGATCCGCGCGTAGTCATTGCGCCCGAGCTCGGAGGCGATGAACCGGTTGCCTCGGCGCCGCTGACCGTCCTTGACCCAGCCGAGGACGCTGTTGTTGAGCACGACGGTCACGACCGGGATTCGGTACTGAGCGGCGGTGAAGAGCGCATTCATCGTCATGGCGAAGCCGCCGTCGCCGCACACGGCCACGCAGTCGCGCTCGGGGCTCGCGAGCTTGGCGGCCATGGCCGCCGGCAGCGCGTAGCCCATGCCGCCGATCGACGACGGCTGATAGACGATGCCGGGGCCTCGGCTCTGGAAGTAATGCGTCATGTACAGGCGATTGGCGCCGGCGTCCATCGTCACCAGGGCGCGCTCGCCGAGCCGCCGCCCGAGCTCGGTGATGACGCGTTCGGGCCGGAGCGGAACGTCCTCCGCGCGCTGCTCGGGCTCCGCAAAGAAGCGGTGCAGCGTCTTGAGCTCGGCCAGGTGCGCCGTGCGCCGCCGGCCGGCGTCGCGGTGGGCCCCCGTGATGCGCGGCTTCAGCTCGGCCACGAGCGCTGCGAGCGCGTCGCGCGCGTTGGCGACGATCGCACCCTTCACCGGGTAGTGCCGGCCCACGTTGAGCGGCTCCACGTCGATTTGTAAGAAAGCCTGGCGATCGGCGTCGAGCAATTCGGGGTTCTCGAAGCAGGTATCGGTCGGTGCCAGGCGCGAGCCGACAACCAGCACAGCGTCGGCGTTCGAGACCACCTCGTTGGCCACCGCCTGACCCCAGTTGCCGAACACGCCGAGCGCCTGCGGATGCACCTCCGCCATCGCGCTCTTACCGGTCGCCGTGGTCGCCACCGGAATCGCCATGAGATCCGACAGCTCGGCGAGCTCCGTCCAGGCGCGCGCGGCATGCACGCCGTTGCCGGCGATGATGACCGGACTCGCCGCGGCCAGGAGCGCGTCGGCGACCTGCGTCACGTCCGACGCTGCTGGTTTCGCCGCGCCGTGCGCCAGGTGTCGAGTCGTCTCGTGCACCCGGGGCGGCCGCCGGGTCTTCACCGTGCCGCCGAGCGAGCGGCTGCTGAAGACAACCGCCACCGGGCCCGGCGTGCCCGTGGTCGCGTGCTTGATGGCGAGCTGGATCGTCTGCACGGCCTGCTTGGGCTCCGAGACGGCCGCGGTGTACTTGGTCGCGCTCGAGAGCAGATTCCGGAGATCGTGGTTGCCGTGCTCGCCGGTGCCCGACTGGTAGGGCGAGTGGTGCATGAAAGGCGCCATGTCCGTGAAGTCGCCGAGCAGCAGCATCGGCGAGGCGCCCTTCACGGCCTCGAGGGTACCGAACAGCGCGTTGCACGCGAGGAAGATGCCCTGCCCCATGACGACGCCGGGCTTACCGGTGAGCCGGCCGTACATCTCCGCCATAATCGAGCCCACCTGCTCATGGCGGACCAGGACCGTCTGAATCGCCTTCGAGTCGTGGAGCGCGTCGAAGATACGTCCGGTGTCGCCGCCGGGCATGCCGAAGACGAACTGGATGCCCGCCTCCTCGAGGACGCGGACGATGGCGTGTGGGACGTCGATCTCCTCGGGAATCATTGGTGTCTCCTGTTCATAAGCTCGCCTCGGCCGGCGGGGCCCCAGCCCCGCGACGGCCTGCGGCTCGCACGACCACTACCGCCACAGCTGCTTGGAAGCGATCCGCGCGCCCTCGGCCATCGCCTGGAACTTGGCCCAGGCGATCTCCGGCTCCACCTGGTTGACCGACCGCGCGAACGTCATGAATC
>Ga0114129_10009661_pt1 | contig 13764 bp, 11 predicted proteins | sample RhiMetdeltSRZDD1_FD_80071 | JGI IMG/M metagenome (GOLD analysis project Ga0114129, IMG submission 80071) | Populus rhizosphere microbial communities from Tennessee, USA - Rhizosphere MetaG P. deltoides SRZDD1 (version 2) (version 2) | ecosystem: Host-associated > Plants > Roots > Rhizosphere >...
ATTGATGAAACCCTTAAAGAATCGGTTAGTTTTAGGATGTCTAACAAGAAGCACTCCAAAAGGAGTGGTGAGAGACAAAAGCATGACAACAATGACAAATCCCAATAAAAATAAAAAGACAAAAACACAAACAGGAAGAATAAGAAGAAAAAACATTGCAACTTTTGCATTGCTACTACTAGGTGCAGCAGCCGTATTTGCGGCTCCAAATCTTAATACTAACCAAATTTTTGCACAGAATACAGGAGGTGGAGACAACTTGCGCTTTATCTGGCGAACAACAGAGTCACAAACAGAGCAGCGTGACTTTGCAAACAAGTATCTCGATAGAGGCGATTTAATAGTCGTTCACTATCCATACGACGACGACCCAACAACTAAACAGATTAAAGCACTCAAAGGCGTGACAACAGTACCAGACTCAAGGAAGGGATTTGAATTCTTCTCGCTAGCGGAAATAAAAGAACATGCTAAAACTGTGAAAAGGGCCGGGTTTGGTTTTATAGCGTATGACTTGGAAGACATATCACCAAGCGCAGAAGTAGCCGACCCCGTAAAGGGAGTAAAAACAGCCAAGCAATATGCCTCAGCAGCAGGCGTCAAGTTGATGGTGACACCATCGCAAAAGATTGTAAGGGAATATGGCGTACAGTTTGCACCATATGTCGACTTGCTATCAATACAGTCACAGATCCATCAAGACAATGACTCTAGCTGTACATATATGAGAGACTGGCTTAACACCACAATCACAGCAATAGAACGTGCCAATCCTAATTTAGCAGGCAACATAACAGGTCAGGTAACGCTGACCCAATATCCAGCACCGGGCAAGACAGTTTACGAAACAGCAGAGGATTGCCTGGATGCTATAAGTGATGGTGAAAATAGTAAAGTTGACGGCATGGGGTTTTGGTGGAATCCTAGAGAGTGGAAAGAAGTGCATGATGGGGAAATAGTAACTAAAGGTGAGGAAGAAGAGTAGAAAGGAGGAGGAGAATAAGAAGAAATGACAACTCCCGGGGTTAGATGTGTACTCAACACAGCAGATACCTAAGGAACCTTTTTTATAACAATCTAAGAAGGCTTACTAATCTTTTCTCCCTCATCTTCACCTTCATTATCTGCGTGGTGTTTTCCGATTCTTTGAGAGTTCAAAGAAGCTTTTCATTGTTGCTTGAACCTCTTCTGCGGTTTCATCTTCCTTTATACATCTACGGACTATGGTAAAGCCAAATTTACAGATAAGATCATAGCCCAAGCCTCACGCTTGTGCCAATTCCTACGCTCCATACAGAGAGACTTACATAAACATCTGAACACAGCGGTCACATTGATAGACAGACGCGTATGTCTAGGTCTATCACTGATCAATTGGCATCTCCTGCAATATGATCTTCTTCGGCAGCATCAAGCCTATCATATTCCTGATGCTGCCGTTCTTCTAATCCTCGTTCATACTTTTCAGCCGAATAAGGAGCGGCCTTTCTTCCCCAAGCTTCGGGGGAAAGATCATGATGACTTTTAGCTTCTTCTCTATCATAACTGAATGTACTTGCACGACCTTTCAATACTTGCGGCGCAGCTTCTGAGTAGGCCTTGTATACTAGGGCAGCCATTTCACTAGCGGCTTTGTGAGCTGCAATTCTTATCTTGCCATCTGTGTTTTTTTCATTGGCCAGTGCTAACAAGTCCCGTCGTTGCTTGGAAATACGAGCTTCAAAAAAGGCCAGTTGATTCAAAACTTCATCATCTGTCAGTCTTCTGGATAATAGCTGTCTTTCGGGTAAAAATGCCTCCGATAAATAACGCTGAAACGTCCGCCTTGGTATGTTCAATATCTCCATTGTTTCATGTGTGGTGTAACCTTCGTCAATTATAAGACGGCGAATTTGTCTCTTTGCTTCTTCACGAAGCGGTTTTTTATATGGGCCTCTTTCTGCTGTTGTTGTTGATGATGATGATGATGATTTCTTATTTTCAGATTGTGGCACTTTGGCCAATTTCAATGGTTATTGGTGCTTGCAGTATATACGTTTATCGTGTTATTTTACAGTGTTGACGATAGTCTAGTGTCGTACTAATAGTAGTTCGTGGTACCAGATGCTGTTTCCTGCTTAGAAAGCACCGAAGGTTTTTGAGCCTTATCTCAGATGAGCACTTTGGATTCTTACGCCCTCTGGCTACGCTTTGAAGAACGTTCTGACTGAGAAATTCTATCTCGCTGGCTACATGAAACAACTTGTTTATGAGTTTCTGGGTCGATATTCCTTCCTCATGGTTATCTAAACCGTCTTTTCGAGTATCCTTTTCTCTTCATATGTATACTGGTTTAGTTGAGTCATAACAAGCCTTAGTTAATACTTGAAAAAAAGACAAATTTATCATTGAATGTAAATAGCGGGTTTGAAGGGTCTTGCAGCGTGCGCCCTCATTTTTGGGTCATATTTTGCTGGATCTTCCTCGGAATAAACGGCTATCTGTGTTTTGTTTATCTCATCTGAGAGTAGAGATTGCGCATCCTGTATAGTGATTATCTCGTTAAATTCTGTCAGACTGAGCCGCCGATTCCTTGCTTCAAGTGGCGTCGACAGAATATCTTCTATCATTTTTTGTACCATCTTGGGGTCACTCTTGACCTTTGCAGTTTCTGGGTTTGCAATCAGCAGCTTCATTATTTGGCCGAAGTTGACTCTGCCTTCTAGTATATTTGCGAGTATTGCCTTGTACACTTGTGTCTTCCAGGCAGCAGTAGTATAGATTACAACCTTAGTAGGTGTTATCTTAGTGACCTTCACTATATTTTGGATATCGGCAAGCAGACCAGAGATGAGAAACTCTGATTCTTCTGCTACTATGTCTATCTTTTCTTCCTCTACCACAGGCCATCCTGCTTTGGTTATTGATTGCCTGTTATTCATCAGTTCCCACACTTCCTCTGCAGTAAATGGTGCAAAGGGCGCAAGCATCCTGATTTGAATATTAAGAAACTCGGCAAGCATTCCGGTTATGTTTTGATGTTTTCTAGCAGTGGCTCGTTTCAGATACCATTGTAAGTCTCTGTCAAGCGAATATAACGTATGGTATATTGCTTCTCTTATCCTTAATCTGTCCAATGATGCTGTTGTCTCTGCTATCGTGCGTTGGAGTCGGCTGACAAGCCACCTATCTTCAAGCATTAGCAATCGCTGCTGCTGATGATGATGAAGATGCTCCTCCTCCTCAGTTGCTTGCTGGGACATGTTTCTCCACTTTTCAGCCATTTCAAAAATGCCAAGAAGTTTCAGCCTTATGCCTCGAACAGTATCAAAGGAAAAGTCGGCGTCTTGGAGTATTTCAGCCGAGACCAATATTGCAAGCCTGATTGTGTCTGCTCCATATTCCCTGATTGCAGCTCGAAGCGGGATGATATTGCCAAGCGACTTGCTCATCTTCTTGCCCTCCATCAAAACTGAGCCATTGACCACTATTTGTCGTGGCCAGTTTTTCTTATCAAAAATGGCTACGTGGTTAAAGATAAAGAACGTGAGATGATTTGGGACAAGGTCACGCCCTGAGTGACGGGAGTCTACAGGATAAAAGTAGCTGAATTCATTTCTTATCTGTTCTACAGCATATGTAGCCAACTTGCACTCTTTAGCAACTTGATCTGCGCTACCACTTCCAAGCAGGACATAGTCAAAGAATGCATCACTAATGTTGTCGTTATCATCGCTTATAGCTTTGCTGTTGACATATTTTGCAATTACATAGTAAGCCATGTAAATCACCGAATCTGATAAGCTCTCAACTATCCATTCCTTGTCCCAAGGTAATTTAGTTCCAAGACCTGATTTTCTTGCGCAGGCCCGTTCGCGCAACCAATCAATCACATAATCAAATTCCTGCCTGATGTCCTGTGGTAAGATGTCCATATTGCTTAGACACTCGTGTGCCCGTTGCTTCCATTCTCTGTCCCCATAGTTTAGGAACCACTGATCACTCAGCAATTTGACCACACACTCCGCTCCACACCTGCACTTTACCGGCTTGTTGACAAGCTCGTACATTGTTTCTGCCGAGCCCGACTTCAAGAGATCCTGCTTGATCTCGTTCTTTGCTACAGCAACTGCCAAGCCAGCAAACCTGCCGGTATTTTGCATCATTCTACCTTTGTAGAATTCATGGGAGTAAAGATTGCTCGTTGCTTTTTCCAGTCGCTTGCCGTCATTATTATTATTGTTATTATTATTATTACTCTGGGCAAGAGCGCCAACCTGTTCGATTTCTTCAGCAGCTGGGATCCCACTACTGTACGCTTCGGACTCGATTATTTTGATCGGGGAAACCTTGTCATCGTCAAATGAAATATGAAACATTTGCTGAAGTTTTTTATCTGATTTTAGAGCTTCAAGAGCATGATAGTCATATGGTGCATGTGCTGGCACTGACATCACAATTCCAGTGCCGCTATCAGCCTCAACAAAAGATGCAGGATACACTGGGACAGAAGCTTTATTGAGAGGGTTGGTAGCTTTCCAACCGATCATTTCGCTTCCTTTGAGTGTCTTTATGATCTCGACCTTGTGGTTGAGAAATTCTAGCTTTCTTGCTGCTTCTTTGCTTATTATCCAAGTTTGGCCATCAACTTGAGCCTGCACGTAGTCAAGCTGGGGGTTGACCCATAGGTTAGTCACTCCAAAGAGTGTCTCTGGCCTGAGCGTTGCTACTGGCAAGATAATAAGATCGTCGTCACCACCACCACCAGACTTAAACTTGATTATAGTGTATTCATTGAAATCTGGCTCTACGTCCCCTATCGTATCGTGCTGGCTAACAGGGTTCTGGTCACGTGGACACCATCCAACCGGGTGGGAGCCCTGCACTATCAATCCTTTTTTTCGAAGAGTCCTGAACTGCCACGAGATGAACTTTGAATATACCCTGTCAATGGTGGTGAATTCGCGCCGCCAGTCAATAGAGTATCCCATCTCCTTCATACCTCTCTTGATTTCGTGGTGGAAGTAGCTTGCTATCTTGACTGGCTCGACAAATGTTGCAATGACATCGTCTGATAATTTGTATATCCTATGGAATGTTTCTATCAGCTCAGCATCATTTGCGGCGACTCTTCGCGACATGCCAAGGATCGGGGTACCGGTGTAGTGGAAGCCCATTGGGAAAAGTACGTTGTATCCCTTCATCCTCATATAGCGAGCATGCACGTCAGCAAGCGTGTAAGTCCGACCGTGGCCAATATGTTGGGGCGAGTTTGGATAAGGATAGGCTACTGTCACAAAATATTTTTCTCTGCTGCTGTCAGGGTCTGACTCAAAGATCCTTTGCTTCTCCCACCTCTCGATCCACTTGCTCTCTATTGAATTCCAGTCTATACGTCCACTCACAGCTACCTTGCTACCTCTTCAGCCAACAGCAGTGCTTCCCTTATCCTATCTTTTGACTTACCTCCGCCCTGCCCAAAGCGATTGTCCCCACCACCGGACCCACCTAGCTTGCCGGATACCTGCTTTGCAATTGCACTGGCCTTGACCTTCTTGCATGCAGCTTCACCCGCGAATACGATAACTCTAATGCCTTGACCCTTCGATACAAGGGCAAGATAGACTAAGTGTTTGTCAAGCTCGATCGCCTTTTCTCCAATAGCAATATGGTAGTCGTCATCAAGCTCTTCATCATATGTGGTATACAAGTGGATGCCCGAATCAAGCTTTTTCGCTTGCTCTGAAATGCTCTTTGCAATAGGGACCGAGACGACTCTGAGCATAGCTCGTAGCTTCTTCTTTGTGGCTTCTGCATCTTGCACTGCCTTGTCAAACGACTCGACAACTTTTTCTCTGCTTGAGCCTAGGGCCTGTGCTATAGATGCAAGCTGGCTATCTAGCTGCTGCATGTAGCTAACCGCCGCCTCGCCGGCTACAAACTCGAGTCTGACGACGCCGTCTTGGATTCGCTCGGATTTGACTATCTTGACTAGCCCGATTTCACCTGTGCTTCTTACGTGCGTTCCACCACAAGCTTCAATATCCCATCCATTGATATTGACTATTCTGACGTTGCTTGTAGGGACGATGCCGCCCTGATAGATGCGAAAGGAGAACTGCTGCTCGGCGTCTCCGCGATCATAAGTCTTTATTATAACTGGATGATTTTCTCGGATTACCCAGTTTGCCATACGTTCGATTTTTTTGACTTCTTCTCTTGTAAGTGTGGAATGATGCGTGATATCAAGCCTGCCGTAAGTTTCTTCCTTGAATGCAGAGTTCTGCCAGACCCATGAGCCAAGTGCATTCCTAGAAGCAGAGTTGAGGACATGGGTTGCTGTATGGTGCTTGGTGATAAGATCACGGCGCCTGCCATTTACCGTTCCATGTACAGTCTGCTCCTCTGCAGGTATCCTACCTCCTCCCCCTTCAATCTTGTGCACTACCACATCAGCCTGCTTTGTAACTTCTACAACCTTGACGCCTTCAATTTCTCCAGTGTCTGGCTCCTGTCCTCCACCCCTTGGGTAAAAGGCAGTCTGGTCCAAAACGATATACTTGCCTTCTACCACCTTGAGCACCTTTGCATGAAAATGGTGTATCGATTCGTCTTGGTAGTATAGTAATTTTGTTGGTGGAAGATCTTCTAGCCCAGGGATTGGTTTTGAACTCTGGCTTGACACCTGGCTTGTATGCAATTCTGCAAGTTTTGTATAAAATGTTGAAGGCACGTTCTGCACAATTCCTTGCTCCATCAAGAAGTCGGGAGTTATGCCATCTGACTCATAGAGCCTAATTAGGTCGTCAACTGTAAGCTCCTTGGCTTTTTTGCTCGATTTGAGTGACATCGCCACAGAGTTCATGCGCTCACGGGAACTGGAGTACCTGCTTGCTTCAAGTTGAAGGATTGTCTTGACATCTTGTCTGTGATCTTCGAGTTCTGGATACATCTGTCTAAGGTAGTCGATATGTAATTCAGCAATGTCTTCGACTCTAATGATGTTTTTCCAGCCAAGCCTTTCAAGTATTGAAAGCGCTCTCCGAAGTATCACTCTTAGGTTGTAACCTCCACCTACGTTTGAGGGAAGTGCCCCGTCTGAAATTGCAAATACGAGGGTTCTTATGTGATCGGAAATTGTGTATATTGCTTCAAAGGGTGCAACAAAAGCGCTCAGCTGTTCCTCAGAAAAATTCATCTCTTTTGCGATTAGCAACTTCAAATCTCGAATACTGCTGCTACTGCCACCGGTCTTATTGTCAAGCTTTAATGAGACCGATTCAAAATATTTAGTCAGCACTTCCTGATCAGTGTCAGTTCCTGTCATGTCTACCAACTTTCCAACGACGGGCCCGAAGCAGCAGTCGTAGCTTGTAGGGGTACCCATCGTTATCCATGAAAAGCGCTCAAGCCCGGCGCCCATGTCTATTATCTTATTTGGCATGACGCGGTAGTCATTCTCATTACCTTCAAATTCAGTAAATACTGCGTTGCCAAGTTCCAGACCGCGAACGAAATATTCTAATGAGTATCCAAACGCGCCAGCCCCCATCCACACATCTTCGACAAACGTTATATCTTCGGCTTTGATGCCAAGTCCCTTTGTAAGCATGCCAAAATCAAGATCTATGCATTTGTCTTTCCAGTAGCCCCCTGGTGCGTCGGCATTACACGTCTGGCCTATCATGCAAAAGCCGGTATAGTGCCTACCGCTCAGTCCAACATTTTCAATGTCATTGAACCGGAGGCACATCTGTGGAACTACGAGAGGGTTTGCCGGTAATTCAAAAACTACTTGATTGCCGATGACTCGCTGAAAGTCGACGATTGACGCTATTGTGAAATATAGGTCTTCTCTCCAGCGGCATACTACAGGATAGCGCCTTACTATTTTATGGTCATTTGCGCGGAAGAACTTCTCAGTCTCCTTCCACGCATTTACATAGTCTAGACGTTTGTTTGTCGGTGGCTTTCCGATAAAACCGTAATTTTCATGGTCCGGGCAGAAATCCCTTGCAGTATCAAGCGTCCAGAAGAATTTTTCGCACCTGTTGCACTTTTTTCGCGTAAAGCCCATCTTGTCAAAAAGTGATACTTTGTAGTACCTGTCAGGATTAGACGAGAATAGCGCCGCCAGTTCCTTTTTTCCCAATGGCTGTTATCCTGTGTTAGACATCAAAATATACGTATTAATGCTTTCGTTGAAAGGGAAAGAAAGGAAGAGGGACATATAGTTAGGACTTGAGTGAATTCTCGATGAACTTTAGGTATGACTCTTTTGGTGCCGCACCTATTGTTCTTGCTATTTCCTTGCCGCCTTTGAACAGCAAAAGTGAAGGGATCGATTGGACATTATACCTCATTGCAATTTCCTGATTCTCATCAACGTTTAGCTTTGTCACTTTGACTTTGTCTGCCATAATTTTGGCAACCTGCTCTAGTGCAGGCCCTACCATTCTACATGGGCCGCACCATTCTGCCCAAAAGTCTACTAAGACAGGTACATCTGAGTTGAGCACGTCAGCGTCCCATCGTTGAGTAGTGACATGAGCGACTACAATATTATTGTCTATTTTGCTTTCCATACTTCAATGTATGAATTGAAGGTCTTTTAATCCTATTGGCTACTATCCAAACCGGCCTGTAGTGCCCACTGTGATATATTCTGCTATTAGCTTCATGACAAAAGCAATACCTCCTACTGTAAGGAGGCCAAGCAAGACCAGACGCAAATGTTGGAGATAATCCTCCTTGCTGGTCTTTTTTGCCAGCCTGAGCGTCTGGACCATTTCTGTAACCTTGTGCTGTACAAGCGACAGGACATCCAATCTTTTAGCGAGCAATGTAATACATATTCTAGACAGTGGCTGCGTTATATAAAATATCTGTCAGTACCTTGAAAGTGAGGGATGTACAGTATAGAGGGGTTCTTTATCGGTCCTCTGCATCTCAACGAATGTTTCAGTGTTTTGTATGCCTTCTATCTTGCCTATGCGCGCGATGACGACATTATGTAGTTCCTCCAATGTGTGGGCGCTTATGTTCACTATCATGTCAAACCTGCCGGTAACTTCAGTAAGCGACCTAATTTCTGGAATTTTCATAAGTTCTGCATGAATCGGATCTTTCAACTTAGGATCCCGGTTTATCCCAACTGTTGCCTTGACATTTATCCCCAGCATAGGTTCATTTACAATCACTGTGAAATTTTTAATCAAGCTGCGTTTTGCTAGGCGCTTTATCCTGCTATAAAGAACAGAAGCATTAACGTTAAGCTTTTTGCTCAACCTTGGGACTGAAATGCTTGCGTCCTTGGTCAGTTCCGATAATATCCTCATATCAAGCTCGTCAAATCTCTGCATATACTTGTCTATCGTTATTGGACAGTGTTAATAAATGTAATTCTAACGGAATATACGGCTAAAACTCAATTCCTTAGTTTGCATCATACTGGATCATGAAAAACTTATGTTACTCCAAACAATATTACATACAAAGATTCAGCTCGAGATAACATTATATAATTTCGAAGCTGGGGTTCTAATGGATGTTTAGCAGCAGGGGAGGAGGAATTAAGCCTGGCCAATATGTTTTTCTGGTGCAAAAAGACGGGAAATACAACAAAATAATCATCGGTCGCATCCGGTCGGTGAATGGCAGTAAAGTCCAAGTTGCTGGCACCTATGTTCGACCGACAGGCCTAATAGAGCGTATAGAATCTGGCAGAGCAGCCGGGCGTCCAAGCGAAGTCCTCAGCAATCCTGACCCAAACAACTGCATCTTTATGCTGATAGACAGAGTTGAAACCGGCAGGTTCGACGAAGAGGTCGACCAATCTATCTGCCGGGTCACATGGATAAATGAAAGCAGGTATCTTGTGCTTGATGGCTGGATAAAGGAGAATTTGCCAGACATATTTGCAGCAGCCCTTTCGGCCAGCACGGAAGAGTCAAGGGCTCAGGCACGCCAGACACTCATTGAAAAGATGAATTCGCTTTATGAGCGAGACCTGAAAGACCATGTCTATGCTGTAGCAAGAGGTGCCAAGATAATTTAAGTAAAAAGCCCTCTGGGGAAATATCGTCAACTGATGGTCCACTATTCATATTACCACAATGCAGCGAAGCGAAGAGAAAAGAAAGAGAAAAGAATTTCCATATTACCTAGCTATTGCAGGGAATATTATTATTCTTATTATATTGGAATCTTTTTCTTGCCTTGGTTGCAAGGCTTGGTAATCACAGTATAGAAAAAGTTCTTGTGTGATCGCAAGACATAAGTTTGAGCTAGGATCTATTTCATACATGTCTTTTTTCGGCCCTCCGAGCAGTCCTAGTTATGATAAGAAAAAGTATGAGCACCTAACACTTGCTATCCGACAGACGGTGCTTGAGCGCGCGCACAACCGGTGTCAGAAATGCAGAGTCAAGTTCAGCCCCCGCACACCGCCGCAGTTTGAACACATTAATGGCTCTCTAAAGGACAATAGGCCGGTCAACCTACACGCTCTTTGCTCTGAATGTTTTAAGTCAGTAGAGAATAAAGAAAAGAACAAAAAGGGAATATTTGGTAGGATGCGCAATATAGTAGGCTAGCAGAATAGTCTAAATATCTCATCTGGATTGAATTTAGCGAAATGGGTATCATTTTGATGCAACTCATTTGCGATACCTGTGGGAAGGTGCTATTGGAAAAGCGTGGTGTGAGCGAAGAAAAGTTTCCCATAACAAACGAAGAGGCTCAACAGCTAGATAAAGAGCACAGAGGCCATGAGTGCCATATTGAGCCAGTTGAAAAGGAACAGTAAATCACAACTTGATTGTCAACGATTCAAAAAAGTAGCATTGAGGATCGTGTATGGCTCAATCTTTTTGTTATTGCACTTGACGCCTACAGGCATGTGCAGTGCTCTGTGTATCCAGTATTGTAGAAATAAGAATGGATTGTGGATTCGCAATATATGGCAATATCTGGGCAAATGCAATGTCCTCCATAGTAGTAGTAGTAGTGAATATCCATATGGATAAAAAAATGGTTGTAGATGTGCGTGTGTGTGCATGAACATAACAGGATCAACACTCTCTCACCCTGTTTTTAGTCACTACTAAACAAGCAAGAACATTGATTTATTTCGCACCTTTCTTTTATTATAGCAGTGCCAAGCTAATAGACACAGTGAGCAACAAGCCAATCTCTTGGTTCAAGGACTTTATCGGTGTGGGCTACCGCTACCATGACATCTACATGAATGTCATTCCACTCTTTGAGGATAAGGTTCCTGCAAATCGGTTATGGAAAAAAACAATCGATTGGTGGCCAGATGATGAAATAAAGCTTAGGTTTGTAGAGCAGAATGACAACTACTGGCTGATAATTTATGGCGGCTCTACTTATAAAGACGACAACACTGGTTTTGTAAAGAGGGTGCAAGTGTCTGACAATTACAAGCGGTTTAAAGCAGGATATGAAAAGAAAGCAATCTTGCGTTTTGGGATATATAAAGAAAATCCCAAGAAAAAGAAGGACGACGGGAGAAAGTATGACCTTGAAATTTTAAAGAAATCAAAATCGATTTATGATATCGCATTCTTGAAGTACGAGGAGCTTTCGACTGAAAGCATTGAATGGCAGTGCATAGAGGAAAACAAATGAAAAAAAAGTTCAGCTGTGTGCAAGGGTGCTCTGACTGCTGCATCTACAGAGAATACTATCCCTCTTTTGAGTATGGCAAGATAGGGGTCCTTGTACTGCCTGAGGAGAAAGCTGCAATAGAGCGCCTTGCAAAGAACATGGGCGTCAGAATCAGAATAATTCCGCGCCTTGCAGTTGGTAAAAATTCACCGGACAAGATAATCGCCTATCAGATGATGGGCAAGAATGAGGATGGTGACCTCTGCCCGTTCCTTGATGTTGAAAGTAACGAAACGTCTGCTCATGGTGGATTTAAATGCAAAATATACTCCGACAGGCCGCTTGCATGCAGGGCATATCCTGTCATCGATGCAACAGACAAAACTGCTAGATTTGATCCACATTGCCAGTTTTGCAAGAAATTCTCGACCACGAAAGGTAGCAGCGAAGGCCTGCAGCAAGAACTTGAAGCGCTTGCCAAGATCAGAGCTAGTGTGACTGCAGACGATACTGTTTCTATCTGGCGCTATGCAACTGCCACTGGCAGAGCGAATGGCTTGCTATCGGAAGGCTGGATTCTCGAATCCTATTAGTAGCCATACTTTTGGTAAAGCACCTGCTCATTTTTTTTGACGAGTAGGATTCTATTCTGAGGTATCAATGCAAAATTTTCCGATAGCTTTAGAAATTCTTGCAGAGGGACTTCTACAATATTTTCAAAGTCGCGATAGCTAACGAAGTAAAGTGCTGCATCATCAGCGTACAGCGCCTTGCTGAAAATTTCCTCTAACCTACCTTTCCGCGTCATGAAATATGGTATCCGTGTATATAATATGACTGATGCGGCTAGTATTTAGCGCCGCAATCAATCACTCAGCAATTAGTTATTGCCACTAGCTATCCATATCTTGATGGTTGCTTCTTTATATTGCGCCGATAGAGAGATAGAGAACAAAGTGGAAAAAAGAAAAAAAGAATATTCTTTTCAAAATAGTATCAAAGCTTACTGTGGTTTAACGAGGTTATCTGCCACTATTCTTTCAATCTTCTTAGCAATCTTATCATCTTCTACATTGACCGATCGCTCAACTACAAGTCCAACCAATATATCAAATGATGGTATGGGTAGCAGCGTCAATTTACAGCCTTTATGAATAGTGATTATAGCTTGGGGTTCTCCGAAAATATCTCTTGCTTCATTTACCACACTCAGGGTTGCAATAGCAAGAGTTCCCCCATATTTATCGCCATCCGAAGTCACTCGAAATGCATCTTTAAAAGACTGTCTTGATTTAGCGGAAAAGATATCTTCTCTCTTCTTATCTATTATCGATACAGCCAGTATCTTATCGTTGGAGGATAAAATACCATCTACTATTTTTTCCGCCTCACTAGAGGTAGCTGCCATATAATTTGTTATTCTGTAAATCCTATTTGTGTGATCATTTTTTCTGATCATAGATTGTAGAGACTCTGTTCTATTGTGAATTTAAGGTATCAAACTTGTTTATTCTAGCTTCAGATATCTTTGAATCCGTTATTCTATGTTTCTTATCTATGTGCTTTCTTAGCTCTCTCTTTGAATCAAAGAATTTGCCACAGCTGTTACACCGTGAAATTTTCTTGCCCGTCATCTCTCATCTTCTGTATTCCAACTGTCCATGCTAGCTTGCTTCCTTGTGTCACACGCAAATACTAGAAGAGAGTAATAGAGAAGAAGAAAGAGAGGAGAGGAGGATACTATCACGTTGCCATTCTATCCTAAAAGTTCTCACAATCTGCTGTTTTGGTGTCTCCTTCGTCAGGGTTAAAATCCTTTATAGTGTCTATCCCATCTCCACAAACAAAGTTGTCTGCACCTTCGCCGCCAATGTATGTAGTTGTCTCGCTGCCAGAGCTAACGAACGTGTCTTCTCCTTTGTCACCATATAGAGTGTTATCCCCGAAAGTGGTTTCTAAATAATCGTCTCCTGAACCGCCGAATGCGGTGTTACTCAGATCAGTTCCAACTATTATCCTGTCATCGCCCTTGTCACCGTATATAGTGTAGATTGCTTCGCCACTAGCAAGTATCTCATCATCTCCACTGCCAGCTTTTATTGTGCCACCTGCGTCGACGGCTTCTATCCTGTCATTTCCACTCCCACCATAAAT
>Ga0114129_10009663_pt1 | contig 13764 bp, 8 predicted proteins | sample RhiMetdeltSRZDD1_FD_80071 | JGI IMG/M metagenome (GOLD analysis project Ga0114129, IMG submission 80071) | Populus rhizosphere microbial communities from Tennessee, USA - Rhizosphere MetaG P. deltoides SRZDD1 (version 2) (version 2) | ecosystem: Host-associated > Plants > Roots > Rhizosphere >...
ACCCAGCTCTGCGCGCAGCCGCTCGCGGTCGGCGAGCTCCGCCGGGTCGAAGCCGCTCACGTAGCCGGGGAACTCGAAGTGCTCCTCGGTCCAGTCGCGGATCATCGGCAGGTCCGGGCCGAAGCTGTCGGGCACCACGTCGTCGGGATTGCCCACGAAGAGCGCCCGGTCGCGAACGCGCGGGAAGCGCGCGATGTGCTCGATCATCTCGGCGTTGTAGTCGGCGGTGCGGGCAGCCTCGCGCGAGCTCGGCCCCTCCATGGGCACCCAGCCGACGAAATCGGTGAGCCAGACGAAGGCGGTGCGCTTGAGCTCGGGATTCTCGTGCAGATAGTAGTCTGTCTCCCACGCCTCGTCGCCGATGACGAGATCGTAGGGCTCCGCCTCCAGCACGTCGTAGACGGTCATGAAGTTCGCGAGGAGGATCTCGTCCATGTCACGCCACGCCTGGAAGATCCGCAGATCGTGCTCGGCGGCCTCGGCTTCGATGTGGGCCGTCTCTCCGGCCAGGAGCTGGCTGGCCGGGTGGATCGCCTCGCCGCGCGATTCGAGCACGCGGGTGACGGGGTCCTGCGCGAGCCAGTCAATCTGCAGGCCGGGATGGAGCGCGCGCAGCTCGCGGGCGATGGCGACGTCGCGCAGCGCATGGCCGAGGCCGATCGGACTCGAGATGAAGAGCGCGCGCTTCTCTCGCGCCATGGCACGGCGCCACGGGTGGCGGGGCCGAGTTCTCGCCTCCACGAACTCCCGCACGAGGAGGTTATAGCGGACGGGGTGGCGCGCCTGCGGACAGTGTCCCGCTCCTTCGAAGGGCACCAGCACGGATCCCTCGATGGCGGCATGGGCCTGCTCGGCCACCTCGAACGGACGGATGGCGTCCTCGGTGCCGTGGACGATGAGCGTCGGGACCCGGACGGCTGCGAGCACGTCGGCCATCCGTCGCGACGTCCGCGCCTCGTCGACGGTCGCGATCAGGACCTCAGGCGTGGTCTCGAGCGCCCAGGCCACGCCGTCGTCGATCGGCTTCGTCGAATGTGGCTCGATGAAGATCTTCTTGACGAAGAACTCGGCGAAGTCCGCGTAGCTCTTCAGCCAGTAGTGGCGGTTGTACTTGTCCCAGTCCTCGTAGCGCTCGCGCCGCTCGTCGAATTTCCGGTTCAGCGGCACGCCGTCGGACAGATTACCGCCGGTGAGGACCAGCCGTTCCACGCGGTCGGGATGGTCGGCGGCGATCATGGCGCCGGTCCGCGCGCTGCGCGAGAGACAGACGAGCGAGGCGCGCGGCGTTGACGTCGCATCCATCACGGCGAGCGTGTAGCCCATCTCGGTCTCGGGGGTGTAACCGGTCGCCGGATGGTCGGAGCGGCCGTTGCCCGGCATGTCGAAGGTGATCACGCGGAAGTAGCGCGCGAAATAGGCGAGCTGCATCTTCCAGATGCGACTGTGGGTGATCTGCCACGGGGGAATGAAGACGACCGTGCGGTCACCGCGGCCGTACTCCTCCCAGAACACGCGCACACCGTGCGATTCGGCGTAACCCTCGCGGTCAGGATAGCGGGCTCGCATGGTCGCTCCTACCTCAGCAGATCGGCCACGAGCCGCGCCGCGCGCGCGGTGCCGTCGGCCGGGATGTCGCGATAGTGGACGGGCTTGCCGAGGTGATCCAGCAGTGCTCCGGCCAGCTCCTCCGGCGTCGTGCGGTCGAAGTCCATGCGCACCCCCGCTCCGAAGCGCTCCAGTCGGCGCGACACGAAGAACTGCTGCTCGAAGTGGTTGCGGAGCGGGAAGTAGAGGAACGGTGTCCGGAACGCGGCCAGCTCCATGGTGGTGGTGAGCCCGCCCTGCACGATGGCCAGGTCGGCGGCCGCGTGATGCCGGAAGAGATGCGGTACGAACGCGCGCACCTCGAGGCGCGGCGTCGCGGGCAGGTCTACTCCGTCCAGGCGGGGGCCGGTCACCAGCACCATCCGCGTGTCGGGGACACGCGGGGCGATCAGCGAGAAGGCCGCCGCACATTTCTCGAGGAGCTTCTTGCCGACCCGGGTGCCACCGACCGAAACCAGGATCACGCGCTCATCCGGACGGTAGCCGAGCGAGGCGCGGAGCGCAGCCTTGTCCCGGAACTCCGCGGGGTCGAAGTGATAGGTGTACCCGGCGAACTTGAAGTGCTCGCGCGCCCACTGCCGCATGTTGGGCAGGTCCGGACCGAACGGGCGGTCGAGCACGTCCTGCTCGTCGCCCACCATGAGCGAGAGGTCGCGGACGTCGGGATGAAGGCGGAGATGATCGACGTTCTCGGCGTTCTTCTCCCACGCGCGCCTGAACTCCGTCGAGCTCGGATCCTCCCGCATCGGCAGCATGCCGATGAAGTCGGTGATGAAGACGTACGGCGCGCGCTTCATCTCCGGGTTCTCGTGCAGATAGTAGTCGAGGTCCCAGCCCTCGTCGCCGACCCAGAGGTCGTAGTCGCCCGCCTCCACGGCATCGGCGAAGACCATGTAGTTGGCCGCCATGATCTCGTCCATGTCCCACAGCGCGTTGAACGCGTGGAGCTGATGATCGGCGGTCGCCCAGCTCTCGACGTGCGCGCTCTCGTTGAGGAGGAGGCTGGTGGCCGGGTGCACGCGCTCGCCGCTGACCTCGACCACGCGCCGCGCCGGATCGGCGGCCAGGAAGTCGACGGTGGCGTCGGGATGGATCTCGCGCAGGGCGCGGGCGATGGCGATGTCGCGCTGGATGTGGCCGAGACCGATCGGGCTCGAGAGCCACAGGATCTTGCGTCCCCGGCGTCGCGGCTGGGCGGCCGGCGGGCGCCGCTCGGTGGCCGGCGGGATCGTGGCCGAGTCGACCGCCTCGCCGCGGACGAAGTCGCGGAGGAGGCGGTTGACCTTGGCCGCCTCGCGGCCGGGCAGATTGTGGCCGCCGCCTTCGAACGTCACCAGCCGCGCGCCCGGAGTGGCCTCCGCGAACTTCTTGCCGTGGCGGTAGGGGACGACCTCGTCCTTGGTGCCGTGGAGGATCAGCACCGGCGCGGTGAGCCGGGGCAGCAGGTCGTAGACGTTGTCCTTCTCGATCTGACGCAGGGCCTCGATGAAGATCTCCGGCGAGGTCTCGCCGGCCCAAGCGATGCCATCCTCGATGCCCTTGAGCGAGTGCGGCTCCGGATGGATCCGCTGGAAGAGCCGCCTGCGCCAGCCGTCGAAGTCGTTCCGGAAGATGGGCACGACCTTTTCGTCGAAGGGCTGCGGCAGCGACTGCGAGTACTGGGCGCCGATGAAGATCAGGTGCGACACGCGCTCGGGATGCTCGATCGCGTAGCGCACGGCCAGCATGCTCGCGCACGAGAACGCGACGAACGCAAACGGCGGCCGAACGCCGGCGTCGAGAACGGCGACCAGGTCTCCGTAGTGCGTGTCGAAGTCGTAGCCCGTCAGGGCACGATCCGAGCGGCCGTTGCCGCGCGGGTCCATGGTGGTCACGCGGAAGTACCGCGACAGGTACGGGATCTGATTCTTCCACATGCGGCCGTAGATGGCCGGCTGGCGCGGCGGACACAGGAACACGTCGGGGCCGCTCGCGCCGGTGGTCTGATAGAAGAGCCTGGCGTCGGGCCGTTCGACGTACATCAGCGGCTCCCCGCGCGCCGCGCGCGCTCGTACGCGACCAGCGCGGCGCCGCCGCGCACCGTGTCGCGCTTGTCGGAGCGGGTGACTTGGATCCGCGTCGCGCCGAGGGGATGCGCAAAGGCATACGCCGCCGTGCGGCGCACGATGTCCACGCGCAGCGGCACCAGCGATTCCGCGACACCGCCGGTGATGACGATGATCTCCGGATCCAGCCCGTTCACGATCATGGCGAGGGTGGCCGCGAGCGCCTCGCACGCCTGGTCTACGAGCCGGGCGGCCAGGGGATCGCCGCCGGTGGCGGCGGCGAACACCATCGGCGTCGTGATGGCGCCGACATCACCTCCCGCCCGCTCGAGCAGGATCGAGCGCGCTCCCTCCGTCACGTGACGTCGGGCCTCGGCGGCCAGCTGGTGGCCGCCCAGATAGACTCCGAGACACCCCCGGCCTCCACACTTGCACCGTGGACCGTCGAAATTCACCGGCATGTGCCCGAACTCGCCGCCGAACCCATGCGCGCCGCGCACGAGGACATCTCCGGTCATCAAGGCGCCGCCGATCTCGGTGCCGATGGCGAGAAGCGCGAGAGAGGCGGCACCGCGACCGAGGCCGAACGCTCGCTCACCCAGCGCCAGCGCGTTGACGTCGTTGTCGACGAACGTCGGGAGCTCGGTGAGCGCCTGGATCTGCTCGGCGATCGGTACGCCATGAAGCTCGGGCACGTGATTTTCGGGCGACGCCGCCGAGATCATCCCCTTGTCGACCTCCACCGGGCCGAGCAACCCTACGCCGATCCCGTCGACCGTCCATCCCTGCGAGCGCGCCTGTGACAGGACGCCCTCGACGACGGAGAGTAGCGCCTTCAGCGCGGTACCGAGACCCCCCACGTGGGTCGGGGTCTCGACCGTCGCCAGCACTTCACCGTCGTGGCGGACCAGTCCGCCGGAGATGGTGGTCCCTCCGACGTCGACGCCGATGGTGGCGACCGTACCTGATCTGGCTCTCATGGCGCTCTTTCCGTCGGCAACTGGCGTGCCACGCTCCTTGCCGCGGAATCCGCGCGCTCAGCGGGCGGCCGTGCAAGCCCAGCTTGCAGGCGCGGTCGCGACTCGAAGAGCAGATCAGGCCGGTGTCGCGCGGACTTGCGGGCGCACGGGGGCCGAGTACGCGGTAGAACCCTCCTGCAAGATTGGATTGCGCCTCCGGCTGGCCCCGCTGGCCCGCCGCGGTCCCCCGGACCGAGCGCCAATCTCTTCGGACGCCGCCGAAGAGGCCCCCGCCGCGGCCGCGTGCATGGGTCGTGCATATAATTGAGTGCCTTAAGCCAAATACACCGTCAGCGCTCGACTACGGTTCGCGGGTGGGCATGACTTTTGAGCGAGAATGCACAGGGATCCTGACCCGGCTATCGACGGTCTGTCGCAGGCGCGGCTCGCCGCCATCGTCGATTCCTCGGACGACATCATCGTCAGCAAGACGGTCGACGGGACCATCACGTCGTGGAACCGGACCGCCGAGCGCGTCTTCGGCTGGACGGCGGCGGAGGCGGTCGGCCGTCACATCACGCTGATCATCCCGCAGGACCGCTGGGCCGAGGAAGACGACGTGCTGGCGCGGATCCGGCGCGGCGAGCGGGTGGATCACTTCGAGACGGTGCGGGTGACCAAGGATGGCCGGCTCGTCGACGTCTCCATCACGGTGTCGCCCATCAGGGATGCGTCGGGCCGGATCGTCGGCGCCTCGAAGATCGCGCGCGATATCGGCGAGCGCCAGCGCAGCGAGGTGGCGCAGGCGCGGCTGGCCGCGATCATCGACTCCTCCGACGATGTCATCGTGGGCAAGACGCTCGAGGGGATCATCACGTCGTGGAATCCGGCCGCCGAGCGCGTCTTCGGCTGGACGGCGGCGGAGGCGGTTGGCCGTCACATCACGCTGATCATCCCGGAGGACCGCCGGGCCGAGGAAGACGATGTGCTGGCGCGGATCCGGCGCGGCGAGCGGGTGGATCACTTCGAGACGGTGCGGGTGACCAAGGATCGCCGGCTCATCGACGTCTCCATCACGGTGTCGCCCATCAGGGATGCGTCAGGCCGGATCGTCGGCGCCTCCAAGATCGCGCGCGACATCGGCGAGCGCCGGCGCCTCGAGGAGGCGCGGGCAGCGCTCCTGGAACGGGAGCAGGAGGCACGCCAGCGTGCGGAGACGCTGAATCGGACGAAGGACGAGCTGCTCGCCACGGTGTCTCACGAGCTGCGTACGCCGCTGAACTCGATTTTCGGCTGGGCGCGCATGATGCAGAGCACCGACATGGATGAAGCGGGGCGGGCACGCGCGATCAATGCCATCGTCCGGAACGTCTCCTCGCTCGGACGCCTCGTGGAGGACCTGCTGGACCTGTCCCGGATCGTGACCGGTCGGATGCGGCTCGACCTCCAGCTGCTGGACCCGATGACGGTCGTGGAAGCGGCCCTCGAGACCGTGCGACCGGTGGCGAGCGCCAAGGGCATCGAGCTATCGGCGAAGACCGTGGGATCGCGCGCTTCCATCCGCGGTGCGCCCGACCGTCTGCAGCAGGTCCTCTGGAACCTCCTGATGAACGCCGTGAAGTTCACGCCGGCGGGCGGTCGCATCGACGTGTCGTTGCGGTACTCGGGGTCGATGGTCGAGATCGAAGTCTCGGACACGGGCGAGGGTATCCCGCCCGAGCTTCTCCCGCACGTGTTCGAACCGTTCCGTCAGGGCGATAGCTCGAGCACGCGCCTGCACGGCGGCCTGGGGCTGGGGCTCGCGCTGGTGCGGGAGCTCGTCGAGCTTCACGGAGGGCACGTCCGTGCCGAGAGCGCGGGCAAGGACGGGGGGGCGACCTTCACGGTGACGTTGCCGCTGGCGTCAGAGATGACCCACGACACGATGCGGGCCGCGTCCGTGGACACGGCGAGCCCCACCACGGAGGGCGCGGCGCTTCAGGGCGCTCGTGTGCTCGTCGTCGACGACGATGCCGAGTTCCTGGATCTGGCGAGCCTGGTGTTACGCCAGGCGGGTGCCGACGTCCGGACGGCGTCGTCCGCCGACAACGCTTACGACGTCGTGAGGTCCTGGCGGCCAAGCGTCGTCCTGACGGACCTGGCCATGCCCGTCGAAGACGGGTTCATGCTCCTAAGCACGATGCGGTCGAACTTTGCCGATCGGGTTCCGGTCGTGGCGGTCACCGCCTACGCGACGCCGGAGAACCGCGTGCGCGTCACCCACGCGGGGTTCGATCTCTGTCTGACCAAGCCGATCGATCCGCTCGATCTGACGAGCGCGATCTCGCGGGTGCTGCGCCGCGCGAAGTGACGGGCGCTCTGAGTCAGCGTCCCATCGCTTTCGCGATGGCGTGGCAGAGGGCCTCCGGATCGATCGGCTTCTGAAGATGATCGGCGAAGCCGGCGGCGATGACGCGGGCGCGTGAGTGCTCTCGGTCGTACGCGGTCACCGCCACCATGGGGATCCGGCTGGCCTGGGTGTCCGGCAGCCGCCGAACCTCCTGGATCAGCCAGTAACCATCTCCCCCGGGCATGGCGATGTCGCTCACGACGATGTCAACGCGGCGCCCTGTCACCAGGCGCAACGCGTCGCGCGCCCGGCCGGCCGTGGCCACGACGGCCCCGCACGCGGCGAGCGCCGAGGCGAACAGCTCCATGGTGTCCTCGTCGTCATCGACCACCAGGACCCGGATGCCTCGCAGCACCAGCGGCAGACGCCGCGGCCCTTCCTCGGGAACGAAGCGTGAGTCGCCCGGCGTCGGCTCGTCGCCGCGCGGGCGGTCCGGGGAAGAGCCCCGGGGCGGCCGACGACTGGCGGGCCACTGCGGCAGTGCTTCGGACCTGAGAACGTCTTCGTCGACGATGGTCGCCATCCCGATTCAGCATACATCGCCACGCCAGCGGCGCGGCGGCGTCAAAAGCGAACCCTCGCCCCCGCATAGGCGGCGATCGGCGCCCCCGGGGCGACGAACCGCTCGGCGCCGATGGGATTGGCGAAGGCGTTGAAGTTGAGCGCTCCCGCCGTCTCGTACCTGGCATTCGTGACGTTGTCGATGCGAGCCCAGAGCTCCAGGTGCTTGATCGGCTCGTAGCGGGCGTTGAGATTGAGCAGCGCGTAGCTGTCGAGCTTCGCGTGGCGGTTGGCGTCGTCGCCGCGCAGAAAGGTTCCCGACACCGCGATCACATCGGCGCCGAGCCAGAGGTTGCTCAAGATCCCGACCTCGCCGCCGACCTTCAGGCTGTGCCGTGGAATGCCGGGGATCCGGTCGCCGGGCCGGACGGGGACGCCGTCGGCCTCGGTGACGCTGGCCAGGGTCGTCCTCGTCTGGTAGGTGGCGTCGATGTACGTGTAGCTGACGAAGTACCTCAGCCGCTCCCACTCGCCCGACAGGCCGGCCTCGAGGCCCTGGCGCCGGGTCTGCGAGACGTTCCGGAAGAAGCCTCCGCCGCCAGTCTCGACGACGGTGAACAGGATGTCGTCCTCGAGGTCCGTGCGGAACAGCGCCAGCGTCCACCCTAGCTCCTTCCCGACGGGAAGCTTGCCGCGCGCGCCGACCTCGTATGTGCGAGCGACGACCGGTTTCAGCGGAGGGTCGGCCACGAACGCGTTCGGCAGGTTGCAGGGGGCATTCGGATCGGCGCACGTCAGCTCCGCCGCCGTGGGGGCACGGAACCCCTCGCTGTAGGACGCGAACAGCGTGACGTTCTCGAGCGCCTGGAAGGCGAGCCCGGCTGACGGGCTGAAGCGGCTGAACGTATGGTCGCCGTCGAGGGCCGGGTTCGCTCCGCTGCGATCCCGAATCTCGATGCTGACGTGCTGGTAACGACCGGCGACGGTCAGCGCCAGCCGTTCGGTGAGGTCGAAGGTGTCGGTCGCGTAGACGCCGACGTTCTCCTGGCGCGTGGACACGTCGACCTGCGTCTCGAAGGGCCCGGTGCGAAGCGTCCCCACGCTGTTTCCAAACGGGATCAGCTCGGCTTCGGCCTCGCGCTGGTTGAAGCGCGAGCGATGGCCGTCATAGGCGACGCCGGCGGTGACTCGATTGCCGTGGCCGAAGAGGCGACCTTTGTACGAGAGCTGCACGGTGGCGCCCCAGTCCTGCGTCTCGGTCTTCGTGGTCCGATCGTCGCCCTCGGCCGTGCGCGCGAGAGCGCCGGCGAGCGGGTTGCCGGCACTGTCGAAGAATCCCACGGACGACCCGCTGCACCGTCCCAGGTGGAGGGGGCGGCCGCTGGCGTCGAAGACGATCTCGCCGCTGGCGTCGTCCACGCAGTTGACCTCGGCGTCGCCGTTGAAGGTCTTTCGCTGGTAGTCGCGGTAGAACCCATTCGCGGAGAGCAGCAGGTCTTCCGTGAGCTGGTGACTGACGCGGAGGTTGCCCAGGTTCATCACGTTCCGCGTCTGATCGGGAAACGTGTGCACGGCGCTCCGGTCGCGCGCCAGCGTGCTCTGCGGCACCAGGCCATTTCCGACGAGGTCGTTGTTGGCGTAGATGTAGCTGAGGCTGACCCTGGTGCCGTGCGCCTCCCAGCCGAGGTTGGCGAAGAGCTGGCGTAGCTCGCTCGGCGAGCGGTCGCGCCAGCCGTCCTCGTTCAGCGCGTTGAAGGCGACGTACCAGTCGATGGGGCCGTGGACCCCGCCGTGCTCGCCCTCGACGTTCCAGCGCCCGAAGGAGCCTCCGGAGGCTCCGAGCATGGTGCCGGGGAACTCGCGGCCGTTCTTGTTGTTAATGGCCAGGCCACCGCCGAGAGTGTTCAGGCCGAAGATCGGATTGGAGCCCGGAATGACATCGATGCCGGCGATGGCGCGACGCGGGATGAGATCCCAGCTCACCGTCTCCCCGAACCCGTCGTTGAAGCGCATGCCGTCGAGGTAGACCGAGAGCCCGATGGGACTGCCGGTCAGCGGCGAGGCGAGGAAGCCGCGATAGGTGACGTCGTTCTGCCACGGATTACCCTGTGCGCTGTTGAGATTCACGGAGCCGAAGCGCCGGTAGAGCATGTCCGATAGATCGACCAGGTTCTGATTCCGCATCTCGTCCCCGGTCATCGACCTCACGTTGCCGGGATACTGCTCCACGGGTATGCCGAAGGCGGGCAGGGGGGTGGAGCCGTAGACCGTGACCGGCGGCAGCACCGGCGTCTTCTCCGGCTCCTGAGCGGCCACCGCCGAGACGGCAAGGACGAGGGCGAGGCCGACGAGCACGGACCGGAGACGGCTCACGCCTGTTGCGTAGCGCGGCAGCGCACGTCTGCCAATACCCGGATGGATACGATGTCGATGGCCAGGTGGCTACGGCCTCTCAGTCCAGCAGTCCGGCCCGCACGGCTTCCACGGCGGCTTGCGTCCGGTCGGAGACGCCGAGCTTGTCGAGGATGCGCTGAACGTATTTCTTGGCGGTGGCCACGCTCCAGCGCATCCGGTCGGAGATCTCGCGGTTGGTCAAACCGTCGGCGACGAGCTTGAGCACGTCGCGCTCGACCGGAGTCAGGGGCTCGACGGGCAGCACCCGCCCGGTGTCGCCGGCGAACGTCTCGCTGATCACGCTCCGCAGCAGCGCACGATCCACGACCGACTCGCCATCGAGCACCGCCCGCACCGACGCGATCAGCTCCGGCCGGCCGATGCCCTTGAGGACGTAACCGGCCGCGCCCGCCTCGATCGCCTTGCGGACCAGCCGCGGTTCGTCGTGCATGGTGACGACGAGCACGCTGGTCCGCGGCGCGCGCGCCTTGATGGCGGTCAGCGCGGCGAGGCCGTCGGCGTCGGGGAGCCCGACGTCGAGCAGCACCACATCGGGGCTCAGCGTCTCCACGGAGCGGATCGCGTCGGCGGCGTTCGCGGCCTCGCCCACGACGTCGATGCCGTCGGCCCCGAGCATGCTTCGCAGTCCCTCGCGGACCATCGGGTGATCGTCGACGATCAGGACGCGGATGGCGCTAGCGGGGCTGTGCACTGAGCTCCTCGCGCTCGCGATGGCCGGTCTGGGTGGGCGGTCTCACCGACAGCGGGAGTCGGGCGCAGACGCGGGTGCCACGCCGCGGCTCGCTCTCGACGATGCAGGTCCCGCCGAGGAGGCGAGCCCGCTCCCGCATGCTCGCGAGTCCGAGCCCGCGGTGATGCGGGGTCGGGCCGTCGCTGGTGAAGCCGCGGCCATCGTCACGCACGTCGAGTACCAGCCACCCTGCCTCGCGACGGAGCACCACGTCGATCCGCGGCGGCCGGGCGTGGCGGGCGGCGTTGGCCACCGCCTCCTGGAAGATCCGGAACACGGCGGTCTCGACGGCCGACGGGAGCGACGCTTCTTCGATGTCGGCGCGAAGGCTGACCGCCGATCCCGTCTCGTGGGCCGTCTCGTCGAGGCTGCGCTGCAGCGCGCCCACTAGCCCGTCGGTGGCGATGGCCGAGGGCCGGAGCGCCATGAGCACGCGGCGCGTCTCCACGAGCGCGCGTCCGAGGCGCTCGCGTCCGATGGCGAGCTCGTCGGCGGCGCGTGCGGGCTCGCCCGGCCAGACGTCCGCGCAGGTGTCGAGATGCTGCTTGGCGCTCACGATCAGCTGGGCGATGCCGTCGTGCAGGTCGTAGGCGATCCGCCGGCGCTCGTCCTCCTGGGCGGCCACGACCTTCTCGACCAGGCACGCCAGCGCGACCTCGTGAGCGGTCTTGTTTCGCCACGCGCGGAGGACGGCGGCGGTGGCGCCGAGGATGAGCAGGACTTGCGCGGAGTGAAGGACCACGGCCAGGGGCAGCGGCGAGCCCTCGGGGAGCTCGAGCATCCACATCTCGAACAGCTCGTACGAGGCCATCGCCAGGAAGGCGGCGGCCAGAATGATTTCATGGTCGCGTCCGAAGACCCGTCGCACGAATCGCCACGCCATGAGAGCGCCTCCGGCCGCCGCGGGTGCGGCCCGCGCGGCGACTGCGTGGATAGCACGATCGCCACCGCCGCCATAGAGAAAATTTCGGCACTCGCCTGCCGCGATAACGCGTGTGGAATGAAGCCGTGACGGAAACGTCGTCGTGCGGCGACGGTCCCGCAATCTTCAGCAGGCATGCTCCGCGCGGGTTGCACATCCGACAAGGAGGCCTGCATGGACAAATCGTCTCTCTCGCTGCCGCGCCGCTCATTCCTGAAACTGGCGCTGGCGTCGGCGCCCGCACTCTTCGTGGGGCCATCGCTGCTGGCACCGCTCAAGGTACGCGCGCAGAACATCGGGCCCAGCACCACGAAGGACGCGTACCTGCTGCCCAGTATTCCCGGCGTCGAGACATTCTCGATTCTCACGGTCGGCGACAAGGCCTCCGTCGGCGGCTATCGCATGGTTGGCATTCCCGACGGTCTGGGCGCCTTCCCGAGCGGGCGAGGTCAGTTCACGCTCCTCATGAACCACGAGATCACGTCCGGCGAGCCCGGTGTGGTGCGTGCGCATGGGAGCAACGGCGCGTTCGTTTCCAAGTGGACCATCGATCGGGAAACGTTCGAGGTGGTGAAAGGCGAGGATCTGACGCCGTCGCCGAACCACGTGTTCCTGTGGGACCCCACGCACAACACCTATACGCAGGGGACAACGCAGTGGCAGCGCCTCTGCTCCGCGGACCTCGCCCGCGAGGAGGCCTTCTTCGCCAAGGGGCTGGGCACCCACGATCGAATCTTCTGTGACGGAGAGGAAGTCCAGGAAGGCCGCGCGTGGGCGCGCGTGGTCACCGGCCCGCATGCGGGCGAGGCCTGGCAGCTGCCCCGCTTTGGCCGCCTCTCGTTCGAGAACGCGGTGGCGAGCCCGTACCCGCAGGAGAAGACGATCGTCATGCTGACTGACGACGGCGCCCTCAGCACGGCCGGGGTCGCCACGAACTTCCCGAGCGAGGTGTACGTCTACATCGGCAGGAAGCAGCGCCGCGGACACCCGGTCGAGCAAGCCGGCCTCACCAACGGCAGCCTGTACGGCCTGACGCTCTCGGTCGGGGGAAAGCCGGTGACGGAGGAAAGCAACGACTTCGGGCTTGGCAACGCCACCACGGGCTTCATCGGCAAGGGCCGGTTCGGGCTCCGCAACCTCGGCGACGTCTCGAATCTCTCCGCGCAGGAGCTCGAGCAGACGTCGATCGACGGAGGGGTGGCGCGCTTCCAGCGTTGCGAGGACGGCGCTTGGGATCCGCGCAAGAAGCGCGCGAACGATTTCTATTTCGTCACGACGGCGAGTATCACGACGAACTGCCGGCTGTGGCGGCTGCGCTTCGACGACATCGAGCACCCGGAGCGCGGAGGCACCATCGAGGTCCTGCTCAAGGGCGACGAGGGACACCGGATGCTCGACAACGTGACGATCGATCGCTGGGGCCGCATCTTGATGGACGAAGACCCTGGCAACAATCCCCGCGTCTCCAAGATCTGGCTGTACTCGATCGAGACTGGCGAGCTCATCCAGGTCGCCGCGCACAATCCTCGCTTCTTCGACCCGGCCGCTCTCACGCCGGATTTCATCACGCAGGATGAGGAGTCGTCCGGGATCATCGACGCAAGCCACATCCTCGAGCGAGGATGGTTCCTGCTCGACGTCCAGGCCCACAAGGTCAACACCAGCGACAAGGAACTGGTCGAGGGTGGCCAGCTGCTCGCGCTGTTCGTGGATCCGCGGATCGGCCAGGCTCAGGGGCGCGACGACGATCACGACGACGATCACGAGCACGACGACCATGGAGGTCCCGGCCGGCACTAGAGCAGCTCGGCCCGGGGGAGGAGCCGACCGCCTTCCCCCGGGCCGGTGCGCTAGCCCCGGCCCCCGCGACGCAGGACCTCCTCGATGCCGCCCGTGAAGTAAAAGGCGTCCTCCGGCACGTCGTCGTGGTTGCCATCCAGGATCTCCCGGCATCCGCGGAGGGCGTCGCTCACGCTCACCGTCACACCCGGCTGGCCGGTGTACGGCTCCGCGCAGAAGAACGGCTGGGCAAAGAAGCGCTGGAGCTTTCGCGCTCGGGCGGCCGTGACGCCTTCCGAGGTACCCGAGGCAAGCTCGTCCAGCGCCCGCCGCGCTCTCTGCGCGATGTCGACGTGCTCGTGGCCGAGGCCGGGTGACGGCGACTCGAGTAATCGCGAGCGCGACGTCAGCGGGTCCAC
>Ga0114129_10009664_pt1 | contig 13764 bp, 10 predicted proteins | sample RhiMetdeltSRZDD1_FD_80071 | JGI IMG/M metagenome (GOLD analysis project Ga0114129, IMG submission 80071) | Populus rhizosphere microbial communities from Tennessee, USA - Rhizosphere MetaG P. deltoides SRZDD1 (version 2) (version 2) | ecosystem: Host-associated > Plants > Roots > Rhizosphere >...
CAAACAATAAACCGCAGCAACTGAAGAACAATAATGGGCGGCAATCTTTAAATAACAGCAATATTAATTTAAGTACTTTAAGTCCGTCTTTATACGTATTTAATTTTGAAACGCTTCCGGCGGGTCTGTCGCGGAACTCGAGCGGCACTTCGGTTACCCGGTAATTGTAGTGAAGGGCATAAACCGTCATTTCCGTTTCTATTTCAAAACCCCGGCTCGATACGGGAAATGTTTTTACAAAGTAGCGGCCGAAGGCCCTGTATCCGGCCATAATATCGGTTAGTTTCGACCCGAACAGAAAGTTGGTCAAATTCCTTACCAGCGTATTGCCGAGCCCGTGAAAAGCCCTTGTGTTTTCTTTGGAATAGCTTCCGTTCGACATTCTTTCGCCGATAACCATATCTGCCTCGCCGTTCACGATTGGTTGAATAAGGCGGTGAATACTTGCCGCAGGGCAGGCATCATCGCCGTCGATCAAGGCATACACATCGGCGTCGATGTTCTTAAACATGCTTCTTACCACATTGCCTTTTCCCTGGCGAATTTCCTTTACCACAATGGCCCCGGCGGCAGCAGCTATTTCGGCCGTGTTATCTGTTGAATTATTATCGTAAACATAAATTTGGGCAGCAGGCAGTTCTTTACGCACATCGCGCACTACTTTTTCGATAGTTACTGCTTCATTGTAGCATGGTATTAAAACAGCGATTTTCATTTGGTTGTTTTAGAATATGAAATTACGTTCGATACAATCAGCAGCCATATAAAGCCGAAAAGAAGTGGTACATAGTAAACATACCTTAAACTCTGAAAGGTCATTGATAATATCAACGATAAGTTTGAGCCGGTCACGGCAAGGAATATCAGGTAATAACTTTTTCTTTGTTTGATTATATATGCGAACAGGAAAAAAAGAAGTATGTTATAAATGCCTGCCCGGCGCGATACGGGGTCAAGCGCCCTGCCGGCGAATTGCATGAAACCGGTGAGCGCCTTCTTTAAAAAGTTGTCGTGTTGTTGCAGGCCTAAATCATTTTCTTCGATCATGGGCAAAACACTATAGTTCGAAGATCCTTCGGCCTGATTCACATTCCACAATAATTCTGCGCCGCACAACCTGTCCTTTACTATCAGAAACGGATTATGGATAAATGTATTGGCATACATGCCGATCACTTTTGAGGTGGGCACCTGCGATAAATTACTGATGAATGGCGTATTGGTTTCGAACAGGTAAGCGTCGGCCGACCAGGGGCTGTAGTGGCTCTTCCATACCTCAACGGGCAACAGCTTTTCCATTTGCTGCATGGTTTCGGGGCTCAATGTTCCATTGTAATAAATCACCGATGCAATACCATGCACGGGAGGCGCCAGCTGAAACCCCGATGGAACGGCATTTACCTGTAACCAGGTGGGCAAAATCACTTTTTTATAGCCGGCAAACAACAACAGAAATGCTGAAGTGGCCACAATAATACCTGTGCGTTTGTTCTTTATGGCCCAGCCAATCAGAAAAACTGACATGAATAAGGCTGCAAATACACCGTTGTGTCGTAACAGCGCCACACAAACGAGGCTTGCTGTTAAACAGGTCAATGTAATTTTATAACTAAAAATATAACGTTTGGTAACCAGCTCAGCCGATATAAGCGTAAGCCACAATAAAGCGGTGCAATAAGGTATATCTTTCCAGATGGTTACCGCCATTACACCATTCGTTGGCATAATGCCGGTTAATACGGTAAACAGGAGAAGCCATTTTACCGGAATGCCTGCTTTGTACAGGAATACCAAAAAAGAGGAGCAAATAGCCGCCAGAAAAACTACATGAAAAATAGCAACTATGGCAGGTGATGGCCAGATTGCGATTAAAGCCCTTATAATAATTGTATAAAAAACGGGATGTGCATCATTTAATGGCTGTTGCCCGGTAGCCTGGCGCCACATGTCGAACGAATCGATCGACATATTTGCAGGGAAAAAAGCAATAATATACAGCGACCAGCAGCCCAGTAAAATACCCAAAAAGATGCTGTACAATCCGGCCGTTGAGTATTCAGGCGTTCGTATGCCTGCCTGACTGTATGCTGTAACGTAGCCTTTGCATTTGTCGGTGAAGTATAAAAGAGCAATAAAAGGAAATGCCAGCCAGCTGCAGAACAGTACAAAGAACAACGATTTGCCAACCACTTGCGGAACCGGATATGCGGCAAAAAATAATTGTTGCCCCAGTATCGAAAATCCGGCATATACTGCCGCTGCAATAAAAAGTGCTTTTGCTGTTTTGTTGCTATCCTGTACGAAAGTGGTCACCTTTGTATTCCGCATCAAAAAATAAAGGCCGATACTTACACCAGCCAGCGCGAATTTGAATCCATAGTTAAGACCTGTAATATCAAAAAAGAAAAAAGTTACACTTAAAGGAATAGCGTATATGAAGGGGTGATATTTTACCCGGCTAAAGAGCTGCAGGGAGAACATAGTGGTTTTAATATAGGGGCCTTACCTTATTAGGGTTTTTTAGATTTTATAAAATGCTTTTCCCTACTACAATAATGCAAATATATAACGAAACCTGCTAAGTGCAAAAAGGTTGCACTTTCAGAAGGAACTGCCGGTGAATAGCAGGAGAATCGACTGCCCCTGAATTATTTAAGGATGATTTCTTCTTCCAGTTCTTTTACTTTCAATGCCTCGGTCATGGCATTGATCTGGTCACGTATTTCTTCGAGGTCGCTTAAGGTAGACCCATATTCCAGCGCTAATGCAAATTTTCTCATTTCGTGGATCATAATGGTTCGTAACGCGCTTGCAGATAGATTTTGAAAACTCATATTATATTGGCTTTTCGTAAGTAATGAGAATGCAAAAATTATTCCCGGCCGGTGATTGCTCACTTTTACCCGCTTTGTGGATATTTTATTTACCCAAATGCTTTTTGGCGCCTGTATAGCCTGCAATAGCACTAACAGCAGTTACAGCGTAAAAAAGAATGCTGGCAGTAACTGCCATGGTTGCGGAAACATGTAAATACAAGGCCCCGGTAGCCATGGTTAATTCCCGGGTACCGATACCCCCAATGCTAACCGGCAATGCCGCAATCACAGAACCTGCAAAAAATAATATAGCATATTGTATAAAGTCGTTATATGGGGCATGCACAACCAGCAGCAGGCAAAAAAAGCAAACCAACTGACAGATCTGTACAATAACCGACAACAACGCTGTTTTAAAAATGACTGCATCAAAGGGCCTGAAATAATTGCGCACTATAAACCAGTACAGGAAAAAAGCCGGTATAACAGCGAGTGAAGAAACCCTGATCCAATTCACAGGCAAAGGAACCCTGATAAAGTTCAGCAGCACGCTCATGATGGCCAGCAACATCAGTAATCCTGTCACACGATCGATCAGCGTTGCTTTTGATGTTGAAACCAAAGTGTTTCCTCTTTTTTTAAGCACCATTACTTTATATACATCACCGCCTATGCCTCCCGGCAAAAAAAGGTTATAGAACATACCGGTATAATATAATGGAAGATTTAATGCATAGGTAATGCCGGCATCGATCAGCTTATAATATTGCAGCAGCCTGAATGCGCTTACAAACTGCGAAGCATTAAAAAAAATTACAGCCGGCAACAACCACACAAGGGTTGTATTCCACTGAATGTGCTTTAATTCATCGCGATTTACATGACGGAAAGCTATATATATTGCTACACCGGCAATAATAATCTTTATGCATATTAGCAACGATCTTTTCATGTCGTTGTATTGGTATACTCAATAACCGAACGTATTCTGTATGCCTTTTTTTGCTGTGATTCATAATAGGTACGCATTAATATTTCGGCCACAAAACCAAATAATATCAGTTGCAACCCTGCCAGCAATAAAATTACACCGAGCAATAACAGGGGCCTGCCGCCGATATGTTGGCCTTGTAATTTTAGTGCCAGCAGATAGCCGTTGATAATAAGACCTAAAAAGAACAACAGTAAACCGGCGGGGCCGAATATGTGCATAGGCCGCTGAAAATATTTTTGCATGAACATGATCAGTAACAGATCGCTGAGCACAAAAATGGTTCGTCCTATACCATATTTCGATTTACCATATATGCGGGGATGATGTTTAACCGGTATTTCAGTCATTTTTGCTCCCTGTAAAGCTGCCAGTACAGGAATAAACCGGTGCATATCTCCATATAAGCCCAGATTCTTCGCTGTATCATTCCTGAATACTTTCAGCGTACAACCATAGTCGTGCAACGTAACGCCGGTAGTGTTTCGTATGAGCTTATTGGCAATACGGCTGGGTATGGTGCGCAGCAGGTTATCCTGTCTTTTTTCCCTGATACCGGCTATCAGTTCCCAGTCTTCGGCCATTATTTTTTCAAGCATTATTGGAATATCTGAGGGATCGTTTTGCAGATCGGCATCCATTGTGGCAATGAATTCACCGCCTGCGGCATCGATGCCTGCGGCCATAGCGGCCGACTGTCCGTAATTCTTTCTTAACACAATTAACCTGATATCCGGCTGTAAGTGTTTTTTTATGGTGGTCACCGATGCATCGGTTGATCCGTCATCAACCAGAATGATTTCATAGTCCAGCTGTTGCAGCGCGGTTGTGGTCTGTTTAAGCAAACCGGGTATATTCTCTGCCTCGTTATACAATGCTATGACAACAGAAAGTAATTTCATCTGGTTGTTATTGTTTTAATTCATACACAAACGAATACTGCCGGCTGAACAGGTCTTTACCACCTGCTTTTAAAATCAGTTGTGGTAAACTATCCCGTAGCGCCGGTGTACCGGCACGTTCCAGTACCAGCGCTGATGGATTGCTTTTTAAAAATGCAGCCACTTCATTGGCCGACTTCATTACAGGAACCGGTTGCCGGTGATAAAAAGTAAATGCTTCATTGAAATTCCGGTACGCAATAACCGGTCTGTTTGTTTGCACCAGGTGCTTCAGCTGATACACCGAACCTGTTGCATCTAACGCAGGAAACAGAATCGAAAAAAATATTCCGTTGGCAACGATGGCGCCACCGGCCATTATTGAAAATGCTTTTGATACTGCCTGTTTTTTGTAGCAATAAACAGCCGGTAAAATGGTTGCCGGAAAAGTTAGTAATAGCAGGCTTAACGGAGCAATGCCCTGCAAAGCCTGTTCCGACCGCATCCACAGGTACATGGCGGGTACCAACGCAATGGCAATAACAGACAGTGCTATCCATTCGGCCCATAATTTTTTGACCGTTGCTTTTCCGCTGATATAATAAAAAATAAAAGTGCCGGTAACAAGGGCCAGAAAAGGATAGGCCGGTGTGGTATAGTTTAACAATTTGGTGGCAGATAAAGAATAAGAGAGCACAATAACAGCTGCCGCTACCAGGTTAAAGAATAGCCATTTGTTGGTGAAGCGTTGTTTCCAGGCAAATACAAGCGCCCGTATTAAAAAAAATGAGAACGGGAACAATCCCATAATAACAAACAACCATGTTACTATAAAGGGGCCGTTATGACCATCTACAGGCTGTTTAAACCTGTTTATGTTGTGATGTATAAAAAAGCCCTTCGTCCACGCGCCGTTTGTTTTTATGTGCACCAGGTAAAACCAGGGCAGTGCTACAGCTGTTATAATAATCAGCCCTGCTACCGGCTGCAGTTGCCATAGTTTTTTAAACGACCATTCTTTGGAAAGTAATAAATACAATAGAATAGTAATGGCCGGTAACGCAAGGCCTACAGGGCCCTTGGCAAGTACAGCCAGTCCCAGCAATACATACATGGCCCACAGATACCCTTTTTTTTGTTGCCGGTACGCCTCCCAAAAACAAAATAACGATAGTACATGACAGGCGATCAAAAAAGGATCGGGTGTTGCCAGCCTGAACTGGAATATGGTATGAACAGAAGCTAATAATACAAGGCTGCTTAACCAGGCTACCTGGCGCCCGGCATACCGGTTGGCGAATAGCCACGTAGCGGCAATAACCAGTAAACCGCAAACTGCCGAAAAAAAACGGGCGCCTGTTTCGCCGATATCGCCAACGCTGTAGGCCAGCAGCATGGCATAATAATGAAGTGGCGGTTTATCGATGCGCAATGCTCCGTTAAAATAAGGAACAGTATAATTACGGGTCTTTATCATTTCAACCGGTACTTGGCTATTGCGTGCTTCCGCTATCTGAAACACGGTAACCGTACCGAGTTGTACAAATAATAAAAACGCAGCAATAACAATGGTCCACAATAAAGTTTTATTGTATTGCATGGCCCATACGTTTTTCCTTTTGTTTCCATTCAACAAAACGTTGTATACCTTCTTCAAGCATCACTTTGGGGTGATAACCCAGTAAAGAACCTGCTTTCGAAATATCGGCATAGGTTTGCGGCACATCGCCCGGTTGTTCGGGTTGCCGGTTGATGATCGCCTTTTTTTGCATAGCAGTTTCCAGTGTTTGCACCAGTTGTATTAACGATACCTGTCTGCTGTCGCCCAAATTGAAAATGGTGTTATCGGTACCTTTGTAATTCATGGCGCCCTGTATACCCGAAACAATATCACTTACATAGGTGTAATCGCGCATCGTTTGTCCATCGCCATACATAGTAATTGGCCGTTGTTTGCTGATCAGGTTATAAAACCGGTGTATGGCCAGATCGGGTCGCTGCCTGGGCCCGTAAACGGTAAACAAACGAAGGGTGATCAGCTGCATTTCGTACAGCCGGGCATATACCAGGCCCAGTTCTTCGGCTGCCAGTTTGGTAGCGCCATACGGACTGATGGGCTGATGAAGCAAATCGGTTTCTTTCCAGGGAACATTGGGATTGTTGCCATAAACACTGCTCGACGAAGCAAATATAAATCGTTGAATTTTTGCATGCCTTGCAAATTCGAGCAGGTTCAGCGTACTCAGCACGTTGCTGTCGTAGTACGATTTTGCATGCTCAATACTTGGGCGTACGCCTGCACGGGCCGCAAGGTGAACAATGCTTTGAAAAGAAACGCCTTTAAAAATTTTCAGTAATTCGTTGTGCGAAGTGGTCGACAGATCCGTTTCGTATAAATGAAAAGCAGGGTGGGTGAGGGCATATGCCAGATTTTGCCTTTTAACCGACTCGGCATAAAATGGATCAAAATTGTCGATGCAATAAATCTCAAACTTTTCTTCCTTTAATAAGGCATCGATCAAATGACTTCCGATAAACCCTGCTCCCCCGGTAATCAGCATATTTATTCCGGCCATTGCATCCTGGTTTGTAATATAAGAACACGCGGTTTGTTACTTTGTTCGGTTCATCGTGGCGCCGGGTTAAAAAAATAACCGACCCGGGTTGTAAGGCCCGGGTCGGTTATGAATATGTTTATTTTTGTAAAGCTGTTTGTTAATCCTGCGCAAGGCGGAAGCGAACACCAGCGCTGCCATATGGATGTTTTGTAAGCATGTAATAATTTTCTACACCGCTATGATCGGCTATATTAAATTGATAAGTATACCCACCTTCGAATTTCAAAGCGAACCAGGGAGCAATGTTTACCAAACATCCTGCACCGCCCGAAAGGCCGCCGCTCCAGTGTTGGTCAGCAACTACCTTTTTATTATCCCAGCTGTCGTTGTAAAGTTCTTTAAGTCCCCCCAGTATTCTAACATTAAAAGCCAGGTTTACATAAGGCTGTACAACCGGTTTCTCACTTTCGTTGTTCAACAAATGATAACTAAAATTATATCCGTATAACAGAGCCGGTTTCGATCTTCCAGCTACGGTTATCGGTAAATCATTTGCATCTTTTGTGTCGAAAGAAAATGTGTAGGATGGAATGTACTGGAGCTCCCAGTTCCAAAAGAATCTTTTTCCATCCTGATCTCTTCCAAATGCCAGGAAATAGCCACGCGGACTTCCTTTGCCATCGCCCATAGCATACAGGCGGGTACCAAGTGAATAGGTACGGCCTTCTTTACCAAAGAAACTTGCTTTTTTATACTGGGCCGAAAGAGTTGCAAATACAAATAGAGCTACAAGGGTTACACTGATTTTTTTCATGTTAAAGAGCTATTATAGGGTTTTTGGTTACAGGGTTAATTACTGTTTGGGGGTTAATAAGATGTATTTGAACGTACTGTTATAGGCTGCATCAATAAAGGCCAGCATATCGTTCCATTTACTGCTGGTAACATTTTTTGCTTTGTACACCTTTTGAATATTCACCACTACAGCGCCATTTTCTTCTTTGGCAGCCATGGAGAATAAGCCGGTTTCATTTTCTACTTTTTTGGCCAGCTCGGTTAATCCCTGAGCCGTATAACCGGTTGGAATTTTAAACTGAAGGGTCCAGTTGAATGTTTTGGGAAAGCGCACATCCATATCGAATTTGCGGTTCCTTTCTTCTTTTTTGATCTGCAGCTGCGAACCGATTAAGCCGGTAATGTTAACGAGGTATTTTTTGCCGGCCTTCCGTATAAAATCAGGCAACTCAAATCCTTCCCTGAATGAAAGGGTGTTTTTCTTTTGTGTGCGGCCATCGGTGAGCAGCGTGAATTTTACATTGTCTACACGTTGATCAAATTCCCCTTGCAGGGCCTGTTTTACATATTCGGGTTTTCGCGTTTTGTATTCATCCTTTACAGCCTTTAATGAGCTACTGTACTCTTCGGCCTGTTTTGCTTTCATTGTTTCTGAAGGATCGGTGCCGCCATAGTTCTTGTAATCGTCGAACATGTACGGCGTGTACTTCAGCGCATTAACGATCGACTTTGACTTTTGAATACCTTTAAAGGAAGAGGTTCTGCTTACGTTCAGCGTCTTCAGGTCGGCGCTCAGCTCGGCATTCACCGTATATTCGGCAATGTTATCAGCAGCTGCGGTGCCGGGTAATTTAAAAGGTTTTATTTCCTGTACACCCGTTTTTTTGGCGGGTGCGGTAATGATATATGCTTCATTGTCGAGCAGGCTTTCTTCCAGTTCCCCGGGGTTCGAATAGTCGGTACAGTTAAAATAAAACTTGTCGCCTACTTTAATAATATACCTGATCTCCTGGTCGAACAATACCTGGTTCAGTTGCCCGATACTGTTACTGATTGTGATCAGCAGGTCTGACTTAATATCGCGCTGGTACAACAACGAACCGAATATGTAGGCAAACTTTTTATCGCTCAGGTAATCGCGCATAAAAAGCACTTTATTGCGCAACAGGTAATATGCCTGATCGATGTATTGTTTTTCGGATAAGCTTTTGGCGCCGAGTTTCACCAATTCGCCCCAGCACTGGTTAACAAAAGCCTGTACGGTATAATAGCCATCAGCAAATGGCACATTGCTTTCCATTTCATAATCTTCCCAGGCTTTGCGGGCCAGTTCTTCTTTGGTGAACCCGGTCTTCAATTCGCCTTTTACACCCACGAGCGCGCCCTTTACCTCATCCTTATTGCTGTAAATAACCTGAAACTTAGCCAGCGGGTACTGCAAAAACGGACTGATAAAGTTCACATCCTTTTCGGTATCGCGGTCTTTATCGATGAAAACATAGCGGAAAAAGTCTTTTTCGGTGGTGCTTTCTTTTTTGAATGTGGGAGCGCCGTTCAACGAAAGTGATTTGAAAAAAGATTTCTCATCTGTTTCAATGTCGATTTCATTGTACATGATGGGATATTCTTTATTACATACTTCGTATATCGGACTAAATTCAATATAACCCGACGAAGTTACATCGAGCTTGCTTTTGGTAGTGGTAACGTATTCGAGTACATCGCCTGGTTCAAGGTTAGCGGCCGGTACTTTGTAGTACTGGTAACCCGAATTGGCCACCTTGTCGAAAAAGCTCTGGAAATATTCGGGAATGTCTGTGCCGCGTTCAACGCCTACCGCATTCTTTAAATCGATATTGGTAGCTGTATCGCCAGGTTTTGTAATGCGGGCAATAAAACCATCTTCCTTTGAGCCATACCTGAAATAAATTTCCGAGAAGGCTTTTACGGCGTTATTGTCGTTGAGCTTTATCTTAAAATGCGTTTTTTCAAAAAAGTACAGGCTGCGTTCCCGCCGGGTAAAAAAGCCGCCGCTGCTTTTGCGGTCGAATAAAACGGTGCGTGAACAACCGATTATAACGGCCGATTCTTTATTCCATTTGGCGGGTATATTGCTTACCCCAAAGGCAGGGGCCTTTTCGCTTAGCATAAAGCGGGCATTCGTTTCTATATTGTCAAGAAAATCTTCGTCAATATAGCCCTGGGCCAGAACACCGGTTGAAAAAAATGCACTGATGACAGTGATTAATATTGTAAGCGCAGGGCGCGGTTTATATGTTTTCATTGGAAGTAGAGGTTATTTGGTGATACTGAAAAAATAACTGCTGAAAGCCTTGATACTTTCAAGGAACTTTTTCCAGTTGGCAAAATCTGTTTTACTGATCATACTGTTTTTCAGCACCAGGCGTTTTTTAAGGATTATTTTATTTCCTGTTACAACATATTCGCCTTTGAATTCATAACCGTCGTATTTCAGTTCAAGCGGTTGCGGCACATCTGAAAATTTATTGCCTGCGGTTATTGACAACGCAAATTCATCATCAAAGCTCAGCACATAATCAAAATCATAACCTGCTTTTCTTTTTTCATCAGGCATATATCTTTCCAGCGTTTTGGGAAAGAAATCGAGGTTGATATACTTGTCGCCCGAAATGATTTGTACGTAGTTCGACAGATCAATATTGCCCGAAATAGTTACAGGAATATCGCGGTTATTCAGATCGCTTGTTTTTACATCCGAAGCCACCACATTATCGTTATTGAATTCCAGGTAACTGTTCAGGAATTTCTCGTGTTCGGTGAGCGGCAGGTCCTGGTACATTTGATGAAAGTCTTTACGTTCATTGCCGGTAAGGGTAACCTGTATTTTACCTTTAAGCACGTCGTTGTTTAAGGTAAAATCGGCTTTGGTAAAGACCTTATGGTCGTTACCTGTTGTAAGGGGCACTGTTTTTATGTCGAACTTATCGCCGTTTGCCACCATAGCTTCTTTACCCTGTATACGATAGGCATTTTCTCCAAACGGAACATATTTTTCGGTAGCATCCAGAAAATATTCCTTGCCTTTAAAGTTGAGCGTGGTAATGGCATGGTTGTTTACGCATAATGCGGGAAGCGATTGCGGATAGGGAATTGAACGCGTGCCGATCCAGGTAAAATGCGCGTCGTAGCCGCCCAGTTTCAGCAATTCGGTGAGCAGGTTGGCCATCCCTTTACAATCGCCGTATTTGTTTGCCAGCACTTCCTGGGCCGATGCAGGTATATAGCCCGAATAACCATCTTCATAAGCTATGTAGCGGATCTTATCCTGCACCCAGTAATAAACAGCTTTAATTTTATCCTCGTCGCTGGTAAGTCCGGTTGTGATCTTCGTTAAGGTTGTCTTCAGTTTGTCCGGCTCGTTGTTGCTCATTTTATAAAGCCGGTTGTTCCAGTTATATACATCTGCTGTTTTATCGAAACCCGGTAGCGATTCGCCTTTGTTCTCGAACGATTTCACCTGTATCACAATATGCGGATCGGTGTAAGCCCGGCCAATAGATTTAAATTCATTCTTATTGGCGGGCACATCTTTCATTATGAATACGTAATTGGTATATCCGCCTTTTTTGGTTTCCTTTCTTTCGATTTTATACCCTTCGAAATGAAAGGTTTTGAAGTCAACCGACAACCAGTCGGGTACTTTAAATTCAAAAACCTGTTCTGTTACCGGATACGTCATGTTAAAGAATAAACGGGGCAGGTATTTGGCATCTGTATATTCTTTTTTAACCGTAATACGGGCAGCGCTTCCCTTGTCGGCAAAACGCAACGGATAAAACTGTACCCGGCTGTCATCAAAAAAGATATTTTCATCTGTCAGTGAACGGTCAATACCCGATCTGTCGGATGTTAAATATTTGGTGCCTGCTTTAACAGCTTTTTTAAACGTTTTAAGACGTATGAATTTGTTGTAGAACTCGGGATAGGTTAAGCCTGAATATTTTTTTAATGACAGGAATTCCATTTCGGCATCTTCCTGAACAACCACTACTTTGTCTTTCAGGGCATTCAGGCCTTTATCGAAAGTATAAAAGTGGTAAGAAGAGCGGCAAACCACATTGTCGTCTTTGTAAGTTCGGGCCAGTTTATCGGCTTCGGCCACGTCATCGGCTGCAATTTGCTGGGCATTGATGAATTGTATGCCGCCCAGAAAAGAAGCAGTAAAAACTACAAATTTGATAAGATGAACGAAACGCAGGCTCATGGCTACTGACCGTTTTGGCCTTACGGTACATGGGAAGGGTAATTTCATTGTATTGAACAGGTTTTTGGCTTTGCAATGATATAAAAAAAACGGCCGATGTGAAAGCGCTGAGGAAAAATACCTGCTAAATATGAGGGTTTTTTCTAATAAAATTTAGCAAACAGACGTATGTTAGGAACTATCCTCCGGAGTAAACCGTTCAGGACTGATTCACACAATTGTGACTGCCAACCACTCAATGATAGCCACATACCACGAAATGGCCCTTGCATAAACGAACGGCGCCCTTTAATTTAGGGATATGAGGTGGGTCATGTTTTTTATAGTTTCCGGTGCAATTGCTGCATCTGCATTGCCTGTTCGTGCTCAAACAAACGTGTGGGCCTCTTATGAAGTATTTGGTGAAAAAGAAGGTTTTCAAAATTATTATGGCCCGGGCTACATAACGAGCGACAAGCAGGGTTTGTTGTGGATTGGCGGCGATAATGGATTATAAAGCTTTGATGGCACTCATTTTACCAACTACCTGCACACCGAAGGCAACGACAGCAGTTTGCCTTTTAATGTGGTTAGGGTTAATTATCAGGACAAGGCCGGTAATTACTGGGTAGCCTTGCCTAATTCAGGGTTGTTTAATTTCAATCCTGTAAACCGGTCTTTTCGTCGTTTTCAGTATACAGGGATCGATCGTTTTAATATTCACAAATACAGGGTCAATTGTTTTTTAGAAGATGGCGATTTGTTGTGGATGGTATTGGCTGGCTATGGGCTCGCCTGCTGGGACCGGCGTACTTTACGTATGCAGCACTATAGAATTTGTCCCACTGGTAATTGCGGCTCCTATTATTCTGCATCCTGGATAACCGCTATCATAAAAGATCCGGCAGACAGCTGTTTGTGGCTTGGCAGCAACGATGGACTGATTCAGTATTGGCCATCATCGGGCAGTTTGAAAATATACCGGCCACCGGTACTAATGAACAGCGCCGGCAACCCATCGGGCAACGTTTTTAATATATTGCTTTTCGATCAAAAGGGAATGCTTTGGTGCGGCACCTGGGGGCAGGGGCTTCTTTCCTTTAGCTGTGCCACTAAAAAATTTACCTGCTACCGGTGGCGGTCCGACATTAGAGGAACATCCAATATTTGCTCGGGAATTTTTATTGGTAGTGCCAACCAGTTGTGGGTGGGTAGTTTAGATGAAGGATTGTTGTTGTTTGATAAAATTTCCGGCGCCTTTCGTAAAGTGCGCATGCCCGGCAAGCCGGATGAAATAATACCGGCAAATATGTGTTATCAAACCAACAGGTATACCATATGGATAGCCGACCAAAAAAAGTTATACCGTTATAACCTCGATACAAGCCGCTTTGCCTGGTATCCGCTTGAAACTTCTCCTCCGCAAAAAAAAGCCGGGGGCGTTTATAATTTTATTCTTACAGAAGGCAAATTATTTACCGGTATTTTTTATGATGGA
>Ga0114129_10009665_pt1 | contig 13764 bp, 12 predicted proteins | sample RhiMetdeltSRZDD1_FD_80071 | JGI IMG/M metagenome (GOLD analysis project Ga0114129, IMG submission 80071) | Populus rhizosphere microbial communities from Tennessee, USA - Rhizosphere MetaG P. deltoides SRZDD1 (version 2) (version 2) | ecosystem: Host-associated > Plants > Roots > Rhizosphere >...
CGGTAGCATGCGCGCCGGGGCACGCGAATTCTTGGAACTCCCAATCGTGCCCGAAGAGTTGCGGACCGTCCTGGAAAGGGTCGCTGAATTCTGCGTCACAATAGAGAGTTCAGCGACGAAAAGAGCCCGCGTCGTTGCTGCTTTTTCAGGTAAGGGGGGGGCCGGGGTGTCGTTCTTAGCAACAAACCTGGGCGCAGCGATGACTGGACCAACGCTGATCGTAGATCTGAATTTACAAGCAGGAGACATCGCTTCTTTTCTAGGTCTGGATGTGAAGTATTCGCTTTCAGACTTCGTCCGGAATCGCTTGAGGCTCGACGACTCCTTAATGGGCAGCTTGGTTACGCCGTACTCGAACAACCTGACCGTTCTCGCCGCGCCATTGGAGGCCCACGAGGCGGAAGACATCAAACCTCAAGACCTCTCCGAGATTCTTTACCTTCTCGGACAGCGTTTTGAATACATCGTCCTTGACCTGCCTCATACGTTCGATCCGGTAACCGTTGCTGCGCTCGACCTGGCCGACGACATTTTATTGATGTTAACGCTGGACATCCCTGGGATTCGTAGTACGAAGCGCGCATTGAAAGTTTTTGAGCGACTCAATTATCCGCAGCGCAAAATTCACGTGATAGTGAATCGTTTTAGCAAGGCCAACGATGTGCCGTTACAAAAGGTCGAAACGCACCTTGGCGCAAAATTGATCGGCTTTGTTCCAAACGATTACCGGAAGGTGATGGATTCAATCAATCTTGGTCGTCCACTAGTTGAAACGGACGCAAATTCCAAAATCAGCCTAGAGATTAAGCGAATCGCTGGTGTCGTGCGCGGCAGCACAAACCAAGCGTCAGTACAGCCGCGTAAGAGATTACTAGGTAGTGTCTTTGGACGAGCTAAGACGAACGAATCATTAGAGTTCTCTACCGTGCACGACACTGCATGACTTAATTGGCATTGAGGATTTTCAACCAATGAACCGAATTTTAAAAGGTAACAAAACAACATGGCACTGAGAGAGAGATACATTAAGGACCAAAACGGAGAAGGCTCCGCCACTGCTTTAGAAGAGTCCGTATACGGCAACCAAAGTTTTCAAGAGATGAAAGCCAGGTTGCATCGCGCGATCATTACGCGCCTAGACCTTACAAAACTGAACACTCTTGGCGCAGATCGTGTTCGCGCCGAGGTTTCACGTTTAGCCGAAGGGTTGTTGTTGGCCGAGAATGTGCCGCTCTCAGCAGTCGAGCGCGACCGTCTCGTTAGCGAAGTACATCATGAGTTGTTTGGCCTTGGGCCGCTTGAACCACTTCTAGCCGACTCAACGGTGACCGATATCCTGGTTAATTCCCATGCAAACATTTATGTAGAACGCCGAGGCAAGCTGGAAAAGACCTCGATAAGCTTCAAAGACGACGAGCACCTAAGGCGAGTAATCGAGCGCATCGTGTCTACGGTTGGCCGGCGAATTGATGAAGCGCAACCGATGGTAGATGCGAGGTTGCCTGATGGCTCACGCGTTAACGCTATCATCCCGCCGCTCGCGATTGATGGACCCGTACTCTCGATTCGTCGGTTCGGCACAGACCCGCTAAAAATGCACACATTGATCGAGTACGGCGCGCTCACAAAAGAGATCGCCATACTCTTTGAAATGTGTGTTCGCGCCAGACTGAACGTCATCATCTCCGGTGGTACTGGAGCCGGGAAGACCACGCTGCTGAACGCACTCTCGGCGTACATACCGTCTGACGAACGCATTGTTACCATTGAAGATTCTGCTGAACTTCAGCTGCAGCAACCGCACGTTGTGCGTTTGGAAACGCGTCCGATGAACATCGAGGGCAAAGGTGAAGTTACTCAGCGGGATCTCGTGCGAAACGCCCTTCGTATGCGGCCCGATCGAATAGTCATTGGCGAGGTAAGAGGCGGTGAAGCGATCGACATGCTTCAGGCAATGAACACCGGCCACGACGGGTCGTTAACGACTATTCACGCCAACACAACCAGAGATTCACTGTCTCGTCTCGAGACGATGATTCAGATGACAGGGATGCGACTCTCGGATCGCGCAATGCGCCAGCAGATCGCATCGGCTGTGAATCTGGTGATCCAGGTTGCACGGCTCACTGACGGAACGCGGCGGATAACATCTATCTCAGAGATAACGGGCATGGAAGGCGAAATGATAACCATGCAAGAACTTTTCTTGTTTGAACGCACCGGAATCGATCCCACGGGTAAAGTCATCGGGCGGTTCCGCACAACGGGTATTAGACCCCGTTTCGCAGAGCGCCTCAAGCAATACGGTATGCAGTTGCCCGCGTTCTTCTAGGAGGAAAAAGGCATGTTGCTTTCGACTACCATCTTTCTGTTCTTTCTTTTTCTCACTTACGCGCTATTCCTGCTGATGACTCGCAAGCAGGACGCTCGCGACGAGCGACTTGAGCTACGCGTCAAAGAGGCGCTGCAAGAAACATTTGATACTAGTGAGGGCGCGGTCCAAATTACACGAGAAGACTCGATCGGCGGCAACCCAACGGTTCACCGAATCTTGTCGTCGCTAAATTTCGTCAAGAGGCTGGACAACCTGATTAAACAGGCCGACGTGCAAATTACAGTCAGTCGACTCCTCGCATTTAGTGTGATCGCCGGCATCATGGCCGGGCTCGCGGCGGCCACGATTTTTAGTTCCATTGCTGTGGTCGTGTTTGCGTTGATAGCCGCTACGCTTCCGACACTGCACATCGCTCGCACTCGCAAAAAACGGTTGCGGACGTTTAACGCGCAACTTCCAGACACCTTGGACTTGTTGTCCCGTTCCTTAGCGGTAGGCCACGCATTCTCCGAATCTTTACATCAAGTCGCCACGGAGATGCCGGATCCGGTCGCAAAAGAGTTTCGAATCACGTTCGAAGAACAAAAGCTCGGACTGTCAATAAAGTTAGCACTTGATAGATTGGTTGAGCGGGTTCCGCTCTTAGACTTGCGCCTTTGCATAACAGCTATGCATATTCAGCGCGAGACCGGCGGTAATCTCGCGGATATTCTTGAGAAAGTCTCACAGACAATCCGCGAACGATTCAAGATCATGGAAGACTTCCGCACCATGACTACCAGTGCTCGGCTTTCCGGCTGGATTCTTTGCGCGTTGCCCTTTGTACTGGTTTTCGTGCTTACCTTGGTTAACCCCGAGTACATGAGTGTACTCGTCTCCGATTCGAGAGGACATTACGTCATCGCCTTCGCGCTCGTATGGCAGATTTTTGGGATGCTTTTAATCAAAAAGTTTCTAGCCATCAAAGTCTGACGCGAGCGTAATTAAGGAAGGAGTCGTTCTTAACATGCTTATTTTTATCGTTCTTCTAACATTTGCTTCGCTCGCGCTGGGCGTAATGAGCGTTTACTGGCTATTCAGTCGGCCAGCTAATACTGTCGCCGCCAGACTTGACGTAGTAGATCCAACACTGGCCATCCTCGAAAATAATCCGCTCACAACGATGACGACTCGTGCCGCTGAGCCGATTAATAAGATCGTGCCAATTTCAGCCGTAGAAGCGGCGAAGCTGGAAAAGCAATTACTGCACGCGGGCTATTCATCACCCGATGCGGCAATGGCTTTCCGAGCAGTCCAGCTATTATCTTTCTTCGCCTTTCCAACAGCGGTGGTCACTACGTTCTTCATGCTCGACTGGTCATTTAACAGTCTGTTGATTTGGGGAATGTTAGCTGCAGCCCTGGGCTTTTACCTTCCCCGAATTATCCTTCGCAGGAAGATCGCCGGTCGACAACAACGCATCACTTGGGCACTTGCGGATGCACTAGATCTGATGGTGATCGCCGTAGAAGCCGGGCTTGGATTGAATGCAGCGTTGAATCGCGTTGGTGAGGAGTTAAAGGATCTGCATCCTGACATGAATCGTGAGCTTGAGTTGGTCAACCTGGAGATCCGCGTTGGCCGAAGTCGAGAAGAAGCGCTTCGCAATCTTACCGAACGAACTGGAGTTGATGACATTCGCAGCTTTGTGGCGTTGCTGATACAGGCAGATCGCTTCGGATCGTCAATTGCCAAGGCTGTGAGAGTATTTGCCGATTCTCTAAGGACGAAGCGTCGTCAGCGTGCGGAACAAGCATCTGCTAAGGCTGCGTTGAAGCTTCTGATTCCACTTACGGTGTTTTTATTTCCAGTAATCGTGGCGATGATCCTCGCTCCGGCAGCACTTAACTTAATCGATCTATTCTCTCGCTGATCGTAGACAAAGGAGAATAACAACAATGTCGAAAAGAACTGTTGGGTCTTCCCTTCTGGCCGGAATCCTTCTTCTCGTCTTGGTGCAACACTACAGTGTCACCAGTGCCAGATATTTCGATCGGTCAACGGTGTCAATCGAAAGTGTGACGGCCGACGATTCGGCCGGCACTGACACGGAGACAGCAGCCACAGACTCCACAACCGACACCAAGAAAAAAGGTGGCAATGGCTTTGTTCGTGCGTTGTCTGCCCCCTTCCGTGCTATCGGCCGCTTGTTCGGAGGTGGCGGGGATAAGAAAAACGATCAGCAAGCACGGCGCAGCTCGGATAAGGACGCAAAGAAGTTCGAAGCCACTGTCGTCACACGCATCAAGGACGCTCGTGTTCAGCCGGCGGCTCCAGCAGAACCAGCTCCGGCAGAACAACAAGCCGCGTTCTCACCATTGAGCCTCCATCTAATGAAAGGACGCGCGGCTATAAACCTTGGTGATTTTGATGCGGCGATTGCGGAGCTCTCGAGCGCGGCTTCCCTCGACACGCAGAACGCCGAAGTTCAGAACCTGCTCGGCATTGCGTTCGAAGGCAAAGGCATGCGGCAACGTGCACTCGACTCGTTTGAAAACGCCGTTCACCTAAACAAAAACAACGCACAATACCTGAATAATTACGGCTTCTTGCTCTATCGCAACGGCGATCTGGAAGAAGCGACCAAGTATCTGAAACGCGCTACCAAGCTCGTCCCAAATGATGCGCGTATCTGGAACAACCTTGGTCTAACTCAATGCGCACGTGAAAAATTCGATGATGCATATGTGAGTTTTGTACGCGCCGTCGGCGAATACAATGGTCATATCAACATCGCCGCGCAGCTGCAACAACACAGCTATGCCAAAAACGCCATTACGCATCTCGAAAAAGCACAAGCAATGAGACCAAATTCTGCGGACGTACTATCGAAGCTCGTGAGTCTCTACGAGATGACAGGGCGACATACTGACGCGGAAACTGCCCGCCGATCGTTGGTGGCGCTCAAAACGTTCGCTGATGCAAATAAATAATTTGGAGACAGAAGAGATGGGCAATCTCAGTTTTCTAACGCGTGCAGAGATTGAGTGTCTCGGTCCTCCCACACCCGAGGAAGTTGCTGAGACAGGAATCTCCCAGGCGTCACTTCGCGATCTTGCTTTAAAACACGTTGCCTCCCTAACCGAACCCACTACAGCAACCGTAGCGGAAAAGCTTCATTTGCCGTTGGCTCTCGTCGACGAGATCCTCTATCAACTCTACCGAGAGAAGTTGATCGAGATACGTCTGCAAAGTGCAACTGCCCTAACGCGGTATGCTATGTTGGACCACGGTTGGGAACGAGTCGAGCGACTTTATCATACGTGTGGATACGCCGGACCGACCCCAGTAACCCTCGAAGACTACAATTACATGATGCGGTTGCAGGCCGCACCTTCTCAGAACGCGTCTCCAGAACGTGTGCGACGCGCGTTTAGCGACCTCGTCCTCCCCGATTCCCTGCTCACAACACTCGGCTGTGTGATTACGTCGCGTTCGTCTCTTTTCCTGACAGGCCTGCCGGGCACCGGAAAGACAGCTATCGCCGAACGCATCAACACTGCTTCTGTCGGTGCTATCTGGATTCCATACGCAATTCAGGTGGACGATCAGGTCATTCGAGTTTTCGATCCACATTGTCACCACTTAGTGCCCAAATCAAATGAGGAAACAGAGCACGACCGTCGGTGGGTTCGGATCGAGCGTCCGATGGTGGTGGTGGGCGGAGAACTAACGCTCGAGAACACTGACTTGGTCTGGTCTGAAACAGCGAAGTTCTACGAAGCACCCTTTCAGATTAAGTCGAACGGCGGAACGTTAGTCGTCGATGAGCTGGGTCGCCAACGCGTTTCATGCCGCGATCTTCTGAACCGATGGATCATGCCACTTGAAAGAAGAGTCGACTTCCTGACATTGCACAACGGCAAAAAGATTGAAGTACCGTTTGAGCAGCTGGTGGTCTTCTCAACAAACCTCGATGAAACCGAAATCGTCGACGATGCTTTTTTGCGGAGGATGGGATATCGTGCGCGTTTGGAATTACCGACGCCGGCTGCCTATGGAGAGATTTTCCGAAGAGCTGCCTCGGCAAAGGGATTTAGCGTCGACGAATCCAGTATTCACTACCTGCTTCGCAAATACAGTATGGAACAGCGGCCAATGAAGTCGTGCGAACCCAGAGACCTTTTGAATCGCATTTCAGATGTATGTATGTACGAAGGTAGGGCGTTGGAGCTCAGCCACGAATTGATCGACATGGCGTGGCAAAACTATTTCGGAACGGCACACCGTTTCGATTCGCCGATGTCGAAGTCATTCGCCGCTGCTTGATAAACATAGGAGCAGGAGCAGCAGGCAGGAGCACGCGTAGTCGATAAGCTTCCTTTTCCTGCTCCTGCCTGCTGCTCCTGCTCCAGATCTTGAGTGTGGGGAGTTGTCACCGCTTTTCTCGACGGTAGCTACAGTCGCAGGTAGCTAGAAGTCGCAATTGGTGAAAGCGGTGACAAGTCCCTGCACTCGAGAGAAAGCGGTGACAAGTCCCTGCACCATCGCCGAATGACAGGTTGGGAAGGGTGGCTTGCCCCCGCCACAACATGAAATTGATTCAACATTGAATGCTAATGCGAGTTGCGGCGGGGGCAAGCCACCCTTCCCAACCTGACATTTAGCGAGCGTGCGTGATTCCCTGTTGAAAACACAACCATGGACCGTTCCAGTCTGATTTCTGTCTTACTTGCAGGTGTTCTGCTTTGTCTTGGCGGGCCGCTCTCGTCAAGTGCCCAGACAAAGAAAACATCCCCGGCCACAAACGCGACCACCAGTGGAAATTTGGGGGAAGAAATTATCGGCAAACGTATCGTTTTTTCAGACGGGCAGACGCTGGATGTTGACGACGCGTGGAAAAGCGGCGACGCCATTTGGATAAAACGAAACGGAACGTCACAGATGCTGAGCCGTCCGATCAAGCGGATCGAAGATCGGTTTAAGACAGCGGTTAATCCGAATGCATCCGCGTCCGTCCAGCCTAAGCCCGCACGTCCGCCTGAGCCGCCCCGAACGTGGATCTATTTGAATGACGGGGCCCGACTACGAGTGGATGAAGTCCGCGAGGTTTCAGATGGTGCCTGGTATAACCGCGGCAAGCTGACAATATTTCTTGCCCGTGAGCGCATTGCGCGCATCGAAGTTGAGGATCCGAGCTCCGGCGAAGGCTGGAAGGAACATGGATGGTCATCCGGCGATGTGGCACTTGATCAAACGATTAAGAAGAACGCCGGCCGTTTTGGGGTGGATCCATACCTCGTTTTCCTGGTAATTGAGCAGGAATCTCAGTTCCATACGCGGGCCCGAAGCCCCAAAGGGGCCCAGGGACTAATGCAGTTGATGCCTGGAACTGCCCGTCGTTTCGGCGTTTCTAGACCTTATGACCCTGCCGAAAACATTCGCGGTGGGACTCAGTATCTCAAGGAATTGCTGACGATGTTCAAAGGACAGGTGGATTTGGCGCTCGCGAGTTATAATGCCGGAGAGGGACGCGTCCTGGATTATGGCAATCGCGTCCCCCCGTTTAAAGAAACGCGCGATTATGTGAAGCGAATTAGTGCGCGTTACCAGAATCATAAGGCCCCAGATACCACTAAGACGAAGGCCTCTGCGCCACGTCAATAGACGGGAAAGAAGTGCCATGAAAGCTTTTCTATTCAACCGTGTTTCGCTCTTCATTCTATTGTTCGTTGTGAGCTGCAGCTACGTAGTGGCTCAAACAGATCACACTCCTCTTAACAACGCCGCCGTCGTCAAACTCGTCAAAGCCGGTTTCAAAGAGAAAACGATCATCAGCATCATCGCCTCGCGTCCACCAAACTTCGATCTGTCGACTGATCGAATGATCGAACTTAAGAGAAATGGTGTCAGTGAAAAGTTGATTCTTGCGATGCTTGCTCGTCAGGAAGGAACAGAATTCGACGATGAAACATGGTCCGACGAAGCATTCATGAGCAGCGGTAGCGGTGCCAGCGGCAGCACTATGGGTAACCCACAGAAAACGCCGCAGAATTCCAACGGCAATAGTATTGATATTTTCGGAAACAGCGGCGGTTCGAGAGGAACAACCAAGCAACGCGGTGCGAATGGCGAATCGTCAGGAGATACCGTTACCACTGGAAGTGCGACCGTCCGAATACTAAGACCACCTTCAGAAGCTGGTGCCCCACCTAAGCTCGAAAAGACACCTTCGTTAACCAACGACACAGTAGTAGAACTCGTCGAAGCAGGTTTTTCCGAAGGTACCATTATCAGACGAATCGAGCAGTCTCCGGTAGCATTCGATCTCTCACCCGAAAAGCTCGCTGAACTCCGGAGGCATCGTGTGAGCGAGAAAATCTTGACGGCCATGAAGGCTGCAATGGGGATCGATGCCAGTCCTGATAACACACCACCACGCACAGGCAATGTCACGCCACGCCAATAGAGAACGGCGGCTCTTAATCACAATCCTGCTTCTGGTTCTTTTCGCAGGCGTGTCGATGCTCGTAGATCTGTCGGCCTCAGGTTCATCGTCTGCGGCAACTCAGACTTCGCGTCAACGAACCAATCGGCCATCTACGCAACGTAAGTCAGCAGCTCAACCGACACCGACTCCGCCACCGACTGATTTGCAGTCGATGGAACCACCGCCGCCGATACCAAAGCTGAAACCGACTCCGGAACAGGATATCAATCCGGGCGAGGTTATTTCAGTTGAGACGACCGAGGTGATGCTTCCGGTCACTGTGCGAGACTTTGAGGGCAAGCTTGTCAGTAATCTGAACCAAAAAGATTTCCGTGTCTTTGAAGATAATCGTGAACAGCCGTTAAGTGATCTGGCAATCCGACAGGTTCCGGTTGATGCGGTGTTGATGGTAGATGCGTCATCTTCTGTAGCAACAAACCTCGATGACTTTCGGCGTGCGGCGGAAGGTTTTGCTGAGCGATTGCAAGCGGAAGACCGGATCAGCTTGATAAAGTTCGACGACCGCGTTGAACTACTGCAAGACTGGACACATAGCCGCTTTCAGTTGCGGCGCGCGCTGAGTCGCATCGAGCCTGGCATGTTCACTCGTTTCAATGATGCGTTGCTGCTAGCGGCGAAGGATCAGTTTGCCCCTGGAAAAACACGACATGCGGTGATTGTGCTATCTGACGGAATCGACAGTGGCCGCGGCGCTGCGACACTCGAGGCGGCGTTGGAGGCCCTGCTAAAAGCACAAGTCACCGTTTACATCGTTAGCAACACACAGATCGCCCGAGCTTCGAAACAAGCTGAGCTCGATACTCTGCTACATGGAACCGAAAGCACCTTGCGCTTCAATCAACTTCGCATCGATGACTTACGCGAAGGACTACATGTATTGGACCAGAGTGAATTCAATCTGGATCAGATTGCGAAGGCAACGGGCGGACGTCTGTATAAGCCGCAAAGCTTTAATGATTTAACTTCTGTGTACGCGGAAGTGGCCGACGAACTGCGCCACCAATATGCTGTCTACTACACGCCGCTGAACAGGTCGCGTGATGGCGGATTTAGAAGAGTTCGTGTCCAGATGAACAACGCGTCATACTCCGCGGCCACTCGGGTTGGATACTTCGCACCGAAGTCGTAACGTAAATCCCCCTAACGGCAGTTAGGGGATTGTTCAGGCCCAACCTACCCAGGGCGAAACAAGGAAGTTCACGCGCTGGCGAATTCATGTTGCGCTATACAACTCAAGATCCATTCGCCAGCGCGTAGACTTCCTTGGAACGACCGATTGTAGGTCGGACTTGAACCAATCCACCAACTTCCGTTGGTGGTATTTGCGTTCTCAGTCTTTCCTAGGGCTCACGCCCTAGGCTTTACGCTTTCGCCCGCTTCGCGGGCTGCTTCCGATGAGTACTGCCTACGACAAAATCAATCCGGACCCAACGCTCGAAGGGTGGATGGATCTAAGGTTAACTTCAGCGATGCGCGCACTGATTGCTGCGTTCGCCTTGATAGTAACTGTCATCGATCCATCCGGGCCGGATAGGTATGTTGCGCTAACCTATATCGCACTCACTCTGTTCACTGTCTATAGCTTTGTATTCTTAATTCTCTCTCTGACCCGCAGCGATCTCATTCCAGTAAGCATCATGCATTGGCTTGACGTTGCGTGGTTCCTAATCCTCATCGCGCTCAGCAACGGCACAAACAGCATCTTCTTTAACTTCTTTTTCTTTGCGATTCTTACAGGATCATTTGGTTGGGGCCTCAAGACAGGGCTGCGCTTGACGCTCGTTTCTGCAATCTTGTTTACGATAGTTGCGGTGCTGACGGCGCCTCGAGAGCCATCGTTCGAGCTAAACCGGTTTCTCATCCGCGCAATGCAGCTTTTGATTCTCGGTTACATGATCTCTCGCTGGGGAGGGTTCAAGATCCAGCTCAAAGATCGCCTGCAACTGCTCAAGGATATAACTGTGGTTTCCAATCCTCGGTTTGGAATCGATCGCATCTTGAGCGCAATACTTGAGAGGTTGCGATCGTTTTACAACGCCAACGCCTGTTTGCTCATAATCCAATCAAAACCCAATCAGACTGATTCGTTCCAGATGTACCGGGTGCGGCGCGGTGTCCATTCGACAGGAGCATCAGCCCCGCAAATTACTAAGGTCGATGCAGAACTCTTTATCCCACAATTACGACGTGACGCGGTCATGTATCGCGACAATGGTCGGCCCCGAGTCTCTCTATTCGATTTGAACACCAGACAATTGCATCCAGGGGATCCGGGAAAGGCGATCGCCATTGCCAGCGCACTCGAGACGGACGACTTTCTGAGCCTTCCCATTTTGCGTCGAAACGAGACGATCGGCTGGCTCTACATCATCGGCACAACACAAACATTCGATGAGTCAGCAATGGACTTCCTATTGCAATTGATGGATCACGTGACGCTACTAATTGAGAATGTCCAGCTGGTTGATAGCCTTGCCACTGATGCTGCTGAGCAGGAGCGACGCCGGATTGCCCGCGATATGCACGACAGTGTCATTCAACCTTATTTAGGGTTACAACTAGGTATCTCGGCGCTTGCACACAAGTTGCAAGCGGGAAATACGGGCGTCCTGGAAAACGTTGAGGAGTTATTGGACCTTACGAACCACGAATTGGCTGAAATGCGACGGTATGTTTGGGGTCTTCGCGCCAACGAAAAGAAACATGATGTGCTTCTACCGTCGATTCACAGATATGCTGCGCGATTTAGCGCAGTGACCGGAATAACTGTACATGTGAATGCCACGGACCGAATCGAAGTCAATGACCGGCTTTCTGCGGAGCTGTTTCAGATAGTTGCCGAGGGTCTTAGCAATGTCCGGCGACACGCATTGTGTGACGATGCCAGTATTCACATCGGCTGTAAGGAAGGAACAATCACTCTCGAAATCAAGAACCGCCGGCCACAGCCAATCGGCAACAACGGCGACCGCCATGACCGGAGATTGTTTACGCCGCGGTCCATTGCCGAACGTGCCGAATTACTCGGAGGAAAGACTGAAGTTTCTATCGATGAAAACAATTATACAGTCGTTTGCGTTTCAATCCCGCTATAACAGATGAGTGTAATGACAAAACCTATTCGTATCATGATTGTCGATGATCACGCCGTGATCCGCGCTGGCCTGCGTATGTTGATTGAGCAGGATCAGGCGATGAAAGTCGTGGCCATGGCCGGCAACTCCGCGGAAGCATTTGAACGAGCCAAGGTCGACCAACCTGACATAATCATTCTTGATCTTGTGCTTGGTGAAGAAGACGGATTGAATCTGCTACCTGTGCTGCGTGAGAAGAGTCCCAAATCAAGAGTCCTGGTTTTAACTGGCGTACTCAATCCCGATGCGCATCGTGCAGCTGTTCGGAAAGGTGCGATGGGAATCGTGCTGAAGGAGCACGCAGCCGATCTGCTGCTGAAGGCAATTCAAAAAGTGCACGATGGCGAAGTCTGGATTGATCGTTCGATGATGGGCATGATGATTCAGGAGCTTAGCCGTCCTAACCAGACCGACCCCGAAGCCGTAAAGATCGAGGAGTTAACCTCACGAGAGCGCGAAGTAATCGAATTGGTAGGCGAAGGGCTTAAGAACAAGCAAATTGCCGAGCGGCTGTTCATCAGTGAAACCACGGTGACTCACCATCTCAGCTCCGTTTTCTCCAAGCTCGACGTTTCCGATCGCCTGGAACTCATTATTTATGCCTTCCGCCATGGTCTGGCCAAGATGCCGGCGAAATAACAGGAGCAGGAGCAGCACGCAGGAGCAGGAAGAGACAGGAGCAGGAGCAGGAATCAATCCGGAATCACAATGAAGAAAAGTCGAAAGGAGAAGATTTATGCCTACCTCACAAGGCTTTCGAGGATTACGTGTGTACCAAATGGCCTTCAAACTCGCGATGGAGATTTATCACGAATCTAAAAGATTTCCACGCGAAGAACTTTATTCCCTCACGGATCAAATACGGCGCGCTTCACGTAGCGTCGCGGGTAACATAGGCGAGGGTTACCGAAGAAAACTTTATCCCAAAATGTTCGTGAGCAAGATGTCCGACGCAGACGGCGAAGGAACAGAGACCCAAGTGTGGATCGAATTCGCATTTGCATGTGGTTACATTTCAGCTGAACTACATTCAAGGTGGATCAAAGGCTACGAGGAGATTGGTCGAATGCTGGGTGGCATGATTGCGCATCCGGAGCGCTTTTGCCATTGATGTACGTATCTATACCCCGTTCCTGCACCCTCTCGTGCTCCTGATCTGGCTGCTCCTGCTTGCTGCTCCTGCTCCTGTCATTTAGCAGCATCCTGCCAACTCCAACCCCTGAAAAAAGTACAGATTCATGCCTATAAAATCGGCATGCAACTCCGTTGTGCCTTCTTCGCAATAAAAATATTATTCAGATATCGAAGTGCCGGAAAAAATGAGTAGTGCGTATTCCGGAACTAGTTGTTTGCTCCTTAACTAAGCCGCGAGCGATAGCAATAGCTCGGAAGTGTGCGGACCGCAACGATAGAAGACTTCCGAGCTTATGTGTACCAGCCGCTCGCTATCGCTAGCGGCTCGATAAAAGTGGGAACAACTCCCGGGTTCTCATTTGCGCAAGTCACGGGCGCACTCAGCCGTTGACTGAAGTTAAGGGTTTGACGTTGAGTGTGGGAACAACTCCCGAGTTCCCATAGGGGCAGTAACTAGCACGGCCAGCCCAGCCGTGAACGATGGATTGAGTCAGGAGTATTAGTTCGTGCGGATGCCTCTAAACTAATTACAGCCTGCGTCCTCCACTCACTGAATTCTCCCACTCCATTCCAAGACCCTGGAATTCTTGCGCCTACCGGAGCCATGAATCCTTTTCCCAGACGCAGCTAAGCACTTAGCGCGTAGAAGGAGCCTCGCATCATGATTACCC
>Ga0114129_10009666_pt1 | contig 13764 bp, 10 predicted proteins | sample RhiMetdeltSRZDD1_FD_80071 | JGI IMG/M metagenome (GOLD analysis project Ga0114129, IMG submission 80071) | Populus rhizosphere microbial communities from Tennessee, USA - Rhizosphere MetaG P. deltoides SRZDD1 (version 2) (version 2) | ecosystem: Host-associated > Plants > Roots > Rhizosphere >...
AAAGCCTGCCACATTGCTTGCATAGGTGGCGACGGAGCCTTTATCGACGCGCGGCGTATACAGGATGTTGTTTTTTATCTTGTTCCCCGTGGGGCTTGGCTTGCTTCCCTTTGACTTGGGTATGTTAATGCACCAGCGTCCGTCCGAAGCCATTACAATCGTGTTGTTGTACACCTTGTTTCGGCTGGACCCCTCTGCTCCATCCGTGGCGAAAAGCGAAATGCCACTGGCGTGATTGTTGTAAAGCAGATTGTTAATGAACGTGCTGTCGCTCACGCCGTCACAGTTGATGCCGGAACCACCACCGGTTCCGTTTTCATAGATGATGTTCTTTTGCACCATCGCGAATGAAATGATTCCATCGCCAGGCTTTTGTTTGAGATCTCCGTTCATGTGGATTCCGGCGCCGAAGTTGTGGTGCAGCGTATTGCTTCGGATGGTGGGGAAATCGCCGCTGTTGCTCTGGTAAATGCCATGCTCGCCGTTACTGGAGCATTGATTATTCTGAATCAGCGGGTGATAGCTGAATGCCAGAAAGATCCCTGTATTGAAGCTGTTGTGCACATTGCAATTTTGTACTGTGATGAAATCCGTTCCGCGAATATCGATCCCGTGATGAGGAGATCCAGCCACTTCGAATCCGTCGATTACCCAGTAGCTGACCGTGTTGTTGAAGAGTTCTATTTCCAGGTTGCTGGAGTGGGAGTTGGAGGCGCCGGGGGCATTGATAATAACCACGGCACCGGCGTTGGCCTTAAGAGTCTTGACGGCCCCCGCCTGGCCGGAGCTCGCGATCCGGCAGCCGGCATAGGTACCGGATCCGACCAGAATGGTATCACCCGAAGCGATAGTGGTAACGGCGTGTTGAAGAGTGGCCCATGGTTGTGCCTGTGTGCCGGGATTGGCGTCGTTTCCGCTGGTCGACACGTAAAACGTCGCGGCCTGAGCGGTCGCAGTGAGGGCAGCAGCGAAGCCGGCAATGATTAAAAAACGGATGATTGGTTTCATGTTCTCTCCTTTTTCAAGACTACCAACAGTTGTAAATACGGCACTCCCTGCGCATTCGGCGCAGCGTCGTGTGGAGACGCATGCGATTCGCGGCCCTGTAATTAAGGCGATTTTTCGCTCCGCCTGGACTGCAGCAGTTGAAACTCAAGGGAATGCACTGGAGAAGCAAGTTCGACAGACTTCCACGCCGTTTCAAATTCCGGGTGCTGAACCATGATGTCGACGCTCCCCGACGTTAATTCCGCGATCAGGAACTCACCGTGCGGGCCCGCCTTGACTGACTTTCCGAGGAAAGGTTTTTGCTGGCCGCTCTCCTCGCTATACAAAACAGAAACCTCAGCTCCCGCCACAGGCTTGCCGGCCTCATCTCGCACGATCCCACGCACCTGAACACGCGGTTTGCTGACGGCCAGGCGAAGCAATACGAGGCCGCTGGAGGATTCAACGTCGGTGAGTTCGCTTTCCGCCCCGCCACATTCGCTGTGCTGCGCAAAAATGCGATACTTTCCTTCCGGCAGGTCGCGAAACAGGAATCGCCCTTGCGAATCGGTGGAGGCGCTGCGATCGAGGGAATCTCTGGTCCCAGAACGCCATGCCAGAACTTTGGCTCCTGATAAGCGGTGTCCCGATGTGTCGGTGACGACGCCTCCCAACATCGACAGCGAGGAAAGCGCCACGTCGAGTCGCTGTCGTGACGCGTCCCCGAGGGCTGGAAGTGAAAACGCCCGAGAGTACCCGGCATGGCCATCGCAAGCAACCGAAACGCGGTAGTCTCCCGGTTCCAGCAGGCAGCGTGCCTGTCCCAGCGCGTCGCTCCATTGCTGGCACACCGGATTGCCGCTTCGATCGCGAATGTCAGTGCGCGCCATCGGGAGGGGGTCTCCGGACCGCTCCTCGCGCACAAAGACCTCCACCAGAATTCGATCCCCGATTTCGCGCGCAGCGCCTTCAAGTCGAGCGCTGCCAAAAGACTCCATTTCAGCGGTGCTGATTCTGCCCGCCGCAGACGATTCGGTTTCGATCCTCCCGCCTCCGGAAAGGTGATTCCCGCGGGATATTTTCGAAAGGGACGGCCACCAGGGAGCCAGGACGCAGAAACATAGGAGCAGCAGAGCGATCCCGCCCTCCCGGCGTCGCCGCGCGTCTATTCGCCGTTCACTGTTCATAGCAACCGATGTCCGGGCTGGTGCGCAGGTTCCCCCGAATGTCATCCGCCGGCGCGTTGGCGGCACTGGCTGCATCCCTGGCGGCGCTGCCCACCCCCGTCTTTCCGTACAGGTCGACCAGCCTGAGAAAAGCGGCGCGGATCGTGGTCGAACCATCCGCAAACGTGGACGTTGCGGGAACCCAGCGCGGAATTGTCAGTCCCGCGGGGTTGGCAATCAAAGGATTTGCCACCACTCGGGCCGCATCGTCCGTGTAATTGATTTTTTCCGCCGCGTCAAAGGGGATGGCCGCCCCATTGTTCCAGTAAAGATTGTTGGACAAGACGAAGGTGAGAATATCGGCGGGGATGGTGTCGGAGAAGTCCTCCATCGTTCCGGTTGGATCGGCCCAGATATTGTTATACATCCTCACATTGTCCACCTGCGGATTTTGTTTCTCGCGGTTGAGCCGCATGGCGAATGCCTGGGACGGCAGATTGCCGCTGATAGTGTTGTTGCGAAATGTGATGTCCTTCGATCCCTTGACGCCGAAGGGAGCGCGCATCACGTTGGAGGAATTTCCGAGCATCAGATTGTTCTCGATCATCACGTTGAACGATTCATAGTTGCGCGTTCCGTCCTCGCCGCACAGTACGAAGTTGTGACCCGTTGTCCCTTCCCAATTCAAAAAGACGTTCCGCTTCACCGTGATGTTGTTGGCGCCTAGAATGCCGTCTTTGGTTCCGTTGCTGTCCTTGATCACGATAAAGCTGCTGGTGCTGCTGTCATTAACGCGCCCGCTTCCAGCGAAATCATTAAGGAAAACATTGTCCTGCACCGTGACATTCTGGACGCTGTTGATGTCGATGTGTTCATCGGCGCCCTGCTGGTTGTAAAACATGTTTCCTTCCACCGTGATGGCCGTGGCGTTGTTGTTGATCTTCAGAATGTCGTTGGAAAAGCTGTCGTGAATAATATTGTCGCGCAGCACAATGTCGTGCACCAGTTGCTGCTTGCCTCCGCCATCCAGATGAACTACCACAGCAATGGTATTCCCGGGCTGAGACTTGATTTCAAAACCCTGTACAGTGACATGCGAGGCGCCCACGTTGGATCCATACATGGTGATGACGTGATCGTTCGTATTCGTCAATACCGCCTTGTAAGGGATCTCCGAACGCACGGTGACGCCGCTGGTAAAGTGCCTGGCGAACCGGGTGCGGCCGGTATAGGTTCCCGGACGCACGACGATGGCGCTGCCGTCGGGCACCTGGCCCAACGCAAACTCGATGGTAGCCCAGGGGTTGCCGATAGATCCGTTCCCGGTGGTATTGCTGCCGTTGGTGGCGACATAAAAATCGGCGGCGAAGCTGGAAGCTGTGAAAATGCCGGCAACGAGGGCGGATAACAACAAAAGCGATGCACGCTTTGTTTGCATGGACTCCTCCGTGACATTTGCGCGCAGAACGCGCAGGCTTGATACACGCTGACCAGGCGCGAGGACGAAATTCCCAGCGCCGGGGATTGCTCTTGGATCAGGGGTAAGGCCGCTGTCCTAACGAGTAGCACCGATTTGGGTGTTGTCAAGCAAGGGAGTATAGACATTTTCGGGGTGAAAAAATCAAATTGGCCACAGAGGCACGGAGCCACAGAGTACGTTAGACAAGTTTTTGATTTTCATACTCCGCGTCTCGGTGGCTCTGTGGCCAATTTGGCCCGCGCGTTTTGGGGGCGAGCTCATGCCGTTGCGCTTACCACCAGAAGAATTGGGAAGCCAAGGTAGCGCTCAGCTCCGGGCACGCCCCGGATGAGCTCTTCGTCCCCGCTGAATTCAAAGCTGCGAACATCTTTGAACCCGGCTCTTTCAAATTGCTCCAGGTATCCGGCCACCGTGTGGCGGTGCGCGCCCAGGCGGAACTCAATTCCTGATTTTTCAAAGTTCGCCTCAATCCCGGCAGCGGCCATTTGAGGATGGTATACGGAAAAAACGAATCGTCCGCGGTCCGACAGAATTCGTTTCACTTCCTCGAAGAGCCTGGACAAGTTCTCCAGGTGCTCTCCAACCAGCGCGCACAGCACAGCGTCGAAGAGCCCGGATTGAAAAGGCAGCTCTTTTTGCAGGTTGGCGAAGGCGAGCGGCACCTGTGGAAATCTGCGGCGCGCCACCGCCAGCATTCCGAAAGAGAAGTCAACACCTGTCAGTCTGCTGCCGGCGTTGAGAAGCGGTCCAAAATTTCTGCCCGTGCCGCACCCCGCGTCCAGGACGCGCTCTCGCCCGGGTGAAAGAATGCCGATCGTGCATCGCGCATCCATGCTTACTACCGGATTGGGTGTGCGATCGTACGTTTCCGACCAGAGATCGTAACCGTCTTGCGGACCGATTCGCCGGATTTCTGGCATGCCCGTTTTTTACAGAATCCTCAGAGCACTCAAGGCGCGCCTGCCGTTATCGGGAAGATCCATTGCATCGGTTCACCTTTTACGCCTGCTTGCCCGTAACTCGGGGCAAACAAGCCATGTTTACGGATCAGCTTGCTTGGAATTGGATTGGCGCACATATATTAATACATTCGCGGTCCTTTTTCTTTTCTCCACACCTCTCTGTGATCAATGTCTTTGCCATCCATCGCTAATTCATATATAAGTCCGCTTAACTAATGCCTAAAACCGATAACAGGGTCCTCTTGCTGGATGCAGATTTGTTAAACCGAAGCCTTCTGCATCACTGGCTGACTGCGGAGGGCTATGACTGCTCGACCGCGACAGCCCCTGAGGAGGCCTGGAGCCTGCTCGAGGTCGGCGGTTTTGCACTCGTAATCTGGGATCTGGTAATGCCCGGCCAATCCGGTATGGAGCTGCTCTCCGAAACCGCGGCGCGATTTCCCGACGTTGCCATCGTTACAGCCGCCCTGATCGATGATCGCCGTTCCGCGATCCAGGCGCTGCAGGTGGGCGCTTATGGCTACCTGGTAAAGCCCTTTGAGCTTAATGAAGTCCTCGTCAACGTCAGCAATGCCCTTGAGAGACGCCGGCTGCTCCTTGCACGGCGCGACTATCAGGAAAGACTGGAGGAGGAAGTTCAGAGGCGCACGGAAGATGTGCGGCGGCGAGAGCTTGAGATCGCCATGCGTCTGGTGACGGCGACCGGCTATCGCGATGGAGAAACAGGCGCGCACATACGAAGGATCGGCATGTACTCGGAGGTTCTCGCCAGGGCGCTTGGCTGGAGCAGCTCTTCCATCGACGAAATCAAAGTGGCTGCGCCGATGCACGACATCGGAAAGATAGCGGTACCGGATTCCATTCTCCTTAAACCCGAAGCTTTGACTGAAGAAGAATTCGAGGTATTGAAAAAACACACCGAAATAGGCGCTCGAATCCTGAGCGGTTCGGATATTCCTCTGCTGGCGATGGCAGGAGAGATTGCGCTGTACCACCACGAGCGGTGGAATGGAACCGGTTATCCACGAGCGCTGTCAGGCGAGTTGATTCCTGAGTCGGCGCGCATAGTTGCCATTGCGGACGTCTATGACGCCCTGCTGCACAAGCGCATTTACAAGCCTGCAATTTCGGAAGAGGACGCGGTAGCCGAAATGCAGAAAGAGCGGGGAAAACACTTCGATCCGGTTATTTTTGAGAGATTCCTGCGGGTTCTTCCCCAGTTCCGGGATATTCGCCACAAGTGGACCGACGTAAGACCGGAAGACTTTGTTGCCACAGAGCCGCAAAGCGACAAAGAAGGGCGATTCAATTAGAAGTGATCACCGCGACCGCTGATGGGTCAAATGCGAGCAACTGCCAGTACCGCGTTCAAACCGCCGAACGCGAAAGAATTGGAGAGTGCGTAGCGCAGTTCCCGTTGCCGGGGTTCGTTCGGAGTATAGTCCAGATCACATTCCGGATCACGACCTCGATAGTTGGCGGTGGGAGGCACCACCCCCTGGCGCATGGCCAGAATTGTAATGAGCAATTCAAGAGCGCCGGACGCGCCCATCAGGTGGCCGTGCATCGATTTGGTGGAGCTTACTGAAATCTCCCCGGCAGAGCTTCCAAACGCCTGTCGGATTGCTTTGGTTTCAATCGCGTCGTTTATTTTGGTCCCTGTGCCGTGGGCATTGATGTAGTCAATCCGCTCCGGCGATAGTTTAGCCTCGCGCAATGCCTGCTCAATTGCGCGCGCGGGCCCCTCCACGCTGGGCTGAGTGATGTGGCTCGAGTCCGCGCTGGCCCCGTAACCGAGCACCTCTGCGTAAATATCCGCACTGCGGCGCCGCGCATGTTCGTACTCCTCCAATACCAGAACGGCCGCGCCTTCGCTGATTACCAGACCTTCGCGGTCGATGCTGAAGGGACGGCATGCCGTTGATGCATCGCCGTTTCCGGAAGCAAGAACACGCATTGCTTCCCAGCACTTGAAAAAACCCAATGTCAGCGGGGCATCAGACCCACCGGCCAGCATCACATCAGCCGCCCCTGCCCGGATTGTTCTAAAAGCCTCGCCGATGGCATGGGTTGCCGAAGCGCAGGCCGTTGAAATCGACAGCGTCGGTCCCTTAATACCCAGGTACATGCATATCTGACTCGCCGCGGCATTATGCATAAGGCGGGGTATGGTGAGGGGATGCAGGCGGGTCGAACGCTTACCGTAGAGTTGATAATAACTGGCGTCGTAGGTTTCAGCGCCCCCGCAGCCTGAGCCCATGAAGACGCCGGTGGAATAGGCCTCCTCTTCCTCGGTCTTGATCCCTGAATCCGCCATCGCGGCTCGCGACGCGACTATGGCAAACTGTGAAAAACGATCCAGCAGGTCCAGCTCCTTGGGCTGAAAATGTTCTTCGGGCCGGTAACCGCGGGCTTCTCCAGCCACGCGGATTCGGAGCGCTTCAGCGTTGAAGCGAGTGAGCGGGCCAATCCCTGGTTTGCCCTTCTCAATTTCCTTCCAGAGCTCGCTAAGGCTGGACCCCAAGGGAGAAACCGCACCCAGGCCGGTGATTACAACCCGCCTCATGTAGCCTGGCTCTCTGTCGGGGTAGCTCCCGCTGGACCAGTCTGAAGCGCGCTGGCGACGCCGCTGACTACGTCGCCGATGGTGTGCATCGTCTTGGCTGCGTTATCCGGAATGGTAATGTTGAACTCATCTTCGAGGTCGAACACAATGCAGAAAACCTCAAGCGAATCAAATTCGAGTTGTTCAAACGTTGTGTTCATGTCCAGTGAGAGTTCACCCACCCGCTTGTTCTTCCTGAGCACCGCGAGGACGCGATTCTTTACATCCTCATCGATCATCGAAACCTCCTGTGCAGCTTCGCCCGCTCACAGACAGCACTTTATCTTACGTGATTTACGCGTGGGGAAACAGCAATTCTGAGCTTTGGGAAGTCAGTACCACCGGCGTGTGGGGCGTTAAAAGATCAACCGCGAAGGCGCAAAGGCGCGAAAGCAAAGATTGCGTAGGTCTTCAAAACCGCAGACATTTCAATGCTTAGTCTCATTTGGGCAGCCAAGTGAGCTCATATTTCGCGCTTTCGCGCCTTCGCGGTTCCGGTTCTCCTCAATCGGCGCTGAAAGCCGCGCTTTCTGCTGAAGCATCGGTCGTCGGGCGGTAGATGTCGCCGTATCGCGCTGTGATTTTTTCGACGTAGTCCATGGTCTCTTTGTAACGGGGGATCCCTCCAGCCCGCCTCACAGCGTTCTCTCCGGCATTGTAAGCCGCAAGCGTCAATTTCAGGTTGTTGTCAAATGTATCAAGCAGGAACTTAAGATACTTGACCCCTCCCTCGATGTTCTGATCGGGGTCCATCACGTTCTCCACCCCAAAGCGCCTGGCAGTCGCTGGGATTAATTGCATCAGGCCACAGGCGCCTTTGTTAGAGACGGCACTCGCTCTGTAGGTGGATTCTGTCAGCATGACCGCCCGAACCAGATCGGGGTCAACGCCGTATTCGGCGGAATGCTTGTTAATAAAGGTGTCATAGGGCGAGGCAGCGCTCGCGGCCATTGCTTCCTCCACCACTGAAGGTGAGGGTTGCAGGGAAGGGGTTGCCAGTGAAGCGTTTTGCGCAAAGCAAAGGGACAATACCAACGAGAATAAGTAATCCATTCGAAGTAACCTCTGGTCTGAAATTTTTTCTTGCCTTATTCATAGCGCCACAGTCCCCCACTAGGAGCTCTGAACCTCCAGGGTGAATGTTCAGAGCGCTTTGGAACTCTGCAACAAGTTCCGAGAGCACCGTGTTTTTTCAGGGTGAATACGAGGAATGTCGTATCCTTTTAGTCAGATGACCGAGGTGAAAAAAAGTTCTAAACTTTTTTCAATTCCTGCAAAAAATGCAGACCTTTCCAGGATGGGAAAGAAACATTGGAAAAGGCAAAGAAGGGAACCCGAACCGCTCAACCCTTGTAGAAATCCTTTAGTAGCGATACCATGCATGCACTAGAGTTGCTGGCCGGCGAGTTTTTAGAAAAGAGTAATTCTGACAAAAATCGGACGACTCTGCGGAGGGGGTCAGGCAGGCGGGACCCTCGAAAAGTCACCCCGAGGATGGGAAGAGCCGGGGGTTGAATTACCGTGGTGAACTTTGGCCATTGCGCCGCGCAGTTAAGTTTTGCCGAGATGAGGATCACTGGAATCCTAAAAGTCCTTTGCTGTTGTTTGTGCCTTCGGGCTGAACGTATCCTTGCAAAGTAAATGTAAGAAAGATCACCTTTGGCTTGGCCTGATAGTACCAGAATTTCAAGCATTACCTCATGAGCACTCTTGTTTATCGCGCGGCTGATGGCCGGTCGATGATGCAGATTCTGCAAGAGAATCGATCCATCTCTCTCGGGCGCGATCCTTCCAACGACATTGTTTTTAAACACCCCAGTATTTCGCGCCATCACGCTCAGATCTGCTGCACCGCAGGAGAGTACTTCATCGAGGATCAGAACAGCAGGAATGAAGTCTTCGTCAACGGATCAAAAGTAAAGAAGCATCAATTGAAAGACGGAGACGTGATTGTATTGGGGCTGGCCCGCGACAATGCCTTGAGATTCTCGCTTAACCGAGGCGAAGAAGTACCGGAGTTCTCGCGCAGCGCCTTTGATTTCTCCAAGGCAGCCTTCAACAACCTACGAAATCTGCAGATGCTCATTGGGGTCAGCGAAACAATGACAACCTCGCTGGAACTCGACGAGGTCTTCGAGAGAGTGCTGAACGGCGTGCTGGAAATTTCCTCCGGGATGCGCGCGATGATCATCCTCAAAAACAAATCCGGGGAAATGGAAGTTGCTTATCGCAAGAACACCGCGGATTCGGATTCGGAAGGGAATGAGACCTTCAGCAGGAGCATCATCAATCGCGTCCTTGAATCCCGCCAACCCTTTCTGATTAATGACACGGCGGTGGACCTGCAGCTTCAAAATCAGGCCAGCATCGGCGCTCTGGAGCTGCACAGCATGGTGGGAATTCCCCTGCTGTACTCGCAGAAATACGTAGCCCAGAACAGATCATCGGATCCTCTGATGGGCATCCTCTACGTGGACAGCAAGACGCGGCGGCGGCGCTTTAATGAAGAGGATCTCAATCTCCTTCTGGCCCTCTCTTACCAGGCGGCAATCTGCATCGAGAATGCGCAGATCCACCATGACCTCCGGGAAAACTACGTCGCGCTGGTAACCTCACTGGCGCAAGCCGTGGAATTGAAAGATCGATATACCAGGGGTCATTCTGAACTCGTGTCGCGTTATGCAGTGGCGATGGCCGAGCGCCTGTCATTAACGATGAGGGAAATTGAGGATATCGGGCGAGGAGCGCTGCTGCACGATGTCGGCAAAATCGGCATCGATGAGTCGATCCTCAACAAGAGTGGAAAACTGACCGAGGAAGAAGCGGAGTTGATCCGCCAGCACCCGCGCTTTGGGGCACAGATACTGCAGCCTATCCCCTACATGTCAGACGTCCGCGATATGGTGCTACATCATCACGAACGCATGGACGGCAACGGCTATCCGGATGGTCTGAAGGGGGACGAAATCAAACTCGGGGCGCGCATCGTCGCCATCGCCGACGTGTTCGAAGCGCTCACCTCCAGGCGCTCCTACCGGCGTGCCCTCTCTTCTCGCGGTGTAGTCAAACATCTGGAAACCGAAGCCGAATCCCGCCTGGATCCTGAGCTGGTGAAGCTTTTCATCAACATTTTCAGGGAAGCTGAGTTCAAGAAGGGCGCGGTGCGTCCGAAGTCAAACGCCACTGTTTCCTTCAACGAGCGAAAGCAGGCCAGACTGAAGACCGGCGCAGCCTGATTTGCTGATTTGCCACAAAGCCACAAAGTCACAGAGTTCAACGAAATCATTCGGAAGTGTCACTTTCAGGCCCGATCGCCAGTTCCAGCAGAATTGTCACTTCAAGGCCGGAATTATCACTTCAGGCCAGAATTGCCACTTCAAGACAGAATTGTCACTTCAAGACAGAATTGTCACTTCAAGGCCAGAATTGCCACTTCAAGACAGAATTCGCTTCAAGGCCAGAATTGTCACTTCAAACAGAATAACCATCCTCTGTGGCTTTGTGGCAAATCCTTGTGGCTTTGTGGCTCTGTGGCAAATCCCCATCGTCTACCCAAGCGCCGTCCAGGTGATGTGAACGGAGAACTTTCCTTTTCTCTGCAGGCGAAGGATGATGCGCTTATAGCCGTTGGCGGCGGTCGGCCCCTGCGCCACCATCACATAGGGGTCGGTGACGTCGACGCGACAAGGCACACCCGGCAAACCTCCCAAAACCTGCCCGGTATTGGCAACGTCTCCATCAATAACGACGATAGTGGGATGCGTCTTCGCTTCGCCGTTCCAGGTGAGTGATCCGTGCGAGAGTGTTTTACGGCGGGTTGGCGCCGGTAGATTCGCCGTCGTACTGTCAGAGCCTGCCGCAGCCGCCGGCGTGGTTGTTTCCGTCGACTTTCGGTTCTCTTCCTTTTTTGAAGAGGCGGTTTGCGTCTGCCGCAACCTGGATTCAGTACCGGACGTCTTTTTTTCCGATCTGGACGCGTGCGATCCCCGTTGAGCCGGCGTCGCTGGCTCGATTACCTTGTTGATGGCCGTCTTGTCGGGGACAACCCCGGCCGTGGACTGCGGTACTGAGGAATCGGCTTGGGAGGGAGCGGCCTGGGCCTTCCCTTCGGTTGAGACCGCACTGCTCGCGATGTAACTCCCGGGAGCTTGCGGTGCTGAGAATTTAGAATGAATATAAAACGCAGCCACCAGGGCGGCGGCCCCCAGGACTATTGCGCTGATCCATTTGAATCGATCGTTTGACTGCTTCTTCACGACGACCCTCTCCGGCGCCACCGCTTCAATTCCGGCTCTCTGCAAATCTAATTTGCGTTTCAATCGCCGCAAGTCGACGAGCATCTCCCTGGCCGACTGATAACGAACGTCCCGATCCTTCTCCAGCGCCTTGATAATGATCTGCTCCAACTCCGGCGGAATGTCCGGATTGATTCGGGAAGGCGGCACCGGCGGCTTATTGAGAATCGCGTCAAAAACCAGAGCCTGAGTTTTTCCGCTGAACGGCAAGATTCCGGTGATCATTTCGTAAAGGACCGCTCCGAACGAAAACAGATCGGAGCGCGCGTCCAGGTCTTCGCCCCTGGCCTGCTCGGGTGACATGTACATGACAGTCCCGAGTGTTGTCCCCGGACTGGTCAGGTTCTCTTCCAGGCGTGAAGGCCCCAGAGTTTCCTGGACGTAGTTTCTTTCTTCCACGAGCTTGGCCAGCCCGAAATCGAGAATTTTTACCACCCCCCGCGTGGTGAGAAAAAGGTTGGCCGGCTTAACGTCGCGATGAATCACTCCCTTTGCGTGCGCGGTGTCAAGGGCATCAGCGACTTGAATGCCGATATCGAGCAACTGGCCGAGTGCAAAAGGCCTTTCGGGGTGCTGTTTGAGGGTGCGGCCGTCGAGCAGCTCCATCACAATGAACGGCTGGCCATTATGGGTGCCGACGTCATACACGGTGCAGATGTGCGGATGGTTCAGAGCGGAGGCGGTGCGTGCTTCACGCTGAAACCGCTCCAACGCGAGGCTGTCGCTGGAAAAGCCTTCAGGAAGGAATTTGAGAGTGACGGGCCGCCCGAGGCGCACGTCTTCGGCTTTGTATACGACGCCCATACCGCCGCCGCCGAGCTTCTCCTGGACCAGATAGTGCGAGACGGTTTGACCGATCATAGATGTCGAACACTTCCGGCGACCCCCAACTTGAACGCTAAGAATAATCCCATTGGAAGTCGAATTCAATGGCTGAGGGCAGCCTGAAGGAATTATAGGAGAAAAGGCAAACCGTTGCCCTTTGCGTCTTTGCGCCTTTATGGCAAGATTCCTCATGCACGCGAATGACTTTTTCTGGACGACGCTGAAGGTTCGGTGGGGCGACATGGACGCGTTAGGCCATGTGAACAACGCCAAGTTTTTCACTTATTTTGAAGCCGCGCGGATGGAGTATTTGAAAGAAGTCGGATTGTGGAAGCGGGGCCAGCGGGACCAGGGGCCGCTTCTGGTTGCCGAATCAATGAATTTTCGCAGGCAAGTGGTGGCGGACCAGACAATTGAGATTGGCGTGCGGATCAGCGAGGCGCGGCAGCGCAGTTACGTGATGGAGGTCGTAATGCGCGACGAGCAGCACAATGCCGTCGCGGATGGAAACTGCGTCCTGGCTTGGGTTGACTATGCGGCCCAGAAGGCGATTGCCATTCCGGAAAGAATTCGCGAGCTGATCAAACCACCGCGTCCCGCAGATACATCGGCGTGAAAGCCTGCCGGTCCCCGCGTCCAAAGAGCATTTTCAACTTGCGAATGCTTGCCTTGACCACTTCCGGATTATTCAGACTGTCCCTGGCGAGCTCGCGGATGATTTTTGGCCTTCCATAGAATTTCAAGTACGCCCACTGCTGGAGGCGGACCAGCCGTTCGCCTGTGACGTGATTGCGGTCAAATGCGATCTGGTCACTGGTGCAGTCATCCCAGTTGATCTGCTCCAGCTCCAGCTTCTTTTCGCGAAGGGTCTCGTCAAAAATCGCAGTGCCGGGAATTGGGATCACAATGTTGAAGTTGGCGCGCACCAGCGGAAGGCTGCAGGCAAGGCGAATCGTGTCCCAGATCTCCTCTTCGTGTTCGTCCAGGAAGCCGATCATGAAGTAACCGGTGATCTTGATTTTGCTGCAGCCGGCGATCATTTCCGCCTTTTCGCGGATTTTCGCCACTGTGACCCGTTTTTGAATCAGTTTTTGAATGCGGTCGTTTCCCGATTCGATTCCTACCGCCAGCGATTCGCATCCAGCCCTTTCCATCAGTTGAAGCAGTTCCGGGTAAAGCGAATCGAGTCGTACACCCACAGGGCAATCCCATTTGTAATCCAGCCCGGCTGCGATCAAAGCTTCACAAAAAGCGACGGCGTACTTCCTGTCGAGTGTGAATTCGTCGTCGATGATGCTGAAGCGACGGGTGTTATAGCGTCGCCTCAACAGCGTGAGTTCTTCGATGACGTGCGACACGCTCCGGTGGCGCAGCTTGCGCCCGGAAAGGCCCGGCGTGTTGCAGTAGGTGCACGGATAAGGGCAGCCGCGAGTTGTCAGGATGG
>Ga0114129_10009667_pt1 | contig 13762 bp, 8 predicted proteins | sample RhiMetdeltSRZDD1_FD_80071 | JGI IMG/M metagenome (GOLD analysis project Ga0114129, IMG submission 80071) | Populus rhizosphere microbial communities from Tennessee, USA - Rhizosphere MetaG P. deltoides SRZDD1 (version 2) (version 2) | ecosystem: Host-associated > Plants > Roots > Rhizosphere >...
ATGATCATTCGGAATGCCACGAAACTAAAAGATATTGTTGAGAATCTTTCGGATGTCGACAATGTTCAAACGGGCGCCGCACGTGTGCGCAGCCAAAAGGTTTCGTTGGCGAAGATCGTGGAGGATGTGATCCTGACATTTCACGATGAGGCGAAATCCCGAAACATTACTCTAAACTCTGAGCTTGGAAATTCTCCTTTCTATTTGGATGCAGACGAGGTAAAACTTGGTATCGCTTTGAGCAATTTGGTGAAGAATGCTCTCCAGTTCACAGAATCTGGGGGGCATGTGACGGTGAAGGTTCAGGAAGATTCTGGCTATTTCAAAGTTAGTGTTGTCGATGATGGCATGGGCATTGCCGCCAGAGACTTGCCACGTGTCTTTGAACGATTTTTCCAGGTCGAATCTCATCTTACCCGTCGTTATGGAGGCATGGGGCTGGGACTTGCAGTAGCCAAGGCAATGATCGAGATGCACAATGGCCGCATTTGGGTGGAAAGCGAAGAAGGGAAAGGAAGCACATTTATTTTCCTTCTGCCCACCGAGCAGAAACAACACTCCGCGCCTTCATCGAATCCATTTGTTGAGTAATTATCTTTCCGCAAGATTTCGTTCAATTGGGTGATCGTCTTAAGTAGACTGTCACCTTTTCTTTTATAATTGCCCGCAATATGGAGCCGCAATTTCTGGTTTTCGGCCAATTAACTCGCGAATATCTTCTCCCTCCCGACGGTCCTCCACGGCTTGACATGGCGGGTGGGAGTTTGCTTTATGCCGCCGCGGGGCTACGTTTATGGGAATCGGAGATTGGCCTGGTAGGACGCGCAGGCAATGACTATCCGCGCGAGTGGCTGAATAACTGCAAATCACGGGGGATGGATATTTCGGGCATCCGCATTATCTCCAAAAATTTGGATGTAAGGGAGTTCATTGCCTACAATGAATCCTTTGAAGCGAACCGTGTCAATCCTGTTTCTCATTTTGCCCGGCGTGATATGACGTTTCCCAAATCCCTGCTCGGATATCAGCCTCCTGATGACAAAAAGAAACCTGACCGCGAAAGCGTGTTGATTGTGACAGATATTCCCAACGATTATTTGACTGCCCGGGCGGCGCTGTTGTGTCCAATGGATCTCGTTACCCAGACCCAATTGATCGCAGGTATGAAACGTGGTAGTGTACATACCTTCGTGCTGGACCCCGGACCAGCTACCATGACCAGGGCGGCACGACGCGAATTGCCTGCTCTACTTAATGGGGTAACAGCTTTCCTTCCTTCACAGGCTGAATTGTCAAATCTATTCTGGGGTGAAACCTATGACCTTTGGAAAATGGCTGAAAAAGTTTCGATGTATGGCTGCGAATATGTAGTGATCAAATGTGGCTCACGCGGCCAATTGCTGTACGATACAAACAGCAAACGGAAATGGGAAATCCCAGCTTACCCGGCGCGCCTTGCCGACCCTACGGGCGCCGGCGATGCGTTCTGTGGAGGATTCATGGCTGGTTATTGTAAAAATTATGATCCCCTGGAAGGAGTTTTGTATGGGAATATATCTGCTTCGTTGAAGCTGGAGGGAAGCGGTGCGTTCTATCCACTGGATGTATTGCCTGGGCTTGCTGAAGCGCGCCTGGGTGCTTTGAGAAATATGGTGAGGGCAGTTTGATGAATGATGTTGTGAACCGTGTGATTGAATTTGCGATTCAGATCCAGCAAATTCCTGCACCAACTTTCCACGAGCAGAAGAGAGCTGAACTCGTGCGTGGATTGTTTCTTGCAGAGGGATTGAACGATATTTGTATTGATGAAACTGGAAATGTGTTTGCCCGAATGGCGGGAAAAGGGGATGGCAATCCGCTCGTCGTTAGTGCGCACCTGGATACGGTCTTTCCAATTGAGACGGATCTGCGTGTCACGCGGGGCTCCGAGTTGATTCATGGGCCCGGGCTTGGAGACAACTCCCTCGGCGTCGCCTCGCTGTTCGGATTGTTTTGGTCTCTGCAGGAGAAAGAGCTTCAACCGGGTGGGGACATATGGTTTGTCGCGAATGTTGGAGAAGAAGGGCTTGGTGACCTGTGCGGGATGAAAGCAGTCGTTGACCGTTTTGGAGGAGATATCCAGGCTTATCTTGTACTTGAGGGATTAGCTTTGGGGCACGTCTATCATCGTGCGGTAGGAGTCAAACGCTATCGCGTTACCGCGCGCACCTCAGGTGGACACTCCTGGTCAGATTATGGTCACCCATCCGCCGTGCATGAGTTGTCAAAACTGGTAGTGGCATTGGCATCGCTTGAGTTGCCGAGTCATCCACGCACCACAATGAATGTAGGAAAGATTTCAGGTGGGACTTCGGTGAATGTGATTGCTTCTGAGGCTTCCCTCGAACTGGATTTACGTTCAGAAGGGCAGGAGTCTTTGGCAGCTTTGGTTTCAGCGGCCGATAAATTGATTCACAAAGCAAACAGGGCCGGAGTAAATATCGAAGCACAGGTGATCGGACAACGACCTGCCGGAGAAATATCTGTAAATCATCCGCTTGTGCTTCTTGGGATGGATTGTCTGCGTGAACAGGGATTGGAGCCAGGGTTGATATCGGGTTCAACAGATGCGAACGTGCCAATGAACAAAGGATATCCTGCCATTGTGCTGGGGATCACAACAGGTGGCAGTGCACATACGATCCATGAATATATCAATACACCACCCATTGCACAGGGTATAGAGCAGTTAGTCAGGTTTGTAAGTAGAGTTTGGTAATTAAAAGAGGTCAACGATTGCTTATTGACCTGTTTTGTTGGCATCAATTACAACTTACTAATTACTGCGCATCAATCTCCAGTCTCTATTTCAGCTCCGAAACTTCATACACTTCTAATGGCTGAGTCTTGCCTTTTACGGAAAGTGGGATAAATGGCTTTGCGCTGATCTCATCCTTGACGCGCTCATACGCCTCTCTGCTGATCAGAATTTGATTCCTGGCACAATTCTCCTGGATGCGTTTTGTCGTATTGACACTGTCGCTAATGGCAGTATATTCGAGTCGTTTCTCAGTGCCGATCCACCCCAACACAGCTTCACCGTAATGGATGCCAACACCGAAGTCAAGATGAGCCTCCTTGGGCATCTCGTTGTGTAAGGCTGCAACCGCATCACGAATAGCCAAAGCAGATTTCACCGCGCGCAACGTATGATCGGGTTGTGGGAGCGGTGCGTTATACCATGCCATGACCGCATCGCCAAGGAATTTATCCACAGTACCTTCATGAGTGAGCACCGCATCCGCGGCTGCGGCCAGATAACGGTTCAATACAGCCACCAACTCTTCAGGTGAGTGCTGTTCACTATAAGCCGTGAAGCCGCGAATATCTGCGAACAGGATCGTAATGTATACTTTTTTGCCGCCAATTTGCAAACTATTCGGGTCGATTTGATCGAGCACTGCTGGAGACACCATTCGTCGCAATAACCCGCGCTGGGCCTCGAGCTTTTTCTGTTCTGTCATATCATCGAGCACGATCGCAACGCCTTGGGTCTTTTGTCCGGCATCTTTAAGTGGGGAGAGATTGAAGCGCCAATCCACGTAGCCGCGCTCGGGCAGAGATTGGCTGAGTTCGAGTCCCACAACGGGCTGGTCATTTTTGCGGACGGAGGCCAAATGTGGCAGGATATCTTTTGCGAACGTGGGCATGATTTCATTGAGTGGCATCCCCACGATCTCAGCGGAGGCGCGCCCTAAGATGGATGCAGCGGCTCGGTTACAAAGAGTGATTTGATCCTGCACGTCAGCAGTGATCACCCCCGACACGATAGACGCGAACACATCATCCATGAGATTCTTGAGTTCGGTCACTTCCTCGAGGGTACGTTTAAGCGAAGAGAATAAGCGTGCATTCTCAATAGCAACTGCAGCCTGGTTTGCAAAAGCGGTCAGTAGATCACGATCTGATTCAGAGAAGATTCCTGAACGAATGCGATTATCAGTGTAGATGACACCGATCAATTCTGATTTGACCATCAAGGGTACACATAAGATCGAACGCAAATTAAAAGCGATGATACTTTCCTGACCACCGAAGCGAGGATCTTCACGGGCATTTGTCGTGACGATGGCTTCACCTGCTCCAATGACACGTTCCACTACCGTGCGGCTGATAGCAAACTCATTTTTATTGATGGACTCCTGCTCCCAGTTGCGCGCGATGCGGGTAACCATTTCTCCACGCTCATCGCGTAGCATAAGAAAGCCGCGTTCTGCCCCCATCAGGCGGATGATAGTGTCCATTACAATTTGCAGAACCTCGTCCAGCTCCAGGGTCGAGTTGACGACCTGGCCGATCCCTGCCAGGGCTTGCAAATGGCTAAAGCGCTGTTCAAATGGAATGAGCTTCTCGCTGATGTGTTCAAGCGAGTTTTCCAAACTTTTCAGTCCCTCTACCATCTCAGGCGCTTGCTTGGAGTCCAGCGAGTTGCGTAGCTTGGCAAATTGCTGGGTAACATTAATGACTTGCTCGTTAATAGAGAGTTTGATCCGGGCGGCTGTGTCCATGAGATTTCCTTCGCACTCTCAAGCCCAGCAATTAATAAGATAAAAGAATTAGCGCATGGGCTTGCCAAAAAAAAGATAACGTATCCGTTCGATGATCACCTGCATACGCAGAGTGAAGGCAGCGCGGCGGGCCTGCGTAACATCCGCAACTCTGGAAGTATACAGGGATGTCTGATGTTCGTCCAGAAGGATTTTGATTTGCTCGGCTTGCTCAGGCAGGACACGAGTCAGCTTTTCGGCACGCTCAATGGGCGTTGTATGCGCGGGGACAGCTTGATCTAAATGGCGAAGTGCGAAGTTGACGCTTTCAAAGGATCTCTCAATTGAAGAGAGTTTCACCCACTTCTCCCAACGAGTAACCCAGGTCGGTACCTCGATGCCAGTACGTTCGATGGTTGCGCGTAGAAAGATGGGGACGCGCGTTGCGAGTGAATAGCGTTGGCTGAGAAAAACTGTCAGAGCTGCGACAACTGCAATTAATGGAATCAGATAGACGATCGGAAAGACCGGAGCAGTCGGTTGAAGAGGCCCGGTCAGGCCTTGATCGATTTGTTCGCGGCCGGCGAAATCAAGGTTGCTCTCGGTCCGCAGATCATTAAGCGGATCGATGTTATTTGCATTGGCTGGATCTTGAGGCGGAAGCGGACGATCCAGCGGCGCCTGACCAGCGGTGGGTTCAAATTCCACCCACCCGATGCCGGGAAAATAAACCTCGGGCCACGCGTGTGCGTCAAATCTACGAACCACAAATTTGTTGCTATTGCGTTCATGCTGACCCTGGGCAAAGCCGACTGCCATGCGAGCAGGAACTCCTACGGAGCGTAACATTAAGACCTCAGCGGAGGCATAATAAACACAGTAGGCTTGCTTATATTCAAACAACACCCACTCTAAAGGATCTTTGTTTCGCGGTACTTCTGGAATAGTCGGCGCGTACTTGATATTTTCCCGCAGATACCGTGTGATAGCAATGGACTTCTCGAAGGGTGTTTGGGTGCCTGCCGTGATTTCAGCAGCCAGTTCTTTGATACGAGGCGAGAAAGCTTTCGGCAGTTGCAGATATTTTTGCGTGACCCAATCAGGATAGTCTGTACCTGCCTCTTGTAACTGCTGTCGATTTGGATTGCTCAATATGGCATCCACTTGATAGGACTCGCCACCTCGCAAAGCAGGGTAAGCGTGCCATGCAATGATATCTTTGCCATCGAGAGCAGGGATCGCAAATGTAATGCCGGGTCTACTGACCCAAATCGGTTCGGCAGGCGCATAGAGCAATGAAAAAGTTGTCTTACCAGTATTGAAGACAAAGTGTGCCGCGATTTTATCCTGTACATACACATTGAAGGGATTTGTAACTGCCGGAGAATATTCTTCCCGAACAGTACCGCTTGTATACCACTGTCCATTTACAAAGCGGTCGTAGGTGCGTCCGCGCCAGTAATAGCGCGGGGGTTTTTCCTCAAATGGGAGATCTGGTGTTTCCACCTTAAACATCACGAGGTCTGAAAGCGGAAAGCCCCGTCCAAGTGCAAGTTCAGAGCCGAAATATTGACCGCGCGTCCCACCACTGGGTGATTCCAATGCGCTGACCGCATTTTCCATATTATTGGTGAATTCACGCCAGGGTCGTGTGATTTGATTCCAGGTCTTTACGGCAGACTTCATACTGGATAGGGAAGCCGGGACGGTCCAGGCGACGATAATGATCAGGCTTGCAGCAATTGCCATACTGCTTGTTAAATCAACGCTGTTGTCAGGAGAAAGAAAAATGCGCCGTGCACGCCACGAATTCTTGTTTTGCAAAAATTGCAACCGTCCCAACAGAAGTAGTGCAATAAACGCAAAGAACGCCAGAAACCAGAGACGCCCCGGAATGCCGTTGTCATAGTTTTGAATAATGATCAAGCCAATTGCAGACGGCAGGATCGCGCCGAGATAGTTCTGATTGCGCACAAGCGTAAATCCTGCCCATGAACTGATGATCCAAAATGTGATGGACATCAGGGCTATGAAAAACAGCGGATCTTCCACGGGTCGGCGCGCAAAGAAATCAGAAGTGGAGAAGAATAAACGTCCTGCTACACTGGCGAACTGCTCCTCTAAACTTGCGTGCTGGTCAATGACCAGTGTCCATTGCAGAGGCAGCATAATTAGCATGTAAATAAAGGTCAACCAGCGCACTGTGCGGCGATGGAAATTACTGTATCCCAGCGCAGTGCCGACAATATAGCCTATATAAGTAAAAGTTTGGATGAGATACAGAAACGGAGTCCATGTGGTGGCCACAAGGCGCGAGGCAACAGTCTGTAACAGAATAAAAAGCAGACCAACGGCGGCCCAGTCCCACCAACGAGGTTGCTGTACGTGTAACTTTTCCATTTCCTGAGTGTACAATAGAAAAAAGCCTATCGTCCAGTACTAGAGAGGGGTTTTTGTGACAGTGATAATAACGCCGATAAAATCATTTTTACAAGCTTTTCTGAACTCTTACAGAGTACTACGCAAGAACCAAACGAGACATAGATTCTAGCCTAGAATTTGTTCATGAAAGTTAGTAATTTATTAGACAACGGTAGATCGCCTAACTTTGCGCAATCAAAAGGGGCTTGTCCAGACTTCCTCGTTCAAAATGGTTGGCCTCTGAGTAATTGCTGGGAAACCTAGGTTGTTTTTTCATTTCAAATTATCAGACAAACCCAAGATGTAGGAGGTGCGTCTGTTATAATCCCAAGTCTACGGCAAATTTCCCGGGAGAACTCGCGAATTCATGACCCTCGAACGTGGCGCGTTACTACATAAGCGATATCGCATTGTTGAAATCCTTGGTCAGGGTGGCATGGGATCTGTATATCGCGCGGTAGATGAAAACCTTGGAGTGGATGTTGCAGTCAAGGAAAATCTGTTCACCACTGATGAATATGCGCGACAGTTCCGCCTTGAGGCGGTCATCCTTGCCAATTTGCGTCATTCAAATCTGCCGCGTGTCACTGACCATTTTGTCATTGGAGATCAGGGGCAGTATCTGGTAATGGATTATATTGAGGGAGAGGATTTGCGTCAGCGTATGGAACGCATGGGCAATATCACTGAAGACGAAGCTGTTCTGATTGGCGCGGCGCTTTGTGATGCACTGGCTTATCTGCACACCCGCAAACCTCCCATTTTGCATCGTGATATCAAACCTGGTAATGTCAAGATCACGCCTGACGGACATATTTTCCTGGTGGATTTTGGTCTTGCCAAAGTTTTGCACGGAAGTCAGGCAACAACGACTGGTGCGCGGGCAATGACGCCAGGCTATTCCCCCCCGGAGCAATATGGTACTGCACGCACTGATCCTCGCACCGACATTTATTCTTTGGGTGCGACACTTTATGCAGCACTAAGCGGCATCATCCCTGAAGACGGCCTCGCGCGTGCCATGGATAACACACAACTTACACCTTTACGTAAACGTAACAGCAAAGTCTCGCGGCGTTTTGCTGCTTCCATTGAAAAAGCGATGGGCATCGATCCGGCAGACCGTTTTCAGAATGCGGAAGAGTTCAAGCGTTCGCTACTTGGAACAAAAACAAAGACCCAGCTTTTACCGGGTGATTTTATGGTCGAGCCTCCACCACCTGATGTGATGGAGGAACTCCAGCAAAGTGCAATTGAGAAAGCCTCAAAGCCGGTTGTTGATTACAAATCGGGAAATGGAAAAGAAGCCGTTCACGCCGAGGAATTACCAGTCTTCAAACCTCGACGGAGAAAACGAAAAGGCCGCCGGCTACTAACGATCTTATTATGGACCTTGCTCCTGCTTTCTTTAGCCACTGTAGGTGTTGTGCTTTTCAAGCCTGAACTTGTACCTGCACAGATGATGAATGTGTTAAGTCCTTTGAGGAACATAAAGTTGCCTTTCCTGCCTGTGGTAGATTCGCACACACCTGTTCCTGCTCCAACAAAGACGTCACTCCCTTTGCCGACAGTGACTGCAATCGCGATCCAACCTACCGGCGTTGCTACACTTACTGCCACGGCGACGCCCCAGCCTGTAGCCGAATTCACATCAACACCTGACAGCATACCCATTCCTATCGCCACCTTAGTGGGTGGAGGGTCTGGTCAAATTGTATTTGCATCTTCGCGTTCGGTTGTTCCGCAACTTTACCTGGTCAATGCCGATGGCACAAATCTGACTCAGTTAACCAATATGGATAATGGCGCCTGTCAACCTTCCTGGTCGCCGGATGGTATGCAACTGGTGTTTATCTCCCCATGCCTGGGTCGCGGCGATATTTTTGAAACGATTTACAACGAATCCAGCCTGTATATTATCAATGCAGATGGAACGGGATTAAAGCAATTGACCCCTGCGCCGGGTTCTGACTTTGAACCAGCCTGGTCACCCGATGGGAAGCAAATCGCTTTCACCTCAGTGCGCGGTGGATTTCGGCAGATTTATTCCTTGGATGTCGACTCACTTGCCATAACACTTCTAACGAATACAACGAATGCAATTGAAAGCAGTCAGCCTTCATGGTCACCCGATGGAACGAAGATCACCTACACGGTAAAACGTGTTGGTACATATCAGGTATGGTCTATGAATGCAAATGGACAGGAGGCTGTTCAGCTGGCCCGCAGTGGGCAGGATTTGTGGGATTACCTGCCTTCCTGGTCACCAGACGGTAGGACCATCTTTTTCAGTCAACGACGATTGGGAGCGTTTCGCCCCTGGTTGATGAGAATTGACTATAAGGATTTAGTTCAGGATCCCCGGCGGATGAACTTCACTACTCCTATTGAAGATGTGGAATTTTCACCTGATGGTCTGTGGCTGGTCTATGAAGGCATGGATGGCGACGGTAATCGAGACATCTACTTTATGACCATCACAGGGAGCGGACGGACCCGTCTGACCAATGATCCCAAAATTGATTTTGACCCTGCCTGGCGACCGACAAAAAATCCATAAGCAATTTAAGCACAAATGGGCCCATTGCTTACAATAGTGATGGGCTTTTTCTTATACTTCTCTTATTGACGTCCCTCTTTCGCACATGATATTATTATTTACCTTTGAATAGCACTCTCAAGCTGAGAGTGCTAACTATGTGAAAATGCCCGAACTAACTGAACGCCAGAAGACGCTTCTTCTATTAATTATCCGTGACTACATTGAATCTGCTCAGCCTGTTGGCTCGAAACGGCTGGCGGATCATTATCACATGCACCTATCGTCTGCATCCATCCGTAACGAGATGGCGGCTCTTACCGAGATGGGTTATCTTAGCCAGCCACATACGTCAGCAGGCCGCGTTCCCACGGAAGAGGGCTACCGCTATTTTGTTAGTCAGATGATGAATCAGGCAGAATTGCCTGCATCTGTTCAAGCCACGATTTCGCATCAATTCCATCAATCGCGCCCAGATGTCGATCAATGGATGACACTCGCGGCCTCCATCCTTGCCCATCAATCACAGGGCGTTTCTGTCGTCACAGCGCCTCATACGGACAGGGCAAAGTATAAACACGTTGAATTGATCTCTACACAGGGGCGTCAGGTTTTGATGGTGCTAGTGGTGATGGGAGGCGAAGTGAGCCAACAGATCCTCACGTTGGCGGAACCCGTTTCACAGGAACGGCTCAGCCAAACTGCTACGCGTCTCAACGGACTTTTGTCTGGTCTCACCGTGGATGCGATCGCGGCCCTTCCAGCTCGCTCCGATGCCCTCGATCAGGATATCCTGACTCTCATCATACAGGACATGCGCCGTACAGCGGACCGTGGCTCTGGCGAAATTTATACTGATGGCTTAAGCAATGTTTTATCTGAACCTGAGTTTGCTGAATCAGACGAAGCGCGCCGCGCGTTGAAACTTTTCGGAGAACGCGCCACATTGCAGGATTTGATCGCCCGTACGATGATCAATAGCAATGTAGGTGGATTGCAGGTTTTTATCGGTGGCGAAGGTGGCTGGGAGGAATTGCGTCAATGCTCGATGGTGATTGCACGCTATGGCGTCCCAGGGATGGCGACCGGAACTCTGGGCGTTCTGGGCCCGATGAGAATGTCTTATGCACGGACAATCCCAACTGTGCGCTATGTTGCTGGATTGTTAAGTGATTTAGTGAATGACACCATTTCTGGTGAATAACCAAGAATTGGAATTCGTGGATCGAAAATTGTATTCATTACAAAATTCCTATGTCCGATTCTTGAATATCGAATAACGAGAGTGAAAGTATGACAGAAAAAAAGAAACATCAACATGAGGAAGAACTCGACGAAACCCAGGCCGAAGCCGTAGCCACGTCTAACGACGTGTCTGAAAACACGTCTTCAGACGTGGAGCAGCTATCGGCTGAGCTTGACGCGTTAAAAAAGAAACTTGAAGTGTCTGAATCCAAAACACTTGAATATAGAGATAGCTGGTTGAGGTCTCAGGCTGATTTCCAAAATTATAAGAAACGCCTGGAGCGCGATAACGAACTGACATATATCTCAATGAAGGGCGATATCATCAAAAAAGTTTTACCTGCACTGGATGACCTTGAGCGCGCTTTACAAAACCGTCGTGCAGAAGACCCCTGGGCAGATGGTATCGAGCTCATCGTCCGCAAACTCCAAAACATGTTGGAGAGTGAAGGTGTGACGAGAATTGAGGCATTGGGTACAGAGTTTGATCCCAAGTTTCATGAAGCGATCTCGCATGAGCCGGCTGACGGCGCCCAAAGTGGTTCTGTAATTGGCGTCGTCCAAAACGGATACATGCTTGGCGAGCGTGTCATCCGCCCCGCGTTGGTAAGAGTAGCACAATAAAGAAATTTCATGTCATTGCCAGCATAGCGAAGCAATCTCCTCACGAGTAGGGATTGCTTCCCGAAGGCTCGCAATGGCATAATCACAGGAGAACTGAACTTATGGCAAAAATCATTGGCATTGATCTCGGCACGACTAATTCCGTTGCAGCAGTCATGCAAGGCGGTGAACCGATTGTGATTCCTTCTGCAGAGGGCGAGCGGCTTGTTCCTTCTGTTGTGGCAATGAACAAAAATCATGAGCGTTTGGTGGGGCGTGTGGCGCGTAATCAGGCGATTACCAATCCACAAAATACGATCTTCTCGATCAAGCGATTTATGGGACGCAAGGTAGATGACCCTGAAGTCGAACGTACAAAGAAGCGCGTTCCTTATACTGTCACTGAAGCCGCCAACGGCGATGTACGCGTGCAACTTGAGGAGAAGGATTATTCGCCGCCCGAAGTTTCAGCAATGATCCTAGCAAAGATCAAACGCGATGCAGAAGCTTATCTTGGCGAAACCATCACGCAGGCAGTCATCACGGTCCCCGCGTATTTCAACGATGCCCAACGCAACGCTACAAAAGATGCTGGCAAGATTGCAGGTCTTGAAGTGCTTCGTATCATCAATGAGCCAACTGCCTCTTCACTGGCCTATGGCCTCGATAAAAAGAAAAACGAAGTAATTGCTGTCTATGATCTCGGCGGTGGCACGTTTGATATTTCCGTGCTTGATGTGGGCGATGGAGTCTTTCAAGTCCGCGCAACGAGTGGTGATACCTTCCTTGGTGGCGATGATTTTGATCTGCGGGTTATGGATTACCTCATCGAGCAGTTCAAAAAAGACAATGGCATTGACTTGCATAATGATCGTCAGGCATTGCAGCGTTTGAAAGAAGCCGCGGAAAAAGCCAAGATCGAACTTTCAACGACTATGCAGACCGAAATCAATCTGCCCTATTTGACGGCAGATGCAAGCGGTCCCAAGCATTTGGTGATGACGATGACGCGCGCCAAACTGGAACAATTGACAGCGGATCTTGTCGACCGAACAATTGCTCCCCTTAAACAAGCTTTGTCCGACGCTGGATTGACTGCGGGTGACATCAACGAAGTGGTAATGGTTGGCGGCATGACGCGTATGCCTGCCGTGCAGGATCGGGTCCGTGCGTTCTTCAGCAAAGAACCTCACAAGGGGGTCAACCCTGATGAGGTCGTTGCGATCGGCGCGGCAATTCAAGCGGGCGTTCTTGGTGGGGAAGTGAAGGATATTCTGCTCCTCGATGTGACACCTCTTTCACTGTCTATTGAGACCCTAGGTGGTGTTGCTACCCGACAAATCGAACGTAACACTACGATTCCAACTCGCCGCAGTCAGGTCTTCTCCACCGCGAGTGATAGCCAGACACAAGTAGAGATCCATGTTTTGCAGGGTGAACGTCCAATGGCCGCGGATAACAAGTCACTGGGAAAATTCATCCTTGATGGGATTCCGCCCGCGCCGCGTGGGATGCCGCAAATTGAAGTGACATTCGATATCGACGCGAATGGTATTTTGAAAGTCACCGCGCAGGATAAAGCAACCGGACGTTCACAACACATTACGATTACGGCCTCTTCCGGTCTTTCAGATGCTGAGGTCGAGAAGATGCGCAAAGATGCTGAATTACATGCAGAAGAAGACCGCAAACGTAAGGAACTCATCGAAGCGCGCAATAATGCAGATAATACAGTTTATGCAGCTGAAAAAGCGTTGAGAGATTTTGGGGAGAAAGTTCCTGCTGATATCAAAGCTGAAGTTGAGGCGAAAGTTGCAGATGTAAAGAAAGCCGCGGAAGGTGAAGATGTGGCCGCAATCAAATCTGCCACGGAGGCTTTAGGTCAGGTCATTCAAAAGATCGGGGCAGCTGTTTACCAGGAGCCCAATGGCCCTGGCGATGGAGCGAGTGGACCGGACACGAATCCAAATCCTGAACCCGAAGCGGGGCCTGATGTAGTAGAAGGTGAAGTGAAGGAATAGAAACTGTGGTCTCGACACCTGCACTCCCTGGCACCGTACGCCAAGACAGGTGTGCGTGCTTGTGCGAGTGTACGGCAGCGATGGTCGAGTAGGACAATAGTCCGTATCGAGACCTGCTGCCTACTTGACCACCAATTGCAAACATGAGCAACCGCGATTATTACGAAATCCTTGGCATTGCACGGAACGCGAGCAATGATGAAATTAAAGCCGCGTTCCGTAAACTCGCGCGTCAATATCATCCCGACGTGAACAAGGAAGATGGTGCTGAGGAAAAATTCAAGGAGATCAATGAGGCTTATGGCGTGCTTTCAGACTCTGACAAGCGTGCTCGTTATGATCGATTTGGTAAAGAGGGACTGGGTAATATGGGTGGCGGGTTCCATGATTACACTACCGACTTCGGC
>Ga0114129_10009669_pt1 | contig 13759 bp, 8 predicted proteins | sample RhiMetdeltSRZDD1_FD_80071 | JGI IMG/M metagenome (GOLD analysis project Ga0114129, IMG submission 80071) | Populus rhizosphere microbial communities from Tennessee, USA - Rhizosphere MetaG P. deltoides SRZDD1 (version 2) (version 2) | ecosystem: Host-associated > Plants > Roots > Rhizosphere >...
CAGCGATGTGACGCTAGGCGCTTCTGAAAACAGCGCTAGGGCTCACCGATCACGTGCCGCCGCGTACGGGGCAACGACTGGGGCAGACTCGCCAGAGTCCACGTCGAGCAACCAGATGGTTCTGTCGCGGAAATACTCTACACATTGGCGATCCGATTCGGGATCCATGGCGCGCGCCCACACGACGGTCGCCGTGTCGATATCGGCGTCGTTGTAGACCCATTCCTGCTGTACGGAGTGCCTGGATCCATAGCGTACGAGGACGAGATGACGGCCGCCGTCCGCTTGGAGTTGACGGACGATTGCCGCGCGCTGAAGGTGCCATCCCGACCGAGGCCCTCCAGCAGGATCCGACCCCGCCAGGACTATCGCTCGCGTGACCGACGCAAGAACGACCATCCACACGACGAACCTGCCGGCTGGCCCGGCGCGCGCCTTCCATGCCTGCAGTCCCTGCACGGCAAGGGCGAAGATCAACCCCGTGATCGGCGCGGCGTAGTGCTTCAGCACCCACGTCTCGCCGAGCAGCCCAACGGCGAGGCAGCCGATGGTGAGGAGCGCGAATCGCACCCAGGGATCCCGCCACGTCCATGGGAGCATGACAAGAGGGATAGTCAGCCACGGCCCGAGGAAGAAGCGCCAAAGCTGATAGAACTGATCCGTCTTAATCGCTCGATAGCCGTACCGGCCGATCGGGTGCTGATTCCGGTACATGGCGATTTCAAAACCGGCGTAGAAATCGTGCAGTTCTTTGTGGCGGTACGTCGGCTCTGGCCTAGGCGACTTCCACAGAAATACAGGCTCCACGCGGTAGGTCGCCTCATGGACTTGATAGGGCAGGCGCAGCGGGTTTCCGGTCACACGCAGGTTGAGCCACACCATGCCCGCCGCGGCGAGAGCGAGAACTGCGCAGAGCGGCAGAACGATCCGTTTGAGCGAGACCGAGCCGCGTGGTCCGTGCCTGGTGAGCATCCACGTGAGAAGAGTGATCCCGGCAGGCAGGCTCGCAATGAGACCTTCGTACGGCCGGCTGTTTGCCAGGATCGCCACGCCGAGACCCATGACGATCGCGTGGCTCGCACGGGGTGCCGAGAGGATCCGGCGAAGCGCACCGAAGACGAGGGCCCCTCCGGTGGCCGCCATCGCGCCGCCCCAATAACTCTGCGCCCAGTAGTCCACGATTCCGAGTTGGGCGACGGCGAGGAGGCCTCCCACGAACGCCCAGCGAGGCGGCACCCAGGCGTACAGCATCCAGCAGATCGCCGCGCACATGAGACCGACGCTGAGCCACACACCCACAATCGGACGACCCGTCAGGCGCTGACCGAGCGCGAGGATCATGCCTTGGGCCGGCGGGAACTTCGACGCGTAGGTTGGCTGCTGAAGAATGTGAATGCTCTCGAAATGCACCCACAGGGGATGGGTCGGATTCGTCAATCGTCCGTGTGCGAAGGTATCGGCGGCCAGCAGATAGCTGAATTCGTCGTGCGTCCGCGGCTCTGGAATGCCTGTGAGTCCGGCCACCGTCGCGCTGCCGGCGAAAGCCAGCAGGCCGACGAACGTCACGGCACGTCCCTGCCGATCCGCGAACGCGGCCAGCCCCGATAACGACGGAAGCTTCATCTCAACAGTATTGCGCGGTTCGAGTTCTGGTAGAATTTGGGACGCTCTTTCCCAAGCTCGACACTCAGCGACATTGTCCGACGATCTCACCTGATGGATGGAGTTTCCGTCGAGGCAGTGTGCCGCATAGGGGAGTTATGATGATTTTCATCCGTCGGGTTGTTGCCGCCTCCGCGGCCGCCTGGCTACTGGCGACCGGCGCGTCCGCCCAACCGAGCGATCCTCCCCGCGTCAGAGTGTCCAGTGCCGCGCATCACGATCTTTCGCGCCGACTGGCCGACATCCCGCCCATCCCTCCCGGAGGCGGTCCGACCAAAGAGCATCCGGTTGGGAAGCCGCCGGCCGTGCCGGGCACGACCGGGAATATCGACTCGGTTGTGCAACCGTCCACCGGGGTGCTCGCGCCCGGGCCCGCCGGCGGTTTTGACGGCATCGGTGCGACGAACTACGGCATCAACGCCGCACCTCCGGATACCAACGGCGCCGTCGGCCCGAATCAGTACGTGCAGTGGGTCAACGAAGCGTTTGGCGTGTTCGACAAAAGTACCGGCGCCCTGGTGTATGGACCGGCGAACGGCAATACCTTGTGGCAGGGCTTCGGCGGCCCGTGCCAGCTGTACAACGACGGCGATCCGATCGTCCTGTATGACCGCGCCGCGGGTCGATGGCTGTTCAGCCAATTCGCCGTTACCCAAGGCACACCGTATCTGCAGTGTATCGCCGTCTCGCAAACGTCCGATCCCCTTGGGCCGTACTATCGTTACAGTTTCGCCTATACATTCCTGAACGACTATCCGAAGTTCGGCGTCTGGCCCGATGCGTATTACGCGACGCACAACATGTTCGAGGAGACGACATCTGGCTGGATTTTCAGAGGCGCGAAGGCATGCGCCTACGATCGCAGCCGGATGATGCAAGGCCTTTCGGCGACGCAGCAATGTTTCAACGCGAGCGCGGGTAGCCTGCTGCCGTCCGACCTCGATGGCGCGACACCGCCGCCTGCAGGATCGCCGAACTACCTGCTGAACTTTGGCTCGAACAGGCTGAACCTTTGGAAATTTCACGTTGATTGGGCGAATGCCGCGAATTCGACGTTTGTGGGTCCCACCGTTCTTGCCGTTGCGCCCTTCAGCACCGCGTGCAACGGGGGCGGATCGTGCGTTCCGCAGCCCGGAACCTCCCAGATGCTCGACTCCCTCGGGGACCGTCTGATGTACCGCCTGGCGTACCGCAATTTCGGTGATCACGACTCGTTGGTCGTGAACCATTCCGTGGCCGTCGTCGGAGGATCGGGAAAGGGTAGCGGAAGCGTGGGTCTTCGTTGGTACGAGCTGCGCAATCCGGGAGGTGCCCCGTCCGTATACCAGCAGGGGACCTTCGCGCCCGATTCGACGTATCGCTGGATGGGCAGCATCGCCATGGATCAATCGGGCGATATCGCGCTCGGCTACAGCGCCTCGAGCAGTCTGATAAAACCCGACAAACGCTACACGGGGCGCGTACCTGGTGATCCCCTGGGCACCATGCAGGCGGAAACCACCATCCCGGTTGGCGGCGGTTCGCAGCTGTCAAATCTGGATCGCTGGGGCGATTACAGCAGCATGAGCGTCGATCCGACTGACGACTGCACGATCTGGTATACCACCGAGTATCTGAAGACCAATGGGACGTTCAACTGGAGCACGTGGATTACGTCTTTCAGATTTCCTTCTTGCGGAGGGGGAGCGGGCACAGTACCTGCCGCGCCGACGAACCTTGGCGCGACACCCGGCAACGCGACGGTCAGTCTTTCATGGACGGCATCGTCTGGTGCGAGCAGTTACAACGTGCTCCGTTCCACGACGAACGGAGGTCCGTACGGCACCATCGCGACCGGCGTCACGACCACGAGCTATGCCGACACAGGCCTGACGAACGGTACGACCTATTACTACGTCGTCCAGGCCGTCAACTCAGTGGGATCGAGTCCGAGCTCGAACCAGGCCAGCGCAACGCCGTCGTCCTGCGCGTTACCCGCGCCTCCAACAGGGCTCTCGGCCTCCGCCGGCAACCGCCAGGTTTCATTGAGCTGGACGTCGAGCTCCGGGGCCGCAAGCTACAAGGTGAAGCGTTCCACGTCGAGCGGCGGACCCTATGCCACGATTGCGTCTGTGACGAAGGGGACGAGTTACGTCGACACAGATTCAACCCTGACCAACGGAACGACCTACTATTACGTGGTCTCGGGCGTCAATGCGTGCGGCGAAAGCGCCAACTCGTCCGAGGTCGCCGCGACGCCGGTGGCCGGGTCCGCACTGCCTGCTGCGCCGACCGGACTGACCGCGACCGCGGGGCCGGGCGCTGGCCGGATCACCCTGTCGTGGACGGCCTCGAGTGGGGCCACGAGCTACAAGGTCAAGCGAAGCACCCAGAGCGGAAGCGGCTACGTCACGATTGCGACGGGCGTGACGGCGACCACCTACGCGGATACCTTCTTCAAGGGCATCACGACGTTCTTTTATGTCGTGTCAGCCGTGAACTCCGGTGGAGAGAGCGCGAATTCGAACGAGGCGAGCGCAACTCCAACAGCGCGCCCAACTCGAAGATAGCGTCCGCGCCGAGAATCGCGGCTTATGGCCACGTGCTCTCGAGGATCATCGTCGGCGTAGACCGCGCAGGACAATTACTACCTTGTAATTGGAAGCGGGGAATCGTCTCTGTTTTCGATTCTGCCGCCGATCGTTCGGAGACAAGAATCTGCGACGGACTCCAGCCGTGGCGTCGCCGCTCGGCCGAAACAACATCCTTCAATCCAACGAGATACAGCGAACGACCTCGGCATCGAACACCGTGAGAACCGAAGACCGCACAGCCCGGTACACGCCTTGAGAAGCAGTTGGTGGATTTCTGATGTCGGACCGGCGAGCGAACGACAAGCTCTGCCCCAGGAGCGTTCAGGCGTTCGGACGGGCGAGAGTCTATGCTGCAACTGCTTGAGAGAAATGTCAGATCTATCGATCGACGGCTCGTGCTGCTTGCTCCGTCTCAGAGCGCCTTGCCCGAATTCTTCAGGAACGTCGAGTTCGATAGGGGTCGGCACGGCGAGCTCGTTCGCGAAGTTCAGCACGTGCGTGGAACCGTTTACCTGCACGACGGAGCCATAGAACGGCGGCAGCTCTCATCCGACGGCTTGCACGAGACGCCAGAGGACGAGAAGAGCTGGCATCTCCTCATGCTGAACAAACAGCAACGCGTCACCGCGTGCGTCTGGTATCTCGAGCATCAGAACACGGCACACGTCGAGGATTTGCGTGTGCGCGGCTGCCCGCTCGCGCGGCTGGATGGATGGCGTGACAAATTGTGGAAGGCGGTGGCGTCGGAGCTGGCGCGGGCGCGCCGCGATCGGCTGAAGTACGCCGAGGTCGGCGGGTGGGCCGTTGCGAAGACAAGCCGCTGCACCTCGGAAGGATTGCTCCTGGCGCTTGCCGCATACAGCCTGGGCCGCGTGTTCGGCGGAGCGCTCGGTATGACCACGGCGACCGTCAGACACGGTTCATCGAGGATTCTGCGGCGACTTGGGGGAACGCCCCTCGAAACGGATGGAGCCGCTGTGCCGCCCTACTACGACCCACGGTACAAGTGCGAGATGGAGCTCCTGAGGTTCGACTCCAGGCAGCCTGAGGCGAAGTATGCGGGTGTCATCGAGCTCATTCGACAGAAGCTGGCCGATGTTCCAGTGATCGTGGGCCGGACCGAGGATGTGGCGCTCGACTTCGACCCGATGACGCCGTTCACACCGCAACCGGTTCTCGCCGTCTGAGCTGCGCGCAGGGATGTGATTCTTTGCGGGACCACAAGGAGATCCAGAGGACCGGACTGGCTGGAGCGCTTGTCGCCTGGGAGGCGCTGCTGGGAACCTCGCAGGTCACGCGCGATCCGGAGGCCCTGCGCGAGGCGAGCCTTGCCACGTTCAGCACGACGCCGCGCGTCCTCGCGATTCTGCATCCCGTAACGAGGGAAGAGATACAAGAAGTCGTTCGAATCGCGAACCGCTTTCGCATCCCGCTCTACCCGGTCAGCAGCGGCAAAAACTGGGGTTATGGCTCCAGGGTCCCTCCCCAAGACGGAGTGCTGGTCGATCTCGGCCGCATGAATCGGATAGTGGATTTCAGCGAAGAGCTCGCCTACGTCACGATCGAGCCGGGAGTGACCCAGAGACAGCTGCACGAATTCCTGCGTGAGCGAGGGTCGCGCCTGTGGATGGATGCGACCGGTGCGAGTCCCGAGTGCAGCATCATTGGCAACACCATGGAGCGCGGCTTCGGCCACACTCCGATGGGGGACCATTGCGGCACCGCGTGCGGGTTTGAAGTGGTGCTGCCGAACGGCGAAACTCTGGAGACAGGCTTCAGCCGTTTTCCTGGATCAAAGACCGGTCCGCTGCATCGGTGGGGTGTCGGCCCCTCCCTCGACGGTTTGTTCTCGCAATCCAACTTCGGAATCGTGACGCGCATGAGCGTGTGGCTCATGCCCGCGCCCGAGTGCTTTCAGGCGTTCTTCTTTCTCTGCCACGACGAACAGGGGCTTGGTCCCATCGTGGACGCGCTCAGGCCGCTGCGCCTGAATGAAACGCTTCGCAGCGTCGTGCACATCGGCAACGACTACAAGGTGCTCGCGGCGACGGGCCAGTATCCCTGGGGGAGAACCGAAGGCCGCGTTCCCCTCGGCCGCGCCATCGTCGACGGCATTCGCCGCGAGTCGAGCATCGGCCGCTGGAACGGTTCGGGTGGTTTGTACGGCACACGTGGTCAAGTTCGCGAAGCGAGGTCGCAGCTGCGTCGCGCCCTGGCAGGGAAGGTCGATCGGCTGCAGTTCGTGGATGACCGGCTCTTGGGCTTCATGCAAACATGCGCGAAACCGTTTCGGCTCCTCACCGGCTGGGATGTGAGCCGCACGCTGAGCGTCGTGGCGCCGGTCTACAACCTGTTGAAAGGCGTTCCAACGGATGCGCCGATGGCGAGCACGTATTGGCGCAAGAAGATGCGTGTGCCAGCGCACATGAATCCGGATCGCGACGGGTGCGGCCTGCTCTGGTGCAGTCCGGTGGTCCCGAACAGGGGACAGGATATTGCGGACGTTACGCAGATCGCGACGAGCACTCTTCTCGGCTGCGAATTCGAGCCGCAGATATCGATTTCATTGGCGACGGCGCGCGCGGCGATCTGCGTCATCACCATCAGCTACGATCGGGCCGTTCACGGCGAGGACGAACGCGCCCTCCGCTGCTACGTGGCGCTCCTGGAGCGGCTGTTGGCGAGCGGGTATCCGCCCTATCGCCTCAATGTCGCGTCGATGGATCGGATGAGGGACGACACGAGCTACGGCAATGCGCTCCGCGCGCTGAAGGCTTCATTGGATCCGAACGGTATTCTGGCGCCGGGGCGTTACGAGCCGGCAGCGTCTGCAGTCGAATCCAACGATCGAGCGATTGGGGCCGCGTAACCGGAAGGTCCCATTTACCCTTTGATGCTGGCGAGTGCGCGCTTGGCGTCCTCGGCCCCATCGAACGCGGGGTTCAGCTTCAGCGCGCGCTGCAGAGCCTGCTCTGCCTCTTTCTTGTTGCCGTTCTTCAGGTACGCCAGTCCGAGATGGTAGTGGATGCCCGGATCCGACGGACTCTGCTCGGCGCCTTCGCGCAGCGCGGTCACCGCGCGACTCGTGAGACCCTTCTTGTAATAGACCCAACCCAGCGTATCGTTGACTTCAACGCTCTTCGGGAGACGCTCCTTTGCCGTCTGCGCGAGTCTTAGCGCCACATCCAGGTTCGTCCCGTCCTCGGCGTAGTACCAGGCCAGATTGTTCGCGGCAACAGCTGCCTTGGCATCAAAACCGAGCGCCTGCTCGTACTGTTTGCGCGCGTCAGCGTGCTTGCCTTGCAGCGTCAGGATGATGCCGACCATAGTCGTGGCCGCGACCGCCGCCCTCGGGCTCCGCCGCGCCATCTCTTCGTACTCCTTCCTGGCTTCATCCAGACGCTGCTGCGACTTGAACAGTCCGCCGAGCCTGCCGTACGCCTCGATGTTCGACGGATCGACTTCGAGAATGTGTCGATAGGTTGCCTCGGCGCGCTGTGGCTCACGGATGGCCGTGAACATCGCGCCCGCCAACATCAACAACGGGGCATCGTCGGGCGTCTTGACGAGCTGCGCTTCAATCCTCGCACGAGCCGATTCTGGTTTTTTTTGCGCCAAGTCGCTCTTGACGAGCCCGGTCAGGGCATCGATGGAGTTCTGCTGCAATTGAAGCGCCTGAGTGTAGGACGCCGTGGCGCGCTGGAGATCGCCCTTCGCCCAATAGAAATCCCCGAGCAACGCCTGGACCTCCGCGGACTTCGGGACCGCTTTCGCGAGCCCCATCACTTCCGGCGCCGCACCCATCAGATTGCCCAGTCGAAGGAGCGACTTTGCCAACAGCAGGTGGGCGAATGCTGATTTGGGCTGGCTCTTGATCGCTTGTCCTGCAAACCCAACCGCAGCGGCGGCGTTGCCGCGGTCGAGAAACAGCGCAGCCAACTTGAGCTGTGCTTGAACAGTCGAGGGACGGAGTTGAAGTACTTGTTGGAAGGCTTCGATCGCCAGGTCGCTCTGACCGGTTCTTTCGAGCGCGAGACCTTTCGCGAAGTGGCCCGCAGCCGATTTCGAATTCGCTGCCACGACGGCACTCGCCACAGCAAGAGCTTCGCTCCCCTTGCCTTCGAGCAGCAGGAATCGCGCTTTCTGCAGGCGCGCGCCTTCATGCTTCGCCTCGCGCTTGAAGACTTCGTCGAGTCTTTGATACGCCTGTTGCCGGCGATTAGCCGCGAAATCAACGGCCGCCAGTCGGATCTGGGCTGGGATGAACCCCTCTTTCACCTTCAGCAGCGGCCCGAGAACGGCGACCGCACTGTCTGTATTGTTTTGCGCAAGATAATAATCGGCCAATACGAGCTTCGCGCCGGCGTCCGGCGAGAGCTCGGCAAATGCCTTCAGGTATGGTTCGCCTTCACTGCGTTGATTTCTGGAGAAATAGAAGTGCGCCAGCGCGCGGTTGGCCGTCACCGATTTCGGCTCGATGCCGACCGCCAATTTCAATTCGCGTTCGGCGTCACCCAGCCGACCTGCGGCCCAGTAGAAGTTCGCCAGGTCGAGATGGGCGGCTAGTGACGTGGGCTCGACTTCCACCGCCCGCTTGAACGCGGCTTCCGCCGCTGCCTTGTTTCCCTTGGCGTATTCGACGAGACCGAGATTGGCATACGAGAGCGTTCGACGAGGATCCGTCTCGATCGCTTCCTCGATTTGTATGATGGCGGAATCGAGCTCCTTCAGGCCCGCCAACGCGTTCCCCATCAAGATCAGCGCCTCGACGTTCTTCGGCTCCTTCGCGAGCGCCGCGAGCGCACGAGCCTTGGCTTCGGGGTATTGGCCGGCCAGGAGCAGGCCTCGCCCGGCTGCCACTTGCGCGCTGACGTTGTCCGGCATCAGGTCCGCGGCCCTGACATATTCCTCTAACGCGCCGGTGTAGTTCTCGACGGCATGGTACGCGTCTCCCAACTTGAGGCGCGCCGTGCCGTCCCTGCCGTCCTTTGCGACCGCGTTGCGATATTCCACGATCGCCTCGGCGTATTTCTTCTGCGCGACATATCTATCGCCGCTCGCAAGGTAGCGGCGTTTGAGGACTTGAGGATCACGTGTGCATGACAGGGCGCCCGCTGCGAGAATCGCCGTTATCACGAGCGTCAATGGACCGCGCATCTGTTGTTTCTCCGTGGAAACATCCACTCCAGCAAAGGACTCGCCAGTCGGAGCACCGATTTTCGAGAATCTGGATGCCTCATCTTTCGTTCAATCGGTAGGGAATTGGAGTTTGAACCGATGATCGAAATCCTGTTGTGGGGAGACAAAAGCATCCAAATCGGGTCGCGAGCGAAGCAAAAGCGTATGTCGATTCGCCGCTGTGCGAACACCCCAATTCGGCCGATAGAGGGATAGAGGCGCCGTAATCCCTTGACGATGGGCCGTGCGGAGCGTACGTGGGCGGAGCATGGGGAACGCGCGGACCTGGATACCCTGACACGCCGCTTCGTGAGCGATCTTCAGGTGCCCCGTCCGGCGGTGTTCTGGGCGGATCTCGTCGCGAGCACCATAACGGGATGGATGGCATTCGTGCTGGCGGTCGCCGCGGCACCGCTTTCCGGATTGATGCTGGGCGCCTCGGTCGCCGCCGCATTGGCGCTGTACCGCGGGCTCTGCTTCATTCACGAGCTGGCCCACCTTCGACGAGGATCCGTGCCCGGCTTCGAGACCGCGTGGAATCTGGTCGTTGGCGTGCCGTTGTTGCTCCCGTCCTGTATGTATCTCGGTGTTCATCAGAGCCATCACAATCTCTCCACGTATGGCACAAAAGACGACCCGGAGTACCGCCCGTTTGCGCGGTCGCGCCGGCTGATTCTCGTGTTCGCCGCCCAGGCGTCCGGCTTGACTCCTCTGGTTCTACTCGTCCGTTTTCTGTTCCTCTCTCCAGTGGGTCTCGTGTGGCCCCGTTTCCATCGCTGGCTCGAGACGCATGGCTCGTCGTTCTCGATGAATCCGGCGTACCGTCGAATCGTGCCCGCGGCGATGTCTGGGAAAATTCGTCGCTGGGAGATGGCGATCTTGGCGATATGGGCAGTGGTGCTGTTCGGGATCTACTACGGTGTGCTGCCCCCACGAACGGTGGCCGTCTGGTACATCGTGCTCGTTCTTGTGAGCTTCCTGAATACATTGAGGGTGCTTGGCGCCCACGAGTACGAGAGCGACGGCGCGCCCCGCGACCGACAGGGGCAGTTGCTCGATTCGATTGATACGCCCGGCGGACCGTGGAGCGAACTGTGGGCGCCGGTGGGGCTGCGCTATCACGCGCTGCATCATTATTTTCCTGGAATCCCCTACCACAATCTGGGTACGGCATACAGGCGGCTGATGCAGGCGCTGCCTGCCGACTCCGTGTATCGGGAATCCACGAGTCCGAGCTTGCCCTTCTCACTTGTTCGGTTGTACCGAAAGGCGCAGAGCGCAGGCGTAGCGCTCGGCCGCGACCGGCTTGCGCGCCGCCAGGTATGACGCATTTCGGCATCATCAGCCCTCCGGTTTCAGGCCACATTCACCCGTTCTCAGCCCTCGGCCGCGAGCTCGTCGCTCGCGGCCATCGTGTCACGTACTTCCAGATCCCGGATCTGGAGGAGAAGGTCCGCTCGGAGGGCCTCGACTTCTGGCCCATCGGGTGGAGTGATTTCCCGCCTCGGTCGCTGCCGCGGTGGCTCGATCAGCTTGGACAGCTGAAAGGGTTGGCCGCCGTACGTTTCACGATCGGGGCTGTAGCCCGCACCAGCGCGATGGTGTGCCGCGACGCCCCGGCCGCGATTCGCGACGCCGGCGTCGAGGCGCTCCTGGTCGACCAGATGGAACCGGCCGGGGGCGCCGTGGCCGAACACCTCCGGCTCCCGTTTGTCACCGTCTGTAACGCCTTGTCGATGAATCGCGACCTCGTCGCGCCTCCGCCATTCACGCCGTGGGCCTATCGTGACACCTGGTGGGGCCGGCTGCGCAACCGCGCCGGCTACGCAGCATCGGACTGGTTGACGGGGCCGATCGCGAAGGCCGTGGCATCGTTCCGTGCGAAATGGGGGCTTCCAGCCCTGGGCTCGCCTGACGACTCGTTCTCGAAGTTAGCGCAGATCTCCCAAATGCCACGGGAATTTGACTTCCCGCGCGCGGCCCTTCCGGGCTGCTTTCACTACGTGGGGCCGCTCCGTCGCACGCGTCCGCACCCGGTTTCGTTCTGCTGGGACCGGCTTGACGGACGACCCATTGTGTTCGCTTCGCTGGGAACGCTCCAGAACAACCGCGAGCCGATCTTTCGCTGCTTCGCCGAGGCCTGTCAGGGGCTGCACGTGCAACTGGTCATCAGCCACGGCGGTGGCCTGGGCGAGCGGGAAGCGGCGCGCCTGCCGGGAAAGCCTCTGGTCGTCTCCTACGCGCCGCAACGCGAGCTGCTGGCCCGCGCGGTATTGACCATTACCCATGGCGGGCTGAATACGGTGCTCGACTCACTGACACATGGCATCCCCGTCGTGACCGTACCGATCACCTTCGAACAGCCGGCCATCTCTCGACGTGTCGAGTGGACCCGGTCGGGCCGTTCGATCGCCTTTTCGAAGCTCGACGTGTCCCGCCTCGCGCGGATCGTGTCCGAAGTGCTCGACGGACCGGCCTATCGGACGGGCGCTGGTCGAATCAGCGAGGCCATTCGACAGGCTGGCGGCGTGAACCGGGCAGCCGACGTCATCGAAGCCGCCATCGCGTAAGCCGTTCCTGGCGAAGTCGCTGGACATAGTCGCGAGTCCGCTTTTGGTCAACCTGCCGCGCGACTTTTCATCGAGAGCCGAATCTGAAAAGCAGGAATGTGTCGGGTGTAACGCCTTGGCGTGCAGCGGGTTGCTCACGATTTCCAGGAGCGCTGCTTCGTGTGCGACGGCGGGCATCGGATGTGCTTTGTAACCGGTCACAGGCGCCGGTTCCAGGTGCGCGTTCGCGGACTCCGCTCGTGAGGCGTAGCAACCGCAGGGAGACACATGATGCGACGACTCTTTCTTGTCACAGCGCTCCTTTTGGGCTTCGCTGTGTTCCAGACCAGGCCTGCGGAGGCCTTCCTGATCACGGGCGAACTGGATCTCAGTGGTACCGTCAGAATTACGTCTCTCGGCCTGATGGACTTTATTCCGCCCATCAATCCCCTAACCACAGGGTGTCCAGGAGGCTCAGAATGCGGCGTGGAGCAAATTTCGCTGAGTTCGAACACCGGCTACTTCGCCGTGTTCAATGGCGGCGGGGTTTTGGGTCTGCCCTTCAATGTTGCCGAGCTTGACCTGTTGGCGTCAGTCGCTACGGCCAGTGGTTGCACTCCTGCGCAGGTGGCCGCGTTTCCGGCATTCTGTGGCAATTTCAGCGAAATCCCCAATTTCGAAACGACTCCGAACAGCATTCAGTTTTTGAACTTTCCTCCATTCAACAATACATCGCCGCGGCCGGATCTGACCTTTTCGCTGACCTCGATTGCCGCCTGCACAGTTGGTTGCGGATTTGGATTTGCGCCGCAGTTCAATGTCACGTTTACGGCCGGAAACACGACCGTCATCATGAACGTCACTGGGAACGTCTGCGACCCTGGCAACCCGCTCGCGCAGTGCAACACGTTCCAAGGTATTTTCACCGCCCAGTTCCCTGGTCAGTCGCCTACCTTGCTCATCACGCAGCTGGAAACACTCGGTTACATCCAGACATCGTTCTCGGCTTCCAAGATCTCCGTTCCGGCACCCGTCGTCCCCGAGCCGGCCACGTTGCTCCTGTTTGGAACGGGCTCCGTGCTCGTAGCGGCCCGTGCGCGGCGCCGAGCGAAAGCAAGGAAAAACCAGGCCAACAAGCCCTAACGAAGAACCTCTGTTCAATCCCGACGCCCTGCCAGGCCGCTCCTTTCCCGGGAGCGGCCTTTTTCGTTCGTGATCCCCGAAACGGACTGGTGTCATATGGTGCGAACGCCTAATCAGCGCGCCTTCGCGCCACACCGCACGCTCAGCAGTCCCACTGTGCAATTAGCCATTCTGATTGCCCTCGGTTTGGCGGCGCGACTCATCGTCCTCTTCTCAATCGCGCGCCTCCCGTGGTTCTACGTGCCCAACGCCGACTCCGCCCTCTATGACGACATGGCTCGCGCCTTCGCGCGCGGCGATTGGCTGATCGGCACGGAACCGCTTCGCATGTCTCCCGTATACCCCTTCTTCCTGGGCGTCGTGTACCGCGTCTTCGGAGTCAACCCGTGGGGAGTTCGCGTGGTTCAGACGATCTTGGGATTGGGACTTGTCGTCCTCACGTGGGATACTGCTCGACGACTCCTTGGCCCACGGGCAGCGCTGATTGCCGGCGGAATCGTCGCGCTTTTCGGGCCGGCGCTCTTCTACGAGTTCCAGCTGCTCGGCGACGCTCCGGCGGCCGCCACCGCGGGGCTCGCATTGTGGATGATGGTGCGAGCGATGGTGCGGGGCGAAGTGCGGCCCTCGTACTGGAGTGCGGTGGGCCTCGTGACA
>Ga0114129_10009670_pt1 | contig 13758 bp, 9 predicted proteins | sample RhiMetdeltSRZDD1_FD_80071 | JGI IMG/M metagenome (GOLD analysis project Ga0114129, IMG submission 80071) | Populus rhizosphere microbial communities from Tennessee, USA - Rhizosphere MetaG P. deltoides SRZDD1 (version 2) (version 2) | ecosystem: Host-associated > Plants > Roots > Rhizosphere >...
AGGGCGCCGCCTCGCTGCACGGATTTCCGAACATCTCAGCGCTCGCTGCCGAGGTGGAGCAGGTGCTGGCCGCGCATCCGCCCGATCTCCATCGGCTCACCACGCTCGTCGGCCCGCTCAAGCGCGCGCTCGACGCGGCGGCGAGCGGCGGCACGCCGGCGCCCGCGACGGCCGCCCTCCCGACGCCCACCCCGCCGATGCCCGCGATGCCGGCCCTTCCGATGCCGGCTCCGCCCGCGCCGGCGCCGCCTGCGCCGCACGTCGCCGCCCCACCGGTCGAGGCGCCATCGGCCTCGGCCGATCCGCTCCGCGCCGAGCTGGACGGGTTCTTCGCGAGCAATCCCGACGTGGTGTCCTACTTCGTGCCCGAAGCGACCGAGCACCTCGAGGGCGTCACGGCGACGCTCGGGGCCCTCGAGCAGCGCGTCGACGACGACGACGCGCTGGCGCGGCTGTTCCGCGCGGTGCACACGCTCAAGGGAGCCGCGTACGTCGTCGGGTGCACGCGCGTCGGCGAAGTCGCGCACCGCATGGAAGACGTGCTGGTTGCCGCACGCGAGGGCAGTCGTCCGCTGACCTCTGCGGCGGTCGAGATCCTGTTCGCCGCCGACGGGGTGCTGCGGCTCATGCTCGGTCTCGCTCCCGACCCGCGCGCGAACATGACCGAGATCGTCGGTCGCATGCGCGCGCGGCTCGACGCGTTGCTCGACGCGTCGGCCGGCGTCGAGCTGGTTGCGCCGCCGGCTGTGATGCCCACCGCGGCGGAGCCGAGCGCGCCCTCCGTCGCCGCTCCCGCCGCGCCGGCTCCGATCGTCCCGACACCGGTCGTCCCCGAGCCCGTGGTGCCTGCGCTGTCGCCGCTGGCGGCGCTGTTGAGCGCTCCACGCCCGCCCGCGCCGCGCGCCGCGCCACGCCGCGCGCCGCGCCAGACCATCCGCGTCAACCTCGAGCGGCTCGACTCGCTGATGAATCTGATCGGCGAAGTGGTGATCGGACGCGAGCGGGTGGAGCGGCGTCTGGACGAGATGGACCGCGTGGCCGCCGCGCTGCTGGCCAGCCGCGCGCGCCTGGCCCAGTGCGTCGCCGATTTCGAGCTGCGGCAATTCGACGCGCGGCGCCCCGCGGAGTCTTCGCGGCGGGCGCCGGGCGTCGGCCTGTCCGTCTCGGAGATGTTCGCCGAGCTCGAGTTCGATCGCTACGACGACGCCGCGGTCTTTGCCCGCACCGTGGCCGAGATCGCGGCGGACATCGCCGAGCTGCAGTCCGAGCTGACCGTCATGACGCGCGTGCTGCGCGACGACACGGCGCACGTGCATCGCATCACCGGTGCGCTCCGGACGGAGATCGGTCGGGCACGCCTGGTGCCGATCGGCAGTCTGTTCGGCCGATTCGTGCGCCAGGGCCAGGAGGCTGCACGCAACGCCGGCAAGACCGTGCGCTTCGAGACGCGCGGTGAGGCCGTCGAGCTCGACACGTCGATCATCGAGCAGATCGTCGATCCGCTGCTGCACCTGGTGCAGAACACCATTGCGCACGGCATCGAGACCGCCGAGGAGCGCCGCGCGCTCGGCAAGGAGCCCGCCGGCATCGTGACGCTGTCGGCCGCGCACGAAGGCGGCGCCGTGCTCGTCGAGGTCGCCGACGACGGCCGCGGTATCGACCCGGAAGTCCTGCGGCGCCGGGCCGTGGACCAGGGCTTCATACCCGCGGACGCCGAGCTCGACGAGGCGCAGATCCTCGATCTGATCTTCCTGCCGGGCTTCAGCACGGCGGCCGCGGTGACGACGGCCGCCGGCCGCGGCGTGGGCATGGACGTGGTGCGTACCAACGTTCGACGCCTCAACGGCGACGTCGAGGTGCGCAGCGTCGTTGGTGAGGGCACGAAGTTCACGCTGCGGCTGCCGCTCACGCTGCTGGTGTCCGAAGCGCTCATGGTGATGGTCGCTGAGGAGCGGCTCGCGGTGCCGCTCAACGCCGTCCAGGTGGTCATGGAGGCGCGTGCCAACGACATCCGCACGGGCGCGCGAGGCGAAACACTCGTGGTCGGCGAGGATCTCGTCGACCTGGTGCCGCTCTCGACCCTTCTCGGCGTCGGGCGGACGGCGCGTCCCGCGCGGCGGCCGGTGCTCGTGGTGCGCGGCGCGGGCCGCGTCATTGCCGTCGAGGTCGACGAAATCCTCCACAAGCAGGACATCGTCATCAAGCCGATCGGCGGCTTCCTCGAAGGCGTCGGGCCCTACGGCGGAGCCAGCGTGGGCGCCGACGGACGCGTGACGCTGCTGCTCGATCCCGGCGCGCTCGTCGAGGCCACCGGCCACATGACCACGCGGCGCGCCGCCGCCCGCCGCATCGACGCACTCGATGAGGTGGTGGTTCGCAGCCGTGTGCTGCTGGTCGACGACTCCGTCAGCGTGCGGCGGTTCGTGGGCCAGATGCTCGAGAAGGCCGGGTTCGACGTCACCACCGCGGGCGACGGTGCCGACGCGCTGGCGCGGCTGGCGGAGAGCACGTACGACGTCGTCGTGACCGACCTCGAGATGCCTCGCATGAACGGCTACGAGCTGATCGACGATCTCCGCCGCCGGCCCGCGACCCGCGATCTGCCGGTGATCGTCCTCACCACGCGCTCGGGCGACAAGCACGTCGCGCTGGCCAAGAGCCTCGGTGTCGCCCACTACGTGACCAAGCCCGTCGAGGAGCACGCGTTCGTGACCCTCGTCATGTCGGTGGTGTCCGGGTGAAGGCGTTGCTCGTCGATCCCGATCCGCAGCGTGCGCCGGTCCTGGCGCAGGCGCTCAAGGCGGGAGGCGCGGCCGTTTCGATCGCGGGCAGCGCGTCGTTCGCGCTCACCATGCTCGAGTGGAACACGCAGGACGTGATCATCAGCCGCGCGCGTCTCGGGGACATGGAGGGCCACGAGCTGTGCACCATCGTGCGCAGCGACCCCTCCACGAAGGAAATCCGCTTTGTCCTCATCGTGGGGCCGGGGGAGAGCGCGCCGACCCAGACGTCCGCCGCCGGCGTGGATCTCCTGCTGCCGGACGCGCTGAGCAATGCCACGATCGTCACGCGCGTCGTTCAGCTCCTGCGCCGCCAGCAGGAGGCGACGTCGCCATTCCTTCAGGCGCCGACGTCGGTCGCTCCGACGCCACCGCTCGTCGCGCCGTCGGCGAGGCCGATCGCGCCGCCGCGAGTCATCGCACCGCCGGCGGCTGCGCCCGCGCCGCCGCCGCAGCGGCCGCTCATCACACCGCCTCGTGCGCCGCAGCCGATCGCGGCACCGCCGCGGCCGTCGATCGCGCCCGTTGCACCGCCGCCGCCACGACCGGTCGCGCCACCACCGGCGGTCGTCGCCCCGCCCCCCGTCGCGCCATCGCCGCCGGTCGCGCCACCGCCGGCGGCAACCACCGCGCCGCCGGCCTCGTCCACCGCGCCGCCGGCCTCGTCCACCGCGATGCCGGCCATGGCCGGGCTCGACGCCGTGGGGACGACTGCCGGGGCGCGCACCTTTCAGGGGGCGCTCGGCGTGCTCGAGATCGAAGAGCTCACGCAGGCGATCGCCGTCGGCGGAAAGACCGGGCGGCTGCTGCTCGTCCTCAGCACCGGCGGCGGGCTCATCGTCTTCGAGGGTGGCCGCGTGACGCACGCCGAGTACGGCGGGCAGGCGGGTGAGGCGGCATTCGGCGCGCTGGTCACGGCGTCGCACCGGGAGCGCGGCGGCAAGTTCTGCTTCATTCCGGTCCACCCGAACGAGTTGGTCAGCCAGCCAAGGACGGTCGTCCGCGGGGTCGAGCAATTGCTGCTCGACGTCGCGAGAGCGATGGACGAGGAGAGACGCGGATGATGAAGGTACTGGTGGTGGACGACAGCCTCAGCGTGCGGAAGGTTGTCGAGCGCGCGCTGGCTGGCCGGCAGATCGACGTCGTGTGCGCGGCGTCCGGCAGTGAGGCGCTCGACCGCCTCGAACGCGATACCCCCGATATCGTCGTGTGCGACGTCGTCATGCCCGATCGCGACGGCTACGAGATCTGCGAGTTCATCAAGCGCCATCCGCGGCTGGCCCACACGCCCGTGCTGCTCATGTCGGGCATCGTCAACGACGAGGTGCGTGAGCGCGCGGCCCGCGCGCAATCGGCCGGCATCCTGGCCAAGCCGTTCGCCGCGGACGACCTGGTTCGCCATCTCGATACGCTGCTCGCGCAGACGCCTGCCCCGCCTGCGGCGGCCCCGGTGTTTCGCGAGAGCGCGCCCGCCGCGGACATCACCGCGCCGCTGCGCGACGCGATGCCTCAGCGCGACGCGGTGCCGCAGCGCGACGCGGCACCTCAGCGTGACGCGGCGCCGGTGCCGGAGGGCGCTGCCGCAGTCCTCGCGCACTTCGTCGCGATGGACGGCGTGCAGTGGGCGGTGCTCGCCGATCGCGAGGGCTTCGTGGTCGAAGCGACCGCGAACGCCGGCGTGGATGCGGACGTCGCCGCCGCGCTCAGCGCCTGCCTTGCCGAGTCCTCCGAGGGCCTCGGCCGTGAGCTCGGCCGCGGCGCCCTGCAGGGCGCGATTCTCGAGTACGAGAAGGGGATGCTCGTCCTGTATGGCGTGGGAAGCTCGGGCCTGCTCGCCGTCGGCCTCAGTGAGTCGAGCGTGCTCGGCAAGGTGCGCTACTACGCGCGACGGGCGCTGCCCGAGCTCGTGCGAGCGATGTGACGTGAGCCGTCACCGACCCTCGTCGCTGGGACGCTGGCTCACCGCGCTGGGTGTGGCCCTCGGCTACGTCATCATTGCCACCGCGCTCTTCTGGCTCGACCTCGGCGACGGGGGCGTGGCGCCGATCTGGGCGATCGTCGCGGTGCCGCCGTTCTATGCGCTGCTCTCGCTGTTCATGCTGCGACGCGTGTCGCCGGCGCGACGCCTGAGCTGGACCGGCGGCGCCTGCCTGACCCACCTGCTGCTCGGGTTGGCCGCAGCCGCCGTCTTCTGGATCGTCGTCGACGTCACGCCGCTCTCGGCGCTCGCGCACGCGTTCGCGCGCCTGGGTCCCGCGCCCGCGCTCACGCTCGTGGCGACGCCGCTCGCGCTCGCGCCGTTTCGCGGTCGGGTGCTGGCGCCGCGGCCCATCTCGCGGTCCGCGCGCGCGGGGCACCGGCCGAGCATCGGCGGCCTGGCGTCGTCGGAGATGCCGCTCGCACGCGACACGCGCCGCTTCGACACCGTCGCGGAGGCGCCGAATTCACCCTCCGCATCCGCCCCGCCGCCGGTACCGCCGACCCCCACGCCCCGGCCGCTGCCGGTGCAATCGCCAGCCGTGTTCGATGATGCGCCGCAAGACGATGACGCGGTCGTGCGCATCCGTTTCGAACGGATCGCCAACCAGCTCCCGCAGAACGCGTTCACGCTGCCTCCCGATCGCATCGCCGAGAGCCTGCGCGAGCCGCACTGGCTGACGGTGCCTCGCCGGGTCGTGCTCGCGCTCTTGCCGGAGGGGGCGGTGCAGGTCGATTGGGCGATCGTGGCCTCGCAGTTTCCCGCGCTGGCCTTCGCGATGTCCGACGTCGAGTTTCGGCGCGCCTATCCCGACCTCAAGCTCACGCTGCCCCTCGACGACGTGCTGCGACAGGTGCCCCGCGGCGTGTACTCGCTCGGGCCGACGGCCAACCACATCCCCGGGCTCGAGGCGTTCCCCCCGCCATTCCAGCCGCTGGCGGTGCCGCGTGACCTGCCCGCGTCGACGCCGAGCGGTGCGCCCGGGCCGTCGCCGAGCGTGGTGACCGCGCCGCCGCAGGCGGCGGCGCCCGCGCAACGTCCGCCGGCGCCGAAGCCTGCGCCGGTGGCGCCGCCGGCGCCTGTCGCGCCACCTCCACCGCCGCCCGCGCCAGTCATCGCGCCGCCGCCGCCACCGGTCGCCGCTGCGCCTCCGGCACGCGTCGCCGCGCCTCCACCGGCACCGGTCGCGCCACCTCCGGCGCCACCCGCACCGGCCGCACCGCGGCGCGAGCCGCCGGAGGTGATCAGCCGTGACGGCCTGGCGCGCCTCGCGGCATGTCTGAGTGGAGCGGGGACGTTTGAATCGTGGTCCGGCATCGTGGACGGCACGGCGCTGGTGGCGTTCATCGCGCCGACGGTGCCGCGCGACGCGGTGACCGCGGTGGCGGCGCGCGTCGCGGGTCTGCTCGGCGGCGCCGCGGGTGAGCAGGTCACGGTACGGACCACGCGCGCGGCGATCGTCGTGAGCGCGGCCCCGACGCCGATCGTCGTCGCCTCGCGCCGACCGGGAACGGCCGTCGCGCTGCTGGAGCTGCGCGGGGCGCGGGCCGCCGGGCTCGCGGGGCGGGCGGGCGAGGGGGCCGCGCTTCCGCCCCGCTCGCTGTCCTCGGTCGCCGTCGAGCCGCGCGTCGCCGGCGTGGCCGGCACGCTCGGCGCATTCGGGGTCGTGGAGCCCGCGGTGCTGACCGACGCCGGCGGCGGCGCCCGCGTCTACGTCTTCCGCGAGCCCGGCCGCGAGGCCGAGCACCTCGGCGAGCTCGCGCTCGCGGTGTGGGATGGGCTCGGCCGCACGCGTGATGGCGACCTCGGCGCGCTGATCTCGGTGATCTTCCGGCAGGGACGACGGCGCATCCTGGTCCGCTCGCTCGGCGGCCACGGCACCACGCTGCTCGCCGCCGCCGGGCCGGTCGCGCGTCCTGGACGCGCGTGGCGCGAGGCGGACCGCGCGGCCGCGGCGCTGGAGGCGCGCTGAGTGTCGATCATCAACTATGCGGCGAAGGTCATCAATTTCAAGATCGTCTACTACGGTCCCGGGATGGCGGGGAAAACGGCAAATCTGCAGTTCGTGCACCGTTGTCTGCCCGATGAGAATCGCGGCAACATGATCTCCCTCGCCACGGGTGACGACCGCACGCTGTTCTTCGACTTTCTGCCGGTGTCGGCGACCAGCGTGCGCGGCTTCACGACGAAGTTCCAGCTCTACACGGTGCCCGGCCAGAGCCGCTACAACATGACGCGCAAGCTCGTCCTGCGCGGCGTCGACGGCGTGGTGTTCGTGGCCGACTCGCAGTGGGATCGGCTCAAGGAAAACGTCGACAGCCTGCGCAACCTCAACGAGAACCTCCGCGAATACCGCCTCGACCTCGCCAGCGTCCCGTACGTCGTCCAGTACAACAAGCGCGATCTCCCCGACGTGGCGCCGCTCGACTACCTCGAGTACACGCTCAATCGGGGCGCGCGACGCGTGCCGGCGTTCGAAGCGGTCGCGGTGACGGGCAAGGGTGTCTTCGACACGCTCAACACCGTGTCCCGGATGGTGATGCTCCGGGAGTTCGGTCAGGTTCAGGAAGGAGCGTCATGATGCGACACGATCTCGTCATCCACGAAGCCGACGCGACGCGGATCGACGCCGTGCTGGAGCGCTTCCTCGGCGACTCGGGCTCGGCCGCCGTGCTGCTGATCGAGCGCAGCGGCGAGCCGCTCGCGATCGCGGGCGCCGCGCGCACGCTCGACACGGTGTCGATCGCCGCGCTCGCCGCCGGAGCGTTCAGCTCGACGGCCGCCCTCGCGCGTCTGCTCGGCGAGAGCGAGTTCTCGGTGCTCTTCCACGAAGGCGCCAAGGAGAGCCTGCACGTCAGCACCGTCGACGAGGACACGATCCTGCTCGCCATCTTCGACGAGCGGACCACCGTCGGCATGGTGCGGCTGTTCGCGCGCGAGGCGAGCCAGGGCCTCGGCGCGATCCTCATCGAGGCCCGTCGGCAGCCGCGCCACACGGGCGTCCTGGCCGCGCCGCTCACCCCGGAGGAAGCGCGGAGTGCCATCCGGCAGCGGCCTGCCTGACGGCACCGAGGAGCGCGAGCTCCGCGACAGCGCCGACATGTTCGAGGCGGCGCTGGCGGAGAACCCCGAAGACCTCACGGTCCTCGAGGCGCTCCGGGAGATTTACACGCGTCTGGGCGACATCGAGCGCTTGATGGAAACCGCGGAGCGTATCGAGCGCGTCGATCCGAGCCAGGGCGGCTCGACGCGACGGCGGCGGCAGGCGCCGGCGTCGCCGCCCACGCCGCCGTCGCCGCGCGCGGCGACCGCGCCACCGCGGCCGGCCACGCCGTCGCGCGCGCCCGCGCCTTCCCGCGCGACGGCGCCCGCCCCACCGGCCGTCCCGGCGGCGCCGCGCGAGATCGAGCCACCAGCGGCGGCGATTCCTTCACCGCCGCCGATGCGCCCGATCGTGCCCCCCGCGCCGTCGATCCCGCCGGCGCCGACACTGCCGCCGCCGCCCTCGATCCCGCCCGCATCGTCATTGCCGCCCGCGCCGGCGTTCGTGCCCTCGAGCACCCGTGTGCGGCTTGCAGGAGCGCCGGCCACGCTCGAGGCCGCCGGCGCCGCGCGAGGCGGCGTTGCGCCCTCCGGGCGCAAGCGCAGTCGAGCGCGGCTGGGCGAGTTGCTCGTGGCCGAGGGCCTGATCTCCCAGGAGCAGCTTCACGACGCGCTGCGCGAGCATCGCCGCTCCAAGGAGCGGCTCGGCGCCGTGCTCGCGCGGCGCGGCCTGGTCACCGAGGAGCGACTGGTCGAGGTGCTGTCGCGGGAGCATGGGCTGCCGTCGGTCGACGTCCGCCAGCAGCCCATCAGCCCGGACATCCTCGCGCTCGTGCCGGCGCACATCGCGCGGCAGCACGAGGTGCTGCCGCTCTCGCGCGTCGACGGCGCGCTGACCGTCGCGATGTCGGATCCGACGAACGTCGTCGCCATGGACGAGATCGCGGCCACCACGCGGTTGACCGTGCTGCCCGTCATCGCGGCGGGCGCGGCCATCCGCGCCGCCATCGAGCGTCACTACGCCAGGCCGGTCGTCACGGGCTCCATGGACGACGTGCTGTCCGAGCTCACGGACGCCACCGTCGAGGTCGTGGACGAGAACGAGAGTCGCGCCCAGGGCGAGGTCGTCGAGCTGCGCGATGCGGCCGAGGGCGCGCCGGTGGTGAAGTTCGTCAACAAGGTGCTCCTCGACGCGATCCGGCGCGGCGCCTCCGATCTGCACTGGGAGCCCTACGAGAAGAACTTCCGCATCCGCTTCCGCATCGACGGCGTGATGCACGAGATGGTCTCGCCGCCGAAGAAGGTCGAGGCGGCGGTCATCTCGCGGCTGAAGATCATGGCCAACCTCGACATCTCGGAGCGGCGCCTGCCGCAGGACGGCCGCATGAAGCTTCGCCACGGCTCGCGAGAGATCGACTTCCGCGTGTCGGTCCTGCCGACGATCTACGGCGAGAAGGCCGTGCTGCGCATTCTCGACAAGGAGTCGCTGCAGCTCGACCTCACCAAGCTCGGCTTCGATGCGTGGAGCTACGAGAAGTTCAACGACGCGATCCACCAGCCCTACGGCATGGTGCTCATCACCGGACCCACCGGCTCCGGCAAGACGACCACGCTCTACTCCGCCATCTCGACGATCAACTCGCCGGACCACAACATCATGACGGCCGAGGATCCCGTCGAGTACAACCTCAAGGGCGTCAACCAGGTCCAGGTGAACGAGGGCATCGGGCGCACGTTCGCGACGGTGCTGCGCTCGTTCCTGCGCCAGGATCCCGACGTGATCCTCGTCGGCGAGACGCGCGATCTGGAGACGGCGCAGATCTCCGTGCGGGCGGCCTTGACCGGTCACCTCGTGTTCACGACGCTACATACCAACGACTGTCCGTCGACGGTCGCGCGGCTGGTCGACATGGGAATCCCGACGTTCCTGTTGTCCTCGGCGTTGCTGATGATCCTCGCCCAACGGCTGGGCCGGCGGATCTGCAAGGAGTGTCGGCAGCCGGTGGAGGGCCGCGAAGAGGATCTCGTGCGCTACGGCCACGTGCCGCAGTCGCGCGGGCCCGTGGCGTTCTACCGCGGCGCCGGCTGCCCGACGTGCAACTTCACCGGCATGAAGGGCCGCGTGGCGATCTACGAGGTCATGCCGATCACCGAGGCGCTACGCGACATGATCCTGGAAGAGGCGTCCACCGCCGATCTGCGCGCGCAGGCGCAAAAGGAAGGCATGAAGACGCTGCGCCAGGCGGGCATGGCGAAGGTCCTGGAGGGCGTGACGACGGTGGAAGAGGTGCTGCGGGTGACCCTCGCATGAGCGGAGGACGAGCGTGCCACTGCTGAGACGGCTCTGGCGGCCGGCCGAACGCGCGCCGCAAAGCGTGCCGGAGGCGCTGCGCCGGGCCGAGCAGAGCCGGCGCGAAGGCCGCTACACGGAGGCCAGCGCGCTCGTGGCGCGCGTGCTGGAGCTCGATCGCGACAACCTGCATGCGCATCTGCTCGCCGCCTATCTGCACGTCGCGCGCCGCGCGACGGCGCCCGCGAAGGCGGAGTTTCGCTGGGTGCTCGGTCACGACGCCAACCATGCTCGCGCGCTGATCGGGCTGGCCCGCGTCGCACTCGAGGAGAGCGACACGCGCGCATGCCACGAGCTGCTGCGTCGCGCGCTCCGCTTCTATCCCGACTTTCCCGAGGCGGCCGCGCTGCTGGAGGCGCTGCGCGCGAGCGAGTCCGCGCCGCCGACACGGACGGCCACCCCCGCGCCGCGCGTGGACCGCCTGCGGCTGCCGGGGACGGGGCGCGCGCTGATCGTCGGTCGCAGCGATGGCACCCTCCTCGCGGCGCAGCCAGCCTCCGAGGACGCCAGGGAAGTGTCGGAGGCGCTCACTCGCGTCGTGAGACTGGCGGGGGCGACGCTGCAGCGCTGTGCCCTCGGCCGCGTGCATCGCGCCATCATCGACGACGGCGGCGATGCCGTTTTCGTCCGCACCGACGGCGATCTGATCGTCTCACTCACGCTGCCGCGCACGACGGATCCCACCCAGGGGCTGCTCGACGTGAACCGCCTCTGGTCTGCGACGCTGCACGAGCTGGGAGTAGCCGCCGCATCGAACCCAGCCACGCCGGTGAACACGCCGGCCGTCGATCCGACCAGGAGAGTCTCATGAGCGGACCTCGCCTCAAGCTCGCGCTCGAGCACGATAGCGCCACGCGGGGCCGGCATGTCCGGGACATCGTCACAGAGCTGAAGCGGCTGCACTGGGTGCGCGGCGCGATGCTCGTCGCCCCCGATGGCTTCGTCATCGCCGCCGAGCTGCCGCCAACGGTCACGGTGGATTCCGTGGCCGCCCTGGCCGCCACACTGGGCCGCGAGCTCGAAACGAGCGCGGCCCGACTGGGACGGCCGTCGTTCTCCACCGCGATGTTCTCGGCCGATGACGGCACGATGTTTCTCGCCGGCAGCCGCATCGGCTACCTCGTGATCCTCGCCGATCAGCAGGTCAACGTGCAGGCGATCCGCGGGGCGCTCGGAGATGCCGTCGCGCTGATCGAGGCGGCGTGGGGGCCGGGCGAGGTCAGGCCGTCGTAGCGCGCCCGATTTCGGCGAGCAGCGCGACGGCGGCGGCATGCGGATCCGGCGCGGCGGTGATCGGACGGCCGACGACGATCGCGTCCGCGCCGGCGGCGATCGCCGCAGCGGCCGTGGCAATGCGCGCCTGATCGTCTACCAACCGGGGGGCCCCTCCGGCTCCCCCCGGACCCCCCCGTCGCGTGGCGTCCAGTCCCCCTTGAGGCCGAATGCCGGGAGTCACGATGCGCCAGGTGGGGCCGAGCGCGCGGCGCAGTAGCGCGATCTCCTGCGGCGAGGCGACGCATCCTTCGAGGCCGGCTTCGCGCGCGCGCTCCGCGAGACGCAGCACGTGCGCCTCCACGTTGCCGGTGACGCCGATCTCGTCGAGGCCCCGACGGTCGAGGCTTGTCAGCACGGTCACGCCGATGCACACGGGCCGCGCGACACCGAAGTCCTTCGCCGCTTTGGTCGCGGCCTCGGCCGCGGCGCGCATCATCCCGACACCGCCGCAGGCATGCACGTTGAGCATCGCTACGCCCATGCGCGTCGCCTCACGGACCGCCCCCGTCACGGTGTTGGGGATGTCGTGATACTTGAGATCGAGGAACACCGGGAAGCCGCGCTTGATGGCCATCTCGACGGCCGCGGGGCCCGCCGCGGTGAAGAGCTGTGAGCCGATCTTGACGCCGACCGCCTCCGGCAGTCCGGCGCCCGCCAGCCGCTCGAGCAGGCTGTCGGCCTCTTTCAGCGTCTCGAGGTCGAGCGCAATCCAGAGTCGCTCACGCATCGGTGTGGTACTCCTGCAGGCTCCGCACCTCGTGCTCCCCCTTGAGCAGCGCCTCGATCGCGCCGATCGCGGCCTGGGCGCCGTCGACGGTGAGGTAGTAGGGAATGTTCAGGCTGACGGCCGCGCGGCGGATGGCCGCCGAGTCCTTGCGGGCCCGCCCGTCCTCCGGCGTATTGAACACGAGCGCGATGTCGCCGCGCTTCATGAGATCGACCACGTTCGGCCGGTGGCCCTCGAGCACCTTGTGGACGAGTTCCACCGTCATCCCGTGACGCTCGAGCACGCGTGCGGTGCCGCTCGTGGCCCCCAGCGTGAACCCCATCTCGACGAGCCGCCGCGCCAGGGTCGTGACCGCGCGCTTGTCGCGGTTCTTCACCGAGACGAACACCTTGCCGCTCGTCGGCAGCGATGAGCCCGCCGCGATCTGCGATTTCAGGTAGGCCTTGCGGAAGTCGCGATCCAGCCCCATGACCTCGCCGGTGGACTTCATCTCGGGGCCGAGCACGATGTCCACGCCGGGGAACTTGATGAAGGGGAAGACCGCCTCTTTCACCGCGATGTGGCGCGGCTCGCGCTCCTCGATCGACGCGAGCTGGGCCACCGACTCGCCCAGCATCGCCCACGTCGCGATCTTGGCGAGCGGCAGACCGATCGCTTTGGAGACGAACGGCACCGTGCGCGACGCACGCGGGTTGACCTCGAGCACGAAGATCGTCTCGTTGCGAATGGCGAACTGCACGTTGATCAACCCCACCACGTCGAGCGCCTTCGCGAGCGCTTTCGTCTGGACACGCAGGTTCTTCACCTGCCCGTCGTCGAGGCTGTAGGGCGGCAGCGCGCAGGCGGCATCCCCGGAGTGCACGCCCGCTTTCTCGATGTGCTCCATCACGGCGCCCACCACCACCCGCTCGCCGTCGGCGACCGCGTCGACGTCGATCTCGAGCGAGTCGTCGAGGAACTTGTCGATGAGGATCGGGTGGTCGGGCGCGACCTCGACGGCCTCGCCGACGAACTGCACGAGGTCCTGGTCGTCGTACACGATCCGCATCGCCCGGCCGCCGAGGACGTACGACGGACGCACGAGCACCGGGTAGCCGAGCCGCTGGGCGACGTCGCGGGCCTCGATCAGCGAGCGCACCGTGGCGCCGGCCGCCTGATTGAGCCCGAGCGTATGGAGCAGCTCGCTGAAGCGCTGCCGGTCCTCGGCGCGGTCGATCGCGTCGGGCGAGGTGCCGAGGATCGGCACGCCGGCCTGCTGCAGCGGGACGGCCAGCTTGAGCGGGGTCTGCCCGCCGAACTGGACGATGACGCCGAAGGGCTGCTCCTTTTCGACGACGTTGAGCACGTCCTCGAGCGTGAGCGGCTCGAAATAGAGCCGGTCCGACGTGTCGTAGTCGGTCGACACCGTCTCGGGATTGCAGTTCAGCATGATGGCTTCGACGCCGCGCTCGCGAAGCGCGAACGCCGCGTGGACGCAGCAGTAATCGAACTCGATCCCCTGGCCGATGCGATTCGGTCCCGAGCCGAGGATGATGACCTTGGGACGCCCGGTGGGCGGCGCCTCGTCCTCCTCCTCGTACGTCGAGTAGAGATACGGCGTGTGCGC
>Ga0114129_10009671_pt1 | contig 13758 bp, 10 predicted proteins | sample RhiMetdeltSRZDD1_FD_80071 | JGI IMG/M metagenome (GOLD analysis project Ga0114129, IMG submission 80071) | Populus rhizosphere microbial communities from Tennessee, USA - Rhizosphere MetaG P. deltoides SRZDD1 (version 2) (version 2) | ecosystem: Host-associated > Plants > Roots > Rhizosphere >...
AAACGGGACGCCAGCTTGTCAATACGTTGATCCCGTTCACGAGAACGCAGGAAACGCGGCGCTACGAAGGCAAGGCCACCTATGCGATGACGTCGAATCATCGCTTCCAGGGCGACTACATCAGGATCATCAACAACGACCTGCAGAGCACGTCGTTCAGCTTCACGTCCATCATGGACTTGAACAGCCTCGAAGACCGCAAGCTGCCGCAGCAGCTGTTTTCAGGAAGTTATACGGGCGTCATCACGCCCAGGCTCTTCGTCGAAGCGCACGCGTCGGTGCGCAAGTTTACGTTCATCGGCGCCGGTTCCAAGTCAAAGGATCCGATCGACGGCACGCTGCTGCTGGACGTGGCGCGCGGCAACCTCCGGTATTTTGCCGCGACATTCTGCGGCGTCTGTCGGGACGAGAGCCGTGACAACCAGGACTTCTTCGGAAAGGCGACCTATTTCCTGTCCAGCAAGGGCGCTGGCTCGCACACCATGATTTTCGGGTTCGATGCGTTCAACGACCAGCGCGCGGCCGACAATCACCAATCGGGCAACGATTACCGCATTTTTGGCACGACATCGATCATCCAGGGCACCGGTCCGAACGCCGTCATCTATCCGGTGTTCAACGGCTCCGACAACTCGACGCGAATCCAGTGGAATCCGATTCCCATCTCGACGAGAGGATCGAATTTCCGGACCTACTCCGCGTTCGTGAATGACAACTGGCGGATCGGCGACCGCGTGACCGCGAACCTGGGTCTTCGGTACGACAAGAACAACGGCAAAGATCAGGAAGGCAACCTGGTCGCCAAGGACAGCGCGATCAGTCCCCGCTTCGGCGTGATCTGGGACCCGCTCGGCGATCAGCGCTGGTCGATTACGGGCAGCTTCGCGCAGTACGTCGCGGCGATCTCGGGTTCCATTGCCGATCAAGGCTCCGCCGCAGGCAACCCCCAGAACCAGGTCTTCTTCTATCAGGGCCCGTCGATCAACGTGGGTTCGCCGGCGGCGCCGGTATCGAGCCACGACGCGGTCAAGCAGGTGTTCGACTGGTTCTTTGCGAATGGCGGCCCCAACCGTGCGTTCTCCTCGGCTCCGACGTTCCCCGGTGTGTCGCCGAAGATCGGCGACGGTCTGAAGTCGCCCAACGTCTTCGAGTACGCCGGCGGGGTCAGCCGTCAATTCGGGTCGCGTGCCGCCCTCCGGGCAGACTACGTGTACCGTAACTTCAGAGACTTCTACATCTCGCGGATTGATACGACCACCGGGAAGGTCGCCAACGCGGTCGGAACGGTCATCGATCTGGCGGTCATCCAGAACGACAAGGACCTGCTCAAACGCCGGTATTCGGGCGTGAGCGCCCAGGCCACGTACCGGCTTTCGAATCGTTTCGACGTCGGCGGAACCTATACTCTGTCGCACGCGTGGGGGAACATCGAAGGCGAGAACGTGGGCAGCGGCCCGACCAACTTCGGCGGTACTCAATACCCTGAATTCAAGCAAGCCTCATGGAATTATCCGGAGGGCGATCTCTCCATCGACCAGCGCCATCGCGGCCGGCTGTGGGTCAACTACGGTGTGCCGAGAGTCAGCGGTCTGACCATCAGCATGCTCGAAACCCTCGAAAGCGGCGTGCCGTATGGTGGATCGAGTGCGAGCGGCGTGAATCCGATTCCGTTTGTCACCAATCCCGGGTACCAGACTCCTCCGGCAGGCGCCAATACCACCTACTTCTTTACGGCGCGCGACGCATTTCGAACCGAAGGTCAGAAGCGCACCGATCTCGCCGTGAATTACTCGTACGACGTCAGCGCCGGAGGAGCCCGGCCGATCAATATCTTCGTGCAGGCCCAGGTGATTAACCTGTTCAATCAATTCCAGCTGTGCGGCTGCGGCGGCACCGTGTTTCAGAACGGCGGCACCGTGACGCAAACCTCCATCGATCAGACGGTGCGGACGGCTGTGACCAACTCAAATCTCTACACGACGTTCAACCCGTTCACGACGACGCCGGCCCGCGGCCAGAACTGGGACTTCGGTCCGGTATTCGGGACGGCCCTGAACCGTCTGGCGTGGACGACGCCGCGGTCAGCCAAGATTTCGTTCGGCGTGCGCTTCTAGCAAGGCCGGGTAGGTCGCGTAGGCCTGGTGGGCCAGGTCGGTCAGGTCGATCGTGCGAGTCGATTTCGTTCGCACGATCTGTTTGAACTGATCAACCCACCGACCTACCTGACCTACCTGACCTACCCGACTACGCCTCACGTCGCTTTTGTGATCGGATCCAAATCCTGACAGTCGTGTCAGCGGGCGTGTACATCTCGCCGAAAGCGTTGTATCCTGCTGGCAAGTGGTTTCCGAGCAGCTCGTCAAGAGTGTCACCCGTCTCGCGTTCAGTCCCGATCCCGACCTCGCCGTCGCGGCGCTGATGATCGCGCGGGTCGAGTATCCGAAACTCGACGCCGGCCCGTACCTCGACATGCTCGATTCGCTCGGCCGCGAGGCGGCTCGACGTGTCGCCGCCGCCCGGCCGGCTGGTTCCGACGCTGCGCCTGCGCATGTGGATCCCGCCATCTACGCTCGCGTCACTGCCCTCAACGACTTCCTCTTCAAGGAGCAGCGCTTCGTCGGCAACGACGTGCACTACGAAGACCCGCGCAACAGCTTCCTGAATGAGGTCCTCGATCGGCGCACCGGCATTCCGGTGACGCTCGCGCTCGTCTACATGGAGGTGGCGCGCCGGGCGGGCATCGCCGTAGAAGGGATCAACCTGCCGGGACATTTTCTGGTGCGCTGCCCGGCCGATCGCGCGGCGCGATACGTCAGCGGCCGGCGGCACGACCGCGATCTGATCATCGACGCGCATCACGGCGCCTTCCTCACCGACGATGCGTGTCGCGAGCTGCTGCGGCGGCACGCGGGCGAGGAAGCCGTGTGGGACGTGCATCTGCTCGGGCACGCCACCAAGCCGCAGATCCTGGCGCGGATGCTGCTGAACCTCAAACGCATTTACGTGCGGATGTATTCGTTCCCGCAGGCGCGCGACATCACCGAGCTGTTGCTGGCGGTCGACTCTTCCGCGATCAACGAACTACGCGACCGCGGTCTCCTCGCGTACCACCTCAACGACTTTTCCAGCGCGCTCCGGGATTTGCAGAAGTACCTGCAGCTGGCGTCGAAAGCCAACCTTGACGAGGGCGAACGCAACGAGCAGGCGCAAATCTGGGAGCACGTCAAATCGCTCCGGCGCCGGGTCGCTTCGCTCAACTGAGCGTCGAGATTTAAACCCCTTTGGATTTCTTCTTCGTGTTTTCGTGACTTCGTGGCAAGACACATCTCAGTTCACGCTTTCGGATTTCGCCCGCTTTCCTCCCTCCGGACAATCAGTCAGCAACGGACACACGCTGCAGTGCGGGTCGCTTTCGGTGCACGTCGATGCGCCGTGGTGGGAGAGGTACAGGAAGGCTCGGCGGAAGGCTTCAACGTTCTGCGGCAGCTGCGCGCTGAGAGCCTGCTGAACGGATCGCGACGATTTCCGGAAATCCGCGGCGCCTGATCCGTAGCCGAGCCGGCGCCCGACGCGGTTCACCCGTGCGTCGACGGGCAGCACCGCGTGGCCGGCGGCAAAGAGCAGCATGCGATGCGCGCCCCCCTCGCCGAGGCGCGGCAGCCCCTTGATGGCGCGGCGCGCCGCAGGCATCGGACCGCGCATGATCGCCGCGATATTCGGCGACCTCCGGAAGACGTCCACGCCTTTGCGCAGACCGGCAATACGGTCCTCGACGTAGGGACCCGCCAGCTTCACGGCCTCTTCCAGTTTTTTCTGCGGCGTGCGCCACATCGCGTCCGGCGTCAGCGCCCGGATTTTCTTGAGCGCCGAGATCGCTGCCTCCCGACGCGCCGGCGTCGAGTGGGCCGACAGAACTTCCCAGACGAACAGCATGAACGGCTCGCTCGGCGGCGACGGCAGGAGCCCGTAGAACTTGTGCAGACGATCGATGAGGGGCTCGAGGAGAGGCATGCGCGATTGGCGATTTGGTGATTGTCGATTGCCGGTTTATTTGCGGACTAATTGCCCAATCAATCGCCAATCACCCAATCAGCAAATCGAAAACCCATCAATGCGGCAGCGACCCGATCTCCTTGTAGAGGATCGCCGACGCGATGATGCCGTTGTGGAAGTTTCCGAGATCCAGTTTCTCGTTGGGCGCGTGCGCGTTTTCGTCCGGTAAGCCGACGCCGAACAGCACCGACGGCAGCCCGAGCTCCTCCTGGAAGGTCGACACGACTGGAATCGATCCCCCTTCACGCGTGAAAACTGGTTTTCTGCCGAATCCTTGCTCGATCGCGCGGCCGGCCGCCTGCACGTAGGGGTTGTCGTAGGCGGTCATCCATGGCTTGCCGCCGTGCATGCGCGTGACCTTCAGCTCGACGGTCTTCGGGGCGATGTTCTTGACGTGTTCCTCAAAGAGCTTCGCAATCTTGTCGGGGTCCTGATTCGGCACCAGGCGCATGCTGAGCTTCGCCATCGCGACCGCGGGCAGCACAGTTTTCGCACCCTCGCCGGTGAATCCGGACAGCAGGCCGTTGACCTCGAGCGTCGGACGCGCCCACGTGCGCTCGAGCGTCGAATAGCCACTCTCGCCGAACAGCTTCGGGATCCCGAAATCCTTCTTGTATTTCCGTTCGTTGAACGGCAGCGATTCCCACGCCTTCCGCTCCGTCTCTTCGAGCGGCTTCACATCGTCGTAAAAACCGGGGATCTTGATCCGGCCGCCACGATCTTTCATCTGCGCGATCATCTGCGCCAGGACGAACGCCGGGTTGGCGACGGCGCCGCCAAACGACCCGGAATGCAGATCGGTGCTGCTGCCCCGCAGATCGATCTGGAAGTAAACGAGACCGCGCAGCCCGTAGCAGATCGAGGGAACGCCGCGCGCGAACATGCCTGAATCGGAAATGACGACGACGCTCGCGCCCAGATCGTTCTTGTGACCGCGGATGAAGCCGTCGAGGTGCTCGCTGCCGACTTCTTCCTCGCCTTCGATCATGAGCTTGATATTGACCGGCAGCCGCCCTTCCTGTTTCAGGTGGGCTTCGACCGCCTTGAAGTGCATGAAGACCTGGCCCTTGTCGTCGGCGGCGCCGCGCGCGTAGATCTCGCCGTCGCGAATCGTCGCCTCGAAGGGCGGCGATTCCCACAGATTGAGCGGGTCGACGGGCTGCACGTCGTAGTGGCCGTAGAAGAGGATCGTCGGCGCGTCGGGTGCGTGCAGCCAGTCGCCGTAGACGACCGGATTGCCTGGCGTCTCGAGCAGCTTGACGTTCTCCAGACCGATCCGGCGCATTTCGTCTCCGACCCATTCGGCACAGCGCCTGACGTCGGCGGCGTGGTCGGGCAAAGCACTGATGCTCGGGATCGCGAGCAGGTGCTTCAGCTCGTCGAGATAGCGATCGCGGTTGACGTTGATGAAGTCGATGATTTTGTCCATGGCGTTTGGTGATCGACTACCTTGGTGAACGCTCGACCTTCCGCCTTCGCCAAGGGCTTCGGCGGACTAGAAAGGTCGGGCCTACGTACTACCTGGTGAACGCCCGACCTAAAGGTCGGGCCTACGTACGTTTCCAGCGGCCGGTTGTCTCCGCGGCTCGGCGTTCGCCCTCGAGCTTGCGCAGGTGCGCGCGGACGTTTTCCTCGGCGGCAGGCCGAAGAGCCGTCGCGAGACCATCATAGATGTAATCCGCGATGGCCTGCACGGTCTCGCGTCCTTCCGCCAGAGCTTCGAGCACCTGGACTTCGCGCGCGCGCCGATGAGCGAGATAGTGATTCAGAAGCGCTGCCGGCTCAGTCACCTCCGGGCCGTGTGCCGGAAGCAACCGGACGGCATCGAGCGCCAGAATTCTCTCGAGCGACGCGAGATACTGCCCGAGATCGCCGCCCTTGCTCGCTTCGATCATCACGCTGCTGCCTTGCACGACGAGGTCGCCGGTGAAAACGGTCCGGCTCGCGTGGTGCCAGAAGGCGAGGTGGTCGGGCGAGTGCCCGGGCGTATGAACCGCGATCAATTGTTCAACACCGACCTGCAGTCGCTCGCCGTCCTGAATCGGCTCCCACCGAACCGCGTACCGTGAATCCTCTCGCGGCCACAGGTATTTTCGGAAACGCGTGTCGCGGTGGCTGCCTGCAAGAGCCGGCGCGCCGCTCGCGTGGTCCGCGTGCGCATGCGTGACCAGCACGGCGTCGAGCCGCGCACGGTGATCGGCGAGTCGCGCCGCGAGCGCCGCAAGATGGCCCGGTTCGCCGACGCCAGCGTCGACAAGCGAGGCGCTGCCGGAGTCGATGAGCAAATATGTGTTGTTGCCTCGGCCCGTCATCGGGCTGGGATTATTCGCTTCGATCAGGATGGGGTTGAACACGCTCGTACGTAGTGTCCGCCTTCAGGCGGACCCATGTCAGTTTCGTCACGTGTAGGCCGGGTCCTTCGGACTCGGCTCCGAGGCGGGTCTAAAAAGCAAGACCCGCCCTACGGGTCATTTCGCAACTCGCTCTAGAAACTATACCGGAGCGCCAGCGCGACGTGAGAGTTCAGGCGGAACTGGCCGATGAAATCGTCCGGTTCACCGCGAATGAAGACGCCGCTGACGGTAACGCGCCAATGCGATCCTCGCGCTTGAGAGAATTCGCCTTTTGCGTACACCCCGTCCCCATTCTGCCGCACGGCGCCCTCGATGGCGGCGCTGCGATTCACATCGATCGTGTACGACGCACGCCCGATGAAGGACTTCGAGGTGCCGCGATCGGGAGCAAACGCGTTCTGCGCACGCCGGGCGGTCACAGCCTCACCCGCGTAGCCGCCGACGAACACCCACTCGCCTTTCTGCCGCTCGAGCTGCACGACGTACAGCACGAAATCGTCGCTGAGAGGAGTCGAGGACGTAAACGAGCCAACCTCGCCCTTCAGCGTGAACCATCGCGTCGGAACGGCCGCATCCCCGCCGTACATCCGAAGCGCCGGGTATCCCTTTCTGATTGGGATTTCGATCGGCCCGATCGACCCGGCCACGATCGACGGCGGACCATAGGAAACGTCCGGTTCGATGTTCGGAAGATGATTGAAGCCGTCAAAAAACGAGACCGAGAAATCGTAGCCGCTGCCCGCATACCCCCACCGAACACCCGCTTGTGAGCGCTCCGGGAAACTCGGGTCCTGTTCGCGACCGATGAAGCCGCCGCCGACCGGCGTCCACCGTTGATCGAAGAGTGGCAGCCGGCTCGGTGTGAAAAATGGCAGCAAGACCGCATCGAGCGTATGCGCCCCGATCTCGAGAACGCCTCGGACACCGCGCACCGGAAGAAAGTCGTTATCGATCACGTTGACGAAGTCGCGCGGCGCGAAGCGATCCGTCGGCGTCACGATATCGGTCTTGCCCCAGCGGACGAACTGCTTGCCAGCGTCCAGCGTGAGTGGACCGCGGGTCAGCGTGGCCGTCAATCGTCGGATGGACACTCGCGGCCGCAGCGTTCCACGGTCCGCTATGTCGGGCCGCCAGCGGTCATCGACTTGATCGTGACTGTTCGCGCGCAGCTCGGCGCCGGCGGCGAGCTGCAACCACTGCCGCGGCTGCGCGAAGAGCTCGCTCCGGCCGAGGAAGTCGGCGACAACGTTTTGCGTGTCGTTGAACGTGTCCTGCGGAAACACGACGCCGCGCGCTTCAACAAAGCCGCGGTAGGTGATCGGCTGAGCAGCGACGGGTGCGGCGCCGCACGTGGTCACGACCGCCGCGACCCATACCGCGTAACCAGCGCGGCTCATGGACGTCGCAGTGCCTGGAGCGTGAAGTCCTCATCTTTCATCGGCAGGTTGTAGACGAGCTTGTCCAGCGTCAACCGCGTCCGGCTCCCGCGCCGAAGGTCCGACATCTCGAGCCGGCGCGCGGTCCAGATGCCCTGCACGTTCTGGAGATCGCTGTAGATCAGCCGCCGCACGACTTCATTCTTGACGTAGTTGTCGATGCGCGCGGCGGTGTACGTTTCTTTCCGGACCCAGACAATCGAACGCGTGTACTGAGACGTCTTGGTCTGCTTCGGAACCGATTCAATCCTCCAGCAGGCGGCGCCCTCGACGTCCTCTTCGCCGGCAAGCGTGTAGTCGAACTGATCGACGTCACGCTCCTCCATATCCTCGAAGCTGAAATCCGTTCCGAAGAACCGCTGCGAGCGGTCCTGCAGCGCGATGCGACGGTCGCGCTCGATGCCGGGCGTCCACATCCATTGATCGGACGCGCGATTGGGATGGTTCACGACGAGCAGCGCCACGCCTTTCACTTCAGCCGGAACCGTGAAGCGCAGAATCGTCTTGCTGTTGCCGTGCGAGCCGATGCGGTCCAGGGTCCAGCGTTTGTCGGCGATGGTTCCTTTCGAGTCGAAGACCTGCAGCAGACCTTCGTAATGCTGCGACTGGCTTGCGGTGCGCCGCTGTGCCTCGGCGACGATCGCGCGCGCGTCCTGCGCCCACAATTGGGCGACACTCAACAACGCGATCAGCAGCAAACTGCCACCCGACCTACCTGACCCAACCGGCCTACCTGACCTACTCATACTCCAACGCCTCGACGAGCGAACCCTTCACCGCCGATTCCGCGGGCCAGAGCGCTGCAACGAACGCCGCCAGGAGAATCGTGGGGATGAGCTCCAACGTCACCACGACCGGAAATTGATAAGCGAGCCGCATCCCCACGATGTCGCGCTGGACGATCTGCAGGATGTAGTAGAGATTCACCGCGCCGAGCGCAAATCCCAGCGCGAGGCCCAGCGTCCCGATCCCGAGCGCCTCCATCCAGATCGTCCGCCGAATCTGGCCGTGAAGCCCGCCAACGGCTTTCAGGACGCCCAATTCACGCCGCCGATCGGTGATGGAAACCGTCAGCGTGTTGACGATGCCGAGGATGGCAACGAGCACGGCCACGGCAATCTGCACCGAGCTCAGCGCAAACCATTGGTCGGTGATCCGCAGGATGTACGCCTTGAGCTCGTCGTTCGTGAACACGAACACCTGGCGATCGCGCGCAAACGCTTCCAAAATGCGCCGCTTGACGTCCGGCACCTGCGCGCCCGGCGTCAAGTACACCCGGAACGCGTTCACCGAATCGTCGTGCCAGTACTGCTCGAACAGCGAGCGGTCGACGATAATCGTGCCCTGTTGATCGGAATAGTCGACGATGATGCCGGCAATCGGCAGCCGGATCGTGCCGTGCGGAGCCGGTATCTCGATCACTTCGCCGAGCCGCAAGCCCTGGAGTTGAGCCAGGTTGTCCGACACCATGACGCCGCGGCCTTCGGCCGTCTGCTGGAACATTCCGTCGGGGTCGCCCGCAATGGTCCGCCGCAGCACCGTCTCCGCCACGCTGGCGATTTCGCTGGCGACGATCAGCACCGGCGTCTCGCGAAAGATGATGCGTGCGTTTCGAACCATCTGGACGCGCGCGATTCCCGGAATCGCCTTCAGCTCGGGCGCCATCTCCGGCGGAAATCTCAGGGTGCGAATGGAAAAGTCCTGCGACGGCGTCACAAACAAGTCCGGGTTGAGCGTCGTGCCCATCCAGTCGAGGATCGAGTTGTAGCTCGCACGCGCCATGCCGCCGAACGCCACGACCACTGCGATCGACAGCATCAGCGCGGCGACGCTGGCCGACGTCCGGCGCGGCGCCTGGATCAGGCTGTCGGCCGCAAGCGCTCCTTCCACCGGTCGGAGCCATTTGAGCAGCGGACGGAGCAGGCGCGAGAGCGCAAGCGACAACAGCGGCCCAAGGAGCAACGCTACGCCGATCGCCATCGCGTACCCCGTGTAAAACACGACCCGTGACGAGGCGACGAAGAGACACGCCACCGACGCGGCCGCAAAGATCGCCGCCACGACCGCTCGGGCGCGGTTCTCGCCAGCCGAGAGCACCTGGTACTTTCCCTTCTGCAGCGCCTGGACGGGATCGACGCGCGCGGCCTGACGCGCCGGAATGAATGCCGCCACGACGCTCGTCACGATGCCGATCACGGCTGAGAGCACGAGCAGCGTCGGGCTCGTGGCGATTTCCTCGGCGTGCTGCGCAATGCCGTACACGTCGTTGATGAGTGAACCGATCGACGCCGCAATGCCGCGCGCGATCAGCAGGCCGAACACGAGACCGCCGAGCGAGCCGACCAGTCCGGTGATGGCGCTCTCCGCCAGGAAGAGCCGGCGAATATGCGCCCGCGTCGCGCCGAGCGCGCGCAGAATGCCGATCTCGGAACGGCGCTGGGTAACCGCGATGGCGAACGAGTTGTAGATGATGAACATGCCGATGAAGAGCGCGAACACGCTCGACAGGCTCACCATCGTCGAATAGGCCGCGGTCATCGCCTCGAACTGCTGCCCACGTCCTGAGGGCGGCAGGATCTGAAACCCCGGGCCGAGCAGCGCGCCGAGCTCGCGCTGGCCTTCGGCAATCGTGACGCCCGGCTTGAGCGCGAGATCGATCCGATCGAAGGTCAGGCCGCGCCCGAACATCTTCTGGGCCGCGTAAATGTCCATGATCGCGAGGTTGCCGCCGAAGGCGCTCGCGAGACCCGAGGATTTCATGATCCCACGCACGGTGAACCGACGCTCGCCGAGGACGGTGCCGAGCGGAATCTGGCTCTGCACCGTGAAATGGTTCTTGGCCGCGAACTCGCTGGTCAGGATGATCGAGTCCGGCTGCGCGAGAAACACCAGCGGATCGTCGATGACCGCCTCGTCGCCCGACTCGAGATCGTAATCGCGCAAACTGCGATCGCCGGTCATGTCGACGCCGAGCACCAGCAGATTGCCCTCGCCGGCGATCCGGGAGTCGACAACGGCTTCGATCACCGGCACGGCGACACGCACGGACTCCACCGCCTGCACCTGCTCCAGCACGTCTTCGCTGAATCCGGCCTCACCCGCCGTGATCTGCAGCTCCGTCTTTCCCGCAATCTTGTCCACGGTGTGGTTGAACGCAAACAGCACGCTCTGGTTGGCCGTGTGCATGCCGACGAAAACCGCCACTCCCAGCACGATGCCGGCGACGGTCAACAGAGTCCGCAGAATGTGCTTGCGGAAGTACGGCCAGCTGATCAGCGTCAGGAGCTTCATCGCGCGACCCGTTTGACGTCGTCGACGATCGTGCCGTCGCGAAGCGTAATCGTCCGGTCGCAGCTCGTCGCCACGTTCATGTCGTGGGTGACGACGACAATCGTCGCGCCGAGGCGCTCGTGGAGATCGCGGATGAGCGCGAGGATTTCCTCACCGGTGTGAGTGTCGAGGTTGCCGGTTGGTTCATCGGCGAGAAGGATGGGCGGATAGATCGAGAGCGCGCGGGCAATTGCCACGCGCTGGCGTTCACCGCCCGACAATTCCTCGGGCAGGTGCTCCAGGCGGTGTGACAGTTGAACGAGCGTCAGCAGCTCCGTCGCGCGCTCGTTGACCTTGGCGCGCGACCAGCCGCGCAGGTGGAGCGGGAGGCCGACGTTTTCGAGGCAGGAGAGCGTCGGCAGAAGGTTGAAGAACTGGAAAATGAATCCGATCTTGTCGCGCCGGATGCGGGTCAGATCATCGTCGGAGAGCCCTCCGAGCGTCTCGTTGTCGACGCGCACCTGCCCGGAGGTTGGACGATCGAGTCCGCCGACCAGATTGAGGAGGGTGGATTTGCCGGAACCGGATGGTCCGATGATCGAGACCATTTCGCCGCGGGGAATCGAGAGGGTGACGTCGTGGAGGGCGGTGACGTGGCGCTTGCCCTCGAACTGCCTGGTGACCCGGTCGAGGTCGATCACAGCCGATTATGTGAATGGTTTCACAAAATAGTCAAATTGCGCCAACTTTCTCCATTTTCTGAGGCGTTGCGGCGTTGCTTGGCTTTGCCCACAAAGGCGCCGAAGTGAGCGGGTTGTTGGGCACGACCCGCCTTTATTGGGCAGAGGGCACGCGTAGACTGAAGTGCGTATGGACTCATTTTTTCTCTGGGGATGGTCGGTGATCCGCAAATGGATCGCTTTGATCGGTGGAGCAGTCGTTTCGGTCGTGTTGGTGTTATGGGGTCAATACTCAACGACGGGAAAGTTACCGGCTCGAATTTGGTGGACTGGAATCGGGATCGGCTTTGTGTTGGCTTGTTATCTATCGTGGCGAGACGAGCAAGCGGGTCGAGTTGAAGCCGAGGAAAAGGCAAAAGAAGATGCGCCAGATTTCACAGGCTACATCAACAAGATGGCGTTTGAAGAGCCGGTAGATGGGTTCTGCGTTGCTTATCTGCTCGTGAGCATTGAAAACATTGGTAAACGACGGTCGATACTCCACAACTGGCGCGGATATGTTCAACCACCGGGAAAGCTTCAAAGCGAAGTGCGAGTGCCGTCACCACACGATGACGAAGAATGCGTACTTGAGACTGGCGTCAATCGAGTCACGATCGCTGCGAGCGAGTTCATTTCAGCGAAGTCTTACCCGACGGGCGTTGAGCCTGGAAATGGCTGCCGTGGATTTCTTCGGGCCTATATACCAGCCGGATTGCCAGATGGCGCGCGGTTCAGTGTGACATTTCGAGACGTGAATAAACGGATTTATGAATGTGAATACGACACCGCCATGAGGCGGGAGCGTGCCGATAACGTGAGCGCATTAGGTGGTTGGCCGGGGGTGAAAATCAAACATGGTCGCGTCACGGTTGCAATGTGACGCAATTGGTTCGTCACGATTATTTCAGGTCCAGTGATTCTTGAGCGGGCGATAGGGCCTTTGCGCAGGCGATGGGGACGAGCGCCGGAAACGCTGCAGTGATGCCTGATTCGTGAACTTCGTGAATGACGCAGACCACGTTATGGCAGAGCACCTTCAGAAGTCCTTCATTGCGCTGCGCCACCGGCGACTTGGAGCGAATCGTGTCACCGAACTTGCGCTTGATGGCCGAGAACGTCGATTCGACGTTGGACCGTTGCGGACGCTCAAAGAAGACGTGGTTCGGATGCGCGTTACCGGCGATCAGAAACGCGCGCTTACGGACGCAGCGATGCGCGAGGGCCTTGAACTCCCGGCGTGGCTCCGCCAGCTTGCCCTACGGGCAACCAGAGCCTTGCCTGAGTCGAAATAAAGGCTCGTTAGGGTCGATGCGGATATGGCATCGGCTTGCGGCCGAGCGGCCAATCCAATCGTTTGTGGGGGAATCGACACCCCTGCTCCTTCGGCTGCTTTCGCGCTGTCATGCGGACCTCCGCGATTCGGGAAGTCCGCCCTTTTGTGCAGCTAGGGTTGACGGATCGAGTACACTAGGCAGTGCGAGGGTCGATCGGTCTACTGGAAGCTTCCGGTGGGCGGTTGAACCGGATGAGGGGGCGTGGCAACGCCCCTTTATCTTTTCAAGCAGTTTCCTTTAGACGGAACACTCCGTCTTTATTCTCAACAATTCCAGGCTCGATCATTCTCCACAGGTCGTTATAGACCCGCGTGGCGAGCGGGGTTTTCGAATCGTTCTTGAATCCTGCGTGTTCAAGAATCGCCGCGATTTTCGGCGCCCGACCGGGCCCACTCGTTTTCAACACATCGAGAATCGCTGCACGCAGTCCTGTGCTCGCGAACTTGTTGGTGATCGTGATCTTCAGTGCGGTGGCCGTTCGCAGTCGGTCGCGAAGTTGTTCGGCGGAATCGGTCACCCCACCACCATTCGCGCCAAATGGCAGTTTGGTTTGTCCGACATCAAACGGCTCCAGCACTTGTTGGATCAC
>Ga0114129_10009672_pt1 | contig 13757 bp, 14 predicted proteins | sample RhiMetdeltSRZDD1_FD_80071 | JGI IMG/M metagenome (GOLD analysis project Ga0114129, IMG submission 80071) | Populus rhizosphere microbial communities from Tennessee, USA - Rhizosphere MetaG P. deltoides SRZDD1 (version 2) (version 2) | ecosystem: Host-associated > Plants > Roots > Rhizosphere >...
AAATCGGTGCGGCAGTCATCACGCCAGTGTTATGCAGACAGGTCGCAAATGATCAGAAATCGCTTCGAGCCGGCCCGGGTCTCGATCGCCTTCGCTTGTCCTCGGGGACCACGTCAGGTCTATAGAGGAAGGTTTCGATGACAGCCGCGAGCGCGGCTGGCTGTTGCTTCCGACTCGGATAGTAGAGGAAGAAACCGGGGAACGGGGGACACCAATCTTCCAGCACGCGCACCAGCTCTCCACTCTCGAGGTAGGGCACTACGCGGTCCTCCGCCACCCAGGCGAGGCCAGCCCCGTCGAGAGCGGCCTGGACTATGAGATCTAGGTCATCGACGAGGAGCGGCCCGCTGACCGAAATCGCCATCGACTGACCGCCTCTATCGCCCACCGGTACTTGATCTCACCTCGGTGACGGAAGCCGATGCATTGATGTTGCAGCTACTCGTCGGCCCACCAACCGGCCACAGCGATCAGGAAGATCCGAAGGGCGGCGATATCCAACCGCGCGAGTCTACACTACCGACTCAATGTCGGTGCCCGAGAGCTCTGCTGAGAAATGGGACACTACGGGACAGCCGTTTCGCCTGCGCCGCCGGCCGACCTTCTCGTTCACTGCGACTGCGCCGCCAATTCAATTCGTTCGGGAAGTTCCGACAGATGCACGAGAGAGTCCGCGGGCTCACGCTCTGAGGCGGATCATTCGCGACAGGCGGGCGAACCCCGACGCATCGTTGACGCTTGTGAACGTGGTCACGTACGGGCGGGCGGCGCGCATGCCGCTCGCGGTCGGCTCGTAGCCCTCCGTCTCGAGGAGTGGATTCAACCACACCACGCCGGCCGACCGCCGGTGGAGCTCTCGCATCGCATCGCGCAGCACGTCCGGCACGCCGACGTCGAGTCCGTCGCTTGCGATCATCACGACAGTATCGCGTCCCACCATGCGTTCACCAAACCGCCGCAGGAAGTCGCGAAGGCACGCGCCGATGGCGGTGCCGCCCGCCCATGCATGATGGAGGCAGTCGAGACGGCGCAACTCTCCAGCCGCTGCTCGACGCACTTCGTCCGTCACACGTTGGAGCTTCGTCGAAAAGGTGAACACCTCGAGCCGCATTGTGGCACTCGCCAGCGCGATGGCAATCTGCAGTGTGGCTCGTGTGGATGCACTCATCGAGCGGCTGCCATCGACCAGCAGCACGATTCGAGGCGCCCGTCGAGGGCGGCGCAGCCAACGTGGCGACAGCGCCTCCCCGCCGGTCTGCAGGCTCGCCCGCCACGTGCGCCGAAGGTCGAAGCGGCGTCCCCGGCTCGCCGGCCGCCAGCGGCGCGACAGGCCGAGGTGCAGGCGGCGAACAAACAATCGCGCGGCATCGCTCCAGGCTCGCTCGATTCGCGGCAACTCGGGCGCGTCGGACGTGTTGGCGTCAAGCGGACTGTAGCTCGACGGCGCGAAGACCACTGCCTCTTCGGGCCCATCGCCGGCCGACTCGAGCGGGGTCATCGGGCCGCCGCCGAGTCCAGACGCTTCGTCTGCGTCAGCCCCCGATGCCGGAGCATGACGCGCGCGCTGGGCGTCCGATTCGCGGCCGCCGGCATCGGTCCCGGGCTCCGTCCGCGTGGAAGGCATCTGATCCTGCCGAAGACCCGCGGGGTCGGGAAAGAAGAACTGCGTGAACGCCGCGTCGAAGACCATGACGTCGTCCAGGGTGCCGGCGAGAACAGGCCGAAGGGCGTTGCGAACGGCGCGCTCGTCGGCAAGATCGACGACGTCGAGCGCACGGGCAGCATCGTGCAGTTCGCCAGGGCCGATGTGAAAGCCATGTCGGCGGCGCAGCACCTCGCAGAATGAGACGAGATTCTCCGGCAGGCTGGCGAAGGGGTACATCAGCGGCGCGGGGCCGACACGGACCCGAACCCGAAGTCGGTGTCGAGGCTGTATCCGCCGGACTCGAGGTTCACGGGCGCGTCGCCCAGAAGAGGATCGAGCGCCGCGCGATGCGCGTGCATGACGCCGCGATCCTCGTGCACCTTCAACACGCATCCCAACGTCTGCTCCAACGTCGGTGCGTCGAGGTGTTCGCGGTGCAGGCTCATCAGCGCCAACGCCCAGTCGAGGCTCTCCGCCACGCCGGGGGCCTTCTGAAGGGGCAATGCCCGGAGCGCCTGCATGAGTCGTGCGATTTGTTGCGCGAGGCGATCCGACAAACCGGGCACGCGCGCGTGCAGGATCTCGATTTCCTGCGGGAGCGACGGGTACGGCAACCAGACGAACAAGCATCGCCGTCGCAGGGCGTCGGACAGCTCCCGGGTCCGGTTGCTCGTGAGGATCACGTGCGGCTTGTGCTTTGCTCGAATCGTGCCCAGCTCGGGGATTGTGACCTGCCACTCCGCCAGCACCTCGAGAAGAAACGCCTCGAAGGCCTCGTCGGCACGATCCACTTCGTCGATGAGCAGCACCGGCGACTGCTCGCGCGTAATCGCATCGAGCAGCGGACGCTTGAGCAGGAAGCGATCGCTGAAGATGTACGCTTCACGCTCTTGGAGGCTTGATCCGTCCGCCTCGCTCAGGCGCGCGTGAAGCATTTGTCGAGGATAGTTCCACTCGTAGAGCGCCGCCATCGCGTCGAGGCCTTCGTAGCATTGCAGGCGGATCAGCTCGGTGCCGAGCACCTCGGCGAGCACTTTCGCGCTTTCGGTCTTGCCAACGCCGGCTGGCCCCTCGATGAGCAGCGGCTTCTCGAGCGCGAGCATGATCTGCAGTGCGGTGGCAAACGCCTCGTCGACGATGAAGCGGCGCTCGCGAAACCGGTCCTGGATGGCTGCGGCGTCCGTCATGGATGGGCCAGGTACGCCGCCGGGTCTGTGAGGAACTTCGCCCGGCAATTCGCGCAGCAGAAGTAATACTCGACGCCGTCGACCTCCGCCTTCTGGCGCGCCGATGCGATAGTCACGCTCATCCCGCACACCGGATCGACGGCGGTCGCCGACGCCGGCGCCGCGGCCGGCGAGGCTGCAGACGGCGTCGTCGCCGCTATGCGCACCCCGCTCGGACGCGCCTGGACGATTTCAGCAAGGATGGAGAGCGCAACCTCTGGCGGTGTTCGCGCGCCGAGATCGAGCCCGGCTGGATTTCGGATCGTCGCGGTAGCCGGCACACCGCGTTCCTCGAGCACGGCACGCACGGCCGCCCCTCGCGTACGTGACGCCACCAGTCCGACATAGGGCACGCCGCACCTCAGAATCGCCTCGAGCGCTTCCTCATCGTAGTGCCCCTGCGTGACGACGACGGCCGAAAGATCCGGATTGCCAGGGACGCTCTCGCGCAGCATCGCCTCGAGCGCGTCGAGTGCGACGACCATCACCCCGAGCGTGGCGGCCTCCTGCTCTATGTCGCGCCGCTCGTGACCCTCCACGACGCGCACCACGTCGTAATTCATGCTGCGCGCCAGCCGCGCCAACCACTCGGCAACCGGCGTGGTGCCGACGACGACCAGTCGTCGCGCCTGAACGAACGGCTCGACGTAGACGTCGATGGCGCCTTCAGAGACACACGTCATCGGGACGACCACGTGCTCGTCGGTCGACGTGCCGGACTCGTTGGTGTCCGGTTGAATGGACACCAGACGGCTGCACCCCGTCTTCAAGGCGTCGAGCGCCTGTTGCCTGATGATCTCGTGCGAGCACGCGCCGCCGACGAATCCCTCCATGCGGCCGTCGGCGAACACGATCGCCCGATCGCCGAGATGCGCAGACACCGGCGCCCGCCGCGCCACGACGGTGGCCACGGCAAACGACTGCCCTTCGCGCCGCAAGGCCGCAACCTGCTCGAAGAGATCCCTAGTGCTCATGCCACCAGTCCCTTGAATGTTCAGCGACGCGACAGCCGCTCGAGCAACCGCGCCGCCCGGGTCTTCAGCGGCTTGAGACGGCCCGCCAACTGTCCCTGAAACTCCACCGCGACGAGCCGCGCTGCCCTGACGTCGCGCCCCCACTCGTTCTCGAACAGGCCGTTCAACAGGGCGAACGTCTCATCATCGCGCCACAGCGCCTCTTTCGCCAGCCGATCCAGATATCCCCACTGGAACCGCTCTTCGGGCAGCTCGCCCTGCAGGAACTGCGACAGCAGGGCTCGATACGGCTCGAGCGTGATCACGGCTTCGTTGCGAACGGGCGGTCCCACGTCCGGCGGGAGGTGTTCGTTCAGAAACGGCACGAGCCGATCGGGGGTGATCGCGACCTCGTCCAGGTGGAAGCGCGCCTTCGCCTCATGGAACAGGATGAGCTGTGGACTGCGGTGCGCGATTCCGGAGAGCGTCGTCACGTGCTCGCTCGCGGGGCGATCCTCTGGCAAACGGACGAACCCGACGGCCACGTCCACGCGCGGTTCCAGTGCCTGCTGAGCAACGAGCCACGCGTCGAATGTCTTGTCACTGGTTCCGGCTTTGAAGATCACGCACCAGGGGAAGCCGGTCAGGAAACGCTCCACCTCGGCAGATTGATGCAGCGGGAAGAATCGCTCGCGGAGTGTGACCCTGGACATCTGCGCGCGGCGGCGACGTCAGGCCGTCAACTGCTGCCGGACGTTGCCAAACGCCTGCCCGATCAGCTTCTGGGCCTGCGAATCGAGCACGCGCCCGCCGACGGCGGCGATGGGGCCGCGCGCCTCGGCCTGGCCGCTCCACTTCAACAGCGTGGTGCCGTCGCCAGCATCGACGAGGTCGGCGCCAGCCGTCAGATCCACCGTGCTCCCGAACCCGCCGCCGGACATCTTCATGTCGATGTGCCGTTTCGAGGCGGCGGGCAGGAGCTCGACTCTCATGTTGAACTTACCGCGCACCGGCCCGACACCGACCTTGACGACGGCCTCGAAGTGCGTGGCATCCTGCACAGTGACGTCGACCACTTCCGGAAAGCAGCGTCCGACCTTCTCGGGATCGGTCACGAACGTCCAGACGGTGTCGGGACCGACCGGGATCTTCTCCTCGCCGCTGTTTTGAAGATTCACTTACGCCTTCTTTGCTTCGGCGTCGCGAATCGCCCGCCATACCTTGTCGCGCGTTAGCGGCATGTCGATGTGCCGCACGCCCAACGGAGACAACGCGTCGATGACGGCATTGACGAACGCGGCTGGGCTGCCGACGTTCGGGCTTTCCCCCACGCCTTTCGCACCCATGGGATGGTGCGGGCTCGCCGTCACCGTGTTCGCCGTCTCCCAGTGCGGCGTCTCGAGGGTGGTCGGCACGAGGTAGTCCGTGAAGTTGGTGTTCAGGTTGTTGCCCTCGGCGTCGTACTGGATCTCCTGGATGAACGCCATCGCGAATCCTTCGGTCAGCCCGCCGTGAATCTGCCCTTCGACGATCATCGGGTTGATGACGATGCCGCAATCATCGACGGCGAGGAAGCGGCGTACCTTTGTCTCACCCGTGTCTCGATCGACGTCCACGACCGCCACGTATGCCCCGTTCGGGTACGTCATGTTCGGCGGATCGTAGTAGTACGTCGCTTCGAGCCCCGGCTCGTTCTGCGCCATGTCCGTGTAGGCGGCGAAGGCAACTTGCTTCATCGTCACCGTCTTGGACGGCACACCCTTCACCTGGAACTTGTAGTCGGTCCATTCGACGTCGCCTTCGCCGACCTCGAGGAGATGCGCGGCAATCTTGCGCGCCTTCTCACGAATTCGGCGGGCGGCCATCGTAATGGCTGCGCCAGCGACCGGCGTGCTGCGGCTCGCGTAGGTGCCCAGGCCGTACGGCGCCGTATCGGTGTCGCCTTCCTCGACCATAATATTCTGCGGGTCGAGCCCCAGTTCCTCGGCTACGATCTGCGCCCATGTCGTTTCGTGCCCCTGTCCCTGAGACTTGGTGCCGGCGCGCACGATTCCTGAGCCCGTGGGGTGGATGCGGATCTCGGCGCTGTCGAACATCTTGATGCCGAGGATGTCGAAATGCTTCGACGGCCCGGCGCCCACCACCTCGGTGAACGTCGAAAAGCCGATGCCCATCAGCTCGCCGCGCGCGCGCTTCTCCGCCTGCTCTTTCAGCAACGCCGTGTAGCCGATCTTCTCGAGCGCGACGTCGAGCGTCTTGTGATAATCGCCGCTGTCGTAGGTGAACCCCAGCGCCGACGGGTACGGGAACTGATCCTTCCGAATGAAGTTCTTCTTGCGGAGTTCCACGGCATCCATGCCGAGCTCGTCGGCCAGGATGTCCATGCCGCGTTCGATCGCGTAGCTCGCCTCCGTGACGCGGAACGAGCAGCGGTAGGCGATGCCGCCCGGCGCCTTGTTCGTGAAGTAGGCGTCAACCTCGGCGTGGGCGACCGGGAAGGTATAGCTGCCGGTGACAATGCCGAAGATGCCGGCCGGGTACTTGCTGGGATCCGCTGCCGCATCGAATGCGCCGTGATCCGCCGTCGTCGCGACGTGCAGGGCGGTCACCTGGCCATCGGCGGTCGCGCCGATCTCCACGTCCATGTGGTAATCGCGGGCGAAGCCGGTGCTCGTGAGGTTCTCCGTGCGCGTCTCGATCCACTTCACCGGTCGTCCGATCTTGAGCGCGCCCACGATCGCGCACACGTATCCGGGATAGACCGGCACCTTGTTGCCGAAGCCGCCTCCGAGGTCGGGCGACATCACATGGATCTTGTCCTCGGGAATGCCGGTGACGAGCGACAACGCCGTGCGATACACATGCGGCGCCTGCGATGTCACGTGGAACTGCAGCCGCCCCATCGCGTCGAAGTACGCGACGCAGCCGCACGGCTCGAGCGGCGCGGGATGACACCGCTGGAACCAGAGGCGCTGCTTGATCCGCTTCGGGCTCGACGCCATCGCGCGAGCGGTGCCTTCCTTGTCGCCGACCTCCCAATGGAAGATGTGGTTCGTCTTGGCCTCGCGGTCCGGCCGCAGGAGCACCTTGTCGGTCTTCGAGGTGAACGGATCGGCGACGACGGGCAGCGGCGCGTAATCCACTTGCACCGCTTCGGCGCCGTCGATGGCCGCCGCGCGCGTCTCGGCGAACACGGCTGCGACTTCCTGGTACTGGAAAAGCACCTTCCCGATCGCGAGCACCATCTGCTTGTCGAATCCGTGGAAGGTCGGCAGCCACCCGAGCCCGGCGGCCTCCAGATCTTTGCCGGTGATCACCGCCTTGACGCCAGGAACCTTCATCGCTTCGCTGATGTCGATGTTCTTGATCTCCGCGTGCGGGTACGTGCTCCGGACCAACGAGAGGTAGAGCATGCCCGGGAACGAGAGATCGTCGACGTAGTGCCCTTTGCCCTGGATGAAGCGCGGATCTTCCTTGCGCTTCATGGGCACGCCGACCGAGTGCAACGGCTTCGCCTGAATGCTCATCGCTCTTCCCTCGTGACGTCGTTACGTGGTCGCGCCGACCGGCTGGCCGAGCGTCGCGGCCGCCTGCTGCACGGCTTTCACGATATTGTTGTAGCCGGTACACCGGCAGAGGTTCCCGGCGAGCCCCTCGCGAATATCGGCCTCGGTCGGAGCCGCCTGATGTTTCAGCAGCGCATAGGACGTGAGCAGCATGCCAGGTGTGCAGTAGCCACACTGCAACCCGTGCTGATCCCAGAAGCCCTGCTGCAGCGGGTGCAGCGTCCCGCCTGCCGCGAGCCCCTCGACGGTGAGGATCTCGTGACCGCTGGCCTGCGCGGCGAACATCGAACAGGATTTCACCGCCCGCGTGCCGTCCATCACGACGACGCAGCAGCCGCAGCTCGACGTGTCGCAGCCGACATGTGTGCCGGTCAACCCGCAGTCTTCCCGCAGGAAGTACGCGAGCAGGGTACGGGGCTCGACGTCCTTCTCGTAGTCGACGCCGTTGATCTTGATGTGGACCTTCATGCCTGCACCCCCAGCCGAGCGAGCGCCTGACGCAAACCCCGCGCGACGAGTACTCCTGCCAGATGCTTCTTGAATTGGACCGTGCCGCGCAGATCCGCCTGCGGCGCACTGCGCTGCCACGCGGCATTGGAAGCCGCGCGAATCAGCTCCGCGGACGGTTTCTGGCCGGCCAGCAGTTCTTCGGCGGCGTTCACGCGCACCGCGCACGCCCCTGCCGCCGATAGCGCCACGCCCGCAGTCCGAACCGTGCCGTCGGCGTTCAGCGACACCTGCACGGCCGCTGCAGCGGTGGCGAAATCTCCGACCTTGCGCTCGACCTTCTGGTACGAACCGGCGGTGCGATCGTCGGGTGCGGGAAATTCCGCCCCCATCGCCATCTCGCCTTCCCCAACTGCAGTCGTGTAGCTGTCGACCAGAAATTCGTCGATCGGGACCCGGCGCGCGCCGGCCTTTCCACGAACGACGACAGTGGCGCGAGAGGCGAGCGCGACCGCCGTCCAGTCGCCGGCGGGATCGTTGTGGCACAAGCTGCCGACGACGGTGCCCATCTGCCGCACGACCGGATCGGCGACCACGCGTGACGCGTCGTGAATGAGAGTCCACCGCCGCTCGCCGATCCACGGCGCGCGCTCGACGTCACTGTCTCGCGCAATCGCGCCAATCGCCAGCACCTGATCGCTGATGCGCAAGTAGTCGAGATCCTTCAACTCGTTGATGTCGACAAGGACTGCGGGACGCGCGAGTCGAAAGCGCATGGCCGGAATGAGGCTCTGCCCGCCGGCCAGGACGCGGGCTTCGGCGCCATGCTGCTGCAGATACGCGAACGCCTCGTCTGTGGAGTGGGCCCGAAGGTAATCGAAGGCTGCAGGAATCACGTCGCCAACCTCCTGCCTCGGCAGTGCCGCGCGCGGCGAACCACACGGGCGTCGCAAAGGTGATCCTGAGAAACGTTGATTCTATAACAGCGAAGCTGGTTGCTGCGCACGATCGAAGCGTTGTCGCTACACTACTTCTTTCCTTATGGTGAGCGCAGTGGTGCTCGCGGCGGGCGCTTCGACGCGAATGGGGACACAGAAGCTCCTGTTGCCGTTTGGCAACGAGCCGCTCGTCCGCCGGACGGTCCGGCAGGTCTGCGAGGCGGGCTTCGACGACATGCTCGTCGTGCTAGGCAGCGAGCATGAGGCCACGCTGGCCGCGCTCGACGGCCTGCCTATCCGACACGCCATCAATATGGAGTTCGCGAGCGGAATGGGCAGCTCGTTCCGCACGGCCGTCGAACATCTGGCCGTCAGCGACGCCGCCATGTTCGCGCTCGCCGATCAGCCGTTCGTGACGACGCACGAGTACCGGACCGTGCTCGACGCCTACCGCCGGCACGCGCCGGCCATCGTGAGCGTCAGGTACGGCGAGGTCATGGCGCCGCCGCATCTGTTCGAGCGCGAGTTCTTCCCCGAGCTCGCGCAACTCCAGCACGGCGCTCGCTCGGTTCTGCAGCGACACCTCGAGCAGACCATGGTCCTGCAGTTTCCGGCAGACCTTTTGGCGGATATCGACACGCCCGAAGACTACGAGCTGGCCAAGAGCCGCTTGTCTTCGGGACGGTGAAGGCTGCCGACTGAGCCGCTGAGAAACCCGCCGTCGAAACCGCGCCGAATCGCGAGAAGCTCTCCGAGGATGGACGTCGCCACTTCTTCTGGAGTCTCAGCCCCCAGCGAGAGCCCCACTGGGCTTCGCACGCGGGCGGCCTTGGTCGAGTCTGGCACGTACCCCTGCTCCGCCAGACCCGCCACCAGCTTGTCGTAGCGGGCACGGGGCCCGAGCACGCCGATGTAGGCCGCATCCGATTCCAAGCTAAACCGAAGACTCTCCTGGTCACGCTCAACATGGTGGTTCATGATCAGGGCGAAGCTGCCGGGGCGCAGCGTCACGCGCTCGGCGAACTGGCTGAAGTGGGCACACACCCGCGTCGCACCGCCGAACCGCTCCTGTGTCAGAAACGCTTCGCGCACATCGACGACGGTCACCGCGAACCCAAGCGTCCAGGCCAGCTGCGCGACGGGTGCCGCATCGTGTCCAGCGCCGAAGATGACGAGGACGGGCGGCGGCGTCGCGATCTCGTAGAACACTTCCGCGCTGCTGATACGCTCGGGGCCGGACACCGGATACGCCGCCCCAAGACGCGCCAGGGCCTGCGCGACCGCCCGCTGTTCGACAACCGGATCGGTCAACCCTCCAACGACCGCTCCTGCGCCGCGCACGATCATCCGGCCCGACACGCCGGAGAGGGGCGTGACGAGCACGGCGGCCTCCCCGCGTTCGAGAATCGTCAACCAGGCGTTCGTCATTGCATCGTCAGCGATCCGCTCGATGCGGATGTCAACCGCGCCGCTGCAGCCAATGCCCAGGCCCCAGACCGAATCGTCTTCCAGGTCGTAGCTCACGATGACCGGCTCGCCGGTGGCGATCACGCGCGCCGCAGCGTCGGCAACTGTCGGCTCCAGGCATCCACCAGACAGCGCGCATTCGTAGGTGCCGGTTCGCCGGACGAACATGCGAGTGCCTTCGCGACGGTACGCGCTCCCTTTGACCCGCACCACGGTGGCGATCGCCGCGGGCTCGCCCGCCGCGCGCGCCTGGCGGATCGCGTCGAGGAGCCGTTCGGTCTCGCGCCGATCCATCGAACCACGATGGCACAAGCCGGACGATCCGGCAAACGCCTGTGGTTCGCCAAAACTCGATCGCCAACCCCGCCAGTTTGATTCTCAGATCGATTGGACGGCAGGATAGCGCATGCTGGCCGCGCTTGTCGTGTTGCTTCGAACGCTCGGGCTGCTCTGTCGTGGACACGGAGCCGTCGCGCTCGAGAACGTGGCACTGCGTCACCAGTTGTCGGTTCTCCGGCGCTGGGTCAGGCGTCCGCAGCTCCGCACGCGCGATCGACTGTTCTGGGTCCTGCTCGCCAAGGCGTGGCCTGCTTGGCGAACGGCCTTGATCGTCGTGCAGCCCGACACGGTCGTTCGTTGGCATCGCCAATGGCTTCGCCGCCGTTGGACCCAACGCTCAACTCGAACCCGTCCAGGCCGCCCGAGCACCACGGCGGGCATTCGGGCACTCGTCGACAAGATGACTGAAGCGAATCCTCTCTGGGGAGCCCCTCGCATCCACGGGGAACTGGGCAGGTTGGGCATCGCCGTCTCGGAGCGGACCGTAACGCGACTCCTGCGACGGCGCCGTCGTCCACCGTCGCAGACGTGGCGCACCTTCCTCGCGAATCACGTGGCGTCGTTGGTGTCGATGGACTTCTTCACCGTGCCGACACTCACCGGTCGCGGGCTGTTCGTCCTCGTGCTACTCAGCCACCACCGCCGCCGAATCGTTCACCTGGCGGTTACCGAACATCCCACGGCCGTATGGACAGCGCAACAGACCATCGAAGCTTTTCCGAACGACACCGCGCCGCGCACGTCATCTCGTCCGCGCCCGTGGATGTCCCGCTTAGAAAGGCATGTTCGGGAGCGGCGCGACGTTGAACTCTGTTCTTCGAATCCGACGCAGTTATCAGTAGGCACACTCTGACCAGCGCGAAATTACCCGATGTGCTTGCACCGTGACGGGTTTCGCCCTAAACTACGACCAAATAAGTCGTATATCCGGGAGGCGTTCGTGCTAAGACTCTCCAAGAAAACGGATTACGCCTTGATGGCGATGAAGCATCTCGCCTCCGATCCGGCGCGACGGGCGGCCAGCGCCCGGGAAATCGCCGAACGCTATGGCATTCCGATCGAGCTGATGGCCAAGGTCCTGACGCGGCTCGTCCGGTCAGGCTTGCTCGTCTCGCACCAGGGCGTTCATGGCGGTTACGAGCTCGCGCAGCCGCCAGCGGCGACCTCGGTGGCAGCGGTTCTCGAAGCCATCGATGGCCCGTTGGCCATGACCGTCTGCACGCACGGCAACGACCGGTGCGATCAGTTTTCGAAATGCAACGTCCGCGACCCTCTGCGCCGTGTCAAGGATCGGATCGCGGCGATCCTGGTCCAGTGCAGCATCTTGGAAATAACGGACGACCTCGACTCGTCAGCGCGGCGGGTTACGGTAATGGCCTCGCCGGGCATTCGCCGCGTGTCGGCGTTAGGCCGCGTAGAGGAAGCCCATGATTGAGATTCGAGAAACCGCCGCTCGACAGATTCGAAAGCTGCTCGCGAAGCAGCATATGGAAGAGGGTGGCCTGCGGATCGGGCTGAAGGCCGGCGGCTGCTCAGGCTTCGAATACGTGTTTGGCTGGGAACAGGCGCCGCACGAAGATGATCACGTGTTTGAAGGTCCGGACGGCGCCAGGGTCTTTGTGGATCCCCGGAGCTTCCGGCTGTTGGACGGCACGGTGCTTGGCTACGACACCAGCCTGATCAGCCGAGGCTTTCTCTTCGAAAACCCGCACGCCAAGAGCACGTGTGGCTGTGGCATCTCCTTCAGTGTGGATGACGCCCACTCTGCCAGCCCGAGCGGCTCGTCCGGAGAGGACAATCAATGACGACAGCGACGCGCACCATCGAGGAGCTCGCCAACCGGGAATATCAGTACGGCTTCGTCACGGATGTCGACGCCGAGACGGTCCCGAGAGGCCTCAGCGAGGAGGTCGTCCGGCTGATCTCCGAAAAGAAACGCGAACCCACGTGGCTGCTCGGGTGGCGCCTGAAGGCGTATCGCACCTGGCTCACCATGACGGAGCCGACGTGGCAGAACGTGCACTACCCCGCTATCGATTATCAGGACATCATCTATTACTCGGCGCCGAAGAAGAGGCCGACGCTCAACAGCCTGGACGAGGTCGATCCGGAAATCCGCGCCACTTTCGAGAAGCTCGGAATTCCGCTCGAGGAACAGCAGCTGCTCGCCGGCGTCGCGGTCGACGCCGTGTTCGACAGCGTCTCGGTCGCGACGACGTTCCGGACCAAGCTGGCGGAGCTGGGGATCATCTTCTGTTCGTTCTCCGAGGCGGTGCAGGAGCATCCCGATCTCGTGCGGAAGTACCTTGGCACGGTCGTGCCGTACTCCGACAACTTCTTCGCGACGCTCAACTCGGCGGTCTTCAGTGACGGCTCGTTCGCCTATATTCCCAAAGGCGTTCGCTGTCCGATGGAGCTGTCTACCTATTTCCGCATCAACGCCCGGAACACCGGTCAGTTCGAGCGCACGCTCATCATCGCGGACGAAGGCGCGCACGTGAGCTATCTCGAGGGCTGCACGGCACCCATGCGGGACGAGAACCAATTGCACGCCGCCGTCGTGGAGCTCATCGCGTTGGACAACGCGACGATCAAGTATTCGACGATCCAGAACTGGTACCCGGGTGACAAGCAAGGCAAAGGCGGCATCTTCAATTTCGTCACGAAGCGCGGCAAAGCAGCTGGCGTGAACTCGAAGATTACGTGGACGCAGGTCGAGACCGGGTCCGCCATCACGTGGAAGTACCCGGGCTGCATCCTGCAGGGCGACAATTCGATCGGCGAGTTCTATTCAGTCGCGACAACCAACAACTGGCAGCAAGCCGACACCGGCACCAAGATGATCCACATCGGCCGGAACACGAAGAGCACGATTGTCTCGAAGGGCATCTCGGCGGGGCACGGCCAGAACACCTACCGCGGCATGGTGAAGATCGGCAAGCAGGCACACGGCGCGCGCAACTACTCGCAGTGCGACTCGTTGCTCATCGGTGATCAGTGCGGCGCCCACACGTTCCCGTACCTGGAGATCAAGAACACGTCGGCGCGAGTGGAGCACGAGGCGTCCACCGCGAAGATCGACGAGGACCAGATCTTCTATTGCCGCCAGCGTGGCCTCTCGACCGAGGACGCCGTGAACCTGATCGTCAGCGGGTTCTGCAGAGAAGTCTTCCGTG
>Ga0114129_10009673_pt1 | contig 13756 bp, 11 predicted proteins | sample RhiMetdeltSRZDD1_FD_80071 | JGI IMG/M metagenome (GOLD analysis project Ga0114129, IMG submission 80071) | Populus rhizosphere microbial communities from Tennessee, USA - Rhizosphere MetaG P. deltoides SRZDD1 (version 2) (version 2) | ecosystem: Host-associated > Plants > Roots > Rhizosphere >...
ATCGACCGCACCGACCCCGGAGCGTCCCGCCGGCTCGTTCTCGCGTCGCTCGTGTGCGCAGCCACGAAGAACGAGGGACTCTTCTTCGTCGCGGCGGGCCTCGTCGTCGCGGCGTTCTCCGCGTTCTCCCGCCGCGGAGTCTTCGCGCGCGCCGCGGCGCTCATCGCGTTTCCCGCGGCGCTCGTCGCCGCCGGCCATCGTCTGCTGCGCGGCCATCTGCCGCTGTCCGATTTCGATTTCTCGATCCTTCGCCGACCCGACGAGCTCGTCCGCCGGATGGGGGAGACGTTCGCGGCCGTCCGGCGCGGGACTCCTCCGGAGGTGCTCCTCGGGCTCGCCGCCCTCGGGGTGCTGATCGCGGCCGGCCGCCCCTCGCCGGCGGGGAGGCGTCTCTTCGCCCTCGCCGCCTGCGCTCTCGGCGCCTACCTGTTCCTGCCCGCGCTCGCGGTGGCGGGCCCGACGTGGCTGGTCGAGACGGCGTTCTTCCGGACGGTCGCGGCGCTCGCGCCCCTCGTCGCGGCGGCGGTCGCGGTGCGATTGGTGCCCGTTTTCGCAGACGGGAGACCGGAGACGGGGAAAATTGGGGATAGCTCGATTTAACGGCGGAGCTCGCACGAATCCCGTCGACGGGGGAAGCGAAGTAAGTCTGACCCCTTTTTACGCGCCCCGGTGGATCCACCTCAACCGGACGAGATCCCTCAGCATCCGCAACGAGTCCTTGACCACCGCGACCTTGCTCTCCGGGCTATTGAACCAGAGCACGGGGACCTCCGCGATCGGATATCCGCGCCGGCGGGCGAGGTACAGGATCTCGACGTCGTAGGCGAAACGGTCGATCCGCGCGACCGAGAAGAGCTCGCGCGCGACGTCGCCGCGGAAGAGCTTGAAGCCGCACTGCGTGTCGTGAATTCCGTGTACCGCGAGGAGCCGGACGAAGGCGTTGAAGCTCTTGCCCATGAACTGTCGGTAGAACGGCTGGCGCCGGCGGACGAGCGCTTCGTCGACCGCCCGCGACCCGATCGCGACCGGATGGGTCGGAAGCCGCTCCGCGAGCTTCACCCACTCCGCCAGAGGCGTCGAAAGGTCGGTGTCGCTGACGAGCACGGGATCGCCGGCCGAGGCGAGCACGCCGGTGCGGATCGCGGCTCCCTTCCCGCGGTTGCGATCGTGCCGCAGGACTTCGAGCGGGAGTCCGGCGTCCGTCGCGGCGCGGCGCGCGAGCTCACCGGTGCCGTCGGAAGAGCCGTCGTCGACGACGATCACCTCCCAGTCCCAACCTCCCGGCCGCGTTTCGCGCCACGCCGCGATCTCGGCCATGGCCCGCTCGATGCGGGCACACTCGTCGTACGCGGGCACCACGAGCGAGGCCCGATTCCCGCCGGGGAGACGGCTCACCGCCGAATGGCCTCGAAGACGAACTGGTATCCGAACAGGGTGGGCCAGGCGCGGGCGCTCGCCTTCGCGAAGAGCCGCACGGGGCCGACGAGCGGGGACCGTGCGGCCGCCGGCAGGGCGAGCTCGTAGGGCATCGCCGTCGGATCCACGGCGGTGACGCGAAAGCCCGAGTGCTCGAGCAGCTGTCGCGCGCTCGAGCGCGTGTAGAACGAGAGATGGGAGCGATCGAGTATCCCGCGGTCGGTGTATCGGAAGTGGCCGAAGAGGAGAGCGGTGCGGATGGAGACATTCGCGATGTTCGGCAGCGACACGAGGAGTATTCCGTTCGGATGAAGCCATTCGTGAATTCGGGCGAGCATCGCTGCGGGGCTCGCGAGGTGTTCGAGCACGTCGGCGCACACGACGACGTCGAATGGCCGGTCCCACTCGCCCGCGTGCAGGGCATCGACCTCGCGCCAGTCGTCGTAGCCTTCGCGCGCGGACCGCGGCAGCGCCGGGTCCGGCTCGACCCCTGCGAGATAGGAGCACCGCGCCCGGACCGCGCGGCCGAGGTGGCCCCCCGCGGCTCCGAGATCGAGCAGTCTCAAGCCGGGAGGGAGCGCGAGGATTCGCCGGCGGAGCAAGTCGTGCGAGGAGCCCGGGATCTCCTTCCAGACGTACTTTTCGGCGGTCCCGGAGGCCGTCGAGGCGGCGCCCTCGACTTGGTCAGACACGGAAGCGATGGGCGATCGGATACCGCCGCCCTTCTCCGAAAGCCTTCGCGGTCACCTTCGGGCCCGGGGGCATCTGACGGCGCTTGTATTCACTCGCGTCGACGCGCCGGGCGATCTCACGCGCGATCTTCGGGGAGACTCTCGCCCGGCGAGCCGCGACGTCGACGGGGAGAGAGAGGTCGACGAGAGCCTCGATCAGGGGATCGAGCTTTTCGTACGGCGGAAGCGAATCGCTGTCCTTCTGGTTCGGCGAGAGCTCGGCCGACGGCTCCTTCGTCAGGATCGGCTCGGGAATCAAGTCTGCGCGGGATCTGGCCCCTTCGGGATCGGACCCCGATCTCGATCCCGTGCGGTTGATGTCTCGCGCGATCTCGTACACCAGCGTCTTCGGAACGTCGGAGATGAGAGCGTAACCGCCGGCCATGTCGCCGTAGAGCGTGCAGTAACCGGCGGCGATCTCCGACTTGTTGCCGGTGGACAGCACGAGATAGCCGAAGCGATTCGAAAGCGCCATCAGGATCGCGCCCCGAATCCGCGCCTGGAGATTCTCTTCGGCGGGAACGCACTCCCCCTCTCCGAACGCCGGCGCGAGAGTACGCCGGTAGGCCTCGAACACCGGTCCGATCGGGATCTCGGTGAACCGGATTCCGAGCCGCCGGGCGAGCTCGCGCGCGTCGCGCAGACTGCCCTCCGAAGAGTACGGGCCGGGCATCGCGACTCCCAGGACCTTCCCGGGACCCAGAGCCTCGGCCGCGACCGCCGCCGTCACTGCCGAGTCCACTCCGCCGGACAAACCGAGCACCGCCTCGCGGAACCCGACCTTCGCGGCGTAATCGGAGAGCGCGAGCGCGAGAGCCTTTCGGAGTCCCCCGACGTCGGAGTCGGGCGAAGGCAGCCGGGCGCGCCCGCCGGGGAGATCGATGGTCCAGAAGTCCTCTTCGAATGCGGCCCCCCGCCCGACGATTCGGCCCCGGGCGTCGAACGCCGTGGACGCACCGTCGAACACGAGCCCGTCATTGCCGCCGACGAGGTTGCACACCACGAGGGGCACTTTCGTCGAACGCGCGATCTGTCCCATGAAGCGGCGCCGCAGCCGGTCCTTTCCGAGCGTGTAGGGCGAAGCGGAGAGGTTGACGTGAAGGTCGAGGTCGAGCGGCCGGAGCTCGGCGACGGGGTCGGAGGGATACAGCGGACGCTTCCAGAACGTCTTGTCGTTCCAGATGTCCTCGCAGATCGTGACGCCGACCCGGAGACCCTTCACCCGCAGAACGAGCGGCGGCCGGCGGCCGGGCTCGAAGTAGCGTCCCTCGTCGAAGACGTCGTACGTCGGAAGCAGTCGCTTGTGGTACTCCCCGACGCGCCTGCCCCGCCTCGCCGCGACCGCGGCGTTGAAGACCTTCCGGCCGGCCCGTGCGCGGTTTTCCACCGGCGCGCCATAGAGCCAGACCGCCGAGCCCGACGCGCGCGCGATCCGGTCGACGGCCCGCTGCGACTCGCGCCGGAAGGACCGCCGGTCGAGGAGATCCTTCGGGGGGTAACCGGACACGGCGAGCTCCGGAAAGAGCACGAGGTCCGCTCCCTGCTCCTCGCCCCGGCGTCCGTACGCGACGATCTTTTCGGAGTTTCCGGGAAAGTCCCCGACGGTGGTGTCGATCTGCGCGACCGCGACGCGCAACGAGCGATCCGTCAACCGTCGCGGACCAGCGTCCGGCCCGACAGGCGATCGGCCGGCGTCGAGGCGGCGGGATCCCGGGCGGTCCAGAAAAGCGGAAGCCCGACGCCCGCGATCGTTGCGAGGGTTCCCACCCAGCGGCGGGCGGCCTGCGAAGGCGTCAGGTGACGGCCGGCGCCGTCGTCGCGGGCGACGAGTCCGGCGAGCGCCATACCGACCGTCCGGCCGAAGAGCACGAGGGGCACGACGACGGCGAAGAACGACACGGTAAGGGCGAAGAGTGCCGCCCACCCGAGCCCCGAGATTCGCGGAGTCCGCCCCCGCGCCGCGAAAGCCGCGAGGAGAGCGACGAGCACGACCAGGATGGACGTCGCGACGTCCGCCGCCGTTCCGAGGGCCCGGTCCGGCAGGAGTCCCGGGGAGGTCGCCTCGGAGCGGGACGGCTCGGGCGCGGGAGCGCCGAGATCGAGCGGCGGCTCGGGGCGAAGCGGGAAATCGTTCAGCGGATCGGCGAGCTCCGAATCGCGCGGGGGAGCCGCTTCGCGCGGCGGGAGAGGACCGCTCACGGCCGCGGCGAGATGTACCGCAGGTAGATGCGCCCGAGCAGGTCGAGCTCTCCATTGCGATACCGCTCGGCGAACTGGCGGTGGCGCGCCGACTCCACGTCCTGAGGGTCGAGGCCGAGGACTTCGCCGAACGACTGCTGGGCGCGATCGTAGAGACCGTTCTGGAGCTGGAGAATCCCCTGATTGTAGTAGGCGCGGAGGAGGTACGACTGCGCGTCCTTGTTGTCCCGCGAGGCCTGGTAGATCCGCCACAGGATCGGAATCGCCGTCTCGTACTCCCCGTCGTTGTAGAGCTTCACGGCCGGAGTCAGCTCGCTCACCTTCTCGGTCGCCGCGCCGATCTCCTGAGAGAACGTCGGGTCGCCCGCGAAGTGCGGAGCGGCGGCGCTCAAGCTCTTCAGCGCGTCGATGTATCTCTTGTCCGCGAGCGCCTTCTCCCCCTCGGCGCGGAGCGTCGCGGGATCCGTTGCGGACGCGGCTTCTCCGGGCGGTGGAGGAGGCGACGCCTTTTCCGACGACGGGGGGCCCGCGGCAGGCTCTTTCGCGTCGACGAGAGAAGCCAGCAGCTTCTGCGCACGGGCGTAGTCGGGATGGGAGCGCGGAATCTGCCGCAGCTCCGCGGTCGTCTCCTCGATCTTTCCTTCGCGGAAGAGCTGGGTCGCGTGCTCGAGCGTGGCGCCGGAGGCGACGTTCGCGGCCGGCGGCTCACCTCGCGGCGACCGGAGCATGAAAAAAAGGAGGGCCGCGACGACGACGAGCGCGGCGCCCGCGATCATCGCGAGGCGCGGCGAGACCCGGAGAGCGAGACGCTTCGGCGCGGCCGCCTCCGCGGCCTCGGCCGCGGGTTCGCTGTCGCGGGGAGGTCGGGGGATGGAGGTCCAGGATCGCCGCCCGCCGGGGGGACCGGACTGATCGAGCTCGTCGGCCAGGACGTCCGCCGGAGTCGCCACGGCCGAAAGGTCGTGCGGAGAGGGGGTCGCGGGCCCCGGGCCCGGGGGAGTGGCCGGGGCAACGGCACCGCCCGTGGAGCGATCCTCCCCGAGCGACAGGACCGCGTCGAACTGGGTCTTCGCGGCCGCGAAATCGCCCCGGGCGTAACTCTCCTCGCCCTTTTCGAGCGACGCCGCGACGCGACGGCTCTCCGCGGACATTTCCGCTCGAGCGCTCTCGATTCGCGCGACCGCGTCCATGTTGTTGATGTCGATCAAAAAGATGCGGGACCAGATCTCGATCGCCTGCTGGCGGTCACCGCCGGCGCGGGCGTCGTCTCCCCGCTTCAGGAGAGAGGCGATCTCTTCCTCCGGAAGTCCGCATCCCACCGCGAGCGAATCCGGAGAGAAGCCTCCGAAAGCGAGGATCCCCCCCGCCGGCTCGAACGGCAGGCCGGCCTCGCGCTGCCCGCCGTGCGGCGCCAGATCCGGAAGCGGGCCGTCGAGCGACAGCGAGTCGAGCGAGAGGTCTTCGAGCCCCCCGGTCCCGACGGGATCCGTCGCGCGGTTGCCTCCCGTTTCCGGAAAGAAGGGCGGCGCGACGGCATCCGTCGTCCGGGCCGGCGGCGCGTTCACCGAGTGCGCCGCCGGAATCGCAGCCGCGAGCTCCGCGAGATCGACGTCGGCCTTGGGATTGCGGGCCTTCTCCTGAAGCTTGCGGGCCGGGGCGAAGCGAGGATCCATCTTGAGGATGAAATCGCACCCGATCAGACAGTCGTCCATTTTCCCGTCGCGATAGAGGTCCAGGGTGTGCCGGAAGGTCGAGAGGATCTTCTCGCGAACCTCGACCGGCAGGGACAGATTGCCGGGATAGCCCCCCGCGGGCGCGGGCTCGCTCACGGTGATCCCCGGCGGGCGGCTGTGGCCGTTCCGTCTGTTCGGTCGTTCGACAACGTCACGATCGGGGGAAATTATAAACTGCGCGACGAGGGATTCCCCCCATGAGGACGGTCATCGAGTGCGTCCCCAACGTGTCGGAGGGGCGCAATTCGGAAGTTCTCTCCGAAATCGCCGCCGCGGTTCGCTCGGCGCCGGGGGTCCGCCTGCTCGACGTTTCCTCGGATCCATCTCACAATCGGAGCGTCCTGACGCTCGTCGGCGATGCCGAGGGGGTCCGCCAGGGCGTGCGGGCGCTCTTCGGCGCGGCGGTGCCGCGGATCGACCTGACGCGGCATCGCGGGGAGCACCCCCGGATGGGAGCCGTCGACGTCGTCCCGATCATTCCCATCCGGGGCGCCACCGTCGAACAGTGCGTCGCGCTCTCCCGCGAGATCGCCGCCGAGATCGCCGAGCGGTACCGGATTCCCGTCTATCTCTACGAGGATTCGGCGACCTCCGACCGGCGCCGCAACCTGGCGGAGGTCCGAAAGGGGGAGTTCGAGGGGTTCGCCGACAAGATGAAGGCGCCCGAGTGGAAGCCGGACTTCGGGCCGGACTCACCGCATCCGACGGCCGGGGTCGTCGCGGTCGGCGCGCGGGCTCCGCTCATCGCGTACAACATCAACCTCGGGACCCGGGATCTCGCGATCGCCGATCGCATCGCGAAGGCGATCCGACACCTGGGAGGGGGATTCCGGTACGTGAAGGCTCTGCCCGTCGAGCTCGCCGAGCGGGGCCAGGTCCAGGTGTCGATCAACATGACCAATTTCAGGAAGACCCCGCTTCACCGCGTCTTCGAGTGCGTGAGGTCGGAGGCGGAGCGGCACGGAGTCCCGATCGTCGGATCCGAGATCGTCGGGTTGACGCCGGCCGAGGCGTTGGTGATGACGGCCGAGCACTACCTGAGGCTGGAGAACTTTTCCGTCGATCAGGTGCTCGAGTTGCGCTTGCTCGAGGAGTAGCCCTCGACGAGTTGGATCTCGGAATTATTCTCGTTCGACTTCGATCCCGTACGCCCTCAGTTTCCGATAGAGGTTCGACCTCTCCAGGTCCAGGGCTTCGGCGGTCCGTGAGACGTTTCCCCGGAACCGTTTCAGCGCCGCGAGGATGTACCGGCGCTCGAAGTCCTCGCGCGCGTCCCGGAGCGGCGCGTCCGGCGCGATGCCCTCGTCGAAACGCGCCCGGATTTCGGCGGGGAGGTCTTCGCGCCGGATCTCGTCGGCCGGGGAGAGGATCATCAGCCGCTCGATCAGGTTCTTGAGCTCCCGGACGTTGCCCGGCCAGCGGTAGGCCTGCAGCGCCTCGACCGCCGCGGGGGAAAGGGATTTGGGCTTCCGGCCGAATCGCAGGGCCGCCTCTCGAAGGAAATGCCGGGCGAGGAGAGGAATGTCGTCGCTCCGCTCTCGCAGCGCCGGTACCGGGACGGGGACCACGGCGACCCGGAAATAGAGGTCCTCGCGGAACGCTCCGCGCGAGATTTCCTCGGAGAGGTTCTTGTTCGTCGCCGAAAGTACGCGCGCGTCCGACGCGATGGGACGCGAGCCGCCGACGCGCGTGAAGCGACCCTCCTGCAGCGCGCGCAGGACCTTCGCCTGCGTTCGCGCGGACATGTCGCCGACCTCGTCCAAGAACAGGGTTCCCCCGTCCGCCTCCTCGAATTTTCCTCGCCGGTCCTCGGAAGCCCCCGTGAACGAGCCCTTGACGTGGCCGAACAGCTCGGACTCGATCAGCTCCTCGGGGATCGCGGCGCAGTTGACCTCGACGAGCGGCAGCTCCGCGCGCTGCGACAGCCGGTGGATCTGCCGCGCGACGAGCTCCTTCCCGGTCCCGTTCTCCCCGACGATGAGCACGCGCGCGTCCGTCGGCGCAACCCGTGCGATCTCTTCCTTCAGGCGCCGCATCGGCGGCGAGTCGCCGAGCATCGCCGTCTCGGACTCGCGGCGTCCGCGGAAGCTCGCGACCTCGGCGAGCAGATCGCGCCGCTCGATCGCTTTCTGAGCCGTCAGCACGACGCGGTCGAGCGAGAGCGGTTTCTCGAGGAAGTCGTAGGCCCCGAGCCGCACGGCGCGGACGGCGTTCTCGACGCTCGCATGACCCGAGATCATCACGACCGGCACCTCGGAGAGCCGCCCGTCGGCGGCTTCGAGCACGGCGAGGCCGTCGCGATCGCGGAGCCAGACGTCGAGGAACACGAGGTCGAAGCTCTCGTCCAGGAATCGGCGAAGTCCCTCCTCGCCGCTCTCGACCGCCGTCACCGCGTAGCCCTCGTCCGACAGGATCTCCGACAACGTCTCCCGGATCGCCTTCTCGTCGTCGATGACGAGGACCCGACGTTTCTTCACGCTGCCGGCAGCTCGATGATGAACCGGGCGCCCCGGGGCCGGTTGTCTTCGACCCGGATCGTGCCGTTGTGGTCCGCCACGATCCGCGACACGATCGCGAGGCCGAGCCCGGTGCCCCGGCCTTTCGTGGTGAAGTCGGGCAGGAAGAGCTTCTCCCGGTCGCGCACGGGGATCCCGCGGCCGGTGTCGGCGACCTCGATCGTCACGCCGTCCGTCCCGTCGGACAGCCGGACGACGATCTCGCCCGCCGGTCCGCACGCCTCGAGTGCGTTGTCGATCAGGTTGATGAGGACCCGTTTGATCTGCTCCGGATCGAGGAGGACCCGACCGCCGGACAGCCGCGAGTCGACCCGGACTTGCACGCCGTCCCGCGCGCCTTCGAACAGCCGGACCGTCGAGGACGCGAGAGCCCCGAGGTCGACCGGCTCCGGCTTCATCTCCGGCAATCGCGCGAAGCGCGAGAACTCGTCGACGAGGGACTTCAACACCCGGACCTCGTCCACGATGACCTTCGTGCCGCGCTCGATCGTCTCCGGCAGATCGGCCCCGCCGGCGCGCAGCCGCCGCGCGATCCGCTCGGCCGAGAGGCGGATCGGCGTCAACGGATTCTTGATCTCGTGTGCGACGCGCCGGGCGACCTCGCTCCACGCGGCGAGCTTCTGCTCGCGCGCGACGTGGGTCGTGTCTTCCACGGCGACGACCCAGCCTCCGCGCTCTCCCGCGGCCGCCGCGGAGAGGGGGCGCACCGCGATCTCGAGGCGGCGCTCGGCACCATCGCCCGAGAGGATCAGCTCGCGTGGGCCTGCCTTCGCGACGCCTTCGCCCGCCTCCTCGAGGAGGAAGACGAGCGGCGCGAGTTCGGGCCGCGCGCGCAGCCGCTCGAGCGTCATGTCGCTCTCTCCGAGCGCGAGCAGCGACCGCGCGGCCGGGTTCGCAACCGTGATCCGTCCGTTCGCGTCGAAGGCGAGCACCCCGGTCGTCACCGATTCGAGAACCGTCGACAGGAGCCTTCGCTCCAGGTCGAGGCGGCGGTTGATCTCCTGAAGGACCTCGTTCGATTTCAAGGTCGAGTCCCGCGCGTCCTCGAGGCCGGCGGCCATGCTGTTGAAGGAGTCCACGAGAACGCCGAGCTCGTCGTTGGCGGAGACGTCCACGCGCGCCGAAAAGTCTCCGGACCGAATCCGGCGCGTCGATTCGGCGAGCGCGGCGATCGGTCCCGTGATCCGGCGGGCGAGCGTCATGCCGGTCCAGATCGAAGCGAGCAGCACCGCGAGCGTGATGAGGAGGAACGTCGACACGTTGGCCGCCTTGATGGAAGGCTTCTGGACCTCGAGCTTCTGGTAGTCGCTCCATGCGGACGCGATCGCCCGCATCGATCGGGCGTCGGCAGGCGCGACCCGAACGCCGGCCACGAAGACGCGGTCCCCGGAGCGCTTCGCCGCGCGGTAGAGGTGAGAGCCGTCGGGGAGTACCTCGACTTTCAGCGCCTCGCCCCGGCTTGCGGCCGTCTGGAGGGCATCGGCGGGAATCGTCGCGACGTCCCCGAAGTTTCCGACGCTCGCCTCCCGCACTCCGCTCCGATAGACCTCCACCGAATCGAGCCGCTCCGCGCGTCGGAAATCTTCGAGGCCGCGCGACAGGCGGTCGGAATCGACGCCTGCGACGGAGAGGCGCGAAAGCGTTCGCGCGTCTTCCATGGCGCCGTCGGCGATCCGTCTCTCGGCCATGTCCTCGACCGCGCGGGCGCGGCCGACGACCTCCCGGACGGGCGACGAGAACCAGCGATCGATCGAGCTCTGCAGGAACCCCGTGGCGGTAAAGAAGAGGAGCCCGATCGGGATGGCCGTCAAACCGAGGTAGGTGACGAGCAGCCTCGTCTTGAACCGGGATCCCAGAACTCCGCGCTGCCTCTCGAGCCACACCTTGATGAGCGTCCGGCAGAGGACGAACAGGACCGCCGCAATGAGCGTGACGTTCAGGTACGAAAGGACGAAGAGGAGGAGTCCCCGGGTGATCGTCGCGGGCTCCATCTCTTCCGCCCGCTGGCGAAGGACCGACGAGGCCGACCACACCACGAGGACCGTGAGGGCGAGGATGACGACGAGCCGGTTTTCCTTCCGGTGTCTCTGGAGCTCCGCCACCAGCGTCGGTCCGCGTTTCTCTCCGCGTGGCGCGGGCTCGTTTGCGGCGCTCACGGCGTCCCCGCCCGGACGTTGAAGCGTCTCGACTTCTTCCAGGGCGTCCGAGAATCGACCGGGATGATCGTGAAGACGTATCCGGCGTCGAAGCTCGCGCGCATCTGGACGTAAAGGTTACGGGTCGGCCGGCCGGGCTGCACGTGGAACGCGAGGAGGTTCTCGCGGGAGAGGAGAAGGCGCGCCGCATCCGGGAACTCGCGGGTCGTCGTGCGGCGAAGGGGTTTGCCGTCGAGGGCTTCCTCGACGGCGTACTCCCGGGTGACCGGATCGAACGTGACCGCCACGCGATACCTCCGCCGCTCGACGGAATCGTCGAACCAGTAAGGATAACGGCGGTAGAGCCGGATGTCGTACCGGATGGACGTCTCCAGACCCGCCTCGATCTTTCGCGCGAGCTCCGGATTCAGCGCTCCGTCGAGCGCGAACGACACGAAGACGTCGCGGCCGCGCGACTCGACGCGGAGCTCGCGCACGGTCGGGCCGGAAGCGCTCTTTCCGCCGGCTCCCGCGGCGAAGAGGCCGCTTGCGAGAAAAACCGCCGAAATCCTGCGGAGCATGCTCGCAGGATTCTAGGTCTTCGCGGCTTGGGGTCCAGGACGCGAAGCTCGGGAGGGATCCCTCGCTTCGCTCGGGATGACCGCTACGCGGTCAGCTGCGGATGTTCGCTCGGCGCCGCGCCCGTTCCGTCGGAACCCGCACGACCTCGGTCTTTCCGGCCGCCGCGGCGAGGGCCCGCGCGAACTCGATGTGCAGCGCGTGACCGGCCTTGCGAGCGTGGATGTGGCCGTCGAGCACGCCGCCCAGGAGAGCGAGATCGCCGAGCAGGTCGAGAACCTTGTGGCGCACGAACTCGTCGCGAAAGCGGAGCGGCCCCGAGAGAACCCCCTCCTCGTCGAGAACGACCGCGTTGTGGAGACTTCCGCCGCGCGCCAGCCCGCGGGCGCGGAGCGCCTCGACGTCCTTCGCGAACCCGAAGGTCCGCGCGGGCGCGATTCGAGCCGAATACTCCTCCGGACGAATCGTGACCGTGAGCTCCTGGCGTCCGACGACCGGGTGGGGAAAGTCGATCTCGTACGTGATCGTCAGTCCCGGCCCGTCGGGCTCGAACGAAACGCTGCGCCCGTCGCGAGACACCAAGACCGGTGCCGGAGCCGAGAGAGACTTGACCGGCTCGCCGAGGCGTTCGAACCCCGCGGCATGGAACAGGCGGACGAAGGGGAGGGCGGAACCGTCCAGGATCGGGACTTCGGGTCCGTCGAGCTCGATCACGCAGTTGTCGAGCCCCTCTCCGAAAGCCGCCGAGAGTACGTGCTCGACGGTGCCGACCGAGACACCGTCGACGTTCAGCGTCGTCGCGTAGTCGAAGGTGCTCGCAGACTCGACGCGCGCCGGGATGACGATGTCGGGACGATCGAGGCGGTGGAACGAGATCCCGTGGCCGGCCGGCGCCGGACGGAAGCACGCGCGCACCGGGTGCCCGGAGTGAAGGCCGACACCCTCGATGGCGACGCTCGTACGAAGTGTTGTTTGTGCGCGCGACACTTTGATCTCGCGCCCCTACCGCACCGATGATGCCAGCCGGAGGGATTTCGCGCGGATTTCTCGCATCTGATTGTCTCACGGGAGTTTACGGATCGGCGGATGTTTTCGTCGCCCGGTCGGTCCGTGGCGGGGAGGACACAGCCGCGTGGCCGGTCCGAGACATGGATGAGGGAGGTCCGGGTCGATAATCCGCCGTTCCGATGGCCAGAGACTCCCGCCCCCGGACACCCTCCTCGTCGGCCGACGCCGTCCAGACGGTCGCGACCAACCGCAAAGCGTTCCACGAGTACTTCATCGAGGACCGGACGGAAGCGGGCCTCGTCCTGACGGGCACCGAGGTCAAATCGTTGCGCGAGGGCCGCGCGCAGCTGAAGGACTCCTACGTTCAGTTCCGCGCCGGGGAGGCGTTCCTGATCGGGGCGCACATCTCGCCCTACAGCGCGGGGTCGTGGTCGAACCACCTTCCCGAGCGCGAGCGAAAGCTCCTCCTCCACCGGCGGGAGATCGACAAGTGGGCCGGCGCGGTCTCGACCCGCGGGGTCGCGTGCATCCCTCTGTCGCTCTATTTCAAGGGGCCGCACGCGAAGGCGCAGATCGCTCTCGTCCGCGGCAAGAAGATGCACGACAAGAGAGACGCCATCCGGGAGCGGGATCGGAAGCGCGAGGCCGATCGGGCGATGAGAGAGCGGTCCCGGTGACTCAGGCCGGCGCCGGCTCCACGGAGTCTCCGACCCGGATCCATCCCTCCGTCAGGATCCGAGCGCGCAGACCGGCGCGGTGGACGAGACCGGCGCGCACGGGCTTGCCGGAGAGCTCCTCCATATAGCCGCACGGCTCGCAGAGGCGCAGGCCGAAGAGCGTCACTTCACCGACACGGAACTCCCGGCCGACGAGGTGATTCAAGGCAACGCCGCGCGTCGCGACGTTGCGCCGCGTCTCGCGGGCTTCCAGCGCGATGCCGTAGTCGCGGTCGAGCGCTTCCAGCGCCTCGCTCTCGACGAGCGTGATCTCCCGGTCCGCGCCGTCCTTCGCCGAAAACGTGCCCCTCTTCGAGTAGTAGCGGTCGCCCTCGAGCCCCCGGCCGGGCACCGCGCGCGCCGCATCGACCGCGTGCATGGGCGATCCGGCGAGCGGCGCGACGTGGATCGACTCGACCCGTCCCAACACGCGTCCCAACACGATGGCCCGGCAGTCTAGACTTTCCCGGTGCGGATTCGAAGCGCCGTCGCCGCGGACCTTCGGCGTCTCTGGGAGCTCGACCGGATTTGCTTCGAGCCCGGCATCGCCTACTCCCGGGCGGAGCTGCGCCGATTCCTCGACCTGCCGCGCGCCCGATGCCTCGTCGCAGAGAGCGGGGGCGAGGTCCAGGGTTTCGCGCTCGGCTATTCGAGTCCCCCGGATCTGGCCCACGTCGTCACGCTCGACGTGCACCCTTCGGCTCGGCGGCGCGGCCTCGGCCG
>Ga0114129_10009674_pt1 | contig 13756 bp, 12 predicted proteins | sample RhiMetdeltSRZDD1_FD_80071 | JGI IMG/M metagenome (GOLD analysis project Ga0114129, IMG submission 80071) | Populus rhizosphere microbial communities from Tennessee, USA - Rhizosphere MetaG P. deltoides SRZDD1 (version 2) (version 2) | ecosystem: Host-associated > Plants > Roots > Rhizosphere >...
CGGCCGCAGCGTGTACCGCACGCGCAAGGAGTTGGGCCGGCGCCTCGCCATCGAGCAGCCCGCCGACGCGGACGTGGTGGTGCCGGTGCCCGACTCGGGCGTTGCCGCGGCGCTCGGATATTCCGAGGAGAGCGGCATCCCTTACGACATGGGACTCATCCGCAGCCACTACGTGGGGCGGACGTTCATCGAGCCGTCGCAGTCCATCCGCCACTTCGGGGTGAAGCTGAAGCTGAACCCGGTGCAGCACGTGGTGAAGGGCAAGCGCGTGGTGGTGGTGGACGACTCGATCGTGCGCGGCACGACCAGCCGCAAGATCGTGAAGATGGTGCGCGACGCCGGGGCGAAGGAAGTCCACCTGCGCATCAGCGCCCCGCCGACGCGATGGCCCTGCTACTACGGGATCGACACGCCTGTGCGGAAGGAGCTGATCGCCGCGACGCACACGGTGGAGGAGATCGTCAAGTACGTCACGGCCGATTCGCTCGGCTACCTGTCCGAGAAGGGCATGCACGAGGCCGTCCGGGCCGAGCCGCGGACGTTCTGCGACGCTTGCTTCACGGGCGAATACCTCGTCCAGCTCACCCCGCCGGTCGAAGGAAAGGCCTGATCCGGCGTTCGACGGTCGGGTTTTGGACATCTCCCGGCAGGGTGGGATGATGTCGCGTGGCCTCATCCATCCTCGACTTGCTGCTCAAGGTGCAGCTGATCGACGACCGCGCGCACGACGCGGTGGTGAGCCGCGCGCGCTCGCGCGGCGGCGGCCACATCGTCCAGCAAGTCGCGGAGCTGGGCCTGGCGACCGAGTCGTCGATCGCGCGCGCCATCTCGGTGGAGCTGGGGCTGCCGCGGATCGACCTGCAGATGACCCCTCCCGAGGCAGCGGCGCTCAACCTGCTCGATGCGCGGACCTGCGCCGATCGATTCGTGGTGCCCGTCGCACTGCGCGAGAACGGCGAGCTGCTCTGGCTCGCGATGGCGGACCCGACCGATCAGGATTCGATCGCGATCGTCCGCCGGCGCGCGCAAAAGCGCGTGCGCCCCGCCGTGGCAGGCCCGAGCGAGATCCTGCGCGTCATCCGCCAGCGCTACGGCGCGCCGGGCGCCGGCGCGCAACAGCAACCCGAGGAGCCGCCCGCCGACAAGCTCGCCGCGATCGAGTTCGACGACACCTCCGCCGAGGAAGTCCAGGTCGTCGGGCTGATGGACGAGTCGGCCTCGCCGCTCGCCAGGATCGCGGCGGACCTGGGCGTGGACGTCCCGGAGAACCTGCCCTCGCGCCGCGCGCAGCAGATCGTCGAAGTGCCCGACGCCGACGAGACGCCGCCGCAGGTCTCGCACGCGACGCCCCCTCGCGCCGTCGCGCGCGTCCCGCCGCCCACGCCGGCCCCGCCGACCAGGAAGGATACGCGCCGGCACGACACCGGGCCGATCGCCAGCACCGGACCCGACTTGTTCCAGACGACGACGGGCGGTGCCATCGCGAAGGACGACCTGACCGAGGACGATCTCGCCAGCCTCGATGCCTTGCACCAGAGCCTCGAGAAGGGCGCCGTGGTGATGCGCGCGGTCGCCGAGCTGTGCGTGGAGAAGGGCGTCATCACCGTCAAGGAGATGCGCCGGAAGAGAAATTAGGCGCTGCCCGAGCGACTCTGCGCCTGCCCCGCGGAGGGTGACCCGACCGTCCGCGGAGGCGTGGGGCAGCTTCAAGCCTTGGCGAGGTCGCGGTGCGTGACCTTCACGCGCGCGCGGTGCTTCTGCGTCAGCCGCTTCGACAATTCTTCCGCCAGGGCGACGCTGCGGTGGCGGCCGCCGGTGCAGCCGAGCGAGACGGTCAGGTAGCTCTTCCCCTCCGCGCGGTACTGGGGAAGCAGGAAGGCGAGGAGCGACTCGAGCTGCTCGAGGAACTCCTGCGTCTGCGGCCGCGCCAGGACCCATTCGGACACTCGCGGATCGGTGCCCGGGTGCGGCTTGAGCCCCTCCACGAAATAGGGGTTCGGCAGGAACCGCACGTCGAGCACCAGGTCGCTGTTCGCCGGGATGCCGTTCCGGTATCCGAACGAGACCAGCGTCACGTTGAGCACGTCGGCGTCGTCGGCGGCGCCGAACCGTGCCGTGATGGCGTCCCGCAGCTCGTGGACGTTCATGCGGGTGGTGTCGATGACGAGGTCGGCGATGTGGCGCAGCGCCGCGAGCAGCTTGCGCTCGAGCGCGATGCCGTCGGCGACGGTCCCTTCGGGGGAGAGCGGATGCCGCCTGCGCGTCTCGCTGAACCTGCGCAGCAGAGCCTCGTCCGAACAGTCGAGGAAGACCACCTCCAGCCGATGGCCCGCGCGCCGCACTTCGTCGACCGCCTGCGGCGTCTGATCGAGGAACCGTCCCTCGCGGGCGTCGATCACCAGCGCCAGGCGATGCACCTCGTCGGATGCGCCGTGCACGACGAGCTCGAGCAGCTTGGGCACCAGCACGACGGGGAGGTTGTCGATGCAGAACCACCCGGCGTCCTCGAGCGCCTTGATCGCCGTCGACTTGCCACCGCCCGACATCCCCGTGAGCAGCACGATGCGGAGCGGAGGCGCCACCTCACTCCACCTCGTCGCCGATCCCGCGCGTCACCCCGGCCTGCGCAATCTCGCGGGAGAGCTTCTCCTGGAAGTCCTTGGCGGAGTGGTGCCCTTGCAGCTTGAGCAGGTGGTTGCGGGCAGCGACCTCGACGATGGTCGTGAGGTTGCGCCCCGGTCGCACCGGGATGACGAGCAGCGGCACTTCGGTGTCGAGGATGGAGTACTTCTGCTCCTCGACGCCGAGCCGGTCGTACTCGACGCGGTCGTCCCACTCCACCAGCTCGACCACCATCTCGACCTTCTTGCGCTCGCGCACCGCGGACACGCCGAACAGGTCCTTGATGTTGATGATGCCGATGCCGCGGATCTCCATGTGGTGCTTGATGATGTCCGAGCCGCTGCCGTACACCGAGCTGCCCTGCTTCTTCTTCAGATCGACGATGTCGTCCGCGACGAGGCGGTGGCCGCGCGTGACGAGGTCGAGCGCGAGCTCGCTCTTGCCGATGCCGCTCTTGCCGAGGATGAGGACGCCGACGCCGATGACGTCGATGAGCACGCCGTGCACCGAGGTGCTGGCGGTGAGCGCCTCCTGCAGGAACTGCTCGACGTTGTCGATGAAGGTGCTGGAGAGGTGACTGGTGCGCATGAGCGGCACGCGCGCGTCGCTCGCCTCGCGCTTGATCATGTCGTCGACGGGGAGGTTCTTCGTCACCACCAGGCACGCGATGGGGAGGCGGAACAGGCCGCGGATGCGCGCCGTCGCTTCGGCCGGCTTGAGCGTCGCGAGGTAGCTCATCTCGGTGTTGCCGAAGACCTGCAGCCGGTCCTTGTGGATGTGTTCGGTGAACCCGGAGAGCGCCAGCCCCGGCTTCTGGATGCGCGAGCTGACCACCCGCCGATCCAGTCCGCCTTCGCCGGCCAGGAGCTCGAGGCGCAGGTCGAAATCCTGGTCCTTGAGAAGCGTTTCGACCTTGATGGAGTTCATCGACGGTGAAGATTATAACAGCGCCCCTCTAGAGACGAGGAAACGCCCGTGCCGAATTTCCGTCGCCTTCTGCTCGTAGCCGCCCTGTGCGCTTGCGCGTCCGGACCCGAGCCACGCCCCGCGGATCGGACCGAGGCGCAGCCAAAGCCGCCCGTCGCGCGCAAGGAGCCGCACGTCACGCAGGTGAACGGCGACACCTTGCGCGACGACTACTTCTGGCTGCGGAACAAGGGGACGCCCGAGGTCGAGGCGTACCTGCGCGCGGAGGCGGCCTACGCCGACGCGATGATGAAGCTGACCGAGCCGCTGCAGAAGGCGCTCTACGACGAGATGCTCTCGCGCATCCAGGAGGACGACTCGACGCCGCCGGTCCGCATCGGCTCGCACTGGTACTACTCGCGCACCGAGAAGGGAAAGCAGTACGCCACGCTCTGCCGGAAGGCGGCGCTGGACGCTCCGGAGCAGGTCATCCTCGACGTCAATGCGCTGGCGACCGGCAAGAAGTTCCTCGGCCTGGGCGGCTGGGAGGTGAGCGACGACGGCATGCGGCTCGCTTACACGACCGACGAGACCGGCTTCCGCCAGTACGACCTGCACGTCCGGGATCTGCGCACCGGCGCCGACGGTCCGGAGAAGATCGCGCGCGTCGACTCCGTCGCCTGGAGCCGCGACGGCAGCGTCCTCTTCTACGTGGTCGAGGACGAGCAGGAGAAGCGGCCGTACCAGCTCTGGCGGCACGCGGTCGGCTCGAGGGCCAAGGACGAGCTGGTCTACGAGGAGAAGGACCATGCCTTCACCCTCGAGGTCGACCGCTCGCGCTCGAAGGACTTCATCTTCCTCACCTCGCAGAGCCACACCACGAGCGAGGTGCGCTTCTTCGGCGCGAGCGATCCGAACGCGGCGCTGGTCCTCATCCAGCCGCGCGAGCCGGACCACGAGTACTACGCCGACGCCCGCGGGGGGACCCTCTACATCCGGACCAACTCCGGTGGGCGCAACTTCCGGCTGGTCACCGCGCCGGTGTGGGCGCCGCGCAAGGACAACTGGAAGGAGATCGTCCCCCACCGAGACGACGTGATGCTGCAGGACGTGGAGGTCTTCCGCGACTTCGTCGCCCTTCACGAGCGCGAAGGCGGCCTGCCGCAGATCGCCTTCCTCGATCCGTCGACCGGCGCGCGGCGGCGCGTCCAGTTCCCCGAGGCCGACTACGAAGTCACGCCCGACAAGAACCCCGAGTACGACCAGAAGGAGCTGCGCGTCGTCTACCAGAGCCCCGTCACACCCCAGAGCTGGATCGACGTCGACGCAGCGTCTTTCGCGCAAAAGGTCGTGAAGCGTCAGCCGGTGCCGAACTACGACCCCTCACGGTACGAGGTGGAGCGGATCTGGGCACCCGCGCGCGACGGCACGAAGGTCCCCGTCGCAGTCCTGCACAAGAAGGGCGTACCGCGCGACGGGAAGGCGCCGCTGCTCCTCTACGGCTACGGCTCGTACGGCATCGACATCCCCGACCGTTTCAACTCGAACCTCTTCTCCCTCGTCGACCGCGGCGTCAGCTACGCCGTGGCGCACATCCGCGGCGGCGGCGAGCTCGGGAAGAAGTGGCACGACCAGGGCCGCATGATGAACAAGATGAACACCTTCACCGACTTCATCGCCTCGGCCGAATACCTGGTCGGGCAGCGCTACACCTCGAAGGAGCGCCTCGCCATCATGGGCGGCAGCGCCGGCGGGCTCCTCATGGGTGCAGTGACGAACCTGCGCCCCGACCTCTTCCACGCCGTCGTCACGTACGTCCCGTTCGTCGACGTGATCAACACGATGCTCGACGAATCCCTCCCCCTGACCGTCGGCGAATTCGAAGAATGGGGCAACCCGAAGAAGCCCGACGAGTACCGCTACATGAAGCAATACAGCCCCTACGACAACGTCGCGGCCAAGGCCTACCCGACGATGCTCGTCCGTTCCTCGTACAACGACTCGCAAGTGATGTACTGGGAGCCCGCCAAGTACGTCGCCAAGCTCCGCGCCACGAAGACGGACTCGAACCCGCTGATCTTCAAGATCAACATGGATCCGGCGGGCCACGGCGGCGCCTCGGGCCGCTACGACCGCCTCAAGGACGTCGCTTACGATTACGCATTCATCCTGCGCGAGCTAGCGCCGAGAAGCTGATCAATATTTGGAATCTTCGCCGGTGATCAACGCGCGGATTTCCGGACCTGACCCGGCGGCGTTGATCGATTCGCGAAACGGCAGCGACTTGAACAGCCGCGAGATCCGCGCCAGCGCCTTGAGATGGATGCCCGCCGAGTTCTCCGGGGCGAAGAGCACGAAGAAGAGGTAGGTCGGCTTCCCGTCGATCGCGGCGAAGTCGACGCCGCGCTTCGAGCGGCCGAACGCGGCGAGCAGATTCGGCACGCCCGGCAGCTTGCCGTGGGGGATCGCCACGCCTTCGCCGACGCCCGTCGAGCCGAGCTTCTCGCGCTCGAGCAGCACTTCCGTCAGCCGTCCCGGATCGAGCGAGTGCACGCGCCCGATCGGGATGCACAGCTCGCGCAGGACGCCCGCCTTGTCGGTCGACTGCAGGTCGGGGAGGATCAAGTCCTCGCGCAGGAACTCGGCGATCTTCATCGCGCGCGCGAGACTACACCCGACGCGCGAGGACGCGCCAGCAACCGGCACAGCGGGCGCGGCGCTTTTTTTGTCCGGCGCGCCGTCCTACTTCGGAGGCGGCGCGGCCACCTCCGCCGTCGCGGCGGTCTGGCTGGCCGGACGCGCGGCGACGGTCACGTCCCCGTTCGCCTGGATGAGGCCGAAGTTTCCGTCGCGCCGCCGGTAGACCACGTTGACGTCGCGCGAATCGGGCCGGGTGAAGACGAGGAAGTCGTTGTTCAAGAGATCCATCTGCATGAGCGCTTCTTCGACGCTCATGGGCTTCGCCAGGAACTCGTTCGATCGCACCACCTCCGGCGGGAGGCCCTCCGTCGGAGAAGCGGCGAAGATCTCATATCGCACCCGCACCGGCTCCCGCGCATGGACGTGCGCCGGACGGTGGTTCTTGAGCCGATCCTTGTACTTCTTGAGCTGTCTCTCGATCTTGTCGCACGCCAGGTCGATCGAGGCGTACATGTCCTCCGATTTCTCCTTGCCCCGCACGTGGAAATGGCCGGCGTGCAGGTTGATGTCCGCGTGATGCAGGTACCGCTCGAGCGAGAGCGTGACGTGCGCCTCGGTCACCTTGTCCAGGTACTTGTCGACCACCTTGCTCAGCTTGTCCGTGACGTGGTTCCGCAGGGCGTCGGTGGCGAACATGTTCCTGAAGGTGATGTTGACCTGCATGCGTAGTACCTCCGGTGGGGCGAGCCCTTCCGGGTTCGAAGGAAGCAGGATCCGGGTGTAGTCCCCCCTCAGGCGGGGGCGACTAGAAGAACCGCTTTCGCTTGCTGCTCGGCAGGATGCCGAGCACCTCCCTGTACTTGGCGACGGTGCGCCGCGCGATGTCCACGTTCTGCGACCTCAGGATCTCGACGATCTTCTGATCGCTGTAGGGCTTGTCCCCCGGCTCGGCGGCCACGATCTGCTTGATCTGGTTCTTCACGGCCTCGGAGGCGATGTCCTCGCCGCCCACCCGGGCGATCGACGAGTTGAAGAAGAACTTGAGCTCGTAGATGCCCTGCGGCGTGTGCACGTACTTGTTGGTGGTGACGCGCGAGACGGTGCTCTCGTGCATCCCGATGTCCTCGGCGACGTCCCGCAGGATGAGCGGCTTCAGGTAGGCGATGCCCTTGTCGAGGAACTCGCGCTGGAACTTGATGATCGAGTCCGCCACCTTCACGATCGTCCGCTGCCGCTGGTGGATGGAGCGGATGAGCCACACCGCCGAGCGCAGCTTGTCCTGGATGTATTCCTTCGCCTTGCCGTTCGAGGCGCCGTTCTTCAGCGCCTGCCGATAGTGCGCCGAGATGCGCAGCTTGCTCAAGCCGTCGTCGTTGAGGACCGTCACGTACTGATCACCGACCTTGTGGATGTACACGTCGGGGGTGATGTACTGCGGTTCGTCGGAAGCGTAGCGCCGCCCGGGCTTCGGGTCCAGACGCGAGAGGAGCTTGATCGCCGCCACCACCTCGTCGAGCGGCACGTGCAGGTCCTTGGCGATTGCCTGGTACTTCTTCGTCTCGACGTTCTTGAGATGGCCGGTGATGATCGCCGGCAAGAGGTCGGCGTCCGGGTCGTCCTTGCCCTCGCCCTCGGTGAGGAACCAGCGCGCCTGCACCAGGAGGCACTCGCGCAGGTCGCGGGCGGCGCAGCCGATCGGCTCGAAGCGCTGGATGACGTGCACCACCTTCTCCGCGCACGCCGCCGAGACGCCGGTCTCGAGCGCCAGCGACACCAGCGGGTCGGCCTCCCCGCGCGCCGCGCGCGCAGCCGAAGCGGCCTTGGTCGCCGCCTTGAGCGCCTTCTCGGCGGTCTGCGCGGCATCCTCGTCAGCGCCTTCCGCCAGCACCGCCGGGACCTCGACGTCCTCGCGCAGCGCGGGCACTGTCGGCTCGGCGTCGGGGTCCATGACCAGGTACCCGTCGCGGTTCAAGTTGCCGATGATCAGGATCCCGAGCCGCTCCTCCTCGGGAGTCAGCCCCGCCATCCGGAGCTGCTCCATCAAGTGCTCGGTGAGGCCTTCGGCGCGGGTGAGCGTGTCCTGGTAGTTGGGCAGGTCGTCGGCGGACATGCCGCCGCCGGACGGGGCGGTATGCTGCGTCTGGTAGTTGTCGAGGTACTGCTCCCAGTCGATGTCGGCGCGCTGCACCTCGCCGTCGGCCTGCTGCTTGGCGTCGTTCTCGCGGTCGGGCGGCTTGTCGGGGAGCAGCTCGCTCGCCTCGATCGACTCGTTGAGCGTGGCGGTCAGCTCGGCCGGGGCCTCGTCCAGCTCGGCCTCGGCGCCCTCGGCGGGCTCCTCGAGCAGCGGGTTCTGCTCCATCTCCGTGCGGATGAGGTCGACCAGCTCGAGCCGCGAGAGCTGCAGCAGCTTGATCGCCTGCTGCAGCTGCGGCGTCATCACCAGCTGCTGGCTGAGGCGAAGACTCTGCTTGAGCTCCAAAGCCATTACGTTCTCCCCTTCACTCTAGCTTGAACCGCTCGCCCAGATACACGGCGCGAGCCCGCTCCGACGCCGCGATCTGCGGCGGCGTTCCGGCTTCCAGAAGACGGCCCTCCACCAGCAGGACCGCGCGATCGCAGATGCCCAGCGTCTCGCGGACCGCGTGGTCGCTGATGAGGACGCCCAGGCCGCGCTCGCGCAGCTTCGCGATCACCCGCTGCAGCTCGTGCACCGCGATCGGGTCGATGCCGGCGAAGGGCTCGTCGAAGAGCAGGTAGCGAGGCTCCGCCAGCAGCGCCCGCGCGATCTCGGTCCTCCGCCGCTCGCCACCCGAAAGCTGCTCGCCGAGCGACTCGGCGACCCGGAGAAGGTCGAACTCGTGCAGCACGTCGTCGGTGCGGGCGCGCGCCTCGTCGCCGTGCACGCCGTGCCCCTCGAGCACGAGGAGCAGGTTCTGCCGCACGGTGAGCTTGCGGAAGATGCTCGGCTCCTGCGGCAGGTACCCGAGGCCCATCCGCGCCCGCCGGTGCAGCGGCAGCCCCGACAGGTCGCGCTCCCCGAGATGGACTTCGCCTTCGTCGGGCTGGAGGAGCCCCACCACGCAGTGGAAGCTGGTGGTCTTGCCGGCGCCGTTCGGGCCGAGCAACCCGACGATCTCGCCGGGCTTCACGTCGAACGAGACGCGGTCCACGACCTTCCGGCCGCGGAAGCTCTTCGACAGTCCGCGGGCGCGCAGGACGCTCATCGCTTCGCCCCCGGCCGGACTTCGTCCTGGTGCGTCTCGGGCCGCAGCCGGCCGTGGGCGCGCTCGACGCGGACCTCGTGCGAGTCGAGCGCCAGCGCGATGCGCTCGCCCACGAGCACGTCGCCGCGGTCGAAGACGCGCGGCTCGCCGGTCAGCAGCACCTCGCGGGTGCGCGCGTCGTAGTCGGCCTCCTGCGCCTCCGCGCGGCGTTCGCCCTGCCGGACCTCGACGCCGCCGCGCAGGTAGAGGTGCGTCAGCTGCCCCGATTGGTCGTAGTGGGCATCCATGCGCGGGCCGCGGACGACGACGTCCCCCCGGCGCACCACCACGTCGTCCGTGAAGCGCGCCAGGCGCTCCGACCGGTCGAGCGACATCCGCGCCGCCTCGACGCGCGTGGGGAGCTGCGGCTCGTCCTGCGCCTCGGGCACGGAGCGCCGGAGGACGAGGCGGGGCTTCTGGACGTCGACGTCCTCGGTGTCGAGGCGCATGAGGATGCGGTCGCCGGTGAGGGTCTCGGACCCGTCGCGGAGCACGGGGTCGATCTTCTCGTCCCCGGTGAGCACCAGCGTCTGCGCCTTGTTGTCGAAGACGCCGTGGGTCCCGTCGGCGGTGCGGTTTCCCCGCTGCACGTGGACGTTCCCGTCGACGGTGAAGCGCTCGAGCTTCTGGCCGAGCAGGGCGGGCTGGTCGCGCCCGCGCCGCCGCGCCTTGGGCTGCGACTGGGCCGGCTGCTCGTCCGAGGAGAACTCGACCACCGCGCGATCTCCCGTCACCACCATGCCGCCTCGGGAGAGGCGGACGGCGCCGTCGAGCAGCGTGCGGCGCTCGCGGGGCTCCATCCGCATCGTCTGGGCGGTGAAATCCACCGGACCGGGCGGCGCCGCGGCCGCCGCCAGCAAGGCTGCGACGGCGATCATCGTGTCACCCGGGGTTTGCCGGACGTGGCCCGGGACGCGCCCGAGGAAGCGGGAGCGGGCGTCTCGGGCTGCAGCGTTCCGACCACGCCTCCGGTGAGCGTGATGTCGCTGCCGTCGGCGCGCGCCGAGAACCCCTGCGAATGGACGACGTACCCGGGACCTTGCGCCGCGACCGGCCGATCGCCGCTGAGCCGATCCGCGGGACCGTCCCAGAGGAGGCGGTCGGTGTCGCCATGGTCGCCGCGCGCGGTCCGGAACGCGACGCCTCCCGACGCTACGCCGCGCTTGCTGCCGACGTCGCCGGTCACGCGAGGCGCGGCGACGAGCACGTCGCCGAACATCGCGTATCCCGTATCCGCATCGGGGTGCAGGCTCGCCGCTGCGGTGGCTGCGTCCAGCCGCCCGCCCGCCCGGTAGTAGGCCAGGACCCGCGCCGTACCTCTCGCGGCGATGCGTCCGTCGGACAGCCGGGCGAACGCCACGCCATGCAAAGTCAGGTCCGGCCCCTCGCCGGGTGAGGAATGATCCGACAGGTCTCGAGGAGGAGCCGGCGACCCTCCGCAACCCAGGAAGAGCGCTGCTGCGGCAGAGGAGATGGCGAACTGGCTCCACATTTGCAAGGAACACTAGCACCCGCCCCCGGCTCTGTCGAGGTCTGACTGACCTCCTGCCATCCAGAAAAACCGTCAATACTTCAACGAATTGACCCTCGGCGTGTACGCCAGCGCGCATGCATCCACACCCACTGATCGGGGTGCTGTCGGACCTCTTCCTCGATGGCGGCGGTCGCAGCCGCGGTGAGAGCGCGCGAGTCCGCCTCCCGATCGCCCGACGCAGGCACCTCGAGACGGGAGACGCGGATCCGATGCATCCCCGGGGCCACCCGTGATGTGCGCGCGAAGACCACTGCCGCTCCGAGCCGTAGAGCGAGGTCTGACGGAGCGCGTGGAGTAAACGCTTCCCTCCCGAAGAACGGCACGAAATGACCGGAGACATCGGTGTCCTGATCGATGAGCGCGGCGACCACGTCTCCTTTGCGCAGATGCCGGATGAACTCGCGCGCGGAGCCGGGATCGTTGCGCCAGAGGCTCGCGATGCCGGTCGACGCGCGCGCCCGTTCGAGGAGCTTCGTCAGACGCGGATCCTGGGCCTCGCGCGCGACGGTCGCGAGCGGCAACCCCGCGGCGGCGACGGTGCGCGCGAGCAGCTCCCAGTTCCCGAGGTGGCAGGAGATGGCCACCACGCCGCGCCCTTCGGCGTGCGCTGCGCGGAGAGTCTCGAGCGCACCCGGCTCGAATTGCACGGCGCGGCCCAGATCGACGCGCTCCACCGCCAGCAGCTCGCCCGCGGAGCGGCCCAGGTTGACGAAGGAGGCGCGTGCCACGCGCGCGCGCCACGCTTCGTCGCGCTCGGGAAAGGCGATCGCCAGGTGCTCGAGGGCGGCGCGCCGGTGCCGCCGGGCGGCCGCCCAGGCGAGGCGCCCCGCGAGCGCCCCCAGCGCCACGGTGACGCGATGGGGCAGCCGGGCGAGGAGCGGTAGCAGCGCGACCAGTGCGCGGACACGCAACTCGCGCCGGGCGCGCTTCGCGAGCGGCACTTTGCGCGCCCGCTCGACCTGTGGCCCGGTGGAGCTCATCCCCGCGGAGCCGGCGCGTCGTCCGGCGGCGGCCACCCGACGCTCGCTCCGAGAAGCAGCTCGCACAGGTCGCGCACCGCGCCCCGACCGGCCCGGTGCGCCGCCACCCAGTGGACTTCTCGCAGCACCTCGGGCGCCGCGTCCGCCGGAGCGCAGGACAGCGCGGCGACCCGGAGGGCGGGGAGATCGTTCACGTCGTCTCCCATGTACGCCGTCGCGGCGAGCGGAATGCCAACCTCGTCGCAGATCTGCTGGATGGCGGCCCCTTTCGCGCGCGAGGACCCGACGACGGGCTCGATGGAAAGCTCCCGGCAGCGCTGCTGCACGAGGTCCGCGCGCCTCCCGGTCAGCACCGCGACCTTGATCCCCGCATGCAGCTGCAAGAGGCGCAGGCCGTGCCCGTCCCGCACGTCGAAGGCCTTGAGCGCCTCGCCTTCCTTTCCGTAGAAGAGGCGGCCGTCCGTCAGCGTGCCGTCGACGTCGAGCACGACGAGCCGGATGCGGAGCAGGAGCTCGCGCGACGGCTTGCGGGATCGCGGCGCCACGAAAAGCCGCTTGTATCAGAACCGGAACGTCGCGCCGCCGGTCCCGACGGCGCGAGAGCCGCGCGATCCCCGCAGGACGCCCACGGCCGCGATCAAGGCGAACGGACCGGGCGGCGCGAACGAGAGCCCGCCTCGCGCTTGCACGAACCCGGCCGTGTGCGCCCGGGTGAAATCCGTCGACCCGAGAAAGGACCCTTCGATCGTTGCTGCCAGGCGGGGGAGGACGGCGTATCCGAGCTGAAGCGCAAGCTCTCCGTCCGAGGTCGGGATGAGGATCGAGCTGGTCGTCAGGGCGCGGCCGACGGTCCCGCGGAACAAGAGCTGCAAAGGTCCCGTGCGCAGCGCGCGCACGCGCGCCTGGAGCGACGGCCGCCAGAAGCGCCCCGGCCAGGTTTCGACCGTCAGCCCGACGTCGACGATCCCTGCCAGGCCGTGGTCGATCCGCACGCCGTGAAGGGGCGTTCCCACCCATGCCGTCACCGCCGTCGCGCCCGCCTGCTGCGGCCCGAGCGCGGCGAGGGCAGGCTCGGGATCCTCGAACGCGACGGGCTCGAAGGAACCGAAGGCCGTCGTCGCCGCCGCGAGGACCGCCGCGATCATCCGCCACCCGTGTACGCGGTCTCCCAGGTTTCGCCGAGCATCGAGCGCAAATCTTGCGGAGAGATCCCCCGGTGCATCGTCAGCCGCTGCAGGGTGAAGCGCTCGGTGTTTCCGTGCGCGCCCACCACGGCGCCGCGGTATCCCGCCTTCTCGACGGCGCGGCGCACCGATCGCTGCTGCGCGTTGTAGGGATAGGCGAAGAGCTCGACGGGCTGGCCGAGCACGTCCTGCAGCGCCGCGCGGCTCTGCTCGATCTCGGCGTGCATCTCGGCCCCGTGGAGCCCGGTCAGCTTGCGGTGCGAGACGGAGTGCGAGCCGATCTCCATGCCGGCTTGCTGCAGAGCGCGGACCTCTCCCCAGGTGACGAATCGGTAGCGGTCCTGTACGAACCGGCTGGCCGGGTCGCGCGCGCAATGCCCGGAGACGATGAAGAACGTCGCCTTCTGGCCGCGGGCGACGAGGCGCGGGAGCACCTGGGTGGCCGCGTCCTCGTACCCGTCGTCGAACGTGAGCACCACGGGATGGCGCGGGAGCGACACTTTCCCGTCTTCGGCGTCCAGCACTTCGTGCAACGTGACGGTGGAGAACCCGGCGTTCTGGAGGTAGTCGAGCTGCGCGTCGAGCTCTTCCGGCGTGACGGTGAGGGGATCGCCGTTCCCGCTCACC
>Ga0114129_10009675_pt1 | contig 13755 bp, 15 predicted proteins | sample RhiMetdeltSRZDD1_FD_80071 | JGI IMG/M metagenome (GOLD analysis project Ga0114129, IMG submission 80071) | Populus rhizosphere microbial communities from Tennessee, USA - Rhizosphere MetaG P. deltoides SRZDD1 (version 2) (version 2) | ecosystem: Host-associated > Plants > Roots > Rhizosphere >...
ACGAACGCGGAGATGCCGCGGTGGCCGGCCTCCTTGTCGGTCTTCGCGTAGACCGTGTACCAGTCGGCGTGCGAGCCGTTCGTGATGAAGCACTTGGTGCCGTTGATGACGTACTTGTCGCCGTTGCGGACCGCGGTCGTGCGCATGGCCGACACGTCTGAGCCGGCGTCCGGCTCGGTCAGGCAGAAGGAGGCGAGCTTGGGCTCCTCGGTGAGCATGCCGAGGAACTCCTTCTTCACCGCGTCGGAGGCGCCGATGATCACGGGCGCCGTGGCGAGGCCGTTGCACATCAGCGAGGTGCCGATGCCGGAGCAGCCCCAGCCGAGCTCCTCCTCGATCAGACAACCCGTGAGGAAGTCGAGCCCGGGTCCGCCGTACTCCTCGGGGATGTGGTTGTTCATCAGCCCAAGCTCCCAGGCCTGGTCGATGATCTCGCGCGGGAAGGTGGAGTCCTTGTCCAGTTCCCAAGCGACCGGCCGGATCTCCTTCTCGGCGAAGTCGTGGGCGAGCTGGCGAATGTCCTTCTGCTCGTCGGTAAGCGTGAAGTCGACCACTGCTCTGCTGCTCCTTATTCAGACGCCCGATTGACTCGTCAGTCAACGGTGTACCCCGGAGGTTACAGCAGGAAACGCACGACCACGTAGATACCGCCCGCGAGCGCGGCGAGCGTGAAGACGAGAAGCCCGATCTGATCCGGATAGACCGCGGGCCGACCGGGCGCGAGGCTCCGGCGGCGTAGGCGCTTCCACATCGGGTCAAACTACCTCCATGGACGCCTTCGGCACCGTTCTGATCGCGGTCTCGCTGCTCGCCGTGGTGATCGCGGCGGTCTCCTACTGGGGAAGCGGCCGCATCTACAGCGGGCTCGGCCGCGGAGACCTCGAGCTCGAACGCGACCGGCCCGTCGCGGCCGCATCCGCGGCGGAGGCCCAGGAGGAGATCCGCCAGATGCTCGAGGCGAAGTCCGCCCGCCGCGAGGCCCGCGGCGAGGCGCCCATCGACATCGACGCGGAGCTCGAGTCGCTCACGAGCGCGCCCGGCGGGAGCGACCCGGCCCTCCGCGAGGAGGTGCGCCAGCTCGTGATCGCCCGCAACGAGCGGCGGCTACGCCAGGGCAAGGAGCCGCTCGAAGTGGAGGCCGAGGTCGAGCGCCAGCTGCGCGACCTCGGGGGATGATTTAGGCGCCCATGCGGGTATAGGGTGGGCCTCATATGGCCGACGAACGACGATTCGACCTCGAGGACCTGCTGCTCCGCCCGGGCTGCTACTTCAACCCGCAGACGGAGATCATGGTCGTGGTCGACGACTCGCCCACCATGGACGCCGAGATCTTCAATCTCGAGCAGTTCGAGGGAGCGGACTGGGTCCTGATCGCCGACGAGGTGCCGGTGGACGACGCCCGCCGCGACGAGCTCTTCGAGACGTTCCAGGCCACCTACGGCGACGGCGACGGCCGGCGCATCAGCCAGGCCATCATCGAGGGCGACGACGACCACGTCGACGAGGACGAGAACCGGCCCCCGCTCCCGGACGAGGATCCGGACGAGCTCTAGCCGGACGGCGCGGGCGCGCCCGTCTCGTCCAGGCTTTCGCGTAGCTCGCGCACCTTGTCGCGGTACGCCCGCTCGCTCCCGCCGAGCAGGTACGAGCCCCAGCGCACGCCGTTGTGCACGTGCGGCACCTCGTCCGCCAGCAGGTAGTCGAATACGAGCGCCACGCGCTCCTGGCCGAGCTCCATCAGCTTCTTGCGCCGATGCGAGTGCCGCCACATCGCGCGCTGCTCGCTCGTGCCGTTGAAGAGGCAGAGCCGCCCCAGCAGGTCGTACGCGTAGATCGACTTGAAGTACGAGAAGCCCACCGGGTAGTCGCCCCACTCGCAGCCGAGCTGCTCCTTCATGAGCAGGTCGTGGAGCTTCGCGTGCCGCACCTCGTCCCAGTTCTGGCGCGCCATGTCCACGTGGAAGTCCCACGGCATCTCGGGGTGCTCGTGCGAGTTGCGCGCCATCAGCTCGGCCGCGCTCAGCTCGGCGTCCATCAGCCCGTGGAAGAAGTGGCGCTGCTCCTCGGGCTCGATCGGCACGTGGTTCTCCGCGCCGTTCACGTACAGCTCGCGCGAGAGGTACGGGTCACCCGTCTCGGTCACCTCCACGAACTCGTCGCGCGCGGGCTCGTCGAGCGGGGGCAGGATGCGCAGGTCGCGCGGCGCCTCGCGCAGGCGCACCGGCAGCGCGCCGATGTCCTCGTCGAAGCTGCCGTGCCCGTCGGTGTGGCGCTCCTGGCGCTCGACGATCTGGGTGAGCAGCCGCAGCGAGGGCTCGTCGGCCACCGGGTCGAGCGTGTCCAGGTGGATCCGCATCGCGCGCACGAGCGCCGGCTTGGCCTCGGTGTACGGGACGGTGAGGTACTCCTGCGCGCTCCGCGCCTGCGCCATGCGGTCGAGCAGCCGCTCGAGCTCCGGGGACGGCGAGCCCGGGTACTCGCTCGGGTGGCGCAGCTCGTAGAGCCGGCGCTTGATCTTCGTCAGCGCGCGGGCGTCGTCGTGCACGTGGTCGCCGAGCGCGTACTTGCGCTCGAAGCTCGGCTCGAGCGGCATCCAGCCGTTCGTGAAGTGCGCGAGCTCGCGCAGCACGTGGAAGTAGTTGGAGAAGCGGCTGGCGTTGTCGTCAACGTCGTAGCCCAGCGGTCTCTTCATCCGCGCCCTCCTCTGCGAGTAGCCGTTCGCGGTGCCGCCCCACGACGCTCGGCAACAGGCCGCCGCCTGCGGAGACGTTGATCACGGCCTTGTCGGAGATCCGGGTGATCATCCCGGCGTAGCGCCCGCCCAGCCCGAAAGGGTTGATGTTGAAGCGCTTGAGCCGCATCTGCACGTGCCCGTCCTCGACCGCGGGGAACATCTCCTCCGGGACCGGCACGTACTCCTGCACCACGTAGTCGCCCTGCGGCGCGTGCTCCTCGATCAGACGGTCCCACTCGGCCTGGGGCGTCTCCATGCCGAGCGAGACGCCGTGCCCGCCGTAGTCGGACGCCGGCTTCAGCACGAGCCGCTCGCGGTTGTCCGAGACGAACGCGAGCAGGTCCACGACCCAGTCCCCGTACGCAGCGCGCCCCTCGCGCAGCACGCGCGTCCACGGGATCGTCTCCTCGATCGCGCGCCGCTCGTCGGGCTCGACCAGGTGGGCGAAGCGCTCGTCTGCCAGCAGCGCGAAGAGCTTCTTGTTGTTCGCCACGCGCGCGCGGAACGGGTTCACCACCGCCGCGCGGCGGTCGCGCGCGGCCGCGATCAGATCACCCTCGGGCAGGTCCTCGAGCAGCGCGCGGCGATAGACAAGATGGACCGGCTCACCCTGCACGCGCAGCAGCGAACCGTCGTAGGTCACCTCGTTGAGCGTCGCGTGGAGGGCCTCGACCCCCGCCTCCTTCGCCGCCGCACAGATGATCCGGAACTCGGGCACGGACGGGCTGCCCTCCACGTCCACGAGCGCGAGCCGGGGCGTCTCGGGCAGGTCCGAGCGCTCGCCGCGCAGCTCGCGGTATGCGGCCAGCAGCGTCTCCACGAGCACCGGCAGCATCGGCGTGTACGAGGTCTCGAACTCCGCGCTCACCCGCGGCAGCTCGATCGCGCGGCGCAGCCCCTCGTAGAGCACGTCGGTGTAGCCGATCCCCGCCGGCGAGTCGGCGTTGAACTCGAGGAACTTCACGTCGTAGCCCTGGAGGAAGGCGTCCAGCCGGCAGATCTTCAGCGGCCGCGAGAAGCCGGGGTCGAGCCTGATCAGCGCGTCCTCTGCGGGCGGCACGGCCAGCTCGTCGCGAAGGCGCTCGTCCTCGGCGTAGGCGTCGCAGAAGCGGTCGAGCACCTGCGACAGGCAGGCCACCGCGCGCCGGACGCGGCGCAGCTGGCCCGGCGACACGAAATGCGGCATCAGCACGAACGGGATCGTGTTGCCGGCGAACACCACGTCGTGCTCGGCGAGCCAGCCCTCGATCTCCTGCTCGATGCCCGCGCAGCGGTCGCCCAGCTTCGAGAGCTCGACCAGATGCTGCAGCTTCAGGTTGTTGACGTGGTCGATCACCCTCGCTTCGACCTTACCCCTTAAGGTTCCCGCGCCATGCGCCCGGTTCACTACCTAGGGGTCTTCATCCCGGCGGCGATCGCCCTCGAGCTCGCGCACGCGAGCCCCGTGCTCGTGTTCAGCACCGCCGCGCTCGGCGTGATCCCGTGCGCCGCCGTGATGGGCGAGGCCACCGAGGCCATCGCCGCGAGGAGCGGCCCCGGCATCGGCGGTCTTCTGAACGTGACGTTCGGCAACGCGCCGGAGCTGATCATCGCCTTCTTCGCGCTGATCGAGGGGCTCCAGGAGGTCGTGAAGGCGTCGATCGTCGGGTCGATCATCGGCAACGTGCTGCTGGTGATGGGGGCCGCGTTCGTGGTCGGCGGCTGGACGCGCGACAAGCAGACCTTCAGCCAGACGGCCGCCCACGCCCAGTCCGGGATGCTCACGCTCGCCCTCGCCGCGCTGATCTTCCCCGCCCTCTTCCAGCTGATCCACGGCGGCAGCCTGCCGAGGGTCGGCGACGAGCGCGTGGACTTCGGGTCCGACCTCGAACAGCTCTCGCTCGGCGTCGCGATCGTGCTGCTGGTGAGCTATGCCGCAGGGCTGTGGTTCTCGCTGCGGACTCATCGCGCCGTCTTCAACCCGTTCAGCGAGGCGGGCGAGGAGGACGCGCACCACTGGCCGGTCCGGCGCGCGGCGATCTATCTCGCGCTGGCGGCTGTGGCGGTGGGCGTGATGAGCGAGATCCTGGTGGGCTCGATCAGCGAGGCCTCGGACGACATCGGCCTGTCGGAGTTCTTCGTGGGCGTGTTCGTGGTGGCGATCGTGGGCAACGCGGCCGAGCACTGGGTCGCCGTGCTCGTGGCCGCCAAGGACAAGATGGACCTAGCCGTGAACATCGCGATCGGCTCGAGCGCCCAGATCGCGCTGTTCGTGGCGCCGGTCCTGGTGCTGCTGTCGTTCGTGGTGGGCCCCGACCCGATGGCGCTCGTGTTCAACGGCTACGAGCTGGGCGCGCTGCTGTTCGCCGTGCTGATCGCCAACCTCGTCACGCAGGACGGCGAGTCGAACTGGTTCGAGGGCGTGCAGCTGCTGGCGCTGTACGCGGTGCTCGGGCTCGTGTTCTACTTCGCCTAATTGGTTGGTTCGCCGCTGCAGGGCCTGGCGGGGCGTTCACGGAAGCGGTGAAGGGTCAGGTCGAAAAACTCGATCTCGAGGCCTTCGCCGCGGCGGTGGCGCGGGTAGTGCCCTCAGGTGAGCGCCAAAGTCGGTCACCCCCTCGTTGAGAGCGACGTGTGGAGGGTTGACGACCTCGTCCGGGCAACCCCTCAAATGCCCGTGCACTAGCGCGAGGCGACGTCCCGTGCGGACAGATCCCGCAGCGCCTCCGTCGCCGCCCGGGCCACTCGCAGGAGCACCGGGCGGTTCACGTTCTCGGTGGTGTCGCAGGCGAGGTGGTAGCAGGGGTCGCGCGGGCGGCCGCCGGGGCCGCGCTCGGTCGAGCCCGTGTAGAGGCCGTTCACGGGCACGCCCGCCGCCTCGAACGGCGCGTGGTCCGACGAGCCTCCCGCGGCCGCGCCGCCCAGCGACCGGCCGGCCGCTCTGCGAAGGACGCGTGCGAGGCCGACGTCGCCGTCGGAATACAGCTCGGGTACGGCGTTCGGCGAGCCGACCATGTCGAGGTTCAGGTAGGCGCTGATCCGCCTCCGCTCGCCGGGTGCGAGTGAGCGGACGTAGCGGCGCGACCCGATCAGCCCCAGCTCCTCGGCGCCCCAGAACGCCAGCCGCACGCGCGCGCCGGGTGGGTCGGGGCCGAGCGCCTCGGCCGTCTCGATCAGGGTGGCCACGCCGCTGCCGTTGTCGTTGATGCCGGGCCCGCCCGCCACCGAGTCGAGGTGGCCGCCGGCCATCACCACCCGCTCCCCGTTCCCGCCCGGCGTCTCGGCGATCACGTTGTGCGTGAGGCGGCGCCCGGAGATGGCGTTCACACTCACGCGGACCTCGGTGCCAGTGCGAACCGACCGCCCGGCGACGAACACCACCGGGATCCGGATCCCGGGCGCGGCGAGCGTGCCGCTCGGGATGCCGCGCCGCGTGAGCACGTCCTCCACGACCACCAGCGCGGGCGCACCCGCGCGCTGCGCGTTCAGCGCCTTCACGCGGAAGAAGCACAGTCCTCGCGCCACGACCGGCACCTCGTCGCTGCGGAGCTGCACGAACTCGTCCTGCGAGCAGCCCCGCTCGAGCCGTCGCAGCCGCCCGCTGGCGCGGCCGGAGCCCGAGTAGCTCAGGACCTGGAAGTCGCGCGTGCGGCGCAGACTGCGGCCGCCGATGCTCATCGAGGCCCGGCGCAGCTCGAAGTACGGAAAGCGCACCGGCTGGAGCCTCACGCGCCACCTGGCTTCCCGCAGGCGCTCGGCCACGTAGTCCGCGGACGCGCGGTCGCCGGGCGTGCCCGCCGCACGCGTGGCCCCATGCTCGTCCGCGATCTCCTCGAGCGCGCTCAGGTGCTGCCCCAGCTCCGCGCCGGTGATCTCGGGCGGCGGCGGTGCGGGCTCCGGCTCGTTCTCGCTCCCCGAGTCGCAGCCCAGAAGCACGGCCGCGACGAGCAGGAGCGGGAGCAGGCGCACCCCGGGTGTTCTACCCCTCCGCCGCCGCTGCGGCGAACCCGGACGGCGGCCGCTTGAGCTCGCTTGCGCTCACGATCCGGTCCACGAGCCCGTACTCCACCGCCTCCTGCGCGCCGAAGAAACGGTCGCGCTCCATGTCCTCGTGGACCTCGTCGGCGGTCCTGTCGGTGTGCTTCGCGTAGATCTCCTCGAGCAGGCGCCGCAGCTCGAGCACCTCGCGGGCGTGGATCTCGATGTCGGACGACTGGCCCTGGAATCCGGACGAGGGCTGGTGGATCAGGATGCGGGCGTTCGGCAGCGTGAGTCGCTTGCCGGTGGTCCCGCCGGCGAGGATCAGCGAGCCGGCCGACATGGCCATCCCGTAACAGATCGTCTGCACGTCGGGACGGATGTACTGGATCGTGTCGTAGATCGCGAGGCCCGCGTGCAGCGAGCCGCCCGGCGAGTTCACATAGACGGACACGTCCTTGTCCGGATCCTCCGACTCGAGGTGCACGAGCTGCGCGACCACCAGGTTGGCGATCTCGTCGTCGATCGGGCGTCCGATGAAGACGATCCGCTCGTTGAGCAGGCGCGAGTAGATGTCGAACGAGCGCTCCCCGCGCGACGTCTGCTCGACCACCATCGGGACGAGTGAGGTGTGTACGCGACCGATGTGCATTGCCGGGCTCCTCTCAGCTAAGCTGCAACTGTCTGGTTGCATCACGATAGCAACCACTCGGTTGCACATTGGAGGCGTTCATGGATCACACGGTTGAGCGGGAGCTGACGGTGCCGGAGGAGGCCGAGGCGGTCTGGCGCTCGCTGGCCGAGCCCGAATGGCTCGGCGAGGACGCCACCATCGACCTCCGCGAGGCGGGCGAGGTTCGCGCCGGCGAGCGCGACGGCTTCGTGGAGGAGGCGGATGCACCGCGGCGGCTCGTGTTCTGGTGGAGCGCCCCCGGCGAGGAGGCCACCCGCGTTGAGATCGACCTCGAGGAGATCGACGACGGCACACGCGTGCGCGTGACCGAGTCGCGCCCACTGGAGATCCTGGACGGGCGTGACCTCGCAGTTGAGCTGGGGGGCCAGAGCGGCGGGTACGGGCCGGTGGCGCTCGCAGGCGTGCGCTGATGCCAGACCCAGCGGATGCGGTGTTCGCCGCCCTGTCGGACGGCACCCGGCGCACGCTCTACGCGAACCTCGGCCGGCACGGCGAGGCCACGGCCACCGACCTCGCGCGCGAGCTCCCCGTGAGCAGGCAGGCGGTGCAGAAGCACCTCGGCACGCTGGCCGGGGCGGGGCTCGTGGCCACGAGACGCTCCGGTCGCGAGGTGCTCTACCGCCCCACCCCCGCACCGATGTCGGAGGCGCTCGAGTGGATGGCCGAGGTGGGCGCCCAGTGGGACGACCGGCTGGCGGCTCTCGACCGTCAGCTGGCGCGTGGCCGTAGCCTGTCCCCATGACCTCGCTCGCGGTCGGGTTCGGACTCGGCCTCTTCGTGGGGGCGCAGCCCGGCCCCGTCTCGCTCCTGTGCATCCGCAGCGTGCTTCGCGGTGCGCTCGCCAGCGGCATCGCGATCGGCGCGGGCGCCGCGCTGATCGACCTGCTCTACGCCGGGCTCGGCCTCGCCGGCGCGGCCAGCCTGCTCGAGGCCGACGCGCTGCGCCTCGCCTTCGGCCTGATGGGCGCGCTCGTGCTCGGGGTCATCGGCGCGCGCACCCTGTGGGCCGCGTTCCGGGTTCGCCTCGGCGGCGAGGCCGAGGAGGAGGTCGCGTCACCACGACGCGCGTTCGCCACCGCCGTGGCGGCCACTGCCTCGAACCCGCTCACGATCGCCACCTGGGCGGCGATCTTCACGGCCGCCTCCGCCGCGGCCGTGGGCGATGCCGCTACCTCGGCGAGCGGCGCCGCGCTGATGCTGGGCGGCGTCGCGCTCGGCACGCTCACCGCATTCACCGCGCTCTCAGTGCTGGTCGCGCTGGTCCGGCACCGCTTCGGCCCGCGCCTGCTCACGACCGTCGACATCGTGGCCGGCACGGGGCTGCTCGGCTTCGCCGGCCTGCTCGGCTGGCGCGCCGTCCACGAGTCCTGAGGCGGCGTGCATGGACTCAACGCGCTCCTCGCGCTTGAGCTCCGCGTCCGGGTCATGCCGGTCGGCGCGTATCGACAGGCCGATACCGATCGCGAAGGCCATCGCTATTCCCGCAAGGCTTGCGACCGGGCCGATCTTCACGACGTCCTCGATCAGCAGCTTCACGCCGACCAGGCCGAGCACAACCGCGATCGTCTCGTCGAGGTAGCGGAAGCGCGCGATCAGGCTCTCCACGAGCACGAACAGCGCCCGCAGCCCGAGCAGCGCGAACACGTTGCCCATCCAGATCAGCAGCGGGTCGCGGGTGATCGCGAAGGCGGCGGGGATCGAGTCGATCGCGAACGCGATGTCCGCGAACACGATCGCCGCGAGGCAGAGGAAGATCGGCGTGGCGTAGCGCCGGCCGTCCTGCTTGACGAACCAGCGCCGGCCGTGGAACTCGCCGGTGACGGGATAGATCTTCCGCACCAGGCGCACCATCAGGTTCTTGTCCGGATCCACGTTCTCCGCGACCCCGCGCCAGATCCGGTACGCCAGCACGATCAGCAGAACGCCGAGGACATAGATCAGGACGTGGACCCGGTCGAGCAGCTCGGTGCCGCCCAGGATGAAGGCGCCGCGAAGGGCGAGCGCCGCGACGATCCCGGCGAAAAGAAGCCGCGGCCGGTACTCGTAGGGCACGCCGAAGTAGGCGAACAGCAGCAGGAAGACGAACAGGTTGTCGAGCGAGAGCGAGCGCTCGATCAGGTAGACGGTTGTGTAGGTGACGGCGTCCTCGCTGCCCTCGAAGACGAGCACCGGGATTGCGGCGAGCAGGCTCAGCACAAACCAGCCGACCGACCACCAGATGGCCTCCTTGAACCTCGGCTCGCGGCCGCGCGCGAAGAAGTGCAGGTCGAGCCAGAGCAGGAAGATGAGGGCGCCGATCAGCGCCGCCCAGGGGGCTAGGGTCCCGACTTCCACGATCGGGACCTTAGAGTGAGGGCATGCTCTCCCATGTCGCAGTGGGCACCTGGAGCGGCGGGCGTTTCATGCGCTTCGGCGAGTCGATCTCCGACGAACGGCTCGAGGCGCTGCTGCGCCCGGGCGCCGGCATCACCACGCTGATCACCGCCGACGCGTACGGCGCGGGCGAAGCCGACGCGCTGCTCGGCCGCGCGCTTGCCGGCGTGCCGCGCACGGACTACTCGCTCGTCGGTGCCGTCGGCCATGACTTCTACGAGGGCGAGCGCGAGGGCGCCAAGGGCTTCCCGCGCTTCACGGACCCGCGGCTGCGCGGCCCCGAGGGCTACCGCGACTATCTGCGCATGGCGGTCGAGCGCAGCCTGGAGCGCTGCGGCGTGGACTCCTTCGACCTGCTGCTGCTCCACAACCCGGACCGGCGCGGCTTCGAATCCCCCGAGGTGTGGGAGGCCCTGCGCGAGCTCCGCGACGACGGCCTTGCTGGGGAGCTCGGCCTCGCCCCCGGTCCGGCCAACGGCTTCACGCTCGACGTGATCGGCTGCCTCGAGCGCTACGGGGAGCTGATCGACTGGGCGATGCTGATCCTGAACCCGTTCGAGCCCTGGCCGGGGGAGCTGGCGCTCGGAGCGGCGGCAGAGCACGAGGCGAAGGTGCTCACGCGCGTGGTGGACTACGGCGGCCTCTTCCACGACGACGTGCTCCCCGGGCACGGCTTCGACGCCCACGACCACCGCGGCTTCCGCCCCGAGGGCTGGGTCGAGGCAGGCCGCGAGCGGCTGGAGCGCATCCGGCCGATCGCTGAGCGTCACGGGCTCACGCCGCTCCAGCTCGCGTGCGTGTGGAACCTTTCCCACGACGCGGTCCGGTCGGTCGCTCCGACCTTGATCCAGGAGCCCGGTCCGGATGCGAAGCCGATCGAGCGCAAGCGCGAGGAGCTCGCCGCCGTGCCGGCGGAGCCGCTGCTGAGCGACGAGGAGATCGCCGAGATCCGCGCGGTCGGCGACAACCGCGGCTCGATGCTGCTGAAGGGCGCCACGCCGGACCACGAGGGCGAGGAGCGCCCGGACCGCTGGGAGCTCGGCCCCGAGCAAGCCGAGCTGGCGGCGCGCTGGGGCATCGACCCCGAGCGGGACCTGCGCAAGAGCGTCGCGCCGGTCTAGCGCCCTAGGGGCGGTCGAGCAACTCGGCGCAGCGCTGGAGGGCCTCGGTGTCCTCCGGACGCGCCTTGTCGAGGCAGTCCGCGTACTCCTTGAAGTCCTGGGCCTCCGGGCTCGTGCCGTCGGTGGTCGTCGGCTCCGGAGGCAGGCTGCCACCGCCACCGCCGCCCACGACGCCGTCGATGCCCGGCGTCCCGCCGAGCGATTCGGTCAGCGCCGAAAGTGGTCGCGGGTTCGCGGGCGCCTCGATCTGCTGGTCGCCGTTGACCTTCGCCAACTCCACCTCGAACTCGATCGAGCCGGACTCGATCCCGCCCAGCGACTGGCGATTCTCCTCGGGCACCTGGAACTCGACCTTGCCCGCCACGCGCCGGATGATGTCGTCCTCCTTGCCCACGTAGACGTGGAAGGTCGGGTCGCGCACCACCTCGCCCACCTTGCGGATGTCCTCCTCGCTGAGCGGCTTCGGAGGCGTCTGGCCGGTGGCGCCCCCGAGCGCCGCGCCGGACTTGCGCACGAACGTGTTCAGGTTGCGCATCACGGCCTCGACATCGAGCTTGCCTGAGACGTGACGGGTATCGACCCCGGCCACCTCCTCGTCACCCTCGTCCTTGGCCTCCCCCAGCCAGCTGCGCAGATCGAGCCCGAGCGAACGCAGCGAGCCGCGACGGTTCTTGTTCTCCGCGATCGCGCGGTTGGCCTTCGCCACCTCGGACTTCGGCTGCTCGTAGTAGATGTCCTGGAACTTCACGAAGGCGCGGTCGCCGGTGGAGAGAAAGCCGGTCGTGACGGTCTGGCCGCCGCCGTCCGTGCCGACCTTGAGGTCCACGTCGACGGACGGCAGCTTGCCGTCGTTGGTCCGAAACGGCCCTGAGGCTGTGATCCGCACTGGCTTGTCGAGCCCCGGGCTACCCTTCAGCTGGATCGACGCATCGAGCTTCAGATCCGCGCTCGTGATCGACGAGCTGAACGCCTTGTCGAGCACGTCCTGGACGTTCTCCTTGTCGTCTCCGCCGCCGCAGGAAGCGAGCGCCAGGCTGGCGAAGAGCAGAGCAAGGAGCGAGCGACGCACCCGGCGCAGACTAGCTGGGCCACCGCAACTCGACGCAATTCCGGACGTTGGATGACCAGATGGCGTACGTGAAGCGAATCGCAGGGATCGCCACGGTGGCGGCGGTCGCAATTGCCACGCCGGCCCAGGCCGGGCAGGTGATCGTGGTGGACGGGGACCACGCCGAGCGCGTGGAGGACCCCGCCGTGCCGACCCGCGCGGAGGCGGCACTCGCCATGCCGACCGTGGCAAGCAGCGCGCGTGTGCGTGCCCGCGCCTCGACCACGCGGGGCCGCCGGGCGGTGTACGCAGCGCTGCGCAAGGAACTCCGGCGCAAGCGCATCAAGAGAGCCGAATACCGTCGCTGGCGCGCGACCTACGTGCGCTCGGCCCGGACACTCCGGCGCCTCCGCGGAGCGCGCGCCACACAGCTGCGGTACGTGCTCACGTCGGTCGAGTCGCTGGCGCTCCGCAGGCGGCTCGGCGCTACCCGCATGCCGGTGGCATTCCTTCAGCTCGAGCGCAACCGCCAGTACTGGCCCAGGCGCCCCTACCCCGCGCCAGGCGACCAGGTGAGCTTCCGCGGCAGCGAGATCCTGTTCCAGTACTTCGCCGGCGAGGGCCTTCAGCTGCACCCGCTCTCCACCTTCAAGAAGGCCAACCACCTGCACGGTTTCTGCGAACGCAAGGAGCCCACCTGTGACGAGGCCGCCCTGCGCCGCATCCTCAACGAGATGACCGCGCTCGCCGTGAAGCGCGGCCGCGGCTTCATCGCGTGGGAGTACCTGTTCTACTTCGGCGGCGGCTCGCCGCCCTGGATGAGCGGCATGGCGCAGGCCACGGGGATCCAGGCGCTCGGCCGCGCGGCCAAGCTGCTGAACGAGCCCAAGTACGCGAAGACCGCGCGGCGCGCGCTCGGCGCGTTCGAGACCGGTCCGCCCAGCGGCGTTCGAACCAGGGGGCCGCGCGGCGGCGTTCACTACCTCCAGTACTCGTTCGCGCCCGGCCTCTACATCTTCAACGCCTTCCTCCAGTCGCTGATCGGGCTGCACGACTTCGGCCAGCTCGCTGACGACGACCGCGCCCGCCGGCTCTACCGCGAGGCGGAGCCGGAGGCCCGCGCGGAGGTGCCGTTCAGCGACGTTGGCGACTGGTCGCTCTACAACTACGCCGGCCACGAGTCGAGCCGCGACTACCACGAGTTGCTGCGCGAGTTCCTCCAGAGCATGTGCATCCGCCACCTGGGCCCGCTCTACTGCGACTACGCGCGCCGCTACCGCGGGTACCAGGTCGACCCGCCGCAGCTGACCTGGAAGGGACCCGGCGTGGCCACCGAGGACCAGCCCGTGGCGATCCGCTTCAACGTGTCGAAGCTCTCCGCGATCGAGGTGAAGGTCACTAACCCGCACGGGACGGTCACGTTCAGCCGCCTGGCGACCTTCCGGCGCGGGGACGGCTCGTTCACCTGGACCCCGCGCGGCCCGGGCCTGTTCAAGGTCAGCGTGGCGGCGAAGGAGCTCCGCACCGGCCTCGGCAAGCGCGACCGCGACGGCGGCGAGATCCAGGTGGAGAACCGGCCGGGCTGACCTGACTAGAGTGCGGCGCCTGATGGAGCCCCGCACCATCCTCTACACAGGGAAGGGCGGAGTCGGAAAGACGAGCGTGGCGGCCGCGACCGCGCGCAGCTGCGCCGCCGCCGGGCTGCGCACCGTGGTCCTCTCCACGGACCCGGCTCACAGCCTCTCCGACTCGCTCGAGGCCCCGCTCGGGGCAGAGCCGACCCAGGTCGGCGCGAACCTGTTCGGCCAGGAGGTGCAGGCCCAGGAGG
>Ga0114129_10009676_pt1 | contig 13754 bp, 13 predicted proteins | sample RhiMetdeltSRZDD1_FD_80071 | JGI IMG/M metagenome (GOLD analysis project Ga0114129, IMG submission 80071) | Populus rhizosphere microbial communities from Tennessee, USA - Rhizosphere MetaG P. deltoides SRZDD1 (version 2) (version 2) | ecosystem: Host-associated > Plants > Roots > Rhizosphere >...
CAGCGTCCCAGGCCACCAACCCGGTGTCAGTACCTCCATGGCGACCTGGCGTACCCCCGCCTCTGGGCGTCGCCCAGACGGGCACCGCCTCAACCCTCGGGAAGGCGGCGGCTCCGGGCGATCCCGGGTCCGGACTCGCGTCCCCGGTCGGGCCGGCCCGCGGGTTCAGTTGGGGGTGGTGGCGAAGGGCATCTCCTCTCCGACGGCGACGAGCGCCGAGCCGATCACGGTCTGGGCGCGGGCGGTGAGGCGGAGGTAGCGCGGCGGCTGGGGTGGCGGCGGGTCGAGGTCGGCGACCCCGAGCGCCACCAACGGGTCGAGGAACGCCGCGGCCAGGGCGGCGGTCAGCCGGTCGGCGTCGCCGAGGCGGAGCCGCTCGGCGACCGTGGTAGTGAGGCCGGCCACGTCGACGTCGACGACCGCCGGCAGGCCGAACAGCAGGCGCAGGACCCAGAGGCGGTCGCGCTCCAGGCGGCCGACTGCCGCGCCGGGTCCGAGCACGACCGCCCACGGGACCCGGTGGCACCAGGCGGCATAGACCAGGCCGGCGCGGAGCCCTTCGTCCAGCCGCCCCCAGGAGGCGCACAGCGCGGTCGCCTCCACTCGCGACCCGCGCACCCGCAGCAGCCCGACCGCCTGCGCGAGCAGGCGGAGGAACTCGACCGCCTCCTCGCCGCCGCGGCCGGGTACGGCGGGGCCGACCGGCCCGCCGGTATCCGTGGCGGGATGCTCGCTCGGGTCGAGGTCCCGGGAGGCGGCGGTCCCGGTGGGACCCGACGGTGGCGGGTCAAGGCCGGTGACCTCGGCGGCAAGCAGGCCGTCGGCCCTGACGAGCCGAGCGCCCGGGCCGAGGAACAGGCAGCGGCGGCGGGTGACCAGGTCGAGCAGGGCATCGAGGCGGCCGAGGAGGCCATCGTCGGCGGTCGGCATGGAACGGCTCCCTTGCAGCGGACGGTGCGGGAGCGACAGCCTCCCAGTCGCCCTCCAGCGCGACGAGCCGCCACGGCCGATCTGTGGACAACTCCGCCGCCTTCCGCCTCGCATCACCGGCTGAACGCGACCGGTCCGGAGGTTGCGCCAGCGCCCGGCGGCGCTGTCGCCCGGCGTGTGTAGGCTTCCGTGCAACCGCCAAGGCCGGTACGGCGATCCGGGACGGATCGGGAGGAGACGGCATGAACCTGAACGGCATCCTGCTCGGCTCGGAGGACCCCAACCGCCTGAAGGACTACTACGCCAAGCTCTTCGGCGAACCTGGCTGGGAGGGCGGTGACTTCAGCGGCTGGCAGATCGGCAGCGGCTATATGGCGGTTGGGCCGCACGATCAGGTCAAGGGGAAGAACCCCCAGCCGGGCAGGGTGATCTGGAACATCGAGACCGCCGACGTGCGCGGCGACTTCGAACGCCTCGAGGCGGCCGGGGCAACGGTGGTCCAGGAGCCCTACCAGCCCGGTGAGTCGCCGGATGGGTGGATCGCCACCTTCTCCGATCCGGACGACAACTACTTCCAGCTCATCAGCCCGATGTAGCGGCGCGCGGCAGGCCGGCCGCCGGCTCGACGGGCCGGATGCATCCGAAGGTCGAGCGGATCGAGCTATCTTCTCTCCTGTGGGGAGGGATCGCGATGAGGGTTGGCCTGCACTACTGGAACTACTCGACGCCGGCTGATCCGGCCAAGATCGCCGCGACCTTGGCCGAGACCGCACGGATCGCCGAGCAGGGCGGGGTGGCGACGTTCTCCGTCATGGACCACTACTTCCAGATGGAGCACGCGGGCTCGGCCGATGAGCCGATGCTGGAGGCGTACACCACGCTGGGCTATGTCGCGGGCACGACCGACCGGATGACCCTGCAGGTGCTCGTCACCGGCGTGATGTACCGCCATCCCGGGCTCCTCGCCAAGGTCGTCACCACCCTCGACGTGCTGTCCGGCGGCCGGGCGCGGCTGGGCGTCGGCGCGTCCTGGTATGAACGCGAGCAGCGCGGCCTCGGCGTCCCGGTCGTACCGGTAGGTGAACGGTTCGAGCGGTTGGAGGAGACGCTGCGGATCTGCCAGCAGATGTGGAGCGACCACCACGGCCCGTTCCACGGCCGCCACTACCAGCTGGCCGAGACGCTGTGCTCCCCCAGGCCGATCAGCCAGCCCCATCCGCCGATCCTGGTCGGAGGCGGTGGTGAGAAAAAGACGCTGCTGCTGGCGGCTCGCTACGGCGACGCCTGCAACGTGTTCGCGACCACCCCGGATGAGGTCGCGCACAAGCTGGACGTGTTGCGGTCGCACTGCGACGCCGAAGGCCGCGACTACGACCGCATCGTCAAGACCGTGCTCTGGGTGCGGCCGGTCCTTGCCGACGTCGACGGGTTCGTGGCCGGGGCCGGCGAGTACGCCGCGCTGGGCGTGACCGAGATCGAGACGATGCCCGACCGGCATCCCGTGGAGTACGCCGAGCGGTTGGCCGAGCAGGTGCTGCCGAGGCTCGCCGGGATCGGCTGACCGGACCGCGAGGCGAAGGCGGCGGCGTCACGGCACCGAGGCGTCTGCTCCTCCCCGCGCCGGTGACCGGCGCGGTCGCCGCCTCCCCCGGCACGGGGACGCAGGTCCGCGCCTATACTGCGCCGCGACGACGGCGGCCCTGCACACGGTGGTTCCATGCGACGGCACCTTTCCGGCGAGGAGACCCGCGCCGAGTTCCTCGAATTCTTCGAGCGGCACGACCACAGGCGCATCGAGGGCGCCTCGCTGATTCCCGTCAACGACCCGACGCTGCTGTTCGTCAACTCCGGGATGGCGCCGATCAAGCCGTACTTCACCGGCAAGCTGCGACCGCCCTACCCGCGGTTGTGCAACGTCCAGCCGTGCCTACGCACCACCGATATCGACGACGTCGGGGACCGCCAGCACCTGACCTTCTTCGAGATGCTCGGCAGCTGGTCCATCGGCGACTACTTCAAGGAGCGCGCGATCGAGCTCGCCTTCGAGCTGCTGGTCGACCGGTATGGCCTGGAGGCCGAGCGGCTGTACGCGACCGTGTTCGCCGGCAACCCAGAGCTTGACCTCCCACCTGACGTCGAGGCCGCGGAGTACTGGGAGCGGATCGGGATCCCGCGTGAGCGGATCGTCCCCCTTGGAATGGCCGACAACTTCTGGGGCCCGGCCGGTGAGACCGGCCCGTGCGGCCCGTCGACCGAGGTGTTCTACGACTTCGGCCCGTCCTACGGCGATGCTTACCGGCCCGGCGGTCCGTTCGACACCAGCCGGCGCTACATCGAGATCTGGAACGCCGGGGTGTTCATGCAGTTCGACAAGAAACGAGACGGCGGTTTCGAGCCGCTGCCGTTCGTCAGCGTCGACACCGGCGCCGGGCTGGAGCGGCTCACCATGGCGCTGGACGAGCTGCCCACGGTGTACGAGACCGACCTGCTCGCGCCGATCCTGTGGCTGGTGCGGGAGCTGCTCGGCGAGCAGGACGGCGAGACCACTCCCACCCACCGGCTGCTCACCGATCACCTGCGCGCCGCCACCTTCATCCTGGCCGAGGGCGTGCGCCCCTCCAACGAGGGACGCGGCTACATCGCCCGCCGGCTGATCCGCAAGTGCATGACCGCCGTCAGGCGCAGCGCGGACGACTTCGACTTCGCGGCCGTGGTGGGCGAGGTGGTCGACCGGTTCGGCCCCCACTACCCGCTGCTGGCACGCCGCCGCGAGGACGTGCTCAAGCTCCTGCAGGAGGAGCGCGACGACTTCGGGCGGGCGCTGCACCGAGGCCTGGAGCAGCTCGAGGAGTTGTCCGCGGCCGGGCACGCGGTCACCGGCCGCGACGCGTTCCGGCTGTTCGCCACCTACGGGCTGCCGTTCGAGATCACCCGCGACCTCGCCGCCGAGCGGGGGGTGGCAGTCGACGAGCAGGGGTTCCAGGAGGAGTTCCGCCACCACCAGGAGATCTCGCGGGCGAAGGCGGGCGCCACCGACGGGGCGTTGCTCTCGCCCACCGACCCGCTGCCCGACTTCCCGGTGCCGCCACCTGATCACTTCGTCGGCTACGACCTGCTCGAACTGCGGTCGCCGATCCTTGGGATCTTCGCCGGTGGGCAGCCCGAGGACGCGGTCGAGGCCGGCGGCGAGGTGGAGGTGCTCACCGAGCGGACCCCGTTCTACGCCGAGGGCGGCGGCCAGGTCGGCGACCGCGGGCTGATCACCACCGACAGCGGGAGCATGCAGGTGACCGCGACCACCCGCCACGGCAGCGGCTACCACCTGCACCGCGGCACGGTGCGCTCCGGCGAGCTGCGCGTCGGGCAGCAGGCGCACCTGCAGGTCGACGCCGCCGCGCGCGCCGCCTCGGCCGCCAACCACTCCGCCACCCACCTGGTGAACGCCGCCTTGCGCAAGGTGCTCGGCGAGCACGTCAGGCAGGCGGGCAGCCTGGTCGAGCCGAACCGGTTGCGGTTCGACTTCACCCACCCGGCGCCGCTCACCGCGCGGCAGATCGAGGAGGTCGAGCGGGTGGTGAACGAGCAGGTGCTCGCCGATTTCCCGCGGCAGGTCAGGATCCTGCCGCCGGAACAGGCGGTGGCGAGCGGCGCGCTGTTCCTGCCGGGCGAGGAGTACGCCTCGGCGGTCCGGGTGGTCGGATTCGACGACGTCAGCCTGGAGCTGTGCGGCGGGACCCACGTCGCTGCCTCCGGCGACATCGGGCTGTTCCGCATCGTCTCCGAGCAGTCCATCGCCGCCGGCGTCCGCCGGATCAACGCGCTGACCCGCCGGCCCGCGCTCGAGGTCACCCTCGAACGGGAACGGGTCCTTGGCGAGCTGGCCGCCAAGCTCCGCACCAACGTCGCGGGGCTCCCCGACCGGGTCGAGGCGCTGCAGCAGGCGGCCAAGGGAGGCGGGAAGCCGGCGCGGCAGTCCCCGCCGGAGCTCCAGGCACAGCCGACGCCCGGCGGGATCCCGGTGGCGGTCGCCGAGGTGCCGATCGGGGCGGACCTCCGCAAGCTGTCGCTGGAGGCGGCCAGCCGGCTGGGCGCGGTCGTCTGCCTGGCCGGCGCCGACGGCCAGACCGCTCGGGTCCTGGTGGCGGTGCCGCGCGCGCTGGTCGACCGGGTGGACGCGCGGCAGGTCCTGTCCGCGCTCCTGACCGAGGTCGACGGCAAGGGCGGCGGCAGCCGCGAGCTGGCGCAGGGCGGCGGCAAGCGGGTCGCCGGCCTCGGCCGGCTCCTGCAACGCGTCCCGGTGGTGGTGGACGCCGTGGCGGACCAGCGATGAGCATGATCGACCGGGACCACCTCGCCGGCCTCCTGGCGCGCGAGCGCGCCACCTTCCTCGGCTCCCACCCGAGCAGCCATGCCGCGTTCCAGGCCGCCGGCGGGAGCCTGCTCGGCGGCGTGCCGATGACCTGGATGAACAAGGCGGCGGGCGGCTTCCCCGTCTACCTCGCCGAAGCGGACGGCGCCAAGGTCACCGACCTCGACGGCCACCGCTACGTCGACTTCTGCCTCGGCGACAGCGGCGCCATGGCGGGTCACTCCCCGGCGGCGACGGTGCGGGCGGTGCAGTGGCGCTACGGGGAGGCCGGCGGCGCCACCGCCATGCTCCCGACCGCCGATGCCGCCTGGGTCGGCGCCGAGCTCGGCCGCCGCTTCGGCGTCCCCCTGTGGAGCTTCACGCTCACCGCGACCGACGCCAACCGCTGGGCGATCCGGCTGGCCCGCCTGGCCACCGGCCGGCCGAAGATCCTGGTGTTCAACTACTGCTACCACGGCACCGTGGACGAGACCTTCATCACCCTCGGCGCGGACGGGGCAGGCGCCCGCCAGGGCAACGTCGGCGCGCCCGTCGAGGTGGCCCTCACCACCCGGGTGGTGGAGTTCAACGACCTCGACGCGCTCGACCGCGAGCTCTCGGGCGGCGACGTCGCCTGCGTGCTGATGGAGCCGGCGCTGACCAACATCGGCATCGTGCTGCCGCTCCCCGGCTACCTGGAAGGCGTCCGCGAGCTGGCCACCCGGCACGGCACCCTCCTGATCAACGACGAGACGCACACCTTCTCGGCCGGGCCGGGCGGCTGCACCATGGCGTGGAGCCTGCGGCCCGACATGGTCACCGTCGGCAAGGCGATCGCCGGCGGCATCCCGGCCGGCGCCTACGGCGTGAGCGCGGAGGTGGCCGAGCGCCTCCGCGCCCACCCGGAGGCCGACCTGGTGGACACGGGCGGCGTCGGCGGCACGCTCGCCGGCAACGCGCTCTCGGTGGCGGCGATGCGCGCCACCCTGGAGCACGTCCTGGACGACCGGGCGTTCGAGCGGATGATCGCGCTGGCCGGGCGGTTCACCGCCGGCGTCCAAGGCGTGATCGACGCCACCGGGATGCCGTGGTCGGTCGTCCAGCTCGGCGCGCGGACCGAGTACCGGTTCACCTCCCCGGCACCGCGCAACGGCGGCGCGTCCGCCGCCGCCGGCGACGAGGAGCTCGACGACTTCCTCCACCTGTACCTGCACAACCGCGGCATCCTGATGACCCCGTTCCACAACATGGCACTGATGTGCCCGGCCACCAGGCAGGCCGACGTCGACCTGCACACCGAGGTGTTCGGCGCGGCCGTCGCGGAGCTGACCGGCGGGACGGCCGGCCCGGCCGCGGGCTGACGGGCCGGGTCGGTCAGCCGCTCATCGAGCGTCCCGGCCACCCGTCCCGGCGCGGCCGGCGATCTCGGAGGCCACGACCAGGGCGGCCCAGGCCTCGGCGCTCCGCTCGGCCAGTTCCATGTGCTCCGGCACCGGCTCGTACCACTCCGAGGCGGGGGCGTCTGGCAGCTCGCCACGCAGGTACCTCGGCAGGCTGTAGGTCAGCGGCAGCTCCCAGCCTGATCCGACGCCCGGGATGACGTCGAGCAGCTGGCCATCCCACTCGACCTTGGTGCTCACGGTGGCGTGCTCGAGCTCGAGCACGGTGCCGCCGCCCGCGCCGGCGGACAGGCGGAGCTCGACCTCGTCGACCGGGCGGTCGGAGTAGACCCAGGTCACCGCGAGCAGGCGTGGCGGCTCGCAGCGCAGGATCTCGCCGCTGGCGTTGCCCTCGAGGCTGAACCTCCCGCCGACGCGGAGGTCGCCGGTGACCGGGAGGAACCAGCGGTTGATCCGGTCAGGGTCGGTGCAGGCCTCCCAGACGTCCTCGATCGGCGCGTCGTAGCGGCGCCGCAGCACGGCGGTGCGTGCCTCGCCGGCGGCGATGCGCCTGCGGCCGACCTCACGGTGGAGCTCGGTGAGCGAGTTGGCGCTGTCGGTCATGGGTCCTCCCGGTCCTTTCTGGTCGAGGTGCCGGCCGGTGACGGCTCCGCCTCCTGGTTGCCGCGGCGCGCGTGCTTCCCCCTCGACAGTTCGGTGGCGAGGGCGTCAAGGTGCGGGGTCCAGAAGCGGCGGAAGCCTTCGAGCCAGCTGTCGACCTCCTGCAGGGGCTCGTGGTCGACGGCGTACAGGCGGCGGGTGCCCTCGGCCCTGACGGTCGCGAACCCGCTCTCCCTGAGCACGCGGAGGTGCTGCGACACCGCCGGCTGGGAGATGCCGAACTCCTCCTGGACCACCGCGCTGAGGGCGCCGGCGGCCCGTTCGCCGTCGGCGAGCAGCTCCAGGATCCGGCGGCGCACCGGATCGCCGAGGACGTCGAACGCGTGCATGCCCCAACTATGTCAGCTCATGCTTATATAAGTCAAGGCTGAACTACTGCACGTCTGGACTACTGCACGCCTGGACGATCGGCCTCCGCGGCGATCACCCGCAGCGCCTCGGCCAGGTCCCGCCCTGACGGCGCGTGCTCGGGATCGATCAGCCACTGCACCAGCACCCCGGTGAGCAGCGCCTGGTAGAACGAGCCGACCAGCTTCGCCGCCGGGTCGCCGGGGTCGATCCGCTGGATCAGCTCGGCCAGGCCAAGGCGCGCCTGCTCCAGCCCCTCGGCGAGCTGGTCCCGGAGCTCGGGCGTCTGCTCGATCTGGGTGACGACCTCGAGCTGGGTGGCCCACAGCTGCCGGTGGGTGCTGAACGAGGCGATCACCCGCGTCCAGACCGCCTCGAACCGCTCCAGCAGCCCGGCATCGGGGGCGACCTCGACGTCCAGGGCGCGCTCGAGCTCCTCGCCCCACTCCTTGGTCGCCTCGATGAGCGCCTCGTTCAGCAGCGCCTTGGTGGACCGGAAGTGGTAGCCGATGGCCGCCAGGCTGGTGCCGGAGGCGGCGGCGATGTCACGGGCGGTGGTGTGCGCGTACCCCTTCTCGTAGAGGCAGCGCCTGGCGCCGGCAAGCAGGTCTTCTCGGTTCCCCATGCCGCGATCCTACCCCCCTGGTTGATACGAACGTCTAGCACATTTGTTCTAGACATACGTTTGAGACATCTGTACGATCACTGCCGGTGCGGCGGCGGGCCGCTCCTGCAGGCAAGGGACATCCTCATCTCCGGCGCGAGCGTCGCCGGCCCGGCGCTGGCGTACTGGCTGCGCCGGCACGGCTTCAACCCGACGGTGGTGGAGCGGGCGCCCGCGCGGCGCGACGGCGGCTACAAGATCGACCTGCGCGGCGCCGCGGTCGACGTGGCCGACCGGATGGGCATCCTGGCCGAGGTCCGGCGGACGGGCTGCACTCAGGCGTGCGCGCGCTGGCGTTCGGCGAGGAGTCCCGGTTCCTCCGCCATCTCGGCCACTACGTCTCGATCTTCACCATCCCCAACCAGCTGGACCTCGACCGTTGGGAGCTGCTCTACGCCGCCCCCGGCAGCACCACCAACGTCTACAGCACGGCGCAGGACCGCGGGGCCAAGGCGCTGTTCATGTTCGCCTCGCCGCCGCTGCGCTACCACCACCACGACACCCACCGGCAGAAGCAGCTCCTGACCGAGGCGTTCGCCGCTGCGAGCGCGCCATGCGGGGGTTCGTCGAGCAGAACCAGCGGCTCGCGCCGAGCAACCTCTCCGGGATGGTCCCGCACACGCAGGCGCAGATCCGCTTCCAGACCCTGATGATCCGGATGCTGCCCTACCTGCCCTGGAGGAACCTGGTCATCGGGCGGGTGGCCGGGGCGATCCACCAGGCGGCCACGGCCATCACCCTCCCGGACTACCTGGCGCTGAGCCGCACCGCCGGACTCAAGGCCAGCCGCTTGTAGAGGTCCAGGTGGCGGCGGGCGACCGCCTCCCACGGGAAGCGGCGCGCCACGCTGGGGCCGTTGGCGGCGAGCCGTGACCGCAGCCCGGGGTCGACGGCGAGCCGCCGCATCGCGGCGGCCAGGGCGGCGGCGTCCCCCGGCGGCACCAGCAGCGCGTCGCGGTCTGGCGTGAGGTACTCGCGGAAGACCGGGATGTCGGTGGCGACCACCGGCAGGCCGGCGGCCATCGCCTCCAGCACGTCCAGACCCCAGCCCTCGTTGTGGGACGGGAACACGAACGCGTCGGCAGCGTGGTACCAGGCGCTCAGCTCGTCGTCCCCGACGGTGCCGAGCATGACCAGGTCGCGTCCGAGCTCCAGCCCGAGGGTCGCGGCCCGGTCGAGGACACGCTCGCGGTAGGCGGCGTAGTCCTGGAAGGAGTGGCCGCCGACCACGGCGAGCAGCGGCGGGATGCCCGCCCGGGCGAGCGCGCCCAGCGCCTCGACCAGCTCGGCGCTGCCCTTGCGGGGCTCGATGCCGCCGACGGTCAGGTACAGGAACCGGTCGGCGGCGCCGACGCCGGCGCGGCGGGCGTCGCGGTCGCCCGCTACCGGCGCGGAGATGCGGGTGAGGTCGACGCCGTTGCCGACCACGCCGGCCGCCACCCCGTAGTCGTGCAGCAGGATCCGCCGCCACGCCTCGCTCACCACCAGGATGTGGTCGGGTTCGAGGATCGCCCGGCGCTGGCAGTCGACCAGGGCCGGGGTGGTGAAGTCGTCGACGTGGTGGACGGTCCGGACCACCAGGACCGGCGTGCCGAGGTCGCGGACGCGGGCGGCGGCACGCGCCGAGATGCAGTCCTGGGTGTGCAGGACGCCGAAGCCGGGCGCGAGCGTGGCGAGCCCGTCGGCGAGCGCGTCGACGGCGCGGAAGACCCGCTCCTCGAGGCTGGCGACGTGCGCTGCCACGGGGATGATCGTGTGCGACACCGGCGTGGGCCGGAAGAAGCCCGCCTGGGGGTCGCCGAGGGCGATCACGTGGACCGGCTCGCCGAGCCGCTGGAGCGCCTCGGCCAGGTGCAGCGTATGCACCACGCCCCCACGCGGCCTGGTCGAGTAGGTCACCAGCGCGACCGGAGGCCTGGTCACGCCCGAGCCTCCGCGAGCCCGGGCTGACGGGCGGCGATCGCGGCCGCGAGCAGGGCGGCGCGGGCGTTGGTCGGGGCGAGGTGGCAGCCGGCCTCCTCCAACTTGCGGCACTGCTCGCGGCGGTCCTGCGGGTCGTGCTCGGTGCCGAGCACGTACGCGACCACCTGCGTCCCCCGCGCGCGCACCTCGGCGCAGGCGGGGGCGAGCACGCCGGCGGGATCGGGGTGGGCGCCGTGCCCGAGGACGACGTCGAGCAGCACCACCGCGGTGGACGGATCGGCTCCCTCCCGCAGGATCAGCTCACTGCGGGCGGCCGGGTCGATCATCGGGTGGGGGCGGCCCCTGGTGAACTCCTCCTCGCCCAGGTCGAGGCAGACGTGGCCGGCCGCGGGTGCCGGCAGTCCCCAGCCGTCGCGGAGCGGGGTGTTGGAGTGGACCGGGCCGAGGCGGTCGGCCAGCAGGACCAGCGCCTCGTAGCAGAGTGTGCCGCCGGAGAACAGGCCGCGCACCGCCCGCCGCTCCGCCGGCAGGCCCGCGGCCGCGCGGTGGGCGGCCGCCGCCAGCCCGGCCGCCGGATCGGGCCGGGGCAGCCCGAGCACGCCGAGGACCGCGAGCACGCCCTGCTCCAGGGTGACGGCCATGCTCACGCCGGCCGGCAGCGGGATGGGCGCGCGCAGCCCGACCAGGGCGGCCACCACCGGCTTCGCGACCGGCCCGGCCAGCACCGCCGCCGCCACCTCGGCGGCCGGCGGCTTGGACACCAGCAGGATCGCCGCCGTCGCCCGGTCGCGCTCGAGCGCCGTCAGGGCGGCAGCGGTCATGCAGCCGCCGACCGCGACGGAGAGGTCGCGGCCACCGACGCCGATCACCTCCGAGACGCCGGTACCCCACCGGTCCAGCAGGGTCATCGCCTCCTGGGCACCGGTCCCCGCCGCCGCGACGATGCCGACCGGCCCACGGGCCACCACGTTGGCGAACCCGAGCCCGACGCCGCCGAGGACCGCCGTGCCGGCGCCGGGCCCCATCAGGAGCCGGCCGCGCTCCCGCGCCCTTGCCTTGAGCGCGGCCTCCGCCTCGACCGGCACGTTGTCGCTGAACAGCAGGACGTCCAGGCCCGCCGAGAGCGCCTTCTCCGCCTCGAGCACCGCGTACGCCCCGGGCACGGAGACGACCGCCACGTTGGCACCGGGCAGGGCGGCGAGCCCCTCGTCGAGCGTTCTTGGCCGGTGGCCGCCGTTGGCGGCGGCGGGCGGCCCCGGTTCGCCGAGCAGCGCCTGCTCGGCGCTGGCCAGCGCCGCGTCGGCCGACGCCGCCTCGGCGGCGCGCACCGCCAGGACCAGGTCGTTCGCGCCCACGCCGTCGAGCTCGTCGACGCCGAACCCGTCGCTGGCGAGCGTGGTCAGGTTCGCCGGCGTCCCCATCAGCGCGGTGGCCCAGACGACCCCGTCCGCCTCGCGCATCGCGGTGGCGCCGGCCATCAGCCGGACCGAGTCCAGGTAGGTGTCCCGGTGGACGCGGAGCGCCGCCGCCGTCATCGCCGCGCCTCGGCCCGGGTCCTGGCCGGCACGATGCGGGTGCCGTGGCGGCCGTCCAGGGCGGCGACGAGGTGGGGCGGGGAGGTGATCACCGCGAGCTTGCCGCCGGCGCGGAGGAAGCGGACGGCGGCGGCGATCTTCGGCCCCATGCTGCCCGGCGCGAACTGGCCGGCGAGCAGGTGACGCTCGGCCTCCTCCGCGGTCATCGCGTCGACCGGCCGCTCGCGGTCGGTGCCGAAGTCGAGCGCGACGTGGTCGACTCCGGTCACCAGCACCAGGGCGTCGGCGCCGGTGGCGGCGGCGAGCAGCGCCGCCGCCAGGTCCTTGTCGATCACCGCGTCCACGCCGTGCAGCCAGCCGTCCACCAGGGTGACCGGGACACCGCCGCCGCCGCCCGCGACCACCAGGAACCCGGCGGCGGCCAGGCTGCGGATAGCGTCGGCCTCGATGATCGTGAGCGGCTCGGGAGAGGCGACCATCCTGCGCCAGCCACGGCCGGCGTCCTCGCCGACCACCCAGCCGCGGCCGGCGGCGAGCGCCCGCGCCCGCTCCGGCGGGAAGAACGGCCCGATCGGCTTGGTCGGGTGGGCGAACCCGGGGTCGTCCGGGTCGACCAGCACGTGGGTGACGAGCGAGACGACCTGGCTGGCGCGCTCGCCGCAGCCGTTGCGGAGGGCGAGCGCGAGCAGGCTGCCGAGCTGGCCCTGGGTCATGGCGCCGAGCACGAACAGCGGCTGCTGGGGCACCAGCGCGGCGCCCTCCTCCTGCTGCAGCGCCAGCGCGCCGACCTGGGGGCCGTTGCCGTGGACGATCACCACGCCGCGGCGGGCGTCGAGCAGCCCGCAGATCGCTGCCGCCATGGCGGCGGCGTTGGCGTCCTGCTCCTCGTGGGTGCCTGACTGGCCAGCCCGGCTGAGCGCGTTGCCTCCGAGCGCGAGGACCACGGTCTGTGTCATTCGGGTACGCCCTGCCGGAGACGGTCGAGGTCGGGAAGATAGACCATAGCAAATGATTCGTTTAGCATAGTTCACGCCTTGAGGAGGTACAACCAGAGGTACAACCGCTGCCGGGAGGCGCGACATGGCTCCTCCACACCCAGGTCCGCCGGAGCCGACGGACCACGGCGCCGGCGACGTCCCCGTGGAGGTTGCGCAGCGCTGGCAGGCCGCGGAGGAGCGACTCTACCCCGTCGTCATGGTCCGGCCGGACCTCTACGAGCGCTCGATCGAGCTGGTCCGCTCGATCGCCGACGAGCTGCGCGGCGTGACCACCACGGCCGCGCTGGTGCAGGCGTTCGGGGACGCCGCCGAGATCGCGGCCCGGGTGATCAAGCGGGAGTCGCTCGCGGTCGACGACATCGACGTCGGCCTGGCCACCAGCGCCGCCTTCGCCCTGCGCCACCGCGAGATGGTCGGCGAGCTCGCCCGCGGCCGGGCGATGGAGCGGATCCAGGCGGCGCGGCAGCGGGGCGAGGCATGGGTGGTGCTGTACGAGGCGGGCACCGAGGGCCAGGCCCCGGCGGTACCGTACCGGCGCCTGGAGATGCATCTGCGCGGCGGCGCCGGCCTGCACGTCTACGTCGAGCAGGACATCGCGACCGCCAGGCCGGTGTACGGGGTCCAAGCGGTCCAGCTCGACCCGCACACCGGGGACTGGCTCAACGAAGCGACCGTCTGGGACGAGCCGCGGACCTTCGACGATCCGAAGCCCTGGCAGGCCCTGATCTCCGAGCTGCGCGGCGGGCTCGCCAGCCCTTGACAGGCAATGCTCGATTTCCTTTAGTGTACGGGTCTCTTCATAAAGTGATCGGCTCCCGGGGCAATTCAGTCCAGCGAGAGGCGGACGCATGGCCAGTGAGCGAGTCTCCCGGCGGGTGATCGACGGCCACAGCCACATCGGTGAGCTGGCGGCGTGGCGCTTCTACGACCTGAAGGAGCCGGTCAAGC